>Ga0207773_100271_pt1 | contig 28377 bp, 28 predicted proteins | sample TtaePargueraPR_2_FD_187281 | JGI IMG/M metagenome (GOLD analysis project Ga0207773, IMG submission 187281) | Aerobic enrichment media microbial communities from Bioluminiscent Bay, La Parguera, Puerto Rico - Tt and M1 (3) (SPAdes) | ecosystem: Environmental > Aquatic > Marine > Unclassified ...
TTGTGAGGGAACTCCTCGAAATCCTCCAGCGCGAAGCCGGCCCGCACCAGCCCGATGATCACGTCGCTCATCTTGTGGAAGATCCAGTAGCAGGGCTTGGCGGCATAGTCGGCGTTGGCCCAATAGTCGAGGCCGTTGTCGCTGCGATAGGGCTCCGAGCGGAAGTAGGACTGGTCGGGCGGCGGCACGCCGCCGCGGTCGCGCTCGTCGTACATGTTGAGGATCGGGTGGTCCTCGTAGAGGACAAGGTGGCCGCCGGGTTTCAGCAGCCGCCGGGCGGTGGCGAAGAACTCAGCCAGGTCGGGCATCCAGCCGAGCACGCCGATGGTGACCAGCGCGAGGTCGAAGCGGCCGGTGTATCCCTCGGGGATCTTCGCCAGTTCGGTTTCGACGAACTCGGCCTCGATGCCTGCCGTCGCGGCCAGCTCGCGCGCCTGGTCGAGGAAGGCGGCAGCGAAGTCGAAGCCGGTGACGGAGGCGGCGCCGAGGTTCTTCACCGACAGCAGCTCGCGCGCGTTGTTGCAGCAGAGCTGCGCCACCGTCTTGCCGGCGAGGCCGAGCCCCTGAAGGCGCGCGGTCAGGGTCTCGTCGAGGACGGAGAAGCCCGGTGTCGCGAAGCCGGCCAGCAGGCGGGCATACTGTTCGTGGGCGCCGTGGCGCGCGGCCGCCTCGTTCCAGGAATCGCGGTTGGCGGCGACGATCGCGTCCTTGCTCATGGCCATGGCTGGGTCTTCCTCTGCGGGCGGCGGCGCAGTCTAGCCCTGCGGGCGGCGCCCTTCCAGCAGATCGCGGTGGCGGAGGAAGGCCGCGGCCATGGCGTCCATGAAGGCGCGCACGCGCGCGGTGGCGCGCAGGTCCTCGTGGGTGAGCAGCCAGATGTCCCAGGCCGGCTCCGGCTCGCCCGGCGGCACGCGCGCCAGGTCGGGCTCGCCGTCGCCCATGAAGCAGGGCAGCATGGCGAGGCCCATGCCGGCCTTGCAGGCGGCGAGCTGCACCAGGGCATTATTCATGCGCCCGCGCACCGGCGCCTGGGGAACCGCCGTGGCGCGCACCCAGCGCGGATGGCGCGTGCTGTCGTCCCAGCCGATCCAGGTGACCGACTGCGGGTCGTGCTGCGGGTCGTGGCGCGCGAGGTAGTCGCGCGAGGCGTAGGCGGCGCGCGCGAAGGTGATGACCTTGCGGCCGACGAGCTGCTCGGGCGGATCGCGGGTGATGCGGATGGCGACGTCGGCCTCGCGCCGCACGAGGTCGAAGGGCGTGTAGGAGATCGCCACCTCCAGGTCGATCTCCGGATAGCGCTCGCAGAAGGCGACGAGGTCCGGCATCAGCAGGTTGGCGGCGAGCAGGTCCGGCATGGTGACGCGCAGGTCGCCACGCAGCTGGCCGTCCTGACCGCGCACGCGACGCTGCAGGCCGTCGAGCGATTCTTCCAGGCCCTGCGCCGTCCGCAATGTGTCCTCGCCATAGGGCGTCAGCACGAAGCCGTCCGGCAGCCGCTCGAACAGCCGCACGCCGAGATCGCGCTCGAAAGCGTCGATGCGGCGCGACACCGTCGAGTGGCTGACGCCGAGCGACGTCGCCGCGGCGCGCACCGTCTGCTCGCGCGCCAGAGCCATGAAGACGCGCAGATGGTCCCAGTCCATGCGCTGCAAATCTGCACCGCACTGTCCCGCCTGTCGAACTTTCTTTCGCCAGCGGCGTTCACATATCGAAGAGCAAGAGGAAGGCGAAAGGCGAGACGCCCAGAACACCGGGAGGCGGCGCTGCGACATCACGAGATTCCTTGCCGCCGGCCGGTTTCGCTCTTCTCCAGGCCCCGCGAAAACTTGGCGTTCTGGCGGCCGCGCGCGCGGGCGACGACACCTGCGCGTGACATTGCTGTGGCGTGCGCATGCATGGCCGCGGCCGATTGCTGACACGACACTGACAACGACGCGAGGCGCAAGGGGGAATGAAGATGCAGCAGGCAAGGAAAGTCGAAGCCGCGGCGATGCCGCAGGACGAAGCGGAGCGCCAGCGGCTGCTCGACGGCTTCGCCGCCGTGCGCGCGCGCAGCCTCGCGCTGGCGGCGCCGCTTTCGCCGGAGGACATGGCGGCGCAGTCGATGGAGGATGCCAGCCCCACGAAATGGCATCTGGCGCACACCACCTGGTTCTTCGAGACCTTCATCCTGCGCGACCATCAGCCGGGCTACCGTCCCTTCCACCCGGCCTACAACTTCCTCTTCAATTCCTACTACGAAGCCGTCGGCGCACGTCACGCGCGGCCGCGCCGTGGTCTGCTCACGCGGCCGTCGGCCGAGGAGGTGCTGGACTACCGCGGGCACGTCGATGCGGCCATGGAGGACTTCGTCGAAACCGCGCCGGCGGAGGCCTGGCAACTGGTCGCGCCGCTGCTGGAGCTCGGCCTGCATCACGAGATGCAGCACCAGGAACTGCTGCTCACTGACCTGCTGCACCTGCTGGCGCAGAACCCGATGAGCCCGGCCTACCGGGAGGCGCCGCTGCAGAGCGGCCGCACGGCGCCGACGCTCGCTTGGTGGCAGCATGACGGCGGGCTCGTCGAGACCGGCCACGATGGCGAAGGCTTCGCCTACGACTGCGAAGGGCCGCGCCACCGCACTTGGCTGGAGCCCTTCGCGCTCGCCACGCGGCCGGTAAGCAACGGCGACTGGTTGGCCTTCATGGCCGACGGCGGCTACCGCGACCCGGCGCTTTGGCTCTCCGACGGCTGGGCGACGGTGCGGGCGCAGGAGTGGCAGGCGCCGCTCTACTGGCAGCAGGACGACGACGGCGGCTGGACCACGATGACGCTGCTCGGCCGCCGCCAGGTCGATCCCGAGGCGCCGGTCTGCCACGTCAGTCTCTTCGAGGCCGACGCCTACGCGCGCTGGGCGGGCGCCCGCCTGCCGACGGAGGCAGAGCTGGAGGTCGCGGTGGCCGGCCTGCCGGTCGAGGGCAACCTGCTGTCGAGCGACCTTCTCATGCCGCAGGCCGGCGGCCCCTCGCGCGGCGGGCGCCCCGGGCAGCTCTATGGCGACGTCTGGGAATGGACGCAGAGCGCCTACGGCCCCTATCCCGGCTTCCGCGCGCCGGAGGGTGCGGTCGGCGAGTACAACGGCAAGTTCATGTGCAACCAGTTCGTCCTGCGCGGCGGCTCCTGCGTCACGCCCGACGCGCAGCTGCGTCCCTGCTACCGCAACTTCTTCTATCCCCACCAGCGCTGGCAGTTCACCGGCCTGCGCCTCGCCCGCGACGCACAGGAGTAGAGCGCCCCATGAGCCAGGTCGTCCGCCAACTCGCCCCGCAGGGGCCCGCACCGGCCGAGGTCGCCGGCACCGCTTTCGGCCGCTCGGTGCTGGCTGGCCTCGCCGCCTCTCCGAAGACGCTGGAGAGCAAGTACTTCTACGATGCCGAAGGATCGCAGCTCTTCGACCGCATCACCGAGCTCGAGGAGTACTACCCGACGCGCGCGGAGACGGCGCTGCTCGAGAGCAATGCCGCCGCCATCGCCGGCTTCGCCGGTCCGGAGGCGGTGCTGGTCGAGTTCGGCAGCGGCGCCTCGGTGAAGACGCGCATCCTCCTCGATGCCTTGCCCGACCTGCGCGCCTACGTGCCGATCGACATCTCCGGCACGCACCTGAAAAAGGCCTCGGCGGCTCTCGCTGCCGACTACAAGGTGCCGATCGTGCCGCTGCACGCGGACTACACGGCGGCCATCGCCCTGCCGGCCGCCGTGCCGGAGGGCCGGCGGGTCGGCTTCTTTCCTGGCTCCACCATCGGCAACTTCGCGCCAGAGGAGGCCGTCGGCTTTCTCGCCCAGGCGCGCCGGCTGCTCGGCCACGGGGCGCGCTTCCTGGTTGGGGCCGACCTGCAGAAGGAGGAAGCGCGCCTGCTCGCAGCCTACGACGACCGCGAAGGCGTCACCGCGGCGTTCAACCTCAATCTGCTGCACCGGATCAACCGTGAGCTTGGCGGCGACTTCGACCCCGCGGCCTTCCGCCACGAGGCGCGCTACGACGCGGCCGAGGCGCGCATCGAGATGCACCTGGTAAGCCGGCGCGATCAGCGGGTTCAGCTCGGTGGCCGCCGCTTCGCCTTCCGCGAGGGCGAGTCGATCCACACCGAGAACTCCTACAAATATACCAGTGAGAGCCTGGCGCGGCTCGCGCGCCAGGGCGGCTGGCAGCCACTCGCAGAATGGCGCGACCCCGAGGGCCTCTTCAGCCTGCACGGCCTTATTGCGCCGTAAGGCGAGCGTGGAGACCGGGCTTCCGCGTGGCTTTGCCCGCGGAAGCGACTATAGTCCCGCTCCCGGGACAGGCGTTGGCACGGACGATGACGGCGCCGAGATCTCCTTTCAGCGGCCTGGAGCTTCGACGTCATGATGACCGATACCTGCGGCGACAGCCGGCGCGAGAAACCGGGAGCGGCAGCATGAGCGCGCTCGAGGACGTGCTCGGCTTCTGGTTCGCCGCCGGCCGCGAGGCCCAGTGGTTCACCGTCAGCGAGGTCTTCGACGGCGAGGTGCGCCGCGCCCTGCTGCCGCATTTCGAGGCGGCGCGGATCGGCAAGTACGAAGCCTGGCGGCGCGAGCCGCGCGGCTGCCTCGCGCTCTGCATCCTGCTCGATCAGGTGCCGCGCAACGTGTTCCGCGGCACGCCGCGCGCCTTCGCCAGCGACGCCGCCGCCCGCGCCGTCACGCGTCACGCGCTCGCCCAGGGCTTCGACCGCGCCCTCGGCAGCGACAACGAGCGCATGTTCCTCTATCTGCCGCTGGAGCACAGCGAGGACCTGAAGGACCAGCAGGACTGCGTGCGCCTGGTGGCGGGGCTGAAGGACGGCGGCGAGTTTCTCGACTACGCCGAGCGCCATCGCGACGTCATCGCGCGCTTCGGCCGCTTCCCCCACCGCAACGCCGTCCTCGGCCGCGAGAGCAGCGAGGAGGAACTGGAGTTCCTGAAGCAGCCGAACTCGTCGTTCTGAGGCTGCCCTAGGGGCTTCCGGCCTCCACCACCCCGGCGACTGGCCAGATCCTGCCGACCAGTTGCGGCCCCAGTACGGTCCGACCGCCATCGATCGAGAGGTGATCGTCGTCTGCATAGAGCGGCAGATCCCGCTCCAGCACCCGGCAGTCGGGCCGGCACAGCAGCGGCGCGAGCGGGACGATCTCCGCCCCCTGTTCGCCGGCGACCTCTGCCAGGATGTGGTCGGCGGCGGCGTGACGTTGCTTGATCTCGGCGAGCGTCGGGACGGGCGGCAGAGGGATGCCGAGGCGCAGCCGCGAGGCCAGCAGCGGCGGCACGTCCCAGCCGATCTCGGGCACGCCGCCCAGGATGACGACGCGCAGGCCGTGGCCGCGCAGGCGCGCGACGACGGCTTCGAGGCCGCGGCGGAAGACGCTGGCGTTGTCCGTCAGGCTCTCGTCGACGAGGCTGGCCAGCTTGGCCGGGCGCCCGTCCTCGCCAGGCGCGCGCTCGCCCGAGACGTTGAGCGGCCAGCGGCCCGCCAGGACGACGGTGTCGATCTTGGCGGCCCGCGCGTCGATCATGGCGGCCAGGGCCTCGTTGAACCGCACGCAGCCCTCGGGGTCGTAGGCGTCGACTCGCTCGACGCCGAGCAGTGGCGCGCAGGCGGCGTGGGAAGCGACGTAGGCGGAGAGGCCGGCGGCCTCGAGGGCGACCTCGACGGCCGACATCAGGGCGCCGGCGTGACTGTCGCCCCACAGCACAACGCTCGGCGGCACCTCGCGCTTGCCGATCACGCAGAGCGCCTCGCCGGGCAGGCGGTTCATGCAGGTCTGCCGGATGTGCAGCCGATCCTGCGCCGTCGCCGCCAGTGCGCGTGTGGTGGGATCGATGCGCCACGGCACGCCCTGCAGAGCGTGGGTGGCCAGCCCCAGCGCCAGCACGGCGGCGGTGCCGCTGCCGGCGAAAGCGAAGATCCTGGCGCGGCTCATGCGGCCCGGGACGCGGAAGGGGCGCTCCACGAAGTGCCAGGAGAGCGTCGCCAGGACGGCGGACAGCAGCACGGCGGCCAGCGCAACCTCCTGCGGCAGCTCAACGGTGCCGTAGCCGAGGCGCAGGAAGGCGAGGACCGGCCAGTGCCAGAGATAGAGCGAGTAGGAGATGAGACCGATGAACACCAGCCAGCCGCTCGACAGCAGCCGTCCCACCCGGTTCTCAGCGCCGGTGCCGGCGTGGATGATGAGCGCGGTGCCGAGGCAGGGCAGCACGGCGGCGAGGCCGGGAAAGGGCGTCGTGGAATCGAACAGCGCCACGGCGAGCAGGATCATCGCGAGGCCGGTGAGGGCGGCGGCCTCGCGCAGCTTCTGCGTGGCGATGGCGGGGACCAGGTTGAGGGCGAGGGCCGCGCCCAGCAACAGCTCCCATGTACGGGTCGGCAGCAGATAGAAGGCGGCGACGGGCGCGGCGTGGGTGCCGAGGACGCTGCCGGCAAAAGAGACCGTCATCAGCAGGAAGACGGTGATCGCCAGCCAGACGCGGCCCGCCCGCGCCATGAGCACCAGGAACCAGGGAAAGAAGATATAGAACTGCTCTTCGACCGCCAGCGACCAGGTGTGCAGCAGCGGCCTGAATTCGGCGGCCGCGGAGAAATAGTCGGTGGTCTGCCAGAAGTAGAGATTGGAGACGAAGAGCGCGGTCGCCGTGGCGGAGCGGGCGAACTCGCCGAAAGCCTCCGGCAGGGCGACCAGCCAGCCCAGCGCGAAGCTCGCGGCGATCACGGTGAAGAGGGCCGGCAGAATGCGCCGCGCCCGCCTCTCGTAAAATCCGGTGACGGTGAAGCGGCCGCGCTCGATCTCGCTGGCGATGATGCCCGCGATCAGGAATCCCGAGATGACGAAGAAGACGTCGACCCCGACATAGCCGCCGGAAACACCCGGGATGCGCGCGTGATAGAGGACGACCGGCAGGATCGCGACGGCCCTGAGGCCGTCAATGTCGCGGCGATAGCGGTGCACCGGCTCTCCCTTCGAGGCGATCGATGGGCCGAAGCTAGCAACCGCCGCTGGCGGAAGGGTGGTCTTTTCATGAGGCAAAGGCTCGCGCAGGCAATGTGCGTGGCGCGCGAGCAGCCGGCGCGCGTGCGCTAGCGCCGTCCGGTGGACTCAGGCCGGCGCTTCGGCGGCGTGAGTGGCGAACTCGGCCGGCGCGGTGATCTCGATGAGCTCCAGATCGTCGGAATGACGCAGCTCGCGATGGCGGATGCCCGGCGGCTGCAGCACGCAGGAGCCGGCGCGCAGCACGTGCTCGCCCTTGCCCTCGTACTCAAAGACCACCCAGCCGCGCGTCACGTAGACCATCTGGAAGTCGAGCGTGTGGCTGTGCCAGGCGGCGGGGCTCTTCTCGCCGGGCACGGCACGGATCACATGCGCGCCGAAGCGGCCGCCGGTGGCGCCGGCGATGCCGAGATCGCGGTACTCGAAGAAGGCCCTGAGCCCGGCGCCCTGAAACGCACCGCCGTCGGCGTGCGATACGCTGAACGCCTGGCTGCGCCACATCTCGTTCACGGCACCAGCCAGCTCGTCTGCAGCTGGCCCTCGGTGTTCCACGCGAAGTTGGCACGGCGGTGGCCGTAGGGCGTGAGGTAGAGCCAGTCCATCTGGCGGATGTGGCAGACCACCACGGCGAAGTTCAGGCGCCCGGCCTCGCTCTCGGCCTCGCTCGGATCGCGGCCCTCCAACTCCGCCGGCAGGCCGGAGGTCGCCCAGGCCCAGGGCAGGCCGCGGGGACCGGAAACCAGATAGTCGCGGCGCCGGCGCGGCGCCAGTGCACGCCAGGCCGCTTCGGCCAGGCCGTCGCGGTGGTGGATCGTCGCCTCGGCCTGGATGCGCAGCTGGGTGTCCTCGCTGAGCGCGTGAAACAGCAGGGCGACGCGCGGGTCGTGCTGAATCTCGCCGATCTTGCGGCTGCGCAGGTCGGTGTAGAAGCGCAGCTCGCGCGCTTCGGCATCGACCTCCCGCAGGACCACGGTGCGCAGGGTGCAGCCGAGGCCGGCATGCGCCGTCGCCAGCGCGGCCAGGTGGAAATCGTGCTGCGGGTCGGCGACGCCGTCGCTCAGCAGGTGCCAGCACTCGGCCAGCACGGCGGTGAGCCGGGGCTCGTCCTCCGAGTGCCAGATGTCGAGATTGGTGCCGGCCAAGAACATTCCCCCGCTCCGGGTGTTATTGCGGCCAGTCTAGTCTCCGCTGCCAGCCGCGCCAACGCTTTCCGCCCCTGAGGGCCCCCTGAGGGGCTGGACACCCCGGCAGTCGTTCGGGCACAAGCGAGCCATGCGCATCGCCACCTTCAACCTGGAAAGCCTCGATCTGCCGGCCGGCGGCGAGGACGCGTTCGCACGCCGCGCCGCGGTGCTCAGGCCGCAGCTGGAGGCGTTGAGAGCCGACATCCTCTGCCTGCAGGAGGTGAACGGCCAGCACGTCGCGGGCCAGAAGGGGCGGCGGCTGACGGCGCTCGAGCGTCTGCTGGCCGAAACCGGCTACGACGGCTACCACGTCGTCGCCAGCCCAGCGCGCGGGGCCGACCCATCCAAGGGCTCCAGGGGCGGGGTGGCCGACGTCCACAACCTCGTCATCCTCAGCCGGCGGCCGCCCCGGCAGAGCGAGGCCCTGCGTCACCGCCTCGTGCCGCCGCTGCCCTATCACAGCCTGACCGGCGAGCCGGAGGCGGCGCGCGGCCTCTCGCTCGAGTGGGACCGTCCGCTGCTGCACGCGGTGTTCGAGACGCCCGCCGGCGCGGCGCTGCACGTGTTGAACCTGCACCTGCGCAGCCCGCTGGCCTCGCCGATTCCCGGCCAGAAGCTGGCGGCCGACCGCTGGCGCTCGATCGCGGGCTGGGCCGAGGGCTACTTCGCCGCCACGCTGAAGCGCAGCGGCCAGGCACTCGAGGCGCGCCTGCTGGTCGAGCGCATCTTCGACGAAGATCCCGCAGCGCTGATCGCCGTCTGCGGCGACCTCAACGCCGGCGAGGAGGAGACGCCGGCGCGCATCCTGCTGGCGCGGCCCGAGGACAGCGGTAACGAAGCGCTGGCCGGCCGCGCCCTGGAGGCACTGGAGAGCCGCCTGCCGGCAGACAGCCGCTTCACGGTGATCCATGCCGGCCGGCGGCGCATGCTGGACCACATCCTCTGCTCGCCGGCGCTGGCGGCGCGCTGCCGGGCGATCGTCGCCGACAACGAGCGGCTGCCCGACGAGGTGAGCATGGCCGAGGACGAGCCGCGCTCGAACCACGCTCCGCTGGTGGCCGAGTTCGAGCTGTAGCTTTGTCTTGCCGGCGGCGTGAGCGGCGCTAGGAGAGCTTGCCGGCTTCTGCGGCCTTCTTCTTGCTTTCTCTCTTCAAGGGCCGGGAGACCGGACAGACTTCCTGCACGAAGCCGTTCAGGGTGTTGACGAGGTTGTCGCGCACCAGGCTGTAGTGAACGTACTGCCCCTTCTTCTCGGCGGTGATCAGGCCGGCGTTCTGCAGGATGCGCAGGTGCTTGGAGACCGAGGGCGCCGACATCTCGAACCGCTCCACGATCTCGCCCGCCGTAAGGTCCGAAGCCGACAGATAGGCAAGAATCTTGCGCCTCGCGGTGGACGCCAGCGCCTGGAACACGTCGTCCATAGATGCTCCCGGTAGAATTTAGCCAGTTGACTAATTAGCTCACTACGCTATCGTGGCATTAATTAGCCTGATAGCTAATTAGGAAACTACCATGCCAGAGGGGGAATCTTCAATGGTTGTCGCCACCTATGCCATCTACGTCGTCGTCAGCCTCGCCATCACGGTCTGGGTCGGCCGCACGCTCAACAGGAACGGGAGAGTTTTCCTCGTCGAGAACTTCTGGGGCAACGAGCAGCTCGCCGACTCGATCAACCACCTGCTGCTCGTCGGCTTCTATCTTGTGAACTTCGGCTTCGTGACGCTCGCTCTGAAATACGGCACCCGGCCGACCGACCTCGTGGGCGCCGTGGAGTCGCTGAGCACCAAGGTCGGCCTGGCCATCGTCGTCCTGGGCGCGATGCATTTCTTCAACATGTATGCCCTGGTGCGCTTCCGGAATTCCAGGCTCTTTCATCTGGTGGATCGCGGGGAGTCCATCGCAGCGGATGACGTCAAAGCGTGATGCTTAGGGCAGGCGGCTGTCGTCCCCGGTCTTGCGGCCGGGGCGACAGCTTTTCCGCTTCCGGCCTCACGCCGCCTTCAGGCGCTCGCGGTCGTGCGGCGCGGCGTAGTCGATGGCGGGGCCCTTGGGCACGATGCCGGTCGGATTCACCGAGGGGTGGCTTTCGTAGTAGTGGTGCTTGATGTGATGCAGGTTCACCGTCTCGCGCACCCCCGGCACCTGGTAGAGCTCGCGCGTGTAGCCCCAGAGGTTCGGATAGTCGACGAGCCGCCTCAGGTTGCACTTGAAGTGGCTGTAGTAGACCGGGTCGAAGCGCAGCAGGGTGGTGAACAGCCGCCAGTCCGCCTCGGTGAGCCGGTCGCCCAGCAGGTAGCGCTGGCGGACGAGGCGCTGCTCCAGGTCGTCGAGCGTCGCGAAGAGCGCGTCGAAAGCCTCCTCGTAGGCTTCCTGCGAGGTGGCGAAGCCGGCCTTGTAGACGCCGTTGTTGACGCGGTCATAGACGGCATCGTTCACCGTGTCGATCTCGGCGCGCAGGTGCTTGGGGTAGAAGTCGAGGGTGGAGCCGGTCAGGCGGTCGAAGGCCGAATTGAACATGCGGATGATCTCCGCCGATTCGTTGCTGACGATGGTCTCGCGCAGCTTGTCCCACAGCACCGGCACGGTCACGCGGCCGCTGTAGTCGGGCTTCGCCTTGGTGTAGATCTGATGCAGCTTCTCGGCGCCGTTCACGCTGTCGGCAATGGTGCCGGGGCCCTTCGCGAAGACCCAGCCTTCCTTGCCCATGTGCCAGTGCACGATGGAGATCGGAGTGATCTCCTCCAGGCCCTTCAGCTTGCGGAAGATCAGGGTGCGGTGCGCCCAGGGACAGGCGAGGGAGACGTAGAGGTGATAGCGCCCCGGCTCGGCCTTGAAGCCGGACTCGCCGCTGGGCCCGGCGCTGCCGTCGACAGTGACCCAGTTGCGGAAGGCGCTTTCCTGCCGCTCGAAGCGGCCGCCCGACTTGCCGGTGTCGTACCACTTGTCGTGCCAGACGCCGTCGATCAGCAGTCCCATTATCGTCTCCTTCCTGCTTGTCTCCTCTTCGTGAATTCCGCTCAGGCCACGTCGGCGAGCAGGACCTCCGCATCTTCCTCGGCGGTGATCGTCACCTCCTCGACGTCCTGCAGCACCACGCCGTCGCGCGCAGCGGCCGCCTTGCCATTCACCGTGACGCGGCCGGTCGCCGGCACCAGGTAGACCTTGCGCCCCGGCGCCAGCGCGTGAGTGACCGACTGGCCGGCGGTCAGCGTGGCTCCCAGGATCGCCGCGTCCTGGTAGATCGGCAGCGCGTCCGCATCGTCCTTGCGCCCGGAGGCCAGCGGCACCAGCCGGCCTTCACGGCCGGCCTTGGGGAAGCTGCGCGTCTCCCAGCGCGGCGCCACGCCATGGACGGCGGGCTCGATCCAGATCTGGAAGATCTGCGTCGCCTCGTCCTCGCGGTTGAACTCGGCGTGCATGATGCCGGTTCCGGCCGACATCACCTGCACGTCGCCGGCCGTGGTGCGGCCGGTATTGCCCAGGTGGTCCTTGTGGGTGATCGCGCCGCTGCGCACGTAGGTGATGATCTCCATGTCCCGGTGGCCGTGCAGGTCGAAGCCGGTGCCGGGGCGGATGGTGTCGTCATTCCACACCCTGAGCGAGCCGACGCCCATGCGGCGGGGGTCATAGTAGTTGGCGAAGCTGAAGTGATAGCGCGCCGACAGCCAGTCGTTGTCGAAGCGCCCGAGGCCGTCGAAGCTCTTGATCTCGATCATCTGCGTGACTCTCCATGGGGGCGGCGCGCCGGGCGCCGCCGCCGGTTGTGCGGTTACTTTGCCAGCTTCGCGGCGATCTCGGCCACGTGCCGGCCCTGGAAGCGCGCCATGCCGAGCTCCTTCTCGCTGGGCTGCCGGCTGCCGTCGCCGCCGGCGATCGTGGTCGCGCCGTAGGGCGAGCCGCCGACGATCTCGTCGAGCGTCATCTGGTCCTGGGCGCTGTACGGCAGGCCGACGATCACCATGCCCTGGTGCAGCAGCGTGGTGTGGAACGAGGTCAGCGTGGTCTCCTGGCCGCCGTGCTGGGTGGCGGTGGAGGCGAAGGCGCTGCCGACCTTGCCGATCAGCGCGCCCTTGGCCCAGAGGCCGCCGGTCTGGTCGAGGAAGTTGCGCATCTGCGCGGCCATGTTGCCGAAGCGGGTCGGCGTGCCGAAGATGATCGCGTCATAGTCTGCCAGTTCCTCCGGCTTGGCGACCGGCGCCTCCTGGTCCAGCTTGGCGCCGGCCTTGCGGGCGACGTCCTCCGGCATCAACTCCGGTACCCGCTTCAAGGTCACCTCGGTGCCGGCGACGCTGCGCGCGCCCTCGGCCACCGCCTTGGCCATGCTCTCGATGTGGCCGTAGGTGCTGTAGTAGAGGACGAGGACCTTGGTCATGGTGCGGGTATCCCTTGTGTTGCTGTGGCTTGCGCTGCGGGAAGCGGCGACTGGAGGGATAGTTAGGCCGTTCTCCATCTGGTATTAATACGGCAATTTGGAACAACATTGTTTCCCTGGAGAAACCATCTCTGTGGCACGCCTGGATGAGATGGAGATTTTCGCGGAGGTGGTCGAGGCGGGGGGCTTCTCGGCGGCGGCGCGCCGCCTCGGCCTCAGCAAGTCGGCGGTCTCGAAGCAGGTCGGCCGCCTGGAAGACCGCCTCGGCGTGCGCCTGCTGAACCGGACCACCCGCCGTCTGTCGCTGACGGAAGCCGGGGCCACTTTCCATGCCGCCTGCCGGCGGGTGCTCGAAGAGGCCGACCAGGCCGAGCATGCGGTCAGCAGCCTGTCCACGGCCCCGCGCGGCATTTTGAAGCTGAACGCCCCCATGTCTTTCGGGTTCCTGCACCTGAGCGGCGCCATCCCGGCCTTCCACGCGCAGTTTCCGCAGATCACCGTGGAGGCGGTAATGAACGACCGCTTCGTCGACCTCATCGAGGAGGGCTACGACATCGCCCTGCGCATCGGCGAGCTGCGCGACTCCAGTCTGGTGGCGCGCCGCCTCGCGCCCTGCCGCAACGTGCTCTGCGCCAGCCCGGCCTACCTCGACCGCCGCGGTCGGCCGGCGCGGCCCGGCGACCTCGCAGACCACGACTGCCTGCTCTACGCCAACACGGCCAACCCGCGGGAGTGGACGCTGAGCGGTCCCAGCGGACGCGAGGCCGTGGCGGTGGCCGGGCCGCTGATCGCCAACAACGGCGACCTGCTCGCGACGGCGGCGCTCGGCGGCATGGGCATCACGAGGCTGCCGACCTTCATCGTCGGGCCCTGCCTGGCGGACGGCCGCCTCGAGGTGGTGCTGCCCGACTACCCGGTGCCGGAGCAGGGCATCCACGCCGTCTACCCGCACAGCCGCAACCTCTCGCAGAAGGTCAGGGTCTTCGTCGACTTCCTGGCCGCGCGCTTCGGGCCGGAGCCCTATTGGGACGCCGGCCTGGAGCTGCCGACGGCCCCCGCCCTGGCGACGAAGGGCGGCTGACGGTGTGCTTGCAGCAGAGACTATCGCCCCGCGGCGGGATGTGCTATTCACCCGACTTTAATGATCCGGCTGATAGACAGACTCCATGATCATCCAGGAAAGACTGCGACGACGACGCTGACCCGCGCCCTTGGTGCGCGGCGTTCAGCCTGCAGTCACACACGGCCGCGATCCGCCGCGGCCCGCCTGGAACCGAGATCATGAGCTTCACCATCGTGCCCGAGCGGCCGCAAGACGCCGCGCTGATCACTCCCCTGCTCGACAGAACCTTCGGCTTCGACCGCATCCGCAAGACGGTCTACCGGCTGCGCGAGCATCTCGACCCGCTGCCCGAGCTGTCGTTCTCCGCCATCGCCGACGATGGCGGCTTCCTCGGCTCGATCCGCTACTGGCCGATCGCCATCGCCGGCACGCCGGCCATTCTGCTCGGCCCGCTGGCGGTCGAGCCGGCGCTGCAGGGCCGCGGCATCGGCAAGACCCTCGTGCGCCACAGCCTGGTGGCGGCCGAGAAGGCCGGCCACGGGATCTGTGTGGTGGTCGGCGATCCCGGCTACTACCGGCCCTTCGGCTTCATCCCGGCGGCCGGGCAGGGGCTGTCGCTGCCGGGCCCGGTGGAGCCGGAACGCTTCCAGGTGAAGGAGCTGAAGCCGGGTGCGCTGGCCGGCGTGCACGGCGTCATCGCCCGCGGCGAGGCGCCGGCCCGTAAGCCGTCCGAGGCCAGGGCGCCGCGCCGGAGGCGGGTTCGCCGCTCCGCCTGACTAGGCTTCAGGCGTTCATCTGCCAGATCGCGAAGTTGAGCGCGCCGGCGTAGCCGAGCCACAGCAGGTAGGGCAGGAACAGCCAGCCCGCCAGGCGGGAAACGCGCTGGAAGGCGAGGGTGGTGAAGACCACCGCGACGACCAGGGCACCGAGGCAGACCAGCCCCAGGAAGGGGTCGCGCTGGCCGAAGAAGCAGAACGACCACAGCACGTTGATGACGAGCTGCGCGAAGAAGAAGGTGAGCGGCAGGCGCGCCTCGCCGCGCTCGGCGGTCTTCCACACCAGCCAGGCGGCGATGCCGATGATGACGAAGATCAGCGACCAGGCGACCGGGAAGACGATGTTCGGCGGCGTCCAGTCCGGCTTGGCAAGATTGGCGTACCAGCCGGCCAGCGCCGGCTCGGTGATCGCGGCGCCGAGGCGCCCGGCGGCGAGGCTGGCGATCACGAAGACGAGCAGCATGATCGGGCTCGTCAGCGGAGCCATGGGCCTCTGGCGGTGCATGCGGGATGGTCCCCGGTCAGTGTCCCTCTCGTTGCCATGCTAATACCGCAGCCGCGAGGCTGAGGCAAAGCACCAGCAGGGCGGGCAGCACCGGGATCTGCAGCACGCCGGTCACGACATAGCCCTCGCCGCGCTTCAGGCCGATCCAGTCGCGTCCGAAGCGGTCGCGATCGGCGGCGACCTTGCGGACGGCCGGCAGGTCGTTGTCCGCGATGCGCCGGACCGTACCGCCGCTCTCCTCCACCAGGGGCTGGGCGAGGGCGCCGGTCGAGCGCGGGTCGCGCAGCTCCAGGGGGTTCAGCGGGCCGGCGGCGGCCAGCGCCGTCAGGTTGCCGTCGGTGATGCGGTAGAGGCCGTTCTCCTCGGCCGCCAGGCTGGCGGTGCTGCGGCCGGCGCCGTCGGCCGTCAGCCGCAGCTGGCGCGTCTCGCCTGAGGGCAGGGTGACGGTGATCTCCGGCAGGTTCACCGACAGCGACCGCCTGGTGATGGTCAGCTGGCCGCCGCGCACCTCGGCGCGCAGGTCCTCTTCTTCCAGGTCCGGCTCCTTCATCAGCCAGTGCGAGATGCGCCGCAGCAGCTCGGCCTGCGGACCGCCACCCTCGAAGCCGCGCGACCACAGCCACATGTGGTCGCTCATGATCTGCGCCACCCGGCCTTCGCCGAAGCGGTCGAGGATCAGCAGCGGGCGCTGGGAGACGCCCTGCATCAGCACGTTGCCGCGGGTGGTGTCGCCCTCGATCTGGCGGAACCAGCGGCCCCAGCTCGGCGGCTGGTCGGCGCTGCCGCTGCCGTCGAGCCCGGCGGTCACCGGATGGCGGGTGCCGAGCTCGGAGACGCGCGGCAGGAAGCCGGCTTCGTAGGTCTGTCCGGTCGGCTCGGCCGGCAGCACGCGGCCAAGCGGCGTGCGATAGAGCGACAGCGGCGTGGCGAAGCTCGGCCCGCCGGCCTCCAGCAGCGCGCCGCCCTTCTCGACGTAGTTGGCCACGTTCTCCAGGTAGATGGTCGGCAGCACGCCGCGGCGGCGGTAGCGGTCGAAGATGATGAGGTCGAACTCGTCGAGCTTCACCTCGAAGAGTTCGCGCGTCGGGAAGGCGATCAGCGAGAGCTCACGGATCGGCGTGCCGTCCTGCTTTTCCGGCGGCCGCAGGATGGTGAAATGGACGAGGTCGACCGAGGGGTCGGACTTCAGGATGTTGCGCCAGGCGCGCTCGCCGGCATGCGGCTCGCCGGACACCAGCAGGACCCGCAGGCGGTCGCGCACGCCGTTCACCACCACCGCGGCGCGGTTGTTGGCGAGCGTCAGCTCCTGCGGCCCGCGCTGCACCTCGATCTCCAGCACGCTGGGGCCGCGGCGGTCGAGCTGGAAGGTCATCTGCTCGTCGACGCCGATGCGCGCGTCGATGCCCTGGGTCGCGACGCCGTCCTGGCGCAGCACCACGCGGGCGCGCCCGCCGCCCGGAGCGGCCGGCAGGTCGTCGACCCGGACCGTGAGGGTCAACTCGCCGCCGACGATGCCGAAGGACGGCGCCTGGACCACCGTCAGCCGGCGGTCGCCCTCGTCGGGCCGCCCGGTCAGCAGCAGGTGGACGGGCGCGTCGATGCCCAGGTTCGCCAGCGCCTCGGGCAGGTCGTGGATCTGCCCGTCGCTCACCAGGATGACGGCGGAGACGCGCTGGCGCGGCACCTTCGCCAGCGCCTGGCGCAGCGGCTCGAAGAGGTGGGTGCCCTCGACGTCCAGCGCGCCGCGTGCGTCACCGGCGCGGATCAGCCGCACCTCGGTGTCGTCCAGGGCGCCGATCTGCTGCAACAGGTGGGTGACCGCCTGCTCGGTCTGGCTGCCGCGCTGCTCGATCTCCTGGCTCGCGCTCTCGTCGGCGACGATGAAAGCGATGTCGCTCAGCGGGTCGCGCTGCTCCTCGATGATCGAGGGGTTGGCGAGCGCCAGCAGCAGCACCGCGAAGGCGCCGCTGCGCCACCACACGCCGGCGGCGCGGCGCCACAGCGCAACGACGACCAGCAGCAGCGCGAGCGCCGCAAGCCCGCCGATCAGCCAGAGCGGCAGCAGCGGCGCCCACTGGATCGTCATCGCGTTCATGGAGCCGCCGCCGTCATCTGGCCCTTCCTCATTGCCCGAGCCGCTCGAGGATGAAGGGCACGTGCACCTGGTCGGCCTTGTAGTTGCCGGTCAGGGCGTACATCACGAGGTTCACGCCGAAGCGGTAGGCCATTTCGCGCTGGCGCGGCCCGCCGGGCACCACGGCATTCAGCGGGCGGCCCATCTCGTTCACCGCCCAGGCGCCGGCCCAGTCGTTGCTGCCGACCAGCACCGAGGCGACGCCGTCGTTCACGTTCTCGCCGGGCGCCTCAAGCCACAGGGTGCCGCCGACGAAGCGGCCGGGGAAGTCCTCCATCAGGTAGAAGGCCTTGCGCAGCACGTGGTCGGTCGGCACCGGCTCCAGCGGCGGAATCGCGATGCCCTGCGTCAGGCGCTGCAGGTCCTGGGTGCCGCGGCTGCCGCCGCCGAACAGGACCGCGCCGCCGCTCGCCTCGCGCAGGTCGAACAGGATCGTGCCGCCGTGCGACAGGAAGTGGTTCACCTGGTCGACCGCCTCGCGGCTGAGGCTCTGCTGCGTCGGCGTGACGGGCCAGTATACCAGGGGAAAGAACGCCATGTCGTCGCGGCCGAGGCGGATGCCGAGCGGCGTGCCGGCCTCGACCGAGGTGCGCCGCTCGAGCACACGGGTGAGCCCCAGCAGTCCGGCGCGGCTGGTCTCGTCCACGGCGTCGTCGCCGGTGACGATGTAGGCGAGGCGCGTGATCAGGGTCGCCTCGAGGGCGCGCGCGTCGTCCTGCTGCGCGGCCGCCGGCGGCACCGGGGCGAGGGCGGCGAGCCCGAGGCCGAGGCAGAGCGCCGGCATGACCGCCGCGCGTCCCGGTCGCAGCAGCCCGCGCAGGGCCAGCGAGATGAGGAGGTCGGCGAGCGCGAGCAGCAGCGCCGCCGCGAGCAGCCAGGGCTTCAGGTCCTGCTCCGGACTCTCCTGGTAGAGGCTGGCGGAGGCGCCGGCCGGCAGGCGGCCGAGCGGCGCCAGCTCCGGGACGAAGCTGCTCAGGTTGTGCGCCTGGCGGACGCTGTCGTTGCCGTAGTAGCCCGGCGGATGCCGCGGGCCGAGGCCGCTCTCGGCGTTCTCGCCGGTCGCCAGCGCGAGCACCGTGGGCGGCGGCGTGCCGAGGGTGCCGAAGCCGTCCATCACCTCCAGCGGCGGCAGCGCCTGCCCGCTCGCGCCGCCGGCCACGCCCTGGCTCACCGCCATCACGCGGCGCAGCATCTCGACGAAGAGGCCGGAGATCGGCAGGTTCGACCAGTCGGTGTTGGCGGTGGTGTGGAACAGCACCACCCAGCCGTCGCCGCGGCGGTCGGCGGTGACCAGCGGCGTCCCGTCGCTGAGCCGCGCCCAGGTCTTCTCACCGAGGTCGAGCGAGGGCTCGGCCAGCACCTGGCGGCGGATGACCACGTCGTCGGGCAGCGCCACGTCGGCGAAGGGACTGTCGGCGGCAAAGGGTGAGAGGCGCGCCGGCGTGTCCCAGGTGAGGGCGCCGCCGAGCACGCGGTCGCCGCCGCGCAGCCGGACCGGCAGCAGGTCGTCGGCGCGCTGGTCGGCCGGTGCCCGCGCGGCCATCTGCGAGCCCGCGAAGCGCAGCAGCAGGCCGCCTTCGTTCACCCAGGCGCCGATGCGGCCGCGCTCGGCCTCGCTCAGCACGATGCTGTCCGGCAGCGCCAGCACCGCGATCTGGCGCTGCAGCAGCTCCTCGGTCGTGCCCTTGCGCAGCTCGGTGAAGGGCTCCAGCGCGCTTTCCAGGTAGTAGCTCTCGCTGAGCAGCGGCTGCGCCTCCTGCTGCGAGCCGCTGATCACGAGGCCGACTGGTCGGCGCCGCCAGCGCTCGTCGAGCAGCACGGTCGCGCCCGCCGTCGTTTCGCCTTCGATGCTGAGCAGGGCGATGCGGTTGCGCATCTCGGTCGGCAGGTCCAGCAGGGCACGCGCCTCGCGCTCGCCGGCCTCGAAGATGAGCGGCGCCTTGGTGACGATGCGGCCGTCGCCGGCGATGGCGAGCACCGCGGCCTCGGCCGCGCCGGCGGGATCGGCGCGCAGGCCGCGGGCGACCAGATCGACGCCCTCGGTGGCCGGTGTGAGGGCGAGGCGCGCGAGCCCGTCGCCCTCGTCGCGCAGCACGTGCAGGTTGCCGAGCCGCTGTAGCGCCGCGGCCAGGGTGTCGCTGTCCGGCGTGGCGAGGCCGTCGGACAGCCACATGACATGGGCACCTTCCGGCAGGTCCAGGTCCTCGACGGCGGCCAGCGCGGCGCTGCGGTCCGCCGGCCAGGGCTTCGGCTCCAGGCCCTGCAGCAGCCGGCGCGCCTCGGCGGCCGACAGCAGGCCGGTCGCCTCGGGCGGCGCGTCCTGCGCGCTGGGCGCGGTGGTCAGCACCACGACCGGGCGGTCCTCGCGCTCGGCCTGCGACAGCAGGTTTTCCATGGCGGCCTCGCGCGCCGGCCAGAAGCGCGCCGCCGCCCAGCCATCGTCGACCACCAGCACCAGCGGGCCGCCACCGGCGAGCCGTGCGGCCGGGTTCAGCAGCGGCTGCGCCAGCGCCAGAATGATCAGGGTGACGATGAGCAGGCGCAGCAGCAGCAGCCACCAGGGCGTGCGCGCAGGCGTCTCCTCCGGCGCGCGCAGGCCGGCCAGCAGGCGGATGGCGGGAAAGGCGAGGCGGCGCGGCGCCGGCGGCGTCAGGCGCAGCAGCAGCCAGAGCACCGGCAGGCCGATCAGCGCGAGCAGCAGCCAGGGTTGCGCGAAGGCGAGCAGGCCGAGGTTCAGCATGGCACCGCCCTCCGCCGCGTCATCGCACCGCCTTCGACAGGGTCGTGTAGAGTCGCAGCAGCGCCGCCTGCGGCGGCTGGTCGGTGCGGTGGAAATCGCAGGTCCAGCCCAGCGCGCGGCAGATGTCGCGCAGCCCGTCGCGCTGCGCCTGCAGGCGCCGGCCATAGTCGCCGCGCACTGCCTCGACGCGCGAGACCAGCCACGACGGCTCGTGCTCCAGCCCGTCGAAGCGCACGCGCCCGTCGTAGGGCAGGCTCTCCTCCGCCGGGTCGAGCACCTGCAGCAGGGCGCCGCGCTGGCCGCCCTCGCCGTAGTAGCGCAGCGCGCGGTCGAGGTCCTCCAGCGGCGACAGGAAATCGCTGACGAGAACAAGCTGGGCGCTGCGCGGCAGCGGCAGCGTCGGCGGCAGGTTGTCGGCGACCGGCTGGCCCGACTGCATCAGGGTCGCGATCTTGGTAAGAGTGGCGCGGCTCGCCGAGGGCCGGAGGCCGGAGCCGAGCAGCGCGACGTGCTCGCCGCCGCGCATCAGCAGCACGGTGAGCGCCAGCGCCAGCAGGTCGGCGCGCTCGCGCTTGCTCTGGTGGTTGCGGTCGGAGGTCCAGCCCATCGAGGCCGAGGTGTCGCGCCACAGCCACACCGATTGCGCGGCTTCCCACTCCATCTGGCGCACGAAGACCATGTCGGACTTGGCCGACTGGCGCCAGTCGATCGACTGCGGCTGATCGCCGAGGTCGTAGTGGCGGTACTGCCAGAAGGTCTCGCCCTGCCCGACGCGGCGCCGGCCGTGCACGCCCTGCGCCACCGTGGCGGCCACCCGCTCGGCGGCCACCAGCAGCGGCGGCAGCGTGGCGGCCAGTTGCTCGGCACGATGCCGCAGCGGTAGGGGCGTCGTCATTGGGCGGTCGGGCACTCCGCTGCTGTCACTGATAGGGGGCGGTCAGGTGGGCGATGATGTGGTCCAGCGTCACGCCATCGGCGCGCGCCGCAAAGCTCAGCGCCATGCGATGCTTCAGCACGGGATGGGCAAGCGCCAGCACGTCGTCCACCGAGGGCGACAGGCGGCCCTCCATGAGGGCACGGGCGCGCACCGCCAGCATCAGCGCCTGGCTGGCGCGCGGGCCGGGGCCCCAGGCGACCTGGCTGCGCACCTCTTCCAGCTCGCTCGACTCCGGGCGGCCGTTGCGCACGATGGCGAGGATGGTCTCCACCACGCTCTCGCCGACCGGCACGCGGCGCACCAGCTGCTGCAGCTGCATCAGCTCGTCCGGCGTCATCACCGCGCGCGCCTCGCTCTGCTGCGCGCCGGTGGTCTCGATCAGCATCTGCCGCTCGGCGTCGATCTCGGGGTAGCCGACGTCGATCTCAAGCAGGAAGCGGTCGAGCTGGGCCTCCGGCAGGGGGTAGGTGCCTTCCTGCTCCAGCGGGTTCTGCGTCGCCAGCACGTGGAAGGGCGACGGCAGGTCGTGCGAATGGCCGGACACCGTCACCCGGCGCTCCTGCATCGCCTGCAGCAGCGCCGACTGAGTGCGCGGGCTGGCGCGGTTGATCTCGTCGGCCATCAGCAGCTGGCAGAACACCGGGCCAGGAATGAAGCGGAAGGCGCGCCGGCCGCTCTCGCTCTCCTCCAGCACCTCGGAGCCCAGGATGTCCGCCGGCATGAGATCGGGCGTGCACTGCACGCGCTTGTCTTCCATGCCGAAAACGGTGCCAAGCGTCTCGACGAGGCGGGTCTTGGCGAGGCCCGGCACGCCGATGAGCAGGCCGTGGCCGCCGGCCAGGAGGGTGATCAGGGTCTGGTCGACCACCGTCTGTTGGCCAAAGATGACGCGGCCGATAGACTGGCGGACGAGGCCGAGCTTGTGGCCGAGGTCGTCGATCTGCTCGGCGAGCCTGGCGTCGGCGGCGTCATCGGCGGAGAGGGTAGGCGTCGTCACGGGACAGCATCTCCCAGCTGTTTCGAGGCCGGTGGGCTATCGTCCGCTCGCGGCCGCAACCTACCGCACGAGTCTGGCAACCAAGCAAATCCAACCACTAAGATAGGCCGATCGATGCCCGCTGACCAGTCGCCAGGACCGCCGGAAATGCCGCCAAGCGATGGTGCGAACGCCTATGACATCCGCATCGCGCGCGACGGCACCTGGTACCACGAAGGCGCCCCGATCAACCGTAAACCACTGGTAAAGCTATTTGCCTCGGTATTGTGGCGAGACGATGGCGGCGGCTACTGGCTGCGCACCCCGGTCGAGCGTGGCCGCATCGAGGTGGAGGACGCGCCTTTTACCGCGGTTGAACTTCGCGTGAGCGGGCAGGGGCGCGACCAGGTGCTGGCCTTCCGCACAAACCTCGATGACTGGGTGGAGGCGGGTCCCCAGCACCCTCTACGCGTGGTTGAGGGGCCTGCAAAGGACGACGTGAGCCCCTACATCCTGGTGCGGGACCGGCTCGAGGCGCTGATCCTGCGTCCCGTGTACTATGAGCTGGCCGGGCTGGCCGTGGCCGCGCCGGAAGAGCAAGCGGCCGCCGGAACGCTTGGCGTTTGGAGTCGTGGTGAGTTCTTTGTCCTGGGATCCTCGGAATGAGGCTGAAAGCGTGACGCGGGGCCGGCCGCGATGAACTGGCGCGCGGACGAATTGCTGGCGCGGCTCGCCGGCCTGCCGGCGCCTGGGACGCGCGGCGCGCCGGCCGCGCCGCCGCGCGGCGACCACGACCTCAACCCGGCCTTCGACCCGGAGGTCTATGACCCCGGGCGGCCGCTGCGCGACGCCGCCGTGCTGGTGCCGATCGTCGACCGGCCGGGTGCGCTGACGGTGCTGCTGACCCGGCGCAGCGCCCACCTGCCGGACCACGCCGGGCAGATCAGCTTCCCCGGCGGCGGCATCGACCCCTGCGACGCCGACGCCGAGGCCTGCGCCCTGCGCGAGGCGGAGGAGGAGATCGGCCTCGCGCGCCGCCACGTGACCCTCGTCGGCCGGCTCGACACCTACATCGTGCGCACCGGCTTCAGCGTCGTGCCGGTGGTCGGCCTGGTGCGGCCGCCCTTCGACCTGCGGGCCGAGGCGGGCGAGGTGGACGAGATCTTCGAGGTGCCGCTCGGCTTCTTCCTGGAGCCGGCGAGCCGCGTGCTGCACAGCCGCATCTTTCGCGGCGCCGAGCGCTTCTTCTACGCCTATCCCTACGGCGACTATTACATCTGGGGCGCCACCGCCGGCATCCTGTCGAACCTCTGCGAGGTGCTGCGCGAAGCGGACCTGCTGGAATCCTGAGAGGCCAGGCGATGCTGCGCGTCCTCCTGACCGTTCTGCTGCCGCTGGCCGCCCCGTTTCTGGTCTATATCGCCTGGGTCTGGCTGGCGCGCCGGCAGAGCGCAGGCGGGGAACTGGCCATCGACTGGCGCGAGTCGCCCTGGCCCTGGCTGCTGGCCATCGGCTGTGCCGGCGCGCTCGCCGGCTTTGCCTATCTCTACCTCGCGAGCGGTCACCCGCCCGGCACGCGCTTCGCGCCGCCCAGCGTGGTCGACGGTGTCGTGGTGCCGAGCCACCCGATAGAGTGAGCCCCCGCCGCGGGGAGGCGCGCGACAGGAACGGTGCCGCGGCGCCGGTGTTACTTAAAGGGATATGATGACGACTGGCAGCGACACGCAACGCATCGAGCCGCAGGCCTGGATGACCGCGCCGGAGACGCGGGCGGTGGTGGCCGCTCTGACGGCGGCGGGTGCCGAGGTACGCTTCGTCGGCGGCTGCGTGCGTGATGCGCTGGCCGGCCGGCCGGTGAAGGACGTCGACCTCGCCACGCCGGACCGGCCGGAGCGGGTCATGGCGCTGCTTCAGGCGGCTGGGCTGAAGGCGGTGCCGACCGGCCTCGACCACGGCACGGTGACCGCCATCTCGGGCCACCGCCCCTTCGAGATCACCACCCTGCGCCGCGACGTGGAGACCGACGGCCGGCGCGCCAAGGTCGCCTTCACCGACGACTGGGAGGCCGACGCCGCCCGCCGTGATCTCACCTTCAACGCGTTGTCCTGCCGCCCGGACGGCGTCCTCTTCGATCCCTTCGGCGGGCGTGCCGATCTCGCCGCCGGGCGCGTGCGCTTCGTCGGCGACCCGCGCGCGCGCATCCAGGAGGACTACCTGCGCCTGCTGCGCTTCTTCCGCTTCCAGGCGCACTACGGACGGGTGCCGCCGGACGAGGCCACGCTGGCGGTCGCCCGCGACCTGGCGCCGCGCCTCGCGGGGCTCTCGGGCGAGCGCATCCGCGCCGAGCTGCTGCGCCTGCTGGAGGCGCCCGACCCGCTGCCGGTGCTGCAGATCGTGGTGGGCGACGGCCTGCTGGAGCCGGTTCTGCCGGAGATCGCCGGCACTGAGGCTCTCGCCCAGTTGCTGCCGCTGGAGGCGCCGCCGGCCGAAGACCCCGTGGTGCGCCTTGGCGCCCTGCTGGAGCCGGGCGCCGAGGAGGCGCGCCGGGTGGCCGAGCGCCTGCGGCTGTCGAACGCCGAGGCGGCCGAGCTGGTGATGCTGGGCGAGCCCGAGGCGGTGCTCGGCGAGGCTGCGGCGATCCTCACCCGCGGATGCGATGACCCGGCGGTGCGCCATGCCCTGGCGATCGCTCTCTACCGCCACGGCCGCGACCGCTTTCGCATCGCGCTGACCATCGGCTGCGCGCGCCTGCTGGCGGCCGACCCGGCGGCGCAGGCCACGGCGCGGGCCGGGCTCGCGGCCGGCTTCGCGGCGGCCGACGCCTGGCAGGAGCGGCGCTTTCCGCTCGCCGGGCACGACGTGCTGGCGCTCGGTTACCGCAGCGGCCCCGACGTCGGCAGCCTGCTGCGCGCGGTGGAGGACTGGTGGATCGCCGAGGACTTCGCGCCCGACCGCGCGGCCTGCCTGGCGCGTCTGCGCAACCTGGCGGACGCCATCTCGCCGGTTCTGCCCAAGGCGCCCGGCGTCTGAACGGTGACGCCGGCCCCCGCCGTCATGGCCAGGCGGCCTCCGGCGGCAGGCTCATGAGGATGGCCTCGACGTTGCCGCCGGTCTGCAGGCCGAACTTGGTGCCACGGTCGTAGAGCAGGTTGAACTCCGCGTAGCGGCCGCGCCGGAACAGCTGGTGGCGGCGCTGCTCCTCGGTCCAGGGGGCGTCCATGTGTCGACGCACCAACGCGGGATAGATCTCCAGGAAGGCGCGGCCGACGTCCTGGGTGAAGGCGAAGTCGGCCTCCCAGTCGCCGCTGTCGAGATAGTCGTAGAAGATGCCGCCGACGCCGCGCGCTTCGCCGCGGTGGGGAATGAAGAAGTACTCGTCGCACCACTGCTTGAACTTCGGATAGTAGGCCGCATCGTGGCGGTCGCAGGCCGCCTTGAGGGCGGCGTGGAAGTCCGCGGTGTCGCGCGCGTCCGGAAACATCGGGTTGAGGTCGGTGCCGCCGCCGAACCAGCTTTTGGTGGTGACGATGTGGCGGGTGTTCATGTGCACCGCCGGCACCAGGGGCGAGCGCAGGTGGGCTACCAGTGAGACGCCGCTGGCCCAGAAGCGGGGGTCCTCGTCGGCGCCGGGGATCTGCTTGGCGAACTCCGGTGAGAAGCGGCCGTGCACGGTCGACACGTTTACGCCGACCTTCTCGAAGACGCGGCCGCGCATGAGGGACATCACGCCGCCCCCGCCGTTGTCGTTGCCGCCCTCCGGCCGCTGCCATGCCTTGCGCTCGAAGCGGCCGGGCGGCACCGCGGCGAAGCGCTCGGCATTGGCGCCCGTCAGCGCGTCCTCCAATGCCTCGAAGGCGGTGCAGATGTCGTCGCGCAGCGCCTCGAACCAAGCCTGTGCCCGCGTCTTGCGCGCCACCACGATGTCGCCGTCCGCGCCTGTCATTCCGCGTCCTCTTCTGCATCTCGCGCCGGCCGGCCTGCGGCGCCGGCCACCGGAACTCCCGCCGGGAAGCCCGCCGTCTGGCGCAGCGCCTCGCCGAGTGCCATGGCGCCGGCCTGCGCGACGTTCAGCGAGCGGCAGCCGGGCCTGAGCGGGATGACCAGGCGGGCGTCGGCCGCCGCGTGGACCTCCGCCGGCACGCCGGCCGATTCGCGCCCCAGCAGCAGGATGTCGGCCGGCCGGTAGGCGAAGTCCGTGTACGGCCGATCTCCCCCGGTGGTCAACAGCAGCAGGCGGCCGGGGCCGCTCACCGTCCCTTCGGCCGCCCTGGCGGTCTGCCGCGCGGACCAGAACGCGGCCCAGCTGCGGTGCCGCGTGACCGCCGCCAGCGCATGGTAGTCGAGGCCGGCCCGCCTGAGCCGGCGGTCGTCCAGCAGGAAGCCGCAGGGCTCGATGATATCCAGCCCGACGCCCAGGCAGGCGGCCAGGCGGATGACGGCTCCGCAGTTCTGGGGGATGTCCGGCTGGTAGAGGGCGAGGCGCATGGCGGGCGGTAGAGGTCGGCTGCTAATCGGTTCAAGGAATAGGCGAAATGGACGAGACGCGGCCCTGCTAACGGGCTTTGCGTTCCCAGAAGATTTCCTCTATATCGGGCCCCACAAAGGGGCGGTGGGGCGTCGGGCGCGGCAGGATGCCGCATCCTCGGCGCGCTGTCGCGCGATAAGGTGCAGGTCGCCTGCGGACCCTCGGTCCGGGGCACCCCGCGGCCGCAACGGCCTGTGGGTAAAGGATCGGGCCCTTGTCCCGCAAGGCCTCGAAAAAGTGGGATCGTAGGGGAAAAGGACGCATGGCAGATACCGCCACTCCCGCGCAGGCCGGTTCCGGCGAAACGCGGCGCGACTTCTTGTACCTGGCCGCTGCGGGCATGGGGGCCGTCGGCGCCGCCTGCGTGGCCTGGCCGCTGATCGACACGATGAACCCCTCCGCCGAGGTGCTGGCGCTGGCGTCGACCGAGGTCGACCTGGGACCCATCGCCGAGGGCCAGCGGGTGACCGTGACCTGGCGCGGCAATCCGGTCTTCATCGACCACCGCACCGCGCAGCAGATCCAGGAGGCCGAGGCGGTGAACGTCGACGACCTGCGCGATCCGCAGAGCGATGCCGAACGTGTCGAGAAGCCGGAGTGGCTGATCGTCATCGGCGTCTGCACCCATCTCGGCTGCGTGCCGCTCGGCCAGAAGACCGGTCAGAGCCGCGGCGAGTTCGGTGGCTGGTTCTGCCCCTGCCACGGCTCCCACTACGACACCTCCGGGCGCATCCGCAAAGGTCCCGCCCCTCTGAACCTGCCTGTGCCTCCCTACGAGTTCACCGGCGACACGACCATCGTGATCGGCTAGCGGGGGAGCGTGAGCAGCATGAGCGGCATCCAGACCAACAGCCGGGTGATCAAGTGGATCGAGCACCGCATGCCGGTGTTCTCCTTCCTGGATCACTCCGTCGGCTCCGGCTATCCGGCGCCGAAGAACCTCAGCTACATGTGGAATTTTGGCTCGCTCGCGGGCATGGCCCTGGTGATCATGATCGTCACCGGCATCCTGCTGGCGATGCAGTACACCGCCCACGTCGACTATGCCTTCGACTCCGTCGAACGCATCATGCGTGACGTGAATTTCGGATGGCTGCTGCGCTACATCCACATGAACGGCGCCTCCTTCTTCTTCATCGTCGTCTACATCCACATCTTCCGCGGCCTCTACTACGGATCGTACAAGGCGCCGCGCGAGCTCTTGTGGATGATCGGCGTGGTGATTCTGCTGCTGATGATGGCGACCGCCTTCATGGGCTACGTGCTGCCGTGGGGCCAGATGAGCTTCTGGGGCGCGAAGGTGATCACCAACCTGTTCTCCGCGGTGCCGGTGTTCGGCGAGAGCATCGTGACCTGGCTGTGGGGCGGCTTCACCGTCGACAACCCGACGCTCAACCGCTTCTTCGCCCTGCACTACCTGCTGCCCTTCATCATCGTGGCCGTGGTGGTGCTGCACATCTGGGCGCTGCACCAGTTCGGCTCCAACAACCCGCTGGGCATCGACCCCAAGGGCCCGCAGGACAAGATCCCCTTCCACCCGTACTACACGGTGAAGGACGCCTTCGGCCTCGGTGTGTTCCTCATCGTCTTCGCTGCCGTGGTGTTCTACGTCCCGAACTACATGGGCCATCCGGACAACTACATTCCGGCGGACCCGCTGGCGACGCCGGCGCACATCGTGCCGGAATGGTACTTCCTGCCGTTCTACGCCATCCTGCGCTCGATCCCGGACAAGCTGCTCGGCGTGCTCGCCATGTTCGGCTCCATCGCCGTGCTGTTCATCCTGCCGTGGCTCGATCGCTCGCCGGTGAAGAGCGGCCGCTACCGCCCGATCTTCCGCCTCTTCTTCCTGCTGCTGGCGGTCGACGTGGTGGTGCTCGGCTTCGTCGGCGCCAACCCGCCGGAGGGTGCCTGGCTGATCACCGGCCAGATCGCCACCTTCTGGTACTTCCTGCATTTCCTCGTGATCCTGCCGCTGCTCGGCGTATTCGAGCGGCCGAAGCCGCTGCCGAACTCGATCAGCGAGCCGGTGTTGAAAGGCGGCGGCAGCATGGCCGGCGCCACCGCGAAGCCGATGGAGAAGGCGTGATGCGCAAGGGACTGTTGCTTGGACTGGCGGCCCTTGCCGCGACCGTGATGGCACCT
>Ga0207773_100273_pt1 | contig 28249 bp, 25 predicted proteins | sample TtaePargueraPR_2_FD_187281 | JGI IMG/M metagenome (GOLD analysis project Ga0207773, IMG submission 187281) | Aerobic enrichment media microbial communities from Bioluminiscent Bay, La Parguera, Puerto Rico - Tt and M1 (3) (SPAdes) | ecosystem: Environmental > Aquatic > Marine > Unclassified ...
CCCCGCCGCGAGCGACAGCCGCGGCGAGAAGGACCGCATCGTCGATGCGCTCTGGCGCAACGGCTTCAACCGCAGCCGGACGGCCGAGAGCCTGGGGATGTCCCGCAAGACCCTTTACAACAAGATGCTGCGTTTCGGCCTCAGGGGATAGCGGCCGGCAGGTTCAGCGGCTCTGGCCGGCACAGAACCCCGTCGAGCACGTCGGGCCACAGCGTCTCGTATGCCGCCTCGCTGGCGGCGGCCAACCCCAGCAGCGGTCCCCGCCAGCCTTCGGCCGCCAGCGCCGCGGCCACCTCCCGCGCCAGCGCGCCGCGCCGGCGAAAGGAGGGGAAACCCGCCGCGTAGTCAGCGACGCGGGGCACCACCACCACCGCGAGCGGCTCCAGCGGCCGGACTGCCCGCGCGGCGGCCGCGCCGGCGACCACGGCGATCACGGCAAAGCCCGCCCGCCGGAATTCGCCGAGCCGGTCAGCCTCGCGCCCAAAGTCCAGACCCACATCGCCCAACTGCTGAGCGAAATCGAGGTCCTGTTGCTCGACGCTCGGCAGGTTGGCGATGGCGGCGATACCGACTGCCTTCAGGCGGGGGACCTCGCCCGGCACGTTGAGGAAGGGGTCCGCCAGGAAGAGGCCCAGCGCAGAGCCGGCCTGCAAATGCGGCCTCCCTGAGACCGCGGCAAGCACACCAGCCGCCCCCGGGGTGTTGGGCAGCAGCAGGGCCACCTCCGGCGGCAGACTTTCGTCGCTGAACGGCGTTCCGACGGTCACGATGGCGGGCGGCAAGGCGGCTTCTATGGCCTGCGCCGCCGCCCGCGGGACTACCCGCCACGTCAGCAGATTCACCACACCCTCCCCCAAGTTTACCCAATTTTACCCACTTCTCACGCTTAATGGCCTTGCCCGCAAGAAATTCTCGGGACACTCTTTCATTAATACAAGAACATGCGGTCGCCGACCGAAACCGGCGCCGGTGAGTCAGGGTCTCCCGCTCAAGAGGAGCCCGGCCAGGGAGGAAGCAGGCTATGGCGCGCGTTTCTGCGCCCCCGGCATGCGTGGAGAGCACGAGCCGCGGCCCCCGGCGGGCAGGCGCGCGATGAGGCAGTTCGTCCAGCGCCACAGCTTCTGGTCCTTCGTCATTCTGGTGGCAGCGGGGCTGTTCCTGTGGCTGGTCTTCGCCGTCTGGCCGGAGTGGCTGGAAGACGCCATCGGGCGCAAGAAGACCTTCGTCACCACCTTCCTCAACGGCCTCACCCTGGGCGGGCTGTACTTCCTCGTCGCCAGCGGCTTCACCCTGGTTTTCGGGCTCATGCGCAACGTGAACCTGGCGCACGGGTCCATGTACCTGCTGGGCGCCTATGTCGGCTATGAGGCCGCCGAGGCGACCGGCAACTGGTTCGTCGGCCTGGCCGTCGCCTTCCTCGCCATCGCCGTCACCGGCATCCTGCTGCAGGTCGTCATCTTCCGGCGCATGGAGGGCCAGGACCTGCGCCAGACCCTGGTGACCATCGGCATCTCCATCATCGCTGCCGACCTCATGCTGGCCGTGTGGTCTGGCACGACCTATCAGTTCAACCCGCCGGAGTGGCTGATCGGCGCCGCCGAGCTGCCGGTGATCTCCGCCCTGCGCTCCAACGGCGAGGCGGTCTACCTGAAGTACCCGCTCTATCGCCTGACCGTGCTGGGCGTCGCGGTGGCGGTCGGCATCGCGCTCTGGCTGTTCCTCAACCGCACCCGCGTTGGCATGATGATCCGCGCCGGGGTGAACGATCGCGACATGCTGGCGGCGACGGGCGTGAACGTGCAGCTGGTCTTCGCCCTGGTCTTCGCGATCGGTGCCGGCCTCGCGGGCTTTGCCGGCGTGGTGGGCGGCACCGCGCTGTCCATCGCGCCGGGCGAGGATATCCGCTATCTGCTCGCCTCGCTCGTTGTGGTCATCGTCGGAGGCCTCGGCTCCGTCACAGGCGCGGCCATCGGTGCGCTGCTGATCGGCCTCGCCGAGCAGTTCGGCCTCGCCTACATGCCGACCTACGGCGTGGTGCTCACCTTCCTCATCATGGTCGTCGTGCTGGCCGTGCGCCCGCAGGGCGTCATGGGCCAGGCCTGAGGCCGGCGCGATGGACCGCCGCCGGCGACCCCTCTTCTTCGGCGACGCCGTCCTGGCGCAGGTGCCCCCGGCGGTCTGGCTCGCCGTGGTCTTCCTGGTCGCCTACCCCAGCTTCGCCTCCGACTTCTTCACCTTTCAGATCGGCGCCTACTCGCTGATCCTCGGCACCATCTCGCTGTCGCTCATGATGCTGGCCGGCTACGGCGGCATGGTGAGCCTGGCTCAGCTCACCGTCGCCGGCCTCGCCGGTTATCTGGTCGCCATCCTGGGCGACAACTCCGTCGGCGTGATGGGCCTCGGCTGGCCGTGGTGGGTGACGGTGCCGGCGGCCATCCTCGCCGCGGCGATCTTCGGCACGCTGATCGGGCTCATCTCGGTGCGCACCGAGGGCATCTACACCATCATGATTACCCTCGCCATCGCGGTCGCCTTCTTCTACTTCGTGCGCCAGAACTACGACCTCTTCAATGGCTTCACCGGCTTTGCCGGTGTCGTGCCGCCGACGCTGCTCGGGGTCTACTGGCGCGACCCGGTGCCATTCTACTACCTGAGCCTCGCCGTCGCCGCGTTCTTCTTCCTCGCCGTGCTTTATTGCTCGCGCTCGACCTTCGGGCTCAGCCTGCAGGCGATCCGCGACAATCCGCGGCGCATGCGCGCGATCGGCTTCGACGTCACCCTGCACCGCGTCACCGCTTACTTTCTTGCCGGCCTCATCGCCGGCACCGGCGGCGTGCTGATGGTGTGGTTCAACGGTCGCATCTCGCCGGGCTCGGTGGGCGTCGACGTCGCCATCGACATCCTCGTGATCGCCGTGGTGGGCGGCATTCGCCATCCCATAGGCCCATTCATCGGCGCCGTCGCCTTCGTCCTGCTGGAGAACTTCGCCATCGACCTGATCGACCGCGAACGCTTCAACACCGTGATCGGTCTCGCCTTCCTGCTGGCCGTGCTGTTCTCGCCGGACGGAATTCTCGGACTTTGGAACCGCTTCGGGGACCGGCTGCGGTTCCGACGGCCCACGCCCCTGCAAAAGCTGGAGAGCAGCGGCGCGGACTGACGAGACTGAAACGAAAACCATGGGAGGAAAACAATGCGAACAGGAGTGAAAGTCCTTGCCGGCACCGTCGTGGCGGCGTCGCTGGCCGCCGCCGCGAGCGGCCCTGCGCTGGCGCAGGAGAGCGTAAAGATGGGTGCGCTGGCCACCCTCGAGGGTGCCTTCACCGTGCTCGGCGAAGACGGCATGCGCGGTGTGCGCCTGGCGTTGGAGGAGTTCAACCACACCGCCGGCGGCAAGAAGATCGAGCTGGTGACGGGATCGTCCGACGCTTCGCCGGACAGCGCCGTGCGCGCCGCGCGCAAGCTGGTCGAGCAGGACGGCGTGCAGATCCTGATCGGACCGCTGTCGGGCTCTGAGGGGCTGGCAGTGAAGGACTACGCCAAGACCCAGCCCGACGTGACCTTCCTCAACGGCTCGTCGGCAGCCCAGGACACCACCCTCCGCGAGCCGGCGGAGAACTTCTTCCGCTTCAACACCGACGGGGCCCAGTGGATGGCCGGGCTCGGCGAGTATGTCTACAACGAGAAGGGCTATCGCAAGCTGGCGGTGCTGGCGGAGGACTACTCCTTCCCCTACACCCAGGTCTTCGGCTTCCTTGAGCCGTTCTGCCGGCTCGGCGGCGAGGCGCCGGTCGACGCGCGCTTCTGGGTGCCGATCGGCAACAAGGACTATTCCTCGGTGATCGCCGCGCTGCCCGATGACGTCGACGCGATCTACGTCGCGCTCGGCGGCGCCGACGCGGTGAACTTCCTCACCCAGTACGAGCAGGCGGGCGGCGATCTGCCGCTGATCGGCGGCTCGATCACCGTCGACCAGACGGTGCTCGGCTCCAAGGGCCGCACCCGCGACTTCGTCGTCGGCACGCCCTCGGCCGGCCCGATCTCCGATACCTGGGACGATGCGCGCTGGGCCGCCTTCGTTGAGGCCTACAAGAAGCAGTTCCCTGACGGCTTCCCCTCGCCCTCGCTGTTCGCGCATGCCTACTACGTGAACACCAAGGCGGCGCTGCTGGCGCTGGACAAGGTGAACGGCGACCTCTCGGACGGCGGCAAGGCCTTCCGTGCGGCACTGTCCGACCTGGAGTTCGAGACCCCGACCGGCATGGTGAAGCTCGACGACCGGCGCAACGCCGTCGCCGACATCTTCCTGACCGAGGTCATCGAGGGCCCGGAGGGCAACCTGGTGAACAAGACCATCAAGGTCATTCCCCAGGTGAACCAGACGCTCGGCGTCTCTTACGACGACTTCCTGAAGTACGGCGCGGTTAGCCGCGAAAACCCGACGTGCGAGTAGGACGCTAAACCTTGTCCGACACCGACGCCCTCTCTCGCCTGCAGAGCACCGGCCGCTTCGCGCTGGAGCTCGAGGCCGTCAGCCGCCACTTCGGCGCGCTGGTGGCCCTGGCGGATATCAATCTCGCCGTGCAGGCGGGAGAGCGGCGCGCGGTGCTCGGCTCCAACGGTGCCGGCAAGACCACCCTCTTCAACGCCATCACCGGCGACTTCCCGCCGACCACCGGGCGGGTGCGCCTGTTCGGCGAGGACGTGACCGACCTCGCGACCCACGAGCGGGTGCGCCGCGGGCTGCGCCGCACCTATCAGATCTCGCAGCTGTTCGGCGGGCTCAGCGTGATCGACAATATCTATCTCGCGTGCCGCGGCGCCAGCCGCGGCCGCTTCTCGCTGCGCCGCCCGCGCCGCGACGATGCCTTCATGGAGGCGGCGGAGACGCTGCTCGGCGCCGTGCACCTGGAGGCCGTGCGCGAGCAGCCGGTCGCGGAGCTGAGCCATGGTCAGCAGCGCCAGCTCGAGATTGCCCTCGCGCTCGCAGGCGCGCCGCGCCTTATCCTCTTCGACGAGCCCGCCGCTGGCCTCTCGCCCAGTGAGCGGCGCGATCTCATCGATATCCTGCAATCGCTGCCACCCCACATGGGCTTCATCATCATCGAGCACGACATGGACGTCGCCCTGCGCGTCGCCGAGAGCGTCACGATGATGCACAACGGGCGCATCTTCAAAGAAGGCACCCCGGCCGAGATCGAGAGCGATCCGGAGGTCCAGCAGCTCTACCTGGGGCACGGCCATGCCTGAGCGCCGCCGCAGCCGCCAGAGCCAGCCCGCCGTGCTGCAGGTGCGCGACCTGCATGTCTATTACGGCAGCTCGCACGCGCTGCAGGGTGTCGAGCTGACCCTCCAGCAGGGCGTGCACGCGGTCGTCGGACGCAACGGCATGGGCAAGACCACCCTGTGCAACGCGATCATGGGTCTGGTGCCGGCGCAACGCGGCTCGATCCGCTTCGGTGGCGAGGAGATCACCGGCCTACCGCCGCACCAGGTCGCCGCGCGCGGCATCGGCTACACACCCCAGGGTCGGCGGCTGTGGCCCTCGCTCAGCGTCGATGAGCACCTGCGCCTGGCCGCCAGCGGCAGCGGGGCTTGGACCATTGAGCGGGTCTACGACACCTTTCCGCGCCTCGCCGAGCGCCGAGGCAACGGCGGCGCCCAGCTGTCCGGCGGCGAGCAGCAGATGCTGGCGATCGCCCGCGCCCTGCTGCAGGACCCGCAGCTCCTGGTGCTCGACGAGCCGACGGAGGGCCTGGCGCCGGTCGTGGTGCGCCAGGTCGAGCAGCTGCTGGCCACGCTCGCCGCCGAGGGCGACGTCGCCATCCTCCTCATCGAGCAGAACATCGCCGTGGCCACGGCGATCGCCGAAGACATCGCCATCATGGTGAACGGGCGCATCGCCCGCGTGATGCCGGCGCGTCAGCTCGCCGCCGACCGCACTCTGCAGGAGCGGTTGCTCGGCGTCGGCCGACACTCGCACGAAGATCTCGAAGCCCTGGCGCCGGTGCCGGCCATGCCGCTAGACGCAGCGCACGCCCCCGCCACGGAGGTGCCAGCGGAAGCGGCCGAAGCAACCGAGTCGACAGCCGAGCCGGAAGAGCCGGCCGGCCGGCGCGGCGTCGTCTACGTGCCGCCGACCCGCTGGTCGAGCGCCGCCTGGCGCACGCGCGACGGCGGCGTCCACCCGGCTGCCGCCGCGGCGCCTGCCGAGCGCCCCTTCGACCGCAAGCCGGCGCCGCTTTACGCCGAGCCGGTCACGCCACTCGCCCGCCTGCGCGGCGACGAGGTGCTGGTCGCCGGCACTTTCGACACCAAGCGGGCGGAGCTGCTGTACCTGCGCGATTGCCTCCTCGAGCAGCGCGTGAAGGTGCGCACCGTGGATCTCTCGACCTCCGGCAAGCCGTCCTCCGCCGACGTGCCGCCCCATGTGGTCGCCGCCTACCACCGCGGGGGCGCTGCCCGCGTCTTCACCGGCGACCGCGGCGCCTCGGTGCGCGCCATGGCGGAGGCCTTCGAGGCCTGGATCCTGCGACAGCAGGACATCGGTGGCATCATCTCCGCTGCCGGGTCCGGCGGCACCGCGCTGGTGACGCCCGCCATGCGCCGACTGCCCATCGGCCTGCCCAAGGTGATGATCTCCACCGTGGCCTCAGGAAACGTCGGCCAGTACGTCGGCCCCTCTGATATTCTCATGATGTACTCGGTGACGGACGTCCAGGGCCTGAACCGCATCTCGCGCCAGGTGCTGGCGAACGGCGCCGGCGCCATGGCCGGCATGGTGCGGCAGGCACGGGCGCACAGGTCGTCCGAGGACGACAAGCCGAGCCTCGGCCTGACGATGTTCGGCGTCACCACCAAGGCGGTGCAGCAGATCACCGGGCACCTCCAGGACCGCTACGACTGCCTGGTGTTCCACGCCACGGGCGTCGGCGGGCGCTCGATGGAAAAGCTCGCCGACAGCGGCCTGCTCGCCGCCGCCATCGACCTGACGACCACTGAGGTCTGCGACATGATGATGGGCGGCGTCTTTGCCGCCGACGAGGACCGCTTCGGCGCCTTTATCCGCACGCGCATCCCCTATGTCGGCTCGGTCGGCGCCCTCGACATGGTGAACTTCGGGCCGCGCGAGACCGTGCCCGAGAGGTATCGCGGGCGCACCTTCGTGGAGCACAACCCGCAGGTCACTCTGATGCGCACCACCGCCGAGGAGAACGCGCGCATGGGCGAGTGGATCGCCGGGCGGCTGAACCGCATGGAGGGCCCGGTGCGCTTCCTGCTGCCCGAGGGCGGCGTCTCGGCGCTCGACGCGCCGGGCCAGCCCTTCCACGACCGGGAGGCGGACCGTGCGCTGTTCGATGCCATCGCGCGTACCTTCCGCGAGGCGCCGAACCGACGCCTCCTCCGCCTGCCCCACCACATCAACGACCCCGCCTTCGCCGAGGCGGCGGTGGCATCCCTGACGGAGATCGACAGCTTGCGAGGAAGAGAGCGACATGCCGCGCTTTGAGCGGAAAGCCCTGCTGGAAAAGTTCCAGGACATGAAGCGCCGCGGCGTGCCCATTGTCGGCGGCGGCGCCGGCACCGGCCTGTCGGCCAAGTGCGAGGAGGCCGGCGGCATCGACCTCATCGTCATCTACAACTCAGGGCGCTACCGCATGGCGGGACGAGGCTCGCTCTCTGGCCTCATGGCCTATGGCAATGCCAACGAGATCGTCATGGAGATGGCGCACGAGGTGCTGCCCGTCACGCGCGCGACGCCGGTGCTGGCCGGCGTGAACGGCACGGACCCCTTCTGTCTCTTCGACCGCTTCCTCGACGAGGTGAAGGCGGTCGGCTTCTCCGGCGTGCAGAACTTCCCGACTGTCGGTCTGATCGACGGCGTGTTCCGCGCCAACCTCGAGGAAACCGGCATGTCCTATGGGATGGAGGTCGATATGATCCGCCTCGCCCACGAGAAGGACCTGCTGACTACGCCCTACGTGTTCTGCGAAGACGATGCAGCCGCCATGGCCAAGGCCGGTGCGGACATCGTCGTCTGCCACCTCGGCCTCACCACCGGCGGCTCGATCGGTGCCGAGACGGCGCTGCGGCTGGAGGACTGTCCGGCCAAGGTTGACGCCTGGGCGGAGGCGGCGCTGAAGGTGAATCGCGACATCCTCGTCCTGGTTCACGGCGGCCCCGTCGCCATGCCTGAGGACGCGACCTACGTGCTGAGCAACACCAAGACCTGCCACGGGTTCTACGGCGCCTCCTCTATGGAGCGCCTGCCGACTGAAGTGGCACTGACGGAGCAGACCAAGGCCTTCAAGGCCATCGGCCGTCGCTGAGTGGGAGGAAGAACATGAGTAGCGGACTGATTGGCGCCATCATTCTCTGGCTCATCGTCGCGGTCGTCGGCATCGCGATCGTCGTCTACCTGCTGAACTGGCTGTACCACCGCTCGACGAAGGAAGTCTCCTTCGTGCGCACCGGGTTCGGCGGCGAGACGGTGGTGATCAACGGCGGCGCGCTGGTGCTGCCGATCGTGCACGAGGTGACGCCGGTCAACATGAATGTCCTGCGCATCCCGGTCGCGCGGGGACGCGAGCAGGCGGTAATCACCCGCGACCGCATGCGCGTCGACATCGAAGCCGAATTCTTCGTGCGCGTCGCCCAGAAGTCGGAGGCCGTGGCCGCGGCCGCTTCCACCCTCGGCCGGCGCACGATGGACGCCGAGGGCTTGGCCGACCTGCTGTCGGGCAAGTTCGTCGGCGCGCTGCGCTCGGTCGCTGCCGAGATGACGCTCGACGAGATGCATGAGAAGCGCGGCGACTACGTGAAGGCCGTGGAGGCGCGCGCCGCCGACGCGCTTGCCCGCAACGGCCTGGAGCTGGAATCCGTCGCCATCACCGACCTCGACCAGACCGACCTGGAGTTCTTCAACCCCGCCAACCGCTTCGACGCCGAAGGTCTGACCCAGCTCATCGAGGCGATCGAGGGCCGCCGCAAGGCGCGCAACGACATCGAGCAGAGCTCCATGGTGGCGATCCGCAGCCGCAACCTCGAGGCCGAGAAGGAGACCCTGGAGCTGGAGCGGGAGAGCGAGAGCGCGCGGCTGGCCCAGGAGCGTGCGATCGAGGCTTTGCGCGCCGCCCAGCGCACGGAGATCGTGCGCGACCAGGTGACGCGCGAGGCCGAGGCGGCCCGTGCCCGCATCACCACCGAGCAGGAGACCCGCGAGCTGGAGATCGCGCGCCGGCGCGCCCTGGAAGCGGCCGAGATTAAGGCACAGCAGGAGGTCGAGCAGTCGCGCATCGCCCAGGAGCTGGCCATCGAGAAGGCACGCGTCGAGCGCGAGAAGGCGCTGCGCCACGCGCAGATCGCCCAGCGCCACGCCAGCGACACGGCCGAGATCGCCGCCAGCGAAGACGTCGAACGGGCGCGCATCGTTTCCGAACGCCAACTGCGCGAGGCCCGCATCGTCGCCGAGGAGGAGACCGAGGTGCGCGAGGCCGCGCGCGGACAGCAGGTGGAGAACGCCCGCATCGCCGCGCAGCAGGCGATCGAGAGTGCCCGTGTCGCCCAGGAGCAGGTGCTGAACAAGGTGCGCATCGAGCGTGACCGCCTGCAGCGCTCCCAGCAGATCGCTCAGCGGCAGTCCATCGAAGAGGCCGAGATCTCGGCGCGCGAAGAGGTCGAACGGGCACGCATCGCCTCGGAGCGGGGTCTGAACGAGGCGCGAATCCTGCAGGAGCGTGACCTGAAGCGCCTGGAGATCGAGCGCGGCCAAGCCCTCGAGCTGGCGGAACTGGAGCGTCAGATTGCCCTGCTGGAGAAGCAGATCGAGGAGGCCGACGCGCGCGTCGCCACCGAGGCCGCTCGGGCCAAAGCGGTGGTCGCGGCCGAGAAGGTGACCACCCTGCGCGAGACCGAGGTCGCCGAGCGGCTGGCCGCCATCGACCGCCTGCTCGCGACGAAGAACGCCGACACCGCAAAGACCGCGGCCGAGGCCGACCGGGTCACCGCCGCCGCCGCGGCCGAGGCCCAGCGCCTTCGCAACGAGGCGGAGAACGTGCTGAGCGCCGACGCCCGCGCCGCCCTGCTGCGCGCCAAGCTGATCGACCGCCTGGAGGGCATCGTGCGCGAGAGCGTAAAGCCGATGGAGCGCATCGAAGGCATCAAGATCCTCCACGTCGATGGCCTGGCCGGCAACGGCAACGGCGGCGGCCACCGCTCGCCGACCGACGAGGTGATTGAGAGCGCCCTGCGCTACCGCGCCCAAGCGCCGCTGATCGACGAGATGATGAAGGAGATCGGCGTCGAGGGCTCCAACGTGGCGCGCATGGGCGATATCTTCCGCTCCGCCCGCGATGCCCAGAGCCTCGCCAAGGAGGCCGAGACGCGCAAGGGCAAGAAGGACGACTAGCATCGTGGCGGAGGTCTACGCCTCATCGGTGATCGCTGCGCCGGCCGGCCGCGTCTGGGCAAGCATCCGCGACTTCAACGGGCTGCCGTCCTGGCATCCGCTGATCGCGGAGAGCCGCATCGAGGCCGCCGCACCGGCCGATCAGGTCGGCTGTGTCCGCGCTTTCCGCCTGAAGGACGGTGGCTTCATCCGCGAGAAGCTGCTGGCGCTGTCGGACTATGATTTCTCCTGCACCTATTCGATCCTCGAATCGCCCATGGGCGTCGAGAACTACGTCGCCACCCTCAAGCTCACGCCGATCACCGACGGCGACCGCACCTTCGCCGAATGGTCGGCGAGCTTTGACTGCGCGGCCGAGCGCGAGGCCGAGCTTGTCACCAACATCGGCGGCAACGTCTTCCAGGGCGGCTTCGAAGCCCTCAAGCGGCAGTTCGGAGGCTGACGGGATGCAAATCCAGCGGTCCACGGTCATCGACGCTCCGCTGGACGCTGTCTGGGCGGTGCTGCGCGACTTCAATGGGCACGACCGCTGGCACCCTGCCGTCGCCACCAGCCGGCTGGAAGGCGGACGGCGCACGGACCAGGTCGGCTGCGTGCGCGACTTCCGTCTCGCCGGTGGCGAGCGGGTGCGCGAGCAGCTGCTCAGCCTTTCGGACCGCGACCACCGCTTCCGCTACGCCATCGTCGAGAGCGACATCCCGCTGCACGACTACGTCGCCGAGGTCGCACTGAAGCCAGTCACCGACGGCAACCGCACCTTCTGGCGCTGGTCGTCGCACTTCCGTCCGCCGCCGGGCCGCGAGCGCGAGCTGCGCGAGCTGGTGTCGCAGGGCGTCTACGAGGCCGGCTTCGCCGCCATCCGTGCGCTGGTCGAGCGGCGCTCCGCGCCGGCATTGCGCCCGGCATTGCGCCCCGCCGCTGCGCCTGCCCCGGCGAGCGCGCCGGCTGCGGCGGGCGACGGCGCGCTGGCCGGCGAAGCGGTGCGGCTCGATCGCTATGGCGGCCCGGAAGAGCTGCATATCGTGCCCGTCAGTGCGCCGCGGCCGGGCCCCGGCGAGGTGCGCCTGCGCCAGACGGCGATCGGCGTGAACTTCATCGATGTCTACTGCCGCACCGGCTATTTCGACCTCCTGAAGCCGCCGGGCGTCCCGGGCATGGAGGCGGCGGGGGTCGTGCTCGATGTCGGGCCCGGCGTCCGTCACCTCAGCACGGGACAGCGCGTTGCCTATGCCTGCCCGCCGGTCGGCGCTTACGCCACCGTCCGCACCATGAAGGCCGACCTTCTGGTGCCGCTGCCAGATGGCTTCAGCGACCAGGTCGCCGCCGCCATCCTGTTGAAGGGGATGACGGCGGCCTTTCTGCTGCACCGCGTGCACAAGCTCCAAGCGGGCGAAACCTTGCTCGTCTATGCGCCGGCCGGCGGGGTCGGGCGTCTCCTCTGTCAGTGGGCGCGGCATCTCGGGGCCCGGGTGCTCGGCGCCACCTCCTCGCCGGAGAAGGCCGCTGCGGCCCGCGCCGCCGGCGCCCACGAGGTGATCCTGCCCGGGCCTGAGAGCCTGGAGGCCCAGGTGAAGGCGCTGACCGGCGGGCGCGGCGCCGACGTGATTTACGACGCGGTGGGCCGCGACAGCTTCGCCCATTCCCTGCGCGCCCTCGCCAACTGCGGCCACCTCGTCAGCTACGGCCAGGCCTCCGGTCCCGTCGGCAACTGGGATATCGGCGCGCTCGCGTCCAACTCGGCCACGGTCTCACGGCCAAACTACGGCCACTACACAGACACCCCCGAGAAAGTCGCGGCGATCACCGCACGCCTTTTCAGTGCGCTCGCCGAGGGCGTGATCACGCCGGAGATCGGTCAGCGTTTCCCCCTCGCCGAGGCCGCAGCAGCACACCGCGCCCTGGAGGGCCGTCGCACCCTCGGCGCCACCATCCTGCTGCCGGGAGGACCGCATTGAGCGACTTCAGGCTTGGCAGCATGGTGGCGGAAATCGCCGGACACGGGCCGGCGCTCGTCATGGTGCATGGCCTCGGCGGCAGCTCGAACTCCTTCCAGCCGCTGATGCCCGGGCTCGCGGAAATGAAGGCGATCCGCCCCGACCTGCCGGGCGCGGCCCGCTCGGCGCTGCAGCCCGGCCGGCCGGGCCTGATGGCGCTCTGCCGATCGCTGCACGATCTCATCCGCGCCTGCGGCGTGACCTCGGCGCACCTGGTCGGACACTCCATGGGCACTCTGCTCTGTCAGTACCTCGCCGCAGCCGAGCCGAAGCTGGTTTCCGGCCTCACCCTCTACGGGCCAATTCTCGAACCGCCCGCCGCCGCGCGTGCCGCCCTCAAGGACCGCGCCGCGCTGGCCCGGCGCGAGGGCATGGCGCCGATTGCCGAGGCCGTCTCGCAGGGCAGCCTCTCGCCCGTCACGCGACGCGACAATCCGGCTGCCGTCGCCTTCGTGCGCGAGAGCCTGCTGCGCCAGGACTCGGCGGGCTACGCGGCTCACTGCGAGGCGCTGGCCGAGGCGCAGGCGGCCGACCATCGGCGTATCGCCTGTCCGACCCTTCTGGTGACGGGAGCGGACGACCCCGTGGCACCGCCGGAGATGGCGCGCCGCCTCGCCGGCCTCATCGAGGATTGCGAGCTGGAGATCCTGCCGGCCTGCGGCCATTGGCCGATGATCGAGGCGCCGGCAACCGCCCGGCGGTTGCTCGAGAGCCGCCTGAAGGAAACGACGCACTGACCCTGCTGAAAGGGAGGACCTGAGCCATGTCCGATAACGCTTTTGCCGGCTGGGGCGGCACCCGCGCCGCCACCAACGGCGACTCCGAGATCACCTTCACCAACGTGCGCATTCTCGATGCCACCGGCGAGGCACCCTATGCCGGCGAGGTAACCGTCGAAGGCAATCGCATCAAACGGGTCTCCCGCCAGGGCGGCGGCTACAGCTGGGGCATGACCGGCGGCCGCCGCATCGACGGCCGCGGCGCGACCCTGATGCCCGGGCTGATCGACGCGCACCTTCATCTCAGCTGGAACAATGCGCCCGGCATTGCGCCGATCCAGCTGATGCCAGTCGAAGAGCATGTGATCTCGACCATCGAAATGGCCAAGGTCGTGCTCGATGCCGGCTTCACCGCCGGTCGCGGCGCCGCGGCCGCCAAGCCGCGGCTCGACGTGGTCGTGCGCGACGCGATAAATGCCGGGCGCATTCCGGGCCCGCGCTACACGGCGGCCGGACCGGAGATCACCACCGTGGGCGGCCTTGGCGACACCGCACCGCCGCACATTCCGCACGAGGGACTGAACCTCGGCCTTGTCGTGTCGGGGCCCGAGGAAATCCGCCGCACCGTGCGCGAGCTCATCAAACACGGCGTCGACACCATCAAGCTGAACCTCTCCGGCGAGGAAATTACCGGCATGGGCGCCGAAGAGACGCCGATGTCGGAGGAGGAGGTCACCATGGCGGTGCGCGAGGCGCGCTGCCGCAACAAGAAGCTCGCCGCCCATGCGCGCTCCTCCGACTCCATCAAGCAGTGCGTGCGTCACGGCATCGAGTTCATCTACCACGCCTCCTTTGCCGACAATGAGGCACTGGACATGCTGGAGGCGCAGAAGGACAAGCACTTCGTGGCGCCCGGCCTTGCGTGGCTCGTCAACACCGCGCGCAACGCCGGCGACTACGGCATCAAGCCCGGCACGGCGATCACCATCGCCTACGAGCGCGAGCTCGAGAACGCAGTCGAGACCATGAAGAAGATGCACCGACGGGGCATCCGCGTGCTGATCGGTGGCGACTACGGCTTTGCCTGGACGCCGATGGGCACCAACGCCAAGGACCTCGAGTACTTCGTCGACCTGCTCGGATTCTCACCGATGGAGGCGATCCGCGCGGCGACCGCCTATGGCGGCCAGATCATGGGCCTGGGAAAAGAGCTCGGCCTGGTGCGCGAGGGCTACCTCGCCGACCTTCTCCTCGTGGACGGCGACCCGGCAACCGACGTGCGCGTGCTCCAGGACAAGAGCCGGCTGCTCGCGATCATGAAGGACGGCAAGTTTCACAAAGCGCCGAACGGGATGGCGGAGGGCCTGCGGCTCACCGCCTGACGCCGCGCACCCGCGCCGCTGCGGCTCTCACTGTGCGGCCGACGCCTGGTCTTTCGCGGGCACCAGCTGCTTCACCATAGCCTCAACCAGACGTGGCAGGTCATAGGGAAAGCGGGCAGTAATGAGGTTTCCGTCTACGACACAGGGTTCGTCGTGCACCGTGGCGCCGGCATTCTCGAGATCGATCTGAATATTCCACACTGCAGTGGCATTCTTGCCTTTGAGAATTCTGGCGCTCACCATGACCCATTGGCCGTGGCAGATGGCGCAGGTCGGCTTTCCGGCCTCATACATGGCACGCACAAGAGTGCGTGCATGCTCATCCATGCGTAAGGCATCGGGGTTCCAGCAGCCGCCCGGCAGGAGGATGGCATCATAGTCGTCGGCCTTCGCCTCGTCGGTGTAGCGGTCGATCTTCAGCCAGCCCGCGTTTTCCATGAGACGGATCGCCAAGACGTGGGTGGCGCATTGCGGCGGAAAGCGCAGGCCAAGTGTCGGGTGGAACTCCCCGATGCGCGGCGACACGATATGAACTGTCGCCCCATGCTCGGTGAGCCAACGGTGGGCACCGAGGATCTCAACCTCCTCCACACCATTGGTGCAGCAGATGGCAATGCACTTGCCCTTGAGCAGCTGCGGATCGGACGGCGGGTCGAACAGGAAGCTGTTGAGCTCACGGTTCAGCTCGCCATCAGCGGTGGCCAGCAGCTCGGTGGAAATGGTCGGTACCGGCGAGGAGGAGATCAGCTGCTGCATGCGGTTGAAGGCCGCGGCCTGGATTGGATTGCTCATCTTTGTCGCTCCCAATGATATGTCACTGATCTAGTGATACCCACGCCGCGTTGCGGGCCGACGACTTAACGCAGGCGGCGACGAACTGCACGCCCTTGAGGCCGTCGTGCACCGTCGGGTAGACGACGGCATCAGGCGCGCGCGCACCGTCGCGCGCGGCGAGGATCGCCGCGGCCGCCTCCGAATAGAGAGTGGCAAAGGCTTCGAGATAGCCTTCCGGATGCCCCGGCGGGATGCGGCTCACCCGCCCGGCCGCATCGCCCACTCCGGCACCGCCGCGGGTCAGGAGCCGCTTGGGCTGGCCAAAGGGCGTGTGCCACAGGTAGTTCGGATCTTCCTGGGCCCACTCCAGTCCGCCCTTCTCGCCATAGACCCTGATGCGCAGCGCGTTCTCGTTGCCGGGCGCCACCTGGGAAGACCAGAGCATACCCCGTGCGCCGCCGGCAAACCGCAGCATCACATGGGCGTTGTCGTCGACCTGTCGGCCGGGCACGAAGGCCTGCAGGTCGGCGGCGAGGCTCTCGACCTCCAACCCGGTGATGAAGCAGGCCAAATTGAAGGCGTGGGTGCCGATGTCGCCCGTCGATCCGCCCGCCCCGGCCTGGGCCGGATCGGTGCGCCAATTGGCCTGCTTGAAGTCCTGCTGCACCGTTAGCCAGTCCTGCGGATACTCCACCTGCACCACGCGGAGGCGGCCCAGCTCACCGGCCAGCACCATGGCCCGCGCCTGCCGCACCATGGGATATCCGGTGTAGTTGTGGGTCAAGATGAAGAGTGCGCCCGACTCTTCCGCCGCCTTCACCAGCTTCTTGGCGTCCGCCAGCGTCGATGTCAGCGGTTTGTCGCAGATGACGTGGATGCCGCGCTTCAGGAACTCGCGGGCCGCGGCGTAGTGCACATGGTTCGGCGTGACAATGGAAACCGCCTCGATGCCGTCTTTGCGGCGCGCCTCGCGGCGGGCCATTTCCTTGAAGTCGTCGTAGACGCGCGCCAGGCCGAGCGCGGCGCCGCTCGCACGGGCCTTCTCGGGCGTCGCGCTCAGCGCGCCGGCGAGCAGCTCGTAGTTGTCGTCGAGCCGCGATGCGATGCGGTGGACCGCACCGATGAAGGCATCGTTGCCCCCGCCCACCATGCCAAGACGGATCCGCCGCCCTCTCGCCTCACTGCGCCCTTCGATCGCCATGTCTCTTGCCTCCCCGGGCCGTCAGCGCCCTTGCCCTCTTTGATCCCCGGCCGCGAGCATCAGGAGATGCCGAGCGCCCTGCGATTGGCGGCCTCGTCCGCGCCGCCCTCGGCGAAGTCGTCGAAGGCACGCTCCGTCACCCGTATGATATGATCCGAGACGAAGCGCGCGCCTTCACGCGCGCCGTCCTCCGGGTGCTTCAGGCAGCATTCCCACTCGACCACGGCCCAGCCGGGAAAGTCGTTGGCGGCCATCTTCGAGAAGATCCCGACGAAGTCGACCTGCCCATCCCCGAGCGAGCGGAACCGCCCGGCGCGGCCGACCCACGGCTGGTAGCCGGAGTAGACACCCTGCCGCCCCGTCGGATTGAACTCCGCATCTTTGACGTGGAACATCTTGATGCGGTCCTTATAGATGTCGATGTGCTCGAGATAGTCGAGGCACTGCAGCACGTAGTGCGACGGGTCATAGAGCATGTTGCAGCGCGGATGGTCGTCGACCCTTTCGAGGAACATTTCGAAGGTCACCCCGTCATGCAGGTCCTCGCCCGGATGAACCTCGTAGCAGAGGTCGATGCCGCAGGCGTCGGCGCGGTCCAGGATCGGGCGCCAGCGGGCGGCCAGCTCGTCGAAGGCTGTCTCGATCAGGCCGGGTGGCCGCTGCGGCCAGGGGTAGAGGTAGGGCCAGGCGAGCGCGCCGGAGAAGGTGACGTGCGCCGTCAGACCCAGGTTGTGCGACGCCTGCAGGGCCTTCATCACCTGGTCGACCGCCCAGGCCTGCCGCGCCTTCGGGTTGCCGCGCACCGACGGATCGGCAAACCCGTCGAAGGCAGCATCATAGGCCGGATGCACGGCGACGAGCTGGCCCTGCAGGTGGGTCGAGAGCTCGGTCACCTCGACCCCGTTCTCCAGGGCCTTGCCTTTGAAGCTATCACAATAGTCCTTGCTCTCCGCCGCCTTCTCGAGGTCGAACAGGCGCTTGTCCCAGGATGGCACCTGCACGCCCTTGTAGCCGCAGTCGGCCGCCCAGCGGGTGATGCTGTCCCAGGAGTTGAATGGCGCCGCGTCACCGGCGAACTGGGCGAGAAACAGTGCCGGCCCCTTGATCGTCTTCATGGCGTACCTCCCTCACTTTCCCCGTCAGTCCGGGGGCAGGTTTTCCTTCAGGTAGATGTCGATGCGGATACGTTCCTGCGTCGGGTCATAGGGCACGTCGTCCGCGGTCGCCTTGAGCAGGCGGATCGCAGAGCGCACCAGATGACCGCTGTCCTGGGAGATCAGTGCGTCGAAAGTCCCGGCGCGCAGCGCGGCACGGCTCATCGGCGTCAGCTCGTGGGCAATCACCACCAGGTCGGGCGGCGCGGCGGTCTCCTCCAGGAAGCGGATCAGCCCGGCATTGCCCGCCGCCGAGGAGTAAATGCCGCAGAGCCCTGGGTAGTTCTCTATGACCTCCGGAAGCAGCCGGTGCACCAGGGCGGGATCGTCGCGGCCTTCGATGGAGGCCAGGACCTCGAGCTCGGGGTAGGCCTCCTGCATGACCTGGTCGAAGCCGTGACGTCGCTCCAGGTGATCGCGCGCCAGGCGTGAGCCGGTGATCACGAGGATCTGCCCGCGGCGGCGCACGAAGCGCCCCATGAGGCGGGCGGCCGTGCGCCCGGCGGAGACGTTGTCGATGCCCACGAAGTGGTCGCGGTCGGAGCTGGGCAGGTCCGAGACCAGCGCGACCACCGCGATACCCTTGTCCCGCACGCGCCGCACCGCGTCGCGCACGGCCGGCGTTTCCGGGCTGAACACCGCCACGCCATCGGTATCGGAGGGCTCCAGACCGTCGAGGATAGCGACGATCGCCTTGGGATCGAAGGGGGGCGCGGTGACCGTGCGCAGAAGGGTCCGGTCATGGACGAGTTTCTGGCCCTGCTGCGCGATCTGCTCATGCAGGGCCTGCACGAACTCGTTGTCGGTCGCCGGCAGCACGAACAGCAAGTTGTAGATCCGCCGCCGCGCCAGGTTGGCAGCCGCCGTGTCGCGCACGTAGCCCAGCTCGGCGATGGCCCTCTGGACTTTCTCGACCGTCACCGAGCGCACGCCGGGGCGCGCGTTGAGGACCCGGTCCACCGTCGCGAGGCTGACACCGGCCACGCGGGCGATGTCGTTCACCGTCGGCTTGTCGGCTGCTTTCAGCTCTGCGGGATCCAAGGCACCTTCACACCTTCACCTGCTCTGCCAGGCCCTCGAACAGCAGGGCGACGGCCTCGGCGCCCGGGTCGTTGTGGCCCCTCAGGTTCTTCTCTGGAACATAGGCCGCGCGGCCGGCCTTGGCGCGCCGGATCGTGGCCGTGCTGTCGGCTCCCGCCCTCGCGGCCGCGGCCGCGGCGCCGAGGCCCCGGTCCAGCGCCTCCAGCGCGGGAGCCAGGGCATCGATCATCGTCCTGTCGCCGACCTGGGCGCCACCCACCTCGCTGACACGGCGCAGGCCTTCGCGCAAAGCCTGAAGCACCGTCTGTCCGTTGGCGCAGGCGTCGCCGGCGGCGTTGAAGTAGATCGCCAGGATCACACCCGACGATCCTCCCATGGTCTGGCTCAGCTCGTTGCCGAGCGCCGGGAACAGCTGCGTCAGGTCCGCCAGAGGCATCCTGTCCAGGCTGCCCTTCAGGGCGCGCGCGGCGGTCGCAAGCGTGCTGCCGGTGTCGCCATCGCCGGATTTGGCGTCGAGCTCGTTGAGCCGGCTCTCGGCAGCGATCAGCAAGTTCGCCACGTGCTCCAAGGTGGCACGCGTGCGGACGTTCACCGATGGGATCGGCTCGATCGGCGTGAGGCCGTCCGGCAGGGGTGCGACCGGCACGGCAACGACCGGGTTCATGCCCGGCCAGGCCGCCATCGGCACCGGCTCGGCAAGTGCCGCCAGCTCGGCTTCGTCGGCTTCGATCATGGAGACCGAGAAGCCGTGCATGTCCAGGGAGGTCATCATCGGCGCCGGCCCGATCACATGCTGCGCGACACCCGCCTCGGCCAGGGCATGAGCGAGGACCGCCATCTCCAGCGGCGTGGTCGAGCCGAGGTTGTTCAGCAGGGCGACGCGCGTCCCGGCGCCCAAGTGCGGCCTCAGCTTTTCGAGCATGATCTCCATCGCCGCGCGGGCTCCGGTGAAGTCGACCTGCTCCACACCCGGCTCGCCGTGGATGCCCAGGCCCAGCTCGGCCTTGCCGCTCGGGATGCGGTCTTCCTTCGGTGATCCCGGCACGGTGCAGGTGTCCAGGCTCTTGCCGATCGAGGCGACCTTGGCGACCACCGCCCGCGCCCTAGCCGCGACCTGTTCCAGGCTGAGGCCCGCCTCGGCCGCCGCGCCGGCGATCTTGTGCACGAACAGGGTTCCCGCCACGCCGCGCGGCTGCGGCAGGTCCGGCAGCGCGATGTCGTCGTCGACCACGACCATCTCGACCTTGCGGCCCAGCGCGCGGGCACGCTCCGCCGCCAGCCCGAAGTTCAGGCGGTCGCCGGTGTAGTTCTTCACGATCAGCAGGCAGCCTGGCTCGCCGGTCACGGCAAGGATACCCGCCAGCACCGCCTCGACCGACGGCGAGGCAAAGACTTCGCCGCAGACCGCCGCCGTCAGCATGCCGGGCCCGACGAAACCGGCATGGGCCGGCTCGTGACCCGAGCCGCCACCCGACACCAGCGCGACCTTCGAGCGCTCCCAGTCCGCCCGGTAGACCACCTTGATGTGCGGGTAGCCATCGAGCCGGACCAGCCTGCCGCCGGATGTCGCCAGAAGGCCGTCGAGCGCCTCGGTGACGAGCGCTTCCTTGGCGTTTACGAACTGCGCCATTCCTTGTCTTCCCTCACCTGATTCGTTCACCGTCGGCGTCGAAGTACAACGGGTTCCGCGGCGCGATCGCGATGCTTTGCCCGGCATCCAGGGACGTGTGCGGATCGGTCAGCGTCACGACGTCGTGGCCGCCGAGATGCAAGTGCAGCCTCGTCTGGTCGCCCAGGTGCTCAACCCGGACGATCCGCGCCTCACTACCCTCGCCGATTCGGATGTGCTCGGGCCGCAACCCGATCTGCACCGCACGGGGCGGCACAGCCTCCCCGAACAGCCCGGCCGGCAGCAGGTTGATCCGCGGCTGCCCGAGCCGCGCAGCCACATAGGTCGTATGCGGATCCTCGTAGACCTCGCGCGGCGTGCCGAACTGCACCAGCCGCCCGCGATCCAGCACGCCGACATGCGACGCCATGGTCATCGCCTCGATCTGGTCGTGCGTGACGTAGAGCAGCGTCGCCGCCAGCTCCGCATGGATGCGCTTCAGCTCGATCCGCAAGTCCGCCCGCAGCTTCGCGTCGAGCGAAGAAAGCGGCTCGTCCATCAGGTAGATCGCCGGATCGCGCACCAGCGCGCGTCCGATCGAGACCCGCTGCATCTCCCCACCGGATAGCTCGGTCGCCTTGTTGTCGAGCTTGTGGGAGATGTGCAGCACCTCGGCGACCTCGGCCACCTTGCGGGCGATCTCCGCGGCGGGCGTCCTCAGGATCGGCGACTTCAGGGGAAACGCGAGGTTCTCCCGCACGGTCAGGTGGGGATAGAGCGAGTACTGCTGGAATACCATTGCGACGTCGCGCTGCGCCGGTGTCTCGCCGTTGACCCGCCGGCCGCCGATGCGGATCTCGCCGGCATCGGCCTTCTCGAGCCCGGCGATCAGCCGCAGCGTGGTGGTCTTGCCGGCACCCGTCGGCCCCAGCAGCACTACGAAGCCGCCGTCCGGAACCGTCAGATCGACGTCCAGCAGGGCCTGGGTCTGGCCGAAAGCCTTGTTCACCCCTTGCAGCACGACTTCAGCCATGGCTCAGCACACCTTCGTTGAGTGCTGAGCGCAGGGCACGGGTGGAGGTGGCATCGAACAGGGTGATCGTGCCTCCATTGAAGCTGAGTCCGACCGTCTCGCCAACGCGCGCCACCTGGTCCGAGCTGATGCGCGCCTTCAGCTCGCCGTCGCGCGCGCGCAGGGTGACGATCTGTGTCGTGCCCAGGTACTCCGTGGCCAGCACCTCCGCGCGATAGGCGCCCTCGTCCGTCAGCCGGATGTGCTCCGGCCGGACGCCGAAGACGAGGCGGCCTTCGGCTCCCTCGCGCAGGGCCGGGACGGCGATGCCGGCACCGTCCAGAAAAACTTTGTCGCTGCCGGGCGCCAGCCTGCCCTCGAAGGGCAGGAAGTTCATTGAGGGCGAGCCGATGAAGTCGGCCACGAACATAGTTGCCGGCTTGTCATAGATCTCCTGCGGCGCGCCGAACTGCTCAACGACCGCGTTGTTCATGACGACGATCTTGTCGCCCATCTGCATGGCCTCGAGCTGGTCGTGGGTCACGTAGACCGTGGTCGCGCCCATGCGGTCATGCAGCGCGCGCAGTTCCTCGGCCATCTGCTCGCGGAACTCCGCGTCCAGAGCGCCGAGCGGCTCGTCCATCATGAAGGCCTTGGGCTCGCGTACGATCGCCCGCCCCAGCGCCACGCGCTGCCGGTCGCCGCCTGAGAGGCCACCCACCGGCCGGTCCAGGATGTCCTCGATGGCGAGGATCCGCGCCACCTCGGCCACCTTCTCGGCCACCCGGGTCCGCGGCATGCCTTGGCTGACAAGGGGATAGGAGATGTTCTTGCGCACGTTCATGTGCGGGTAGAGCGCGAACATCTGGAAGACGAAGGCGATATCGCGCTCACGCGGCGGCTTCTGGCTGATTTCCTCGCCGTCAAGGTAGATCTCGCCGCTGGTGGGCAGCTCGAGCCCGGCGATCATGCGCAGCGTCGTCGTCTTGCCGCAGCCGGACGGCCCGAGCAGCATGAAGAATTCTCCGTCCTCGATGGTGAAGGAGCTTTCGCGCACGGCGGTGAAGTCGCCGAACTGCTTCTTCAGGTTTCTGACGACGATCTGCGCCATGCGCCCTACTCAGGAAAATGGCTGACAACGATGAACATCACCGTGCCCAGCAGCGTGACGAAGAACGAATAGGTGAAGCCCCACAGTACAAAGGGCTGCATCAGCATGAAGACGCCCAGCGCAATGAGAACGGTGGCGACGATCTCCCACGGTCCGCGGCGCAGCCGCAGCAGCCTTGTGACGAAATCGCTCATTTGCGCACCGCGCCGAAAGTTATGCCGCGCAGCAGGTGCTTGCGCAGCAGGATGGTAAAGATCATCACCGGCAGCAGGAACAGGGTCGCACCGGCGGCCACGGCCGGCCAATCAAGGCCGCCCACGCCGATGATCGTTGGGATGAAGGGAGGCGCGGTCTGCGCCGTGGCCGAGGTCAGCAACACCGCGAAGGCATACTCGTTCCAGGCGAAGATAAGGCAGAAGATGGCCGTCGAGGCGATGCCGGTCGCCGCTTGCGGCAGCACCACTTTGTAGAAGGCCTGGAAGCGGGTATAGCCGTCGATCAGCGCGGCCTCCTCATACTCGCGCGGGATCTCGTCGATGAAGCCCTTGAGCAGCCAGACCGCCAGGGAGATGTTGACCGCCGTGTAGAGCAGAATCATGCCGAGGTGGGTGTCGGAGAGCCCGAGCTGGCGGTACATAAGGAAGATCGGGATGGCGACGGCGATCGGCGGCATCATGCGCGTGGACAGGATGAAAAACAGCAAGTCGTCCGCCAGCGGGATTTTGAAGCGGCTGAAGGCATAGGCGGCCAGCGTCCCCAGGAAGACCGACAGGAAGGTCGACCCGAAGCCGATGATGACCGAATTGAGGAAACGCTCGCCGAACTTGGAGGGCCCCACGATAACCATGTCGTACTGACGCACGATCTCGTCGTACCAGGTCTGCGGCGGATTGGCGGCCAGAAAGTCCTCAGTCTGCCGGGTGCGCTGCGTGAAGAGGTTCACGTAGCCCTCCAGCGTCGGCTCGAACACCAGCTTGGGCGGGTAGGCGATGGCATCCGACGGCGACTTGAAGCCAGTCATCAGGATCCACGCGAGCGGGATCAGGGTGATCAGCGCATAGAGCACGACGAGGGTGCCGGCGGCCCACTTCGTGCGGGCCGAGGGGGTCGTAATCGAGTGGCCGCTCATCGCTGCTTCACCTTGTTGAGCGCCTTCACATAGATACTGGCGAGGCCGAACACGGTGACGAAGAGGATGATGGCGTAGGCGCTGGCATAGCCGGTGCGCCACTTCTCGAAAGCCTCGCGCTTCAGGTTGATCGAGGTGAGCTCGGTGGTTGAGCCGGGTCCGCCACCGGTGAGCTGCACCACCAGGTCGAACATTTTGAAGTTCTCGATGCCCCTGAACAGCACGGCCAGCATGAGGAATGGCAGCACCATCGGCACCGTGATGGTCCAGAACTGCCGGAACTGCGAAGCTCTGTCGATCTCTGCCGCCTCGTAGATGTAGTTGGGGATGGAGCGCAGGCCCGCGAGGCAGATCAGCATCACGAAGGGCGTCCACATCCAGGTGTCCACGATCACGATGGCCCAGGGTGCCAGGTTGACCTGTCCCAGCATCTCGAAGCTCGAGGGATCGGCACCGGTGAAGAAGGCGACGATGTAGTTGAACAGGCCGATCTGCGGCTGGTAGAGGAACTTCCAGAAATTGCCGACCACGGCCGGAGAGAGCATCATCGGCAGCACGATCATGGTGGTCCAGAAGGCGTTACCCCGGAAGTTCCGGTGGATCAGCCAGGCCAGGGTGAAGCCGATCAGAACCTGCAGCACGATCGTCCAGAACAGGAAGTGGGCGGTCGCCTGCATGTTCAGCCAGACGTCGCTGTCCGTGAGGATACGCACGTAGTTGCTAAGGCCGACGTTCTCCACCTCGCGCGCGAGCCGGTTGGCCTTGAAGTCTGTGAAGCTCAGCTGCACGGTCCAGATCAGTGGAAAGATGTTGATCGCCAGCAGCAGGCAGATCGTCGGCGCCACGAAGATCCACGCGATGGCGCGGTCCGACAGACCTCGGATGCGGCGTGCGACCCGCCGTGGCGTCGCCGCGGCAACGCGATCAATGGCACCGATCGACATCTCGACTTTCCGCTGCTCGGTTGTGACCCGGTTGCGGGAGCGCGCAGCCCCCGGAGAAGGCGCAAAGCCGGGGCGCGGCCCCGGCTTTGCCGAGACCAGCCTTAGAGCTTGCCTTCGTCCTCGAAGACTTCCGTCCAGTCCTCGATCAGCAGGTCCAACGCTTCCTTCGCGGTGCCCTGATCGGCCACGACATAGTCATGGATGCGCTTCTGCATGGCCAGCAGCAGCTCGGCATAGGCCGGCTCCTGCCAGAAGTCCTTGACGTCGTTCATGGCCACCAGGAAGTCGCCGGCGAAGGGCGCACTGTCCTTGAAGCCGGGATCCTGGAGCACGGAGTTGTGGGCCGAGTAGCCGCCGAGCTGCCACCACTTGGCCTGTACCGCGGGCTGGGCGAACCACTTGATGTACTCCAGCGCGGCCTCCTTCTTGTCGGAGTAGCTGACGACCGAGATGCCCTGCCCGCCGAGCGTGCTGCCGGCCACGTTCTGCGGCGGGTTCACGAAGAAGTCGATCTTCTCGCCGCCGGTGGCGGGGTCGGCATAGAGGCCTGGGAAGAAGGCGAACCAGTTCATCGCCATCGCCACCTGCCCGGATTTGAAAGCGTCGAGCGACTCGCCCATGTAGGAGTTGGTGTAGCCCGGAGGCGTCGCGGTCTTGTAGAACTCCTTATAGAACTCGAGAGCCTCGACCGCCTCGGCCGAGTTCACCGCCCCTTCCATCTTGTAGGTGCCGGGCTCGGTCTCGTACTTGAAGCCCCAGGGATAGAGCGCAGAGGTCACGCCCATTGTGATGCCTTCGGAGCCGCGCTCGGTAAAGATCGCCGCGCCGTAGACGGTTTTGCCGTCGATCTCGCGGCCCTGGAAGAACTGCGCGATCTGCAGCAGTTCCTTCTGGGACTGCGGCTCGCGCAGGTCCTGGCCGGTCTTCTCCTTGTACGCCGCCTTGATGTCTTCCCGGGCGAACCAGTCCTTGCGGTAGAACCAGCCGTTGGCGTCGCCCATCGCCGGCAGCGCGTAGTAGTTCGGCGTACCCTTGGGCCAGGTCGAGTAGGCGTAGACGGTCGCCGGAGCGAAGTCGTCCATGCTGATGCCGTTGGCATCGAAGAAGTCGTTCAGCTTCACATAGTGGCCGTTTTCCGCGCCGCCGCCGATCCACTGGCTGTCGCCGATCAGCAAGTCGCAGAGTTTCCCGCCCGAGTTCAGCTCGTTCAGCATGCGGTCGGCGAAGTTCGGCCAGGGCACGAACTCGAAGTTCATCCGGTGGCCGGATTCCGCCTCGAAGTCCTTGGACAGCTCGACCAGGGCATTGGCCGGATCCCAGGCGGCCCAGCAGAGCGTGAGGTCTTCCGCCGAGGCGGCCGTCGGGAACGCTAGGGAAACGGCAAGCAGCGCGCCGAAGCCGGCGGCGTCCATCCTCTTCATCATTTCCTCCCTTTGTCGGCGCAGGTGCTGTCCTGCGCTCATACTTGAAACGATAAATGCGGTACGTACCTCAAGTCAACGAGATTCTGAGGTGCGTACATCAAACTTCGAACCGGGGGATTGGACGCGCCGACGCCCAGCGGCTTCGACCCAGTGCCCCAGTATTAGCCGGGGCTCTGCTTCCTCGCCTGAATCTTCGCGATCGTGAGGGTCTCGTCGGCTCGGCCCCAGCCGCCGTCGGCGACTTCATCGACCAGGACCATGGTGTAAGGACGAACACTTTCGCCGAAGTAGCTCGCGAACATATCTGTCGTCTTGTGGATGATCTCTTCCTTTTGTTCGACGTTCAGCGTGCCCTGGGGGACCTTGAAGTTTGCGAAGGGCATGTAGGGTTTCCTTTGATGGTGGTTGGTTGGGTGGGTGGGTGGTTGGTTGGGGATGCGCTGCGACGGCATCTCTTCCATCGGACCGCCGAGCGGCCGTACTTCCTGGCCCGGCCGGCTGTCTCTGTGGGCGCGCCGGTCATTCCTCGGCTAGTCAAGCACGATGTCGAAGCGGCCGGCATTCGGGCCCGACGTTGCAGGCATCGCCATCAGTAAGCGGGGATCGTACTGCCAGTCGCTCGTGCGCTCGGGGTCGTCGGGGAAGAACACCTGCGTCGTCAGGACCGCTCCGCCTTCTCGCTGAGCCTTGAGGTGGAGATGCCGGGCCCGGCGCCCGTAGCGGGCGGGGCGAACAGTCCGGAACCGCCAAGCGCCACTGGCATCGGTGTACTGATGTCCGCGCAGGTGATAGCCCTCCGTATCGTAGCGACCGGACGGATCAGCTTGCCACAGCTCGACCAATGCATTGGGAATCGGACGGCAATCCTGTCCCAGCAGCGAACCTCCGATCATGAACGGCGAGTCCGCATAGCGGCCGTCTGTGACGTCCATCCGGGCGGGAGAGGCGGGGGAATAGAATGGCCCCTCAGCGGCCGAGGGCGTCAGCCGCCCGCCGTCTGGACAGGAAGGCGTAAGGGCCAGCCATGGCCTCTCCGGCGCGCCCTGCGAGACTGCCCGGAACGATACGAGAGGGACGCAGCCGGCCACTGCGGCGAGCATCAGCCTGCGGCGAAAGCAATCCACACTCATGACGCGGCCTCCTCACTGAAGCCCGTGCAACCGCTGCCGGCCGGCGCAGTCAGGAAAAGCTCTCCCCGAACGGGATCCAATCCGGTGCCTTTCCCGTCAGGCGCCGCTGCGCGTTGGCCACGGCCGCTCCGGTCATCGGGACACCGATCTCGCCCGCGCCGCTGGGCGCCGAGCCGGACTCGATGATCTGCACCTCCACCTCGGGAATGTCGGCGATGCGGACCAGCTCGTAGTCATAGAAGTTGTTCTGATCGATGATCCCGTCGGTGAAGGTGGTGCGTTCGCGCAGAAGGCTGGAAAGACCGAAGAGGATACCGCCTTCCACCTGCGCCCGGCAGTTTTCCGGATGCACGGCGAAGCCCGGATCCACGGCCGCCCAGAAGCGGTGCACTCGCAGGCGCCCTCCCTCGATAGAAATTTCTGCAACACCGGCGCCGCGCGTCTGTTTGTAGCCCGCAAAGGAGAGCCCGTGCGCGCGCCCCTCCGGCACCCTGCCAAATCCGGACATCTTGACCACCGCGTTCAGCACCGCCAGGCCGCGCGGGCTCTCCCGCAGCAGGTTCCGGCGAAAGGCGACCGGGTCAGAACCGGCCGCTTCGGCGAGCTGGTCGATGAAGCACTCGCGCGCAAAGCAGTTCGGCGCCCAGCCGATGCCGCGCCAGGCCGAGACGCGCGAGCGGCGCGGCGTGATCACCTGCTCCGACCGGAAGTGAGGGATCGCGTAGTCGCTGCTCTCCGTGCCTTCCATGACCAGGACGTCGCGCCCGGTCTCGGGATTCCAGCGGTTCGGAAAGGCGAACTGCAGGATCGAGGGCGAGGCAACTCGGTGCTGCATCGCCGCGACGTTTCCCCCGACATCGAGCCTGGCTTCGAGCCGATGCACCGTGGCGGGCCGCAGCCAGGCGTTCTTTACGTCGTCCTCGCGGGTCCACATCAGTTTCACCGGCCGGCCCGCTACGCGCGACAGCAGCAGGGCATCGCGCAGCAGATCGCGTGCGAAGACGGTGCGGCGGCCGAAGGCTCCGCCCATCTGCATGGCGTGGAAGCGGATGCGCTCCGGCGTCGTCCCCAGGACGGCGGCGGCGACCCCGATCGAGATGGTCTGGCTCTGCGTCCCCAGCCAGACCTCCGCGCCTTTGCCGTCCGCGTCGACCGCGGCGACGGCGTTCAGCGGTTCCATCTGGGCGTGGTAGACGTGCGACGTGGTGAAGCTGGCC
>Ga0207773_100274_pt1 | contig 28037 bp, 22 predicted proteins | sample TtaePargueraPR_2_FD_187281 | JGI IMG/M metagenome (GOLD analysis project Ga0207773, IMG submission 187281) | Aerobic enrichment media microbial communities from Bioluminiscent Bay, La Parguera, Puerto Rico - Tt and M1 (3) (SPAdes) | ecosystem: Environmental > Aquatic > Marine > Unclassified ...
TGGCGCTGCTGCTCAGCCCGCAGCTCACCCGGGCGGTCGCCGCCGGGCGTCGGCGCAACGCCGCCCCGTCGGTCGTTCGGGCCGAACTCCGGCCGGTCGCCCTGCGGGCCGGTACCCACCTGCAGATCGTCACCAACGACGGCACCCGTCCGGTGACCCGTAACCTGCCGCCGGGTGCCCCCGCCGAAGCAGCGGTCGACCAGCTGCTCGCCGAGCCGTTCGGCAACTGGCACGTCGAGACCAGCACCAGCACGCTGCAGCTGCGGGTGACCAAGAAGGGCACCGCGCAGGTGCACCGGTCCACCGCCGACCGGGCCGACACCGGCCCCGGCGACCACGACCGGGCCAAGCGATACCTGCTGGATCCGGACGACCCGCTGTTCGCCGCGATCGGCGCCAACGCCGCGAAACGACGCCAGGTCGACGCGTTCCTGCGGGCGCTCGCCGCCACCCTGCCCGACCCGCTGCCCGCCGGGCCGCTGCACGTCGTCGACCTGGGCTGCGGCAACGCCTATCTGACCTTCGCCGCCTACCGCTACCTGGTCTCCTGCGGCGTGCAGCCGGTGGTGACCGGCGTCGACGTCCGCGAGGACCAGCGGCGGCGCAACACCGCGCTGGCCGACCAGCTCGGCTGCGCCGGGCAGGTCCGGTTCGTCGCCGGCACGATCCGGCAGGCACCGGTCGAGCCGGCACCGGACCTGGTGCTGGCGTTGCACGCCTGCGACACCGCCACCGACGAGGCGCTGGCCCGGGCCGTCGACTGGCAGGCCCGGTGGGTGCTGGCCGCGCCCTGCTGCCACCACGACATCGCCGCCCAGCTGCGCCGGCAGCCGGCACCGCAGCCGTACGGGCCGCTGGTCTCCGCCGGCATCCTGCGGGAACGGTTCGCCGACGTGCTCACCGACACGCTGCGGGCGACCCTGCTCCGAGCGTACGGCTACCGGGTGGACGTGGTCGAGTTCATCGACTCCCAGCACACGCCGCGCAACCTGCTGCTGCGGGCCCGGCGTGGCGGCGTACCGGACCGACGCGAGCAGCACCGGGCCTACCGGGCGCTGGTCGACCAGTGGGCGGTGACCCCCCGGCTGCAGACCCTGCTGCCGGCACCGCCGGACACCGCCGGGGCGGCTGTGCCGGACACCGCCGGGGCGACCGTGGTCAGTCGACCGTGACGGTGAACTCGGCGGTGTGCACCTCGCCGGCCACCTGGAAGTCCAGGAACAGCCGGTAGTCTCCGGAGCTCGGGGCGGTCAGCCAGAACTTCACCGCGCCGTCAACCAGCTCGGCCTCCGGATGCACGTGCAGGTAGCCGAGGTCGCCGTCGCGCAGCGCGACCAGATGCCCGTACGCGCCGAGGTAGGGCTCCAGCGTCGGAGACCGGCCGGCCCGGCTCACCTCGAACAGCAGCGGCGTCACCACCCCGCGCTGTGCGACCCCGCGCATCCGTACGGTGAAGTCGTCCACCTCGGCGATGTCGGCGGCGGCCGGCAGGTCGGTCGGCAGGTACTCACCGGCCACCACGAGGTCGACGCCGAGCGTCAACGCGACCGGCGTACCGCCGGAGTCGCGCAGGGTGAAGTCGGTGTAGAGCCGCCAGATGCCGGCGGCGGCCAGCCGGACCGGGACGCTCCAGGTGCCGTCCGGTGCCATCGTCGGGTGCAGGTGCTGGTAGCCGGTCAGATCCCGGCGGGCGATGATCAGGTGCATCGGCTTGTCGTGCACCACGTCGAAGGCGGTGACCGGCCGCTGATCGGCGTCGACGATCTGAAAGCGCAGGTCGACCTGGTCGCCGACCGGCAGCTGCCGCCGCACCGGCACCAGGGTGTAGCCGCCGACGCTGACCGACAGGCCGGACACCTGGGCACCGCTGTCACCGCCGTCGGTGCCGCCGCCGTGCACGTGCGGGGTGGTCCCGGGCGGGTGGGTGTGGTCGGCGGCGCCGGCCGCGTACTGGGTGCCGATGCTGGTCGGTGCGGTCACCGCCCGGCCCAGGGCGAACCCGGCGAGCATCGCGAGCACGACGGCGGCGACCCCGGTCGCCAGCCGCACGGTCGACGTCCCCTGCCCCGCCGGGTCTGTCGGCCCCGTCGGATCACCGGCACCGGTCACTGTTTCTCCCACCTCGCCGACGGTAGTCGCTACTGGCCGGCCACGCCTCGGCCGGGTCGTCGGCTGGTCGTCGGCTATGTCGTCAGCCGTGGCTTCCGCAACGCACCGTCGTTGTACCATCCGTGACCGTTAATAGCTTGGCAGGTAGGGCAGCCGCCCTCGTCACCGCTGTAACCGCCACGTTGCTGCCGGCTCCGGCCCAGGCGCAGGCCTCGATCGCCGAGTTGGACCGGCGGATCGACCAGGCGGCCCACCAGTTGGAGACGGTGGTCGAGCAGTACAACGAGATCCGGCTGGACCTGCGCCACAACCAGGAACGCGCTGCTGGACTCAGCGAGACGATCATCGAACTGGACCGGCAGCTCGCGATCCGACACGACCAGGTCGGCCAACTCGCGGCAAGCAACTACCGGGTGAACGGTGCCCGACCCGTCGCCACCCTGCTGTCCACCGCGTCGGCGGAACACTTCGTCGACCAGCTGCTCATCGCCGACGTGATCAACCGCGACAACGAGCGGACGATCGCCGGGCTGCGCGACACCCGCGACCGCAGCGAAGCGGCGCGCCGGGCGGCGAACGCGCTGATCGAGCAGCAGCTGCTGCAGCAGGAGCAGCTGTCCGCGACGCAGCGGCAGATCGAGTCGGACATCCGGGCGCTGACCGAGCTGCGGGACCGCCAGCAGGCACTGCTGAACCGGTCCGGTGCCGACGCCGCCGACCGCAGCCCGGCGGCCGGCCCGCTGCCCGAGGCGGCGACCGGCCGCGCGGCCAACGCCGTCGCCTTCGCCCACGCCCAGCTCGGCAAGCCGTACCGGTGGGGGTCGGCCGGGCCGCACTCGTACGACTGCTCCGGGCTGACCTCGGCGGCCTGGGCGACGGCCGGGGTGCAGTTGCCGCACAACGCCCGCCGGCAGTTCGGCACCGTCACCCGGCTCGGCCGCGACCAGCTCCGCCCCGGTGACCTGGTCTTCTTCTACGGCAACGTGCAGCACGTCGGGATCTACATCGGGGCCGGCCAGATGATCCACGCGCCGCGACACGGTGAGGTGGTCCGCGTCGACAAGATCGACCGGATGCCGATCAAGGGCTACGGCCGGCCGGGCTGACCGGGGCCGGGCGACCCCGTCTCGCTCGGACCGGGTCAGTTCGTGGTGGCGAGGGCGAACGGCAGCACTGCCGGGGCGCCGGATCGCCGCAGCAGCCGGGCCACGGCGGTCAACGTCCAGCCGGTGTCGACCAGGTCGTCGACCAGCAGCACCGGGCCGGTCAGCCCGGACAGCGCCGCGGCCAGCTCCGGCGGCGCGGCGAACGCGTCGTGGACGGTACGGACCCGTTGCGCGCTGTTGCCCCGGCCCTGAGCCGACGGCGGCTCGGCCCAGGCCGGCTCGACCGAGCCGAGCAGCGGCAGCCGACCGACCTCGGCGATCCGTCGGGCGGTGCTGGCCACCAGCTCAGGACGGGTCCGGGAGGCGACCGCCACCACCCCGACCGGCCGGGCCGGCCACGGTTGGGCGCCGCGCGCCCACTCGCGGAGCACGTCGATCACCGCACCGGCGACGTCGTCCGGCAGCGCGGTGTCCGGCCGGCCGGCGGCGAGCAGGTCCCGCAGCCGGCTGCCCCAGCCCAGGTCGGACAGCCGCCCGACGGCCCGGCCGGGCAGTGCCTGCTCGTCGGGGCCGATCTTGCCGCGCAGCGGTACGCCGACCGCCTCCAGCCCGGTCGGCCAGAGCTTCTTCGGGGGGATCTCCACTCCGGCCCGGCCGAGGAAGGTCTCGGCGGCGCGCAGTGCGTCCGGGCTCACCTCGGACGGCAGCCACCCGCCGGCGCACCGGTCGCAGCGCCCGCACGGCTGGGCCTGCGGGTCGTCCAGGCAGTGGCGGAGGAACTCCATCCGGCAGCCGGGTCGGCCGGCCGGCGGGGCGGTGTCGGCCGGTACCGCGTACTCCTGCATGATCTGCTGTTCGGCGGTGCGCGCCTGGGCCACCCGGTGCAGCCGGGCGGCGTCGTAGTGCCACGGCTCGCCGGTGGCGACCCAGCCGCCGCGCACCCGGCGCACCGCGCCGTCCACGTCGAGCACCTTGAGCATCAGTTCGAGCCGGGTGCGCCGCAGATCGACGATCGGCTCCAGGGCCTGGGTGGACAGCGGACGGCCGGCGTTTTCGAGGGCGGCGAGCACCGAGCGCACCTGTTCCTCGCGGGGGAAGGCCAGTGACGCGAAGTACCGCCAGATCGCCTGGTCCTCGGGGCCGGGCAGCAGCACCACGTCGGCGTACCGGTCGCCGTCCAGCGCCCGGCCGGCCCGGCCCACCTGCTGGTAGTAGGCGATCGGTGACGGCGGCGCGCCGAGGTGCACCACGAAGCCGAGGTCCGGCTTGTCGAAGCCCATGCCGAGCGCGGACGTCGCCACCAGCGCTTTGATCTTGTTGTCCAGCAGGTCCTGTTCGGCGGCGCGGCGCTGCGCGTCGTCGGACTGGCCGCTGTACGCGGCGACGGCGTAGCCCCGGGAGCGCAGGAACTCGGCGGTCTCGGCGGCCGCCGCCACGGTGAGTGTGTAGACGATGCCGGAGCCGGGCAGCGTGTCCAGGTGGTCGGCGAGCCAGCCGAGCCGGTGCGCGGTGCCGGGCAGGTCGAGCACGGCCAGCCGCAGCGACTGGCGGTCCAGCGGACCGCGCAGCACCAGCGTGTCGCCGAGCCTGCCGGCCCCGCCCTCGCTGGTGGCGTTGGTGTCGCCGAGTTGTTCGGCGACGTCGTCGGTGACCCGGGTGTTGGCGGTCGCGGTGGTGGCCAGCACCGGCGTCCCGGGGCGCAGCTCGCGCAGGAAGGTCCGGATCCGCCGGTAGTCGGGGCGGAAGTCGTGCCCCCAGTCCGACACGCAGTGCGCCTCGTCGATGACCAGCAGGCCGGTGGTGGCGGCCAGGCTGGGCAGCACGTTGTCCCGGAAGTCCGGGTTGTTCAGCCGCTCCGGGCTGATCAGCAGTACGTCGACCGTGCCGGCCCGGATCTCCGCGCTGACGGTGTCCCACTCGTCGAGGTTGGCGGAGTTGATCGTGCGGGCCTGGATGCCGGCCCGCTCGGCGGCGGCCACCTGGTTGCGCATCAACGCCAGCAGCGGCGAGACGATCACCGTCGGCCCGGCCGGCGCGGTCGGCACCGGCCCGGCCGGGGTGGCCGGGTCGGCGCCGGACGAGCCGGTGCCGGTGCCGGACGAGCCGGTGCCGGCGCGCAGCAGCGCGGTAGCGATGAAGTAGACCGCCGACTTGCCCCACCCGGTGCGCTGTACGCAGAGCACCCGCCGCCGGTCGACGACCAGCGCCTCGATGGCCCGCCACTGGTCGTCGCGCAACGTCGCGCCCGGCCCGGCCAGCCGGTGCAGCGTCTGCTCGGCGCGGTCGCGCAACTCGGCCCGGTCCGGCGAAACGGTCATGGGTGGACCGTAACAAGGACCGGCGGAACCGACCGACCGGCGGCCCCGGGCCGGACTCAACGGGTGGCGGCGCGGACCGCCACGGCGGTGTCCGGATGGTCGGCGAACAGTCCGTCCAACCCGAGTCCGTAGAACAGCTCGTACTCGGCGGTGATGTCGCCCCGGGCGGCCGGGTCGGCACCAATGCGATGGTCGGTCGGCAGGAACTGGTTCTCCGCCCGGAACGTCCAGGCGTGCACCGCCAGCCGGGCCCGGTGGGCGTCGCGGATCAGCGAGGTCGGGGCCAGCAGCGCACCGTCGGCGTCGCGCGGCACGATCAGGTCCTTGGTGGGCCCGATGGCGTCGGCGTACCGGCTGATCCAGGCGAGCCCGTCCGGGGTGGCCAGGTCGGCGTAGCCGCGCGGGTCACCGGCCACGACGAAGTCGTACGGCCGGCCGCTGCCGCCGAGCAGCTGCACCAGCCGCACGTCGGTCATCCGGCTCAGCTTGCGCAGGTTGGCCGTCTCGAAGGACTGGATGAACACCGCGTCGGTACGCCGGGTCAGCTTGTTGCGTCGCAGCGTGTCGACCAGCGGCTCCTCCAGGTCAAGCCCGATCGACTGGAAGTAGGTGGGGTGCTTGGTCTCCGGGTAGATGCCGATGGTCCGGCCCAGCCGCCGGCTCTCCGACCGGGCCAGGTCGATGACCTCCTGCAGGGTCGGCACCGCGAACTCGCCGTCGAACGCCGTGTTGGTCGGCCGGACCTGCGGCAGTCGCTCCACGGCCCGCAGGGTACGCAGCTCGGCCAGGGTGAAGTCCTCGGTGAACCAGCCGGTGACGGATCGCCCGTCGATGGTCTTGGTGGCCCGCCGGTCGGCGAACTCGGCGCGGTCGGCGACGTCGGTGGTGCCGGAGATCTCGTTCTCGTGCCGGGCGACCAGCACCCCGTCGGCGGTCGACACCAGGTCGGGCTCGATGTAGTCGGCGCCCTGGCGGATCGCCAGCCGGTACGCCTCCAGGGTGTGTTCCGGCCGGTAACCGCTGGCCCCACGGTGTGCGATGACCAGTGGTTTCGGCTCGGCCTGCGGCGGCTTGCCGCGGGCCGCCGGGTCGGTCGCGGTGGCGGCGGACGGGATCGCCATGGTGGCCAGCAGGGTGCCGGCGAGCAGCATGATCGGCAGAGTACGCGACAACGTCGTCTCCTCACAGGGGTGTCGCAGGGCGTCGTCGGCGTCAGTGAAGACGCCCCGGGCGACGGGCGGGAGACCGGTGGGCGACGGGTGGTCGGTGACCGACTGACCACCACATGAATGTCGATCAATCTCCGGTGTTTTTCAGTTTTGCGGTGGTATGACATCTTTGATGCGCCGGCCGCTGCGAAACCCCGCCCGGATCGTGCCGATCGCGTTCCTCGGGGCGATCGCCGTGGGCACCGTACTGATGATGGTGCCGGCCAGCCGCCAGGGACCCGACTCGGCACCCTTCGTCACGGCCCTGTTCACCGCCACCTCGGCGGTCTGCGTGACCGGGCTGGCCGTCACCGACACCCCGGCCTACTGGACGCCGCTCGGTCTGGTGCTGATCACCGTGCTCACCCAGCTCGGCGGCTTCGGGATCATGTCGCTGGCCACCCTGCTCGGCCTGCTGGTGTCGCGCCGGCTGGGGCTACGCAGCCGGCTCACCGCGCAGGCGGAGACCAACAGCCTCGCGCTGTCCGACATCCGGCGGGTGCTGCTGCGGATCGCGGCGACGATGCTCGGCGCCGAAACGGCGATCACCCTCATCCTGGCCGCCCGGCTGTGGCTGCACTACGACTACCCGCCGCCCAGGGCCCTGTGGTACGGGCTGTTCCACGCCGTCCAGGCGTTCAACAACGGCGGCTTCGCCCTCTACTCCGACGGGCTGGTCCAGTTCGTCGGCGACTGGTGGATCTGCCTGCCGCTGATCGTCGGCGTGGTGGTCGGCGGGCTCGGCTTCCCGGCCCTGTTCGAGCTGGCCCGCGAGCGCGGCCGGCCGCAGCGCTGGTCGGTGCACACCCGGCTGACCGTGTGGGGCACGCTGGCGCTGATCGGCACCGGCTTCGTCAGCATGCTCACCTTCGAGTGGGCCAACCCGCGTACCCTGGGCCCGCTCGACCTGCCGGAGAAGCTGCTGGCCGCGCTGTTCCAGGACGTGATGACCCGGTCCGGCGGGTTCAACACGGTCGACCCGGGGGAGTTCAACCCGGAGACGACGGCGGTCTCCATCGGGATGATGTTCATCGGCGGTGGCAGCGCCAGCACCGCCGGCGGCATCAAGGTGACCACCTTCTTCCTGCTCGCCTTCGTCATCTGGTCGGAGCTGCGCGGCGAGCACGACGTGGTGATCGGCCGGCGCCGGATCGCGGCGGCCAGCCAGCGTCAGGCGCTGACCGTCGCGCTGATCGGCGTGGCGTTGGTCGGGGCCGGCACCCTGGCGCTGATCAGCCTGACCGACGACATCGGCGGCGAACAGGCGCTGTACGAGGTGACATCGGCGTTCGGCACGACCGGGCTGTCCACCGGGATCACCGGCGACCTGCCCGACCCCGCTCAGGTGCTGCTCGTCGTGCTGATGTTCGTCGGCCGGATCGGCAGCGTCACGTTGGGCTCGGCGATCGCGTTGAACACCCGGCGGCGACGGTTCCACTACCCGGAGGAGCGACCCATCGTTGGCTGACCGTACCGGCACCAAATCCACCCGGACCGCTGTCATCATCGGACTCGGCCGGTTCGGCGGCCAGATCGCCGATTCCATGCTGCGGATGGGCTTCGACGTGCTCGGCGTCGACTCCAGCCCGGCGGTGGTCCAGCAGTGGGCGGACCGCCTGACGTACGTGGTGCAGGCCGACTCGACCGACACCGAGGCGCTGCGTCAGCTGGGTCTGCGGGACTTCCAGCGGGTGGTGGTCGGCATCGGCTCGGATGTCGAGGCCAGCGTGTTGACCGTGCTCAGCCTCGCCGAGATCGGCGTCACCGAGGTGTGGGCCAAGGCGGTCTCCGGCAAGCACGGCAAGATCCTGCGTTCCGTCGGCGCCCGGCACGTCATCTACCCGGAGGCCGCGATGGGCGACCGGGTGGCACACCTGATCACCAGCAAGATGCTCGACTTCATCGAGTTCGACGACGGCTTCTCGATCGCCGAGACCCGGCTGCCGAGCGGTACGGCGGGCCGGCGGCTCGGCGAGACCGACCTGCGGTCGCGGTACGGGGTGACGGTGATCGGGGTGAAGATGCCGGGGGAACGGTTCACCTACGCCGACCGGGAGACCGAACTGCGCGAAGGTGCTCTGCTGATCGTCTCCGGCACCACCGAACAGGTGCAGCGGTTCGCCGCCGCCACCTGAACCCGTACCCCCGTCACCCGATCCCTACCGCCCATCGGTGGCCGACCGGGCCGGGGACGGGTCGGTGGCGGGCTGACCGGTCGCCGTTTCCAGCAGCTCGGTCGTCGCGCCCGCCGCCTGTCCGGCGACCGCCGCGACGGACACGTCGCAGATCAGCTCGTCGAGGTGGAATTCCAGCGGCAGGGTGTTGACCCCGTCGTAGTCACCGGCCAGCTGGAGCTGCGCGGTCGCCCCCGGGGCCAGGGTGGTGACGTCGGCGGCAGGCCGCAGCCGTACGTCGCCGCCCTGCTGTTCCCACTGTCCGCCCCGCACCGCGGTGAGCCGCTGGGTGCCGGGGAAGGCGAAGCGCAGCGACCAGTCGGTCAGCTCGGCGGACCCGGTGTTGGTGACGGTGGCCGCCGCGACGAACTCCCGCCCGGAGTCGCCGCGCACCGTGTATTCGACCCGGCAGGGCGCCGAGGACTGGGCGGCGAGCCCGAAGTCCGGCGGCGCGGCCACCGCCTCGCGGAACCGGTCGGTGGCCGGCGTGGCACCGGCTCCGGCCCAGACCAGGGCGCTGAGCATCATCAGGCCGACCCCGATCACCACGGCTTCCGCCCGGCGCTGCACCCACGAGGTCCGCAGCCGGCGCCGCCGGCCGGCGCCGGTCGCGACCGGCAGGTCCAGCCCGGTGACCTCCAGCCCGCAGGTGACGTCGACGCCGACGGGTGGCGGGCCGTCGTCGGTGGCGCCGTCGGTCGCGGAGCCCGGCCGGTTCGGCAGCGGCGCCACCATCGACGGCGACAGCCCGGCGGCGACCCCGACGGCTGCCGCCAACGTCTTCGCCACCTCCTCGCTGGTCGGCCGGTCCGCCGGACATTTGGCCAGGCACCGCAGGGTGAGGTCGACCACCTCGGCCGGCAGTCCGGCGACCGGCGGCATCGGGTCGGGCACGGTGTGCAGGTGTGCCCGCAGCATCTGGGTGACGCTCGCGGCCTGCCAGGGCAGCCGGCCGGTGAGTGAGCGGTAGAGCAGCAGGCCGACGGCGTACACGTCGGTGGCCGGGGAGACCTGGCCGCCATTGAGGCGCTCCGGCGCCAGGTATGCCGGGGTGCCGAGCAGGTTGCCGTCCGGGCCGACGTCGCTCTCGCCGGCCAACGCGGAGATGCCGAAGTCGACGACCTTTGCTCCGGTGCTGGTCAGCATGACGTTGGCCGGGGTGACGTCGCGGTGCACGACGCCGGTGGCGTGCGCGGCGGCCAGCGCCGAGGCGACCTCCGCGCAGGCCACCACCGCGTCCCGCCAGGACAGAATGTGTTCCCGGCGCAGCCGGGTGGCCAGCGACTCACCGTCGACCAGTTCCATCACCACGTACGGCAGGGTGGCTTCGTCCCGGACGGCTTCGCCGTAGTCGTAGACGTTGGTGATGTGCGGGTGGCACAGTCGGGCGGCGGCCTGCGCCTCCACCCGGATCCGGTGGCGGAACACCTGGTCCGGGGCGTACTGCGGGGCGAGGACCTTGATCGCGACCTGCCGGTCGAGGATCTCGTCGTAGCCGCGCCAGACCACCGACGTCCCGCCGGTGCCGAGCCGTTCGATCAGCCGGTACCGGTCACCGAGCAGTTGCCCGCAGTCGTTCGCCACCCCGCCCATGACACCCGAGTTGCCCGATCTGGCCCAAGCTACACCTGCGGAAACGCGTCAGGGGGCGACGAGCAGCTGGTCGACCGGGGCATAGTCGTCGGTGAGCGGCTGCGCGCCGGCCACGAAATCGGTCAGCTCGTCCCCGGCGAGCAGATCGAACTCGGCACCGACCGAAGCGGTCAACCGGGCCCGTACCTCGTCCAACGGCAGCGGCCGGTCGGCGGCGAGGATGACGAAGTTGCTGCCGCTGAGCCGGGTCGCCGCCCCCGGCCGGGTGATCAGCGCCACCTCGGGGAACTCGGCCGCGACGGTGGCCACCTCGGCCTGGATGAACCGCAGCGGCGGGTAGTCGATCACGTTCTGCAGGTAGCTGCCGCCCGGTCGGATCACCCGGCGAATCTCGGCGGCCATCTCCCGGGTGGCCAGGTGCCAGGGCACGACCAGGTGCCCGAACGCGTCCCCGACGACCACGTCGACGCTGTCCGTGGGCAGGTCGGTGACCAGAATCCGGGCGTCGCCGACCACCACGGCCAGGTCGGGACCCGGCTGTACGTCGAGCTCCCGCACGCCCAGGTCGACCAGTCCACCGTCGATCTCGTAGACGGTGTTGCGGGTGCCTGGCCGGGTGGCGCTGAGGTACCGGGGCATGGTGAAGCCACCGCCGCCGAGGTGCAGCGCGTCGAGCGGTTCCCCAGGTGGGGCGGTCACGTCGAGGGCGGCACCGATCCATTTGGTGTAGGCGAACTCCAGGTGGGTGGGGTCGTCGAGGTCCACGTACGAGTGGCGGGCCGAGTTGAGCAGCAGCAGCCGGCCGGAGCCGCGGTCCGGGTCGGCCTGCACGGTGGCGCAGTGGTACTCGGTCTCCACATCGCACGGGTCGGGTGCGACGACGGCGAGGCCGACGGCGAGCAGCCCGATCACGGCGACGGCGGACCGCGTGGCGGCGCGGTGCAGGTGCAGATGCACCCCGAGGGCGATGCCGCTGCCGCCGAGCAGCAGCGCCAGCGTCATCATGATCACGCTGCTGGGTAGCGTGGCGACCAGGAAGAAGCCGGTGCCGAGGGTGGCGGTGATCGCGCCGAGCGTACCGATGCTGGACAGCTTGCCGACCACCTCGCCGGTGCGGTTCAGGTCGCCGAGCTGCAGTTTGATCACCAGTGGGGTGACCGCCGACAGCAGCGCGGCCGGCAGCACGATGGCCACCATGGTGAGCAGCAGGATGCCCACCACAGCGCTGCCGCGCAGCAGTTCACCGGCGTACCGCACCAGCGGAAGGGTGATCGCGGTGGTGATCCCGGCGAGGACCAGCGCGGCCGGCAGCAGCGGGCGGGGGTCGCGCCGGTCGGCGATCCGGCCACCGATCCAGGTGCCGTAGGCGATCGCGGCCAACGCGACGCCGATCACCGCGCTGTTGGTCTGCAGGGTCACCCCGATGTACGGCCCGACCAGCCGCAGCGCGACGATCTCCAGCACCAGTACGGCGCCGCTGGAGACGAAGACCAGCGCGGCGGCCAGGCCGGGCCGCAGCGGCGTGGCCGGCGGTGTCTCGACCTGGGTGCCGGCCGCGAGCTGGGTGCCGGCGGCGGAGTCTGCCGGGTCGGCGCTGTCGGTGGCGGCGTCCGGTGGTGGCGAGTCCATCGCTGTGATGGTACGCATCCCGCCCGCCGCCCGACCGGAGGTCGAGCGGGATGCACGGGGGTGGTTCAGAGCATCGACAGATGCACGCGGTTAGGTCAGAGCATCGACAGATGCACGTGATTGGTATGGTCGCCGGCCGGGCTGCCGCCGCCGTTGTACGACCGCCAACCGGTGCCGGGCATCCAGATCTGCCGGTACCAGATGACATAGAGCACACCGAGCCGGTCGGCGTTGTTGATGTAGTAGCTGGCGAGGTTGTTACCGTACGTGCGGTTGCCGCCGGTGGCGGCGCGGTTCTGGAATCCGCCGGGTTCGGCGGAGAAGTCGCAGGCCCGGCCCTTGGGGTGCTCGCCGCTGCCGCCGTTGCGGAAGCAGGAGACGTACCGGGTGAAGCCGGCGGACTTCGCCTGGTTCAAGGCGTGCAGGGTGCGCGGGGTGATGCAGCCGGAGGTGGTCGGGTCGTCGACGTTGCAGGACTCGGAGGGCCAGGAGCCGTCGGAGTTGCGGGGCGCGGGTTTGGCGGCGGCCGAGGTGGTGCTGACGAATCCGCCGCTGGACTGGCCGCCGACGGCCGCCAGGGCGCGCTCGGCGTCCTGCTTTTTGCGGGCCATGATGGCGACCTGTTTTTCCTGCTCCCGTACCTCGTTGTCGATCGCGGCCTTGGCCCGGGCGGCCTGCTCGTGAGCTTCGGTGAGGGCCCGCAGGTTGCGGCCCTCCCGCTGAGCCATCACCTCCAGCCCGGCGGCGCGGTCCAGCATGTCGGCCGGGGAGGCGCTGTTCAGCAGCATGGTGACCGAGGTCAGTCGCCCCACCCGGTAGGACTCGGCCGCCATCAGTCCGACCTCGTCGGTGAGCGAGACGAGCCGCTCCTGTACGGCGTCGTACTGGGCGGTCAACTCCTTCTGGCGCTTCTTGGAGTTGTCCAGCTTGGCTTTCGCCTCGATGTGCCCCTTGGAAGCGGCTTCCAGGACCTCGCGCAGGCTCTTGTTGTCGCCTTCGTCCGGGGCGTCGGGTGCGGCCGAGGCGACCGGCGTGCCGATCACCAGCGCGATCGCGGTGACCAGCGCAACGAGTGACGCCGCCGCACCGGAGCGCCGCCGGAATTCCGTCGTGCCGACCACAGTCGCGTCCTCCTGGATCACTTTGTCGGGTCGCGGTCCGTAAACCGGGCACAGCTTACCGGATTTCACCGTCACCACTGGAACACCGGCGCGTCGAGTGCATTACCACATCATGCAGATGGCGCGCAGTCGAGTCTCAACTATTACCTGCAGCAATGAACTCATCACGCAAAATCAGCACGATTACAGATCGTGACGGCCGGCGTGTCGCACAGCCATCCCGGCGATGCCGCAGGGGTGCAATAAATTAAGCTAGCCTAACCTTATCCACAGTCTCCAGTGAGGATTTCGGTGCCACGTTCCGAGGCTCACGTCCGGACCCCACGGTCGCAACGCCACCTGACCCGGCTGTGCGAACATTTCGCCACCGCCGTACCGGTCAAATGGACCGCCGACCAGGGGCTGATCGACTTCGGCTTCGGCACCTGCCGGATCGACGCCACCAACGACAGTCTCACGCTGCACGCCGACAGCGACGACGACATCGGGCTCGCCCGGGTGGAGTACCTCGTCGGCGAACACCTGGAACGCGCCGGTGCCCGGGAGAGCCTGGCCGTCGACTGGCAGCCGACCGGCGGCCGATGATCACCCAGCCGGCAGCAGCGCCGCCCGTACCTCCTGCCAGGCCGCGTCGGTCCGGGCCACCAGCAGCCCCGACCGGTCGTCGGTGAAGTCGTACGGGCTGCCGTCCAGTCGCATCGCGACGCCGCCGGTCTCCCGCACCAGCAACGTGCCCGGCACGTGGTCCCACGGCAGGGTCCGCCAGAACACCGCGAAGTCCTGCTCCCCGGCGGCGATGTCCCAGTGCTCCCGGCCGGCGCAGTGCTGCCCCGGCAGCACCGCACCCACCCGGTCACCGCCGGCCTCGACAGCAGCCCGCACCGGCACCGGCAGATACTCCAGCGGCACCGCCCCGCGCAGCCGGCCGACCGGTGGCATGGTCGACGGCTGTTCCAGCCGCACCCCGTCCACCCAGCAACCGGACCCGCGCTCGGCCGTCACCAGCGACCCGGCCACCGGATCGAGAATCCAGCTCGCCACCGGCTCACCCCCGGCGAGCAGGGCCACCATCATCACGAACGGCCGACGGCCGGCCGCGTAGTTCGCCGTACCGTCGATCGGGTCGACCAGCCAGACCCGGCCGGCGTCGCCCAGCCGACGCAGCAGCCGCGGATCGACGGCGACCGCCTCCTCACCGACCACCACCGAACCCGGCGCCAGCCGACGCAGCCCGGCCGCGATGACCTCCTCGGCCTGCTGGTCGGCCACGGTGACCAGGTCACCCGGGGCCTTCTCGGTGATGTGCTCGGCGGACAGCTGGTTGAACCAGGGCAGCACCGCCCGCGCCGCCGCTTCGCGCAGCAGCTCACCCACCTCGTCGATCATGTGTCAGCCGCGCGGGGGCAGCTTCACCACGCTGACGAAGAACTCGTCGATCTGCCGGATCACCGCGATGAACCGCTCGAAGTCCACCGGCTTGGTCACGTACGCGTTCGCGTGCAGCTGGTAGGAGCGCAGGATGTCCTCGTCGGCCTGCGAGGTGGTGAGCACCACCACCGGGATCCGGCCCAACTCGTCGTCCTTCTTTATCTCCTCGAGGACCTCACGGCCGTCGCGCCGGGGCAGATTCAGGTCGAGCAGGATCAGGTCGGGCAGCACCGCATCGGCGTACTTGCCCTCCCGGCGCAGGTAGGCCAGGGCCTCGGCGCCGTCGGAGACGACGGTGAGCCGGTTACGGACCTTGTGCTCCTCGAACGCCTCCTGGGTCATCAGCACGTCACCCGGATCGTCCTCGACCAGCAGCACCTCTATCGGGCTCGTGCCATCCGGTTCATTCATCACACGCTCGCCTCCTTCTCCGCCTGCTCCGCGTCGCCGTCGACCGGCGCGGCGGACACCGGGTCCGGGCGGGCGGTCACCGGAAGCGTAAAACGAATCGCCGTGCCCTGGTCGACCTGGGTGTCCACCCAGATCCGGCCGCCGTGGTACTCGACGATCTTCTTGCCGATCGCCAGCCCGATCCCGGTGCCCGGGTAGGCGTCCTTCGAGTGCAGCCGCTGGAAGATGACGAAGATCTTGTCGGCGAACTCGGCCTCGATCCCGATGCCGTTGTCCCGGCAGGTGATCTCCCACTCGCCGTCCAGCTCACGAGCGGAGATCTCCACCCGGGGCGGCACCTGCGGCTGGCGGAACTTGAACGCGTTGCTGACCAGGTTGACCAGCAGATTCGTCAACAGCGGCTCCTCGCCGGAGACCACCGGCAGCTCCGACCAGGTCAGCTCGCCACCGGCGTACTCCCGGCTCGCCTCGGTCTGGCTGGCCACGTCGGTCATCACCTTGTTCAGGTCGACGTCGGTGAAGCCGGAGGTCATCCGGCCGATCCGGGAGAATGCCAGCAGATCGTTGATCAGCCGCTGCATCCGCTGCGCGCCGTCGACCGCGAAGGCGATGTACTGGTCCGCGCGGGCGTCCAGCTGACCGGCGTACCGGCGCTGCAGCAGCTGACAGAAGCTGGCCACCTTGCGCAGCGGCTCCTGCAGGTCGTGCGAGGCCACGTAGGCGAACTGCTCCAGGTCACGGTTGGAGCGGACCAACTCCTCGGCCTGTTTCTGCAGCTGGCTGTTCACCCACTCGACCCGTTCCCGGGCCTCGCGCACCTCGGCCAGATCGGCGGCGATCTTGCGCCGCATGCCGTCCACGTCGCTGGCCAGCGCGGCCAGCTCCGGCGGCCCGATGTTCGCGATGTCCCGGTGGTATTCGCCGTTGGCCACCTGCCGCACCTGCGCGGCGAGACCGGTGACCGGGCCGATCACCAGGCGGTTCAGCGACATCAGCAGCACCACCCCGGCGAGTACCACCACCACCGCCGCGACGACCAGCAGACCGGCCAGGGTCCGACTGGTCCCCCGGGCGTCCGCCGCGACCTTGTTACGCACCGCGAGAATGTCCGCCTGCAGTTGATCGACGTCGGACCGCAGCGTGTCGAACCGTTGCCGGGCCGCACCGTCGAGCAGCGTCTGCCCGGCGGTGGTCCCGTCCGCCTCGACAGCGGCGATCGCCGGCTCGGCGACCAGGTCCCGCCACCGCTGCGACTGGCCGGCGATCTCCTCGATCTGGTCGCGCAGCGGGTCGTCCGCGCCGAGCAGCCCGAGCATGTGGTCGAGCAACTGCCGTTCCTGCACCACCCCCTGCCGGTACGGTTCGAGATCGGCCGGGTCACCGGAGACGGCGTAGCCGCGTACCCCGGTCTCCTGGTCGACCAGCACGGTCAGCAGGCTCTCCGCGTCGGCCCGCAGCGGGCCGACCTGGGTCAGGATGGTGTCGATGTGGTCCTGGTTGGCCCGGGCGACCAGGGCCGCGCCGCCGGCCAGCACCGCCAGCAGGCCGCCCACCACGACGCAGAGCAGCGTCACCCGGGCGCGCAGCGTCAACCGGCCGATCGGGCGTACGGTCACCGGCCACCGCCCCGGCTGACCAGCAGCATCGCCACGTCGTCGGCGAGCGGGCCGCCGTTGATCTCCTCGGCCCGGCCGACCAACCAGCCGGGCAGCGCCGGCAGCGGCACGTCCCGGGCCGCCGGCTCGGCCACCAGCCGTTGCAGGCCGGCCACGTCCAGCCGTTCGTCGGAGTCGCCGAGCCGCCCCTCGATCAGACCGTCGGTGTACATCAACAGGGACCACTCATCGGCGTCGAACTCCACATCGAAGGCGCGGGGCGGGCGGGGGGGGACGCCGAGCAGCAGGCCGCCCGGGGCGGGCACCGGCACGACCTGACCGTGGCGGAACAACAGCGGCGGCGGATGTCCCGCCAACCGTACAGTGGCCCGGTTGGCGGCCAGGTCCAGCCGGACCGCGGCCACCGTCGCGAAGATCTCCCGCAGCCGGCGCTCGCTCATCAGCACCTGCTCCAGCGCCGGCAACACCGCGTCGTCGGGCACCCCGGCCAACACCAGTGCCCGCCAGGCGACCCGCAGCTCGACCCCGAGCGCGGCCTCGTCGACGCCGTGCCCGCAGACATCGCCGACGATCAGGTCGATCCGCTCCGGCGTGGTCTGCACCACGTCGAAGAAGTCACCGCCGATCAGCGCGGCGTGCCGACCCGGCCGGTAAAAGGTGTGCACCGACACCTCGTCGGTGTCCATCAGCGGCTGCGGCAGCAGGCCGCGCTCCAGCCGGGCCGACTCGGCCTGCCGCAGCTCGACCTCGCGCAGCCGGCGGGCGTTCTCGTCGGCCCGTTTACGCTCGACGGCGTACCGCAGTGCCCGGCTCAGCAGAACCCCGTCGACCTGGCCCTTGACCAGGTAGTCCTGGGCGCCTTCGGCGACCGCGTCGATGCCGAGGTGTTCGTCCTGCCGGCCGGTGAGCACGCAGACCGCCGCCCGGCCGGCCACGCCGAGCACCCGGCGCAGGCCGTCCAGCCCTTGCGCGTCCGGCAGCCCCAGGTCGAGCAGGACGCAGTCGACCCCGGCGATCCGCTCCCGGGCCTGGTTCAGGCTGTTCGCCACCACCAGGTCGACCGCCGCCTGCGCCTCTGCCAGCAACTCGCCGACCAGGAACGCGTCGCCCTCGTCGTCCTCGACCAGCAGCACCCGTAGCCGCTCCGCCGGCGTCACAGCAACCGGCGGGCCCGGCTCGGACCGAGGATGGGAACGGGGCGGAACGAGTGACGAACCGGTCATGCCGGCCTGCCGCTGGTCCGCCGCCGCGCCAGGTGAGTATCGATGGTGGGCTCCTTCTCGATGACCCGCTGATCGTCTCCCGGCCGACCAGGGCACACAACCACGGGAACATTCACAAACTAGGCCACCCGGCCGATGCCTGGTGACCCGGCCGGCCCGTGTTGGGCAGGATGTAGGCACCCCGACCCCCGCAGCGCAGGAGAGCACCAATGGGCGTACCCCTCGTCGCCGCCGCCCACCGGGCGTTCGCCCGCCCCCGACGGCGGCCGGCCGCCGCGCTCGCCGCGCTGGCCGCCCTCGGCCTGCTGGCCGCCGTCGCGCTGGTCGACCTGCGCCCACCCGCGCCGCGCGGCGCCGACGCGCCGGCCACCGAGTTCAGCGCGGAGCGGGCCCACCGGCACATCGAACGGATCGCGCAGCGGCCGCACCCGAGCGGCAGCGCCGCCAACGACGAGGTCCGCGACTACCTGGTCGACACGCTGACCGTGCTGGGGCTGGCCCCGCAGACCCAGGACGCGGTCGGTGTCGAGGCCGGGCAGCTCAGCGGCGCGGCCAACGGTGCCACCCTGGCCCGGGTACGCAACGTGGTCGCCCAGATCCCGGGGACCGACCCGACCGGACGGATCGTGCTGGTCACCCACTACGACTCGGTCCAGGTCAGCCCGGGTGCCAACGACGACGGCGCCGGCGTCGGCACCCTGCTGGAGGTGGCCCGCGCCATCACCGAAGGTGATCGGCCGCGTAACGACGTCGTGCTGCTGTTCACCGACGCCGAGGAGGCCTGCCTGTGCGGGGCGGCGGCGTTCGTCGCCGGGCACCCGCTGGCCGACGCCGACGACACCGTGGTGCTCAACCTGGAGGCACGGGGCAGCAGCGGACCGGTGGTCACCTTCGAGACGTCCCGCGACAACGCCGCTCTGGTCGACGTGTTCGGCCGCGCCGCCCCGCACCCGATCGGTACGTCGTTCGCCGTCGAGGTCTACCGGCTGCTGCCCAACGACACCGACTTCACCCCGTTCCTGGACGCCGGCTTCGCCGGGCTGAACTCGGCGTACATCGACGGATCGGCCATCTACCACACCCCGCAGGACACCCCCGCGTCGATGGACCTGGCCAGCCTGCAGCACCACGGCGACAACGCCCTCGGCCTGGCCCGCGGATTCGGCGCGACGGACATCCCGACGCTGGCCGGCGACTCCGACGCCACCTACTTTCCCACCCCGCTCGGGCTGGCCCGCTACTCCGGCACACTCACCTGGCCGTTGGCGGTGCTGGCCGCCGTCGGGGTCGGCGTACTGGCCTGGGCGACCCGGCGACGCGGCCGGGCCGACTGGCCACGGCTCGCCGCCGGGTTCGGGCTGGCGGCGATCCCGCTGGTCGCCGCGCCGGTCGCCGCGCAGCTGCTGTGGGCCGTCGTGGTCCGGCTCCGGCCGGAGTACGCCGACCTGCTCGACCCGTACCGGCCGGTGCCGTACCGGCTGGCGGTGCTGGCGCTGACCACGGCCGTGATTCTCACCTGGTACGCGTTGCTGCGGCGGCGGGTCGGCCCGGCGGCGCTGGCCGTCGGTGGACTGGCCTGGCTTGCCCTGCTCGGTCTGCTGCTCGCCGCCCTCGCCCCCGGCGGGTCCTACCTGGCGACGCTGCCGGCGCTGGCCGGCACCGCCGGCTGCCTGGTCGCCCTGTCGCTGCGGATCACCGGCCCGTGGCCGGTGGTGGCGCTGGCCGCCGGGGCGGCGGTCGGCGTGCTGTTGCTGGCGCCGACGGTGGTGCTGCTCTTCCCGGCGCTGGGCATGGGCCTGGGCGCGGCCGCCGCGTTCGTCGCGACGCTGCTGGCGCTGGCCGCGCTGCCGGTGCTGGACCTGCTGCTGCCGCAGGCCGGCGGGCAGCGCGGCGTCGCCGCGATCCGGGCCCGCCGGGCCGGGCCGGTGCCGGCGGTCGCCGCCGGGCTCGCCGCGCTGGTGCTCACCGTCGTCGGCTTCGTCGGGGACCGGTTCGACGCCGACCATCCGGTGCCGACCCAGCTGATGTACGCGCTGGACACCGACACCGGCGAGGCCCGCTGGTTGAGCTGGGAGACCCGGCCGCAGCCGTGGACCGCCGGGTACGTCGACCAGACCGCCTCGGTGGCGGACGAGTTCCCGCTGATCGGCGACCATCCACTGCGTACCGGGCCGGCCGACGCGGCGGATCTGCCGGCCCCGGCGCTGGACCTGCTCGACGACAGCGGGGTGGCCGCCGACGGGCTGCGTACCCTGCGGTTGCGGCTGCTGCAGCAGCGACCGGTCCGGCTGGTGGGGCTGCACGTGGCGGCCGGCGGGCCGGAGGTGGTGTCGGCGACGGTCGCCGGCCGGGAGGTGCCGGTCGAGCCGACCGGCACCTCGTCCGGTGACGGGTGGAGCTTCGGGACGGTGTTCCACGCCCCGCCGCCGCAAGGGCTGGAGGTCGTGCTGGTGCTGCGGGCCGGCGACGGCGCGAACGCCGCCGCCGGCCCGGTCCGGGTGCGGGTGGCCGACGGCAGCGACGGCATGGCGGATCTGCCCGGCTTCACCCCCCGGCCGGCCGGGGTCGGGGTGGCCGGTTCACACACCAGCGAACTGGTGACCGTCGCCCGGACCTACACGTTCTGACCTCCACCGCCCTGTGTACGCCCGGGCGGCGGAGGGGTATCAGCCGCGGCCCTGGTCGACGATGAAGGCCGCGATCCAGGCCAACGGCGCGTTCCAGTTGATGGTCAGCTCGTTGGTGGACCAGGACTCGATGTCGTCGATGTAGCAGAACTGCGGCGCGCAGCCGGTCAGCAGCCGCTGCGCCACCGGGTCCTGGATCGACGAGTTCGGACCACCGGCGATGGTGCCGCGCGGCGGGTTCGGCAGGTCCGCGTTGAGCTGGCGGGCGTACCAGCGGGAGTGCTGGTTCTGCGACGACACCGTGCCGTAGCCGGTGACGTAGGAGATGTTGAGCGCGTTGCGGCCGAAGATGTAGTCCATCGTCTGCAGCACCCCGTCGCGGTACTTCTCCTTGCCGGTCAGGTCGTACGCGGTGGCGATCACGATCGCGTTGTTGACGATGACGCTGTTCGAACCCCAGTCGTAGATGTTGCCGGCCGGGGCGTACGGGATGCCGTACGGGTGGGCCTTGAGCGTGGCCAGGTAGCGGTCGGCCGCCTCGATCACCGACGCGCGCACCTGCCACCAGCCCGGCAGGTCGCTCGGCGTCGTCGCCAGCGCCATCCGGCCCAGCGGCGCGGTCCACTGCCAGCTGAAGGCGCCCTCCTCGAAGATGTCACCGGTGTGGTGCGGCGAGGCGAGCACGAAATCACGGAACTCCCGCTCCCCGGTGGTCAGGTAGAGCTCGGCGGCCGCCCAGTAGAACTCGTCGGTGACGTCGACGTCGTCGTAGGGACCGCCGCCGATGGCGTCGGCCGGGTCGGCGTACATCTCGGGGTTTGCCAGGGCCGCCGCCCACGCGGTGCGGGCCGCGTTCAGGTTGCGGTCGGCGAAGTCCTGGTCGTACGGCGCGAACACCCGCGCCGCCTGGGCGGCGGTGGCCGCCAGGTTGAGCGTGGCGGCGGTCGACGGCGGGTGCAGCTCCCGCAGCTGGGCGTCGAGGTGCGGCAGCAGCGGCAGCCCGGTCCACGCGGCGTCGTGGATCTTGTGGTGGGCCATGCCGGCCAGCGGCTGCCCGGCCGGGACCTGCATCTTGAGCAGGAACTCCTGCTGCCAGCGCACCTCGTCGAGGATGTCCGGCAGCTTGTTGCCGCTCTCCGGCAGGTCCAGCACGCCGTCACGCTGCAACCACGGCTTGCCCTGGTGCACCCGCAGGGACCGCTCGTACTCGTTCATCAGCTGGTAGACGGAGATGCCACCGTTGACGACGTACTTGCCGTGGTCACCGGCGTCGTACCAGCCGCCGGAGACGTCCAACGTGTAGTCACAGACGCCGGGCTGGCACGGCACTTCCAGGTCGCCCTGGTTGGGTGCGACGCCGACGTGCCCGGCCGGGCGGCCGTAGCCGGGCCGCAGCTCGTCGCGGATCTCGATGCCGCTGCGCTGGGTGTAGTAGAACTTCAGCGCGTCGGCGCGCAGCTGCGTGTAGAAGGTGGTGCCGATCTCGAACGGGTGACTGGTCTCGCCGTCGGCGACCAGGGTGTAGCCGGTGCCGGGCCGGACGAAGCGGCTGAACGTGATCGAGTGGACATTCTGGCCGGAGGATTCGTCCAGCCCGCGCGGCTTGGTCTTGCCGTTGACGACGACCTTGCCGCCTGAGTCGTACAGCTTCCAGGGCAGCGGGTCGGTGGCGTCGGTGACGAGGGTGGCGTTCTTCGGCCCCTTCGGCAGGTAGCCGACCTGGTTGACCCGTACCCGGGGTCCGGTGTCCGGCACGTACTCCTCTGGCTCCGCGCCGCCGCGCAGCGAGACGTCGTCGAGGCAGAACCGCCACGGTTCGGCGCTGCCGCCGATCTGGAAGGCCACCTGCGCGTTGGGCAGGTCGGTCGGCGCGGTGAAGGTGAACGTGTAGTTGTTGCCGGAGACGCTGACCTCGGGGTTGGCCGCCATGTACTGGGTCCACGGGTCGACCGGCAGTTGGATCAGCGCCCGGATCACCTTGTTGGGGTTGGCGGTGGCGAAGAACTTGTATTCGTACGTCTCGCCAGCGACCAGCGGGACGTCGTCCTGGCCGATGATGACGTCCCACGGGTTGACGGTGCCACCGGGGATGTCGGCGCAGAGCTGCTGGCTGCTGGAGTCGAGGGTGATGTTGGGGGTGCCCCACCAGGGGGCGTGGCCGTCGTCGAAGGTGCCGTTGACGATCTGTTCGGGTGCCTCGTCCTGCGCGTGGGCAGGAACAGCGGCGGTGAGTGCGGTGGCGGTCAGCGCCGTCACTGCGGTGACGGCGAGCGGAACGGTCCGCCGCCGGGAGAGTATCGACACGCCGGGTCCTTTCGATGGTCGTGCGGCGCGGGCGAGGCTCTCTGCCCGGCGCGCCGCGTCAGCGGTCGTGCATCGAAAGCAGCGGGTGGGAGCGCTCCCACCCGCAGTACTCGAATATTCTCAGCGTGTTTCGAGCATGTCAATAGATCTATGCAGGCGCCTTCAGCGCGGGCGTAGCGCCGACACCCGGTCGTAGACCTCGTTGCGGGCCAGCCCGGTCAACTGGCCGGCCAACGACCGTACCGTCCGGGTGTCCAACCCGGCACCGAGCAGCAACTCGATCACCCGGTCCGGGTCGAGGCCGCCGGCCCCGACGCCGCCGTTGGTCGACCCACCCCGCCGTACGCCCTCCACCACCACGGTGATCTCGCCCTTGACCTCGTCGCGGCCGGCCAGGTCGGCGTGCACCTGGGACAGCGGGCCGCGCAGCCACTCCTCGTGCGACTTGGTCAGGTTGCGCACCAGCGCCGCCGACCGGTCGCCGAGCACCTCGCGTACGTCGGCGAGCATCTCCACCACCCGGTGCGGCGCCTCGAAGAAGATCAACGTGGCGGCCAACGGGGCCAGCTCGGTCAACGCGGTGCGCCGCGCCGCCGACTTGCGGGGCAGGAAGCCGACGTACAGGAAACGGTTTGCCGGCAGCCCGGAGCCGACCAGGGCGCTCAGCGCGGCACTCGCCCCGGGTAGCGGGTCGACCCGCAGCCCGTCGGCCAGCGCCGCCCCGACCACCAGGTAGCCAGGGTCGTTGACCAACGGCGTACCGGCGTCGGAGATCAACGCGACGTCGGTGCCGGCGTTCAGCACGGAGATCAACTCGGCGGTACGGGCCTGCTCGTTGTGGTCGTAACAGCTGACGATGCGGACGTCGATGTCGTGCGCGTCGAGCAGCCGCCTGGCCCGCCGGGTGTCCTCGGCGGCGACCAACCCGGCGGTACGCAGCACGTCCAGCGCCCGCAGCGTGATGTCGCGCGGGTTGCCGATCGGCGTCGGCACCACCGACAAAGTGCCGCGCCGCTGCTCGCCCTGGTTATCCGGGTGGCTCTGGTCGCCCCTGTTTCCGTCGGCTGCCTCGTTCACCCGGCGATGGTAGCCACCCGGCCGGCCGTGGTCGGTCAGTGCGGTCAGCCCGGCGGTGGTCAACCCGAGCGCGGTCGCCAGGCGCCGACGCCGGGCAGGAACCGGCCGACCCGGGCCGCGTACCGGGTCCACGCCTCGCCGTGCACACCGACCAGGTAGGGCTCCTCGACGGCCCGCACCTGGACCTGGACCGAGACGATCAGCACGGCGGCCGCGGTGAGGCTGACAGCGTTCGGCACCATGGCGGCGAGGCCGACGACGCTGGCCGCCATCGCGGTGAAGATCGGGTTGCGGACGATCCCGAACAGGCCATGGGTGACCAGGGTGGTCCGTTCACCAGGATCGACCCCGACCCGCCACGACGATCCCATCTGCTGCTGGGCGGCGAGGGTCAGCGCGGCACCCGCGACGGCCAGGGCCGTCCCGGCCAGCCGGATCCAGGGCTGGTCGAGTGGAGTCAGTGGCGGAAGCCCGGCGAGCGCTGCGACCGGGCCGCCGGCGGCGAGCAGCAGTGCCACGACGAACATCAGCTTCGCCCACCAGCGCAGCGAGCCGGGCCGTCCCGTGTCCAGGCGCAGCCCGGTGTCACCGGTGCGCCGCCATTGGACGATGCTACGCCAGCCGAACGCGATGGCGAGTGCGGCCAGGTAGAGGACGAGAGCGAAGCCGGCGATCACTGTTCCTCCGTTAGGACGTGCAGCAGCAGGTGTCGCCGCGCCAGGCCTCCCGGCCTTCCTTGACGGCGACGGCGGCGATGACGAGGGCGGCTGCCGGGTCGGCCCACCACCAGCCGAACAGCGAGTTGACCGCCAGCCCGACGAGCAGGACGGCCGACAGATAGGTGCAGAGCAGGGTCTGCTTCGAGTCGGCGACAGCCGACGCCGACCCGAGCTCCCGGCCGGCGCGACGCTGCGCGGTGGAGAGCACCGGCATGACCGCCAGGGAGAGCGCGGCGAGGATCAGCCCGACCGTGGAGTGGTCCGGGCGGTGTGCGCCCAGTAGTGCCCGTACCGATTCGACGCCGACGTAGCCGGCGAGGGCGAAGAACGACACGGCGATGACCCGCAGCGCGGCTCGTTCGCGGCGTTCGCGGCGTTTGTGGTCGGCGCCGGTGAACTGCCAGGCGACCGCGGCGGCGGAGGCCACCTCGACCACCGAGTCGAGGCCAAACCCGACGAGCGCGGTGGAGGAGGCGACGGTGCCGGCGCTGATCGCGACGATCGCCTCGATCACGTTGTAGGTGATGGTGGCGGCGACGAACCACCGGATCCGCCGGGCGAGCGTCGCCTGCCGGGCGGCGGACGGCCGGGGCAGGCCGGCATGCCCAGTCAGCTGGTTCTGTTCGGACGGTCGGGTCGGGCCGATCGGGATGAGCGGAAGTTGGGCGGACATCAGCAGCAGCCGTCGGTGTCAGCCGACGGGCAGGCCGCCGGGTCGACGGTCAGTACCAGGCCGAGCAGGTCACCCAGGGCGTGGGCGAGCCGGGGGTCGGCCAGCTCGTAGCGGGACCGCCGGCCTTCGGGCACCGCCACGACCAGGCCACAGCCGCGCAGACAGGCCAGGTGGTTGGAGAGGTTCTGCCGGCTGGTGCCGAGCAGGTCGGCCAGCTCGGCGGGATAGCCGGGGCCGTCGCGCAGCGCGAGCAGCAGCCGGGCCCGGACCGGGTCGGACAGGGCGTGCCCGAACCGCGCCAGCACCTGCCCGTAGGTCAGCGTCTCCACGACCGCGATAGTACATCAGATGCTGAATAAAGCAAAGACTGAACCGTTGCTCCGGTCGCTCTGGCTGACCTGGGCCGACCTGGGCTGAACTGGCCGCTCGGGTTGCTCCGGAGCAGGGTGGCTCCGCTGACCTGATGCCACAGGTGCATGTTGATGCACCTGTGGCATCAAGCTGAACCAGCACCCCGGCCCTCTCGTAATCACGCTATGCCTACATCGAGGATGCCTAGCGTTATCGACTTGTCCTGTGCGGACCCGGCCTGTCGTCGCGTCGGCAGCGGCCGATCGACGGCGGGACACCATCATCATGTTGGTGTGATCGCCGTACAGTTCGACGCACCCGTTGATGCGCCACCGCAGGTGACCGGGTTCGAGTTGGGGCACGTCCGTTTGTGCTGGCACGGCGGGGCCTACAGTTCCCGCCAACTCGGATCGCGCGGATTGTCGATGGTGTATCTCGCCGCCGCAGACATGCTCAACGGCGTCGTAACCCTGTTGGCGCACCCGGACGCCAGCTACGTGTTGGCCGGTGCCGGCAGCGGCTGGAGTTTCGCCGTACGCCGTACCCGCCGTCATGGTCTGCAGCTGAGCACGCCCGCTGGCAGGCCGCTGTGCCAGGTGCCTGAGGCTGACTACGCGGTGGCAGTCTGGCGCGGGACCGACGAGTTGCTGTCCGCCCGCACGCCGGTCAACGGCGGACCCTTGGCCGACCTGCAAGCCGCCATAGCTGCTTTCCCGGACGTCTACCGGCGCTGACGGCACGGACGGCCGCCCGCCGCGCCGCACGTTGCTTGACCTTGTCGTAGCGGCAACGTTTCTACTGGTGGCATGCGAATCGGCGAGCTTGCTGCGCTGGTCGGGATCTCCACCCGAGATTCGTGACGTGCTCGCCGACGACCAGGGCCGGGAGCTGCGCGAGGTGCTCACCGAGCTGGACGCCGACCTGGCCCGCCAGCAGACAGCGATCGCCAGCAGACGGCAACGGCTCGCCGTACTGCTGGCCGCCGGCGAGAACCTCGACCAGCTGGACGCCGATGCCACAGTCTCCGAAGAGATGACGGCGGTGCTGCGTCAGCTGCCGACCGACGGCTCGGCGTTCGCCGCCCTGGACCGCGAGATGCTGGCGCTGCTGGACACCGGGGTCGGGCCGGAGCACCGCAGCGAGTTCAGCGCGCTGTTCCGGCCACTGACCGAGCCGGCGACGCTGGCCCGTACGCAGGAGTTCTACCGGCGGCTCGACGAGATCGCCGACGCCGACCCGACCGACGTACGGGTGGCGTCGCTCGCCGCCGACCTGGAAGGTTTCCTGCCGGCCGAGATGACCGAGGCGATCGCCACGAACGCGGACGACACGACAGGCGTCCAGTGGTTGACCACCATCGCCGGTGAGCTCTCCCCCGCCCAGGCCGAAGTGTTCCGGCTGCTGGTCGCCCGACTGCGAGGCCGACGATGACCGCGCGCCGGCTCGGGGTGGTGCTGCGCCGGCTGGGCGGCTTCGAAGCCGCCGGCCTGGTCAGCCTCTGGCTGTGGGTACGCCGTCGCCGTCACGGGGTACCGGAGTCGGCGACCGCGGTGCCCTACGCCGGGGCGGTGGCGTCGACGATGGCGATGTTCCTGGTGGTGTCGATCGTGGAGCTGGTCGCGGTGGAGATCCTGCTGCGGGCGGTCGGTGCCCCGGATCCGCTGCGGCACGCGATCCTGCTGATCGACGCGTACGGCGTACTGATCGCATTGGCCGTGATCGCCGCGACCGTGACCCGGCCGCATGTGATCGGGCCCGACGAGATCCGGGTCCGCAACGCCGCGTTCCTGGACGTACGGGTGCCCCGTCGGCTGGTCACCGAGGTCCGCATGGTGCGCAACTACAACGAGCAGGGCACCATCCGGGTCGACGGTGACGTGCTGATCGTGGCGGCGATCGCGCAGACGAACCTGGTGGTCGAGCTGGCCGAGCCGCTGCGGGTGGTCCGCCCGTTGGGCAGGCTCGCACACGTACGGACGATCCGGTTGTTCGCCGACGATCCGGTTGCCGCGCTGTCGGCCTGGTCGACCCGGCAGGCCGCGACTGGCCGGGATAGGCGACGCGGCCTGCGGCGGCGATGCCGGTCAGCCGAGCAGCTGCTCCGAGCGCTCCCACAGCCGGCGGGCGAGCTCAGGGTCGTACGCCTGGGAGTTGACGCGCTTGGCGGGCCGACGCTTCTCGTAGTAGCGGCCGGGCTCCCAGTCGATGCCGGGTCGGCTGGTGGCCAGCCACACCAGCTGGTCGGCGCCCTTCTCCGGGGTGGTCAGCATGGCCCGGGTGACCGGGTTGGTGGTGATGAACCGCATCAGCCGGCTCGCCGACTGGGTGCCGAAGCTGGTAGCGACGTTGC
>Ga0207773_100275_pt1 | contig 28029 bp, 23 predicted proteins | sample TtaePargueraPR_2_FD_187281 | JGI IMG/M metagenome (GOLD analysis project Ga0207773, IMG submission 187281) | Aerobic enrichment media microbial communities from Bioluminiscent Bay, La Parguera, Puerto Rico - Tt and M1 (3) (SPAdes) | ecosystem: Environmental > Aquatic > Marine > Unclassified ...
AAGGGGCCCGCCTCTCCGAGCGGCATGGCCGGCTGATCGACGGCGGCGCCAATGCCTCGGCCATCGAGATCATGAAGCGGGACGGCTATTTCTGATGGCCGCCGACGCCCTGCCCGACCGGTCCGAACCGGACACGCTGCGCTTCCTCATCTGCGGCAGCGTCGACGACGGCAAGAGCACGCTGCTCGGCCGCCTGCTCAGCGACGCGAACCTGCTCACCGAGGACCAGCGCCAAATGCTAAAGGCCCTGCCTCCCGACGGCGACGGGCTGGATTTCGCCGCCACCGTCGACGGGCTGCTGGCGGAGCGCGAGCAGAAGATCACGATCGACGTGGGCTGGCGCTACTTCGCCACGCCGCGGCGCGCCTTCATCGTCGCCGACACGCCGGGGCACGAGCAGTACACCGCCAACATGGCGAGCGGCGCCTCGAACGCGGACCTGGCCGTGCTGCTGGTCGATGCCCACAAGGGCATCGCCACCCAGACACGGCGGCACGCCCGCATCGCCGCGCTGTTCGGCATCCGCCACGCCGTGCTGGCGGTCAACAAGATGGATCTCGTCGGCTGGTCGCGCGCCCGGTTCGAGGCCATCGCCCACCCCTTCGCCGACCTCGCCGAGACCCTCGGCTTGGCGCGCGTGACGGCGATACCAGTCAGCGCGCGCGCCGGCGACAACGTGGTCACGCGCTCACCCACCATGCCCTGGTATGACGGTCCCACCCTGCTCGGCCATCTGGAAGCCGTGGAGGTCGGGGGCGACCGGTCAGACCGCCCCGCGCGCCTGCCCGTGCAGTGGGTGAACCGGCCGGGACCGGGCTTTCGCGGCTATTGCGGGACGGTAAGCGGCGGCGCGCTGGAGGTCGGGCAGCAGGTCGGCGTCTTCCCCGGCGGGCAGGAGGCGCGGATCGCTCGGATCATCGGCCCCGCCGGCGACCGCGAGGGCGCCAGCGCCGGCGAAGCCGTCAGCGTCACCCTCGACCGCGAGCTCGACGTCTCGCGTGGCGACGTCATCGCCACCGCGGCGGCCCCGCCGGGCGTCGCCGACCATTTCGCCGCCCATCTGCTGTGGACCGGCGGCGCGGAGCTGCTGCCGGGCCGAGGCTACCGCATGTTGATCAGCACCTGCGAGGTGCCGGCGGTCGTCACGACGCTGAAATACCGCGTCGACGTGGACACCGGCGGCCATGCCGCCTGCCGCACGCTGCGCGCCAACGACATCGGCGTCTGCAACATCGCGCTCGGCCGCCCCGTGCCCTTCGAAACCTATGGCGACAACCGCGACCTTGGCGGTTTCGTGCTCGTCGACCGGGAGACGGCGGAAACCGTCGGTGCCGGCACCATCGACTTTGCCCTGCGCCGGTCGGACACCGTCTTCTGGCAGCATCTCGACATCGACCGGGAGAGCCGCGCCAGGGCGCTCGGCCAGCGCCCGCGCGTAGTCTGGTTCACCGGCCTGTCCGGATCCGGCAAATCGACCATCGCCAACATTGTGGAGAAGAAGCTGCACGCCGCCGGACGGCACACCTATCTGCTCGACGGCGACAATCTCCGGCACGGGCTCAACCGCGATCTCGGCTTCACCGAGGCGGACCGGGTGGAAAACATCCGTCGGGCGGCGGAGGTGGCGCGGCTGATGGCCGATGCCGGACTGATCGTCCTGGTCGGGCTGATCTCGCCCTTCCGCGCGGAGCGGGACATGGCGCGCTCGCTGCTGCCGGAGGGCGACTTCATCGAGGTCTTCGTCGACACGCCGCTGGAGGTCTGCGAGCGCCGGGACCCAAAGGGACTCTACGCCCGCGCCCGGGCTGGCCGCCTCGCCAACTTCACCGGCATCGACTCGCCCTACGAGCCGCCGCCAAACCCGGAACTGCGCCTGGACGGCACGCACGCCTCGCCTGAGCATCTCGCCGACCTGGTGATCGCGCGGCTCGGTTGAGCGGCCGGCCGGCGGCGCGGACCGGGCCGCTCAGCCCGGTCCTTCGCGTCGTTCCTCGATGGCGTCGGCGATCGAGCGTTCGAGCGGGATCGGCGACGCCAGGCCGTCCAGCCAGGCGCCGGGCCTGCCGATCGAGTAGTCCGCGTCGCTGTCGGGCCTCGGCACGTGCACATGGACCGGCCGCCCCAGCACTGCGCCGACGTGCTCCACGACCTCGCGCACGGAGACGCCGCGGCCGGAGCAGATGTTGATGATGCCCGGCATGTCGTCGCTGGCCGCGGCGGCGACCAGGCAGCGGGCGACATCCCGCACGTCGATGAAATCCCGGTGGGAGGACAGGCTGCGCAGGGTCAGGCGCATCGGCGCGCCGCGCGCCTCCCGGAGGTCGACCTGGTCGAGGATGTCGACGAGCAGACCCGAGCGTTGGCCCGGTCCGATGGCATTGAAGATGCGCATCGCTGTGCCGGGAAAGCCCTCCGCCTCCATGGCGTGCCGCAGTCTTGCCTCGCAAGCCAGTTTCGCCCGACCATAGGGCGCCTGCGGCCGCGTCGCCGCGGATTCGCCCAGGAACTCGGGCGTGGTGCGGGTGCCGTAGACGGCAGCGGAACTGCCCAGTATCAGGCGCGGTCGGCAGTCCGCCTCGCGGCAGGCGCCCAGCACGTCCTCGAGCGCCGCGACATGGTCCTCGGCTCGGTCGGCCGCCGACGGCGCCGCCGCTCCTGCAAGGTGGATGATCGCGTCGGGACGCAGATCGGACAGCAGGCCGGCCAGATTTCGGCGCGTCCAGGCGAAGGAACCGGCTGTCGCCTCGCCGAAGGCCGATCGCAGCATGCGGCTGCGGCCGATGCCGGCGAAGTCGCGCCCGGCGGCGCTCAGCCCGGCGCACACCGCTCCACCGATGAAGCCGGTCGCGCCGGTGACCAGGATCATCGCCCGGCCACCGTCGCGCACCGTCCCGATCGCGCCGAATGCCCTGTCCCGCCGCTCATCGTCATCCGCGCACTCTCCGAATGTTCCCGCGCTTGTCCTAGCGCGTCCGGACTGCTTGCAGGAAGCCGCGGCGGACCCCATGCGCCAAAGAAATGGCCGTCACCGGACCGTTGCGCCGCCGAGGATCGCCTCGATATCCGCGAGACTCCCGATGGTGGCGATCTCCTCCGTCGTCAGCTGCCGTCCGAGATGCGCCTCGACGGAGAGGATGACGCGGGTATGGGCGAGGCTGTCCCAGCCGGGCGTGTTGCCGACATCGGGCTGCGCCGGCAGGTCCTCGGCACGGCTGTTGAGCGCCTCGGCGAGCAGGAAACGGGCGTCGGTCGTCATGGCGTGTCGCGCTGGCGGTCGGAGGAATGCTGCCGCTGACAGTAGTCGCGCACGGCCGCGCGGTTGATCTTGCCTCGGTCGGAGCGCGGGATCGCGTCGACGAAGTACCAGCGCACGGGGATGCATTCGCGCCGGATGCGCGCCGCCATCCAGGCGGCGAGCGATCGTCCGTCGGGCGGTTCGCCGGCATCGGCCGCCAGCACGATCGCCGCGGCGACGCGCTCGCCGCTGGCCGGATCGGGCTCGGCGAAGCAGCAGCTCTCGAGCACCGCCTCGTGGCGGCCAAGCAGCATGTCGACCTCCTCCGGATGCACCTTGATGCCCGCCAGGTTGATCTCCTCCTTCAGTCGCCCGGTGATGGTCAGACGGCCGGTCGCGTCCAGCCTGCCGATGTCGCCGGTGCGAAACCAGCCCTGCCGAAGCGCCGTCGCCGTCAGGTCGGGACGGCCGAAATAGCCGCTCATCAGGCTCGGGCTGGCGACCAGCACCTCGCCTTCGCCCACCACCCTTGGCGGGCCGCCATCCGTCGGCGCCACCGCCCACTGCCCGCCCCAGATCCGGCCGGCATAGCCGTCGGCCGCGCCGTCCTCGTCCATGCACCCACCGCCGATCCAGTTCGCGGTCTCGGTAATGCCATAGGCGTTGAAAACCGCCTCGATGCCGGTCCAGGCGCTCACCTGTCGCCACTGGTGGCGCGAGAGTGGGGCCGATCCGACGTGGACGCGGCGCAGACTGGCCCGGCCCGGGGGTGGCGACATGCGCGCGGCCAGCGTCCAGAAACTCGGCACACTGCTCATGAAGCCGATGGCATGGTCGTCGACGACCGTGCCCAGCTGTCCGATCTCCGCCAGCCCGGGTGCCGCCAGCAAGTGCAGCGTACCACCCGCCAGCAAAGGTGTCAGACAGTTGCCGATCAGGCCATGGCCGAAATGGACGGGCAGCACGTTCAGGCTCGATGCCAGGGTCTCCTGTCCGATCTCCGCGGCGTTCAATGCCACCCGGGCGAGCAGGGCGCGGTAGCTCAGCGCCACCGCCTTGGGTTCGCCCGTCGTGCCGGAGGTGAAGAGCAGGAGGGCGAGGCCGTCGATGCCGGCGTCGTGCGCCCTCGCGCCCGCCGGCACTTCGACATCCCGGAGCGGGGACGGCCCCTCCTCCCGCAGCATCAGGCGCGCGCCGACGAAGCGTGTGACACGGGCGGTCTCGTCATCGGTCAGGCTCGGCGACAGGCAGGCCGCGACAGCCCGCAGGCGCCAGACCGCGAACAGGTCGACGAAGAAGGAGACCGTGCCGCGACCATGCACCGCCACCCGGTCGCCGGCCCGCACGCCAGCCTTCTCCAGGCTTCCCAGCCGCGCCGCCACCGCCCGGTCGAACGCCGGTCCGTCCAGGCGTTGGCCCGACCGCAGGTCGTGGATCGCGGCCGAGGGCGGCAAGGTCAGCATCGGCGGCGATCCACGACCTGCGGCCGCGGTCGGCTGCTGGCGCCTTGGCCGAGGCCGCTGCCGCGGCTCCGAATGCCCATCATCGCTTCTCCGCCTCGCCGGCCGCCTCGCGCTGCAGACGCTCGATCATGGGGGCGAAGCCCTTGTGCGTCCGCAGTTGCGCCATGCGCCGGGTCAAGCCGGCATCGTGCGGCACCAGACCGCTGGCGACCGCCAGGCGGTCGACGAAGGCCGCCCGGCAGACCAGGAGGATGACCTGGTGCAGCGTCGCCTCGCTCCAGCCCGCGTCCAGCACCGCCTTGACGTCGCCGGCCGTGACCGATGCCGGATCGGCGGCGAGCCGGCGAGCCAGTCGGAAGAGCGGCCGCAACCTTTCGCCAACCTCGCGTTCGTCGCCATCGGCGATCAGACGGGACACGCGGTCGGGCGCACCCCCTGCGATCTCCAGCGCCGCTTCGCCGGCCGACGTGGTGTAGTCCGCCCCGTTCAGGCGCGACACGAAGAGCGACAGCATCTCCCGCTCGACCGCGGAAAGCTCCGTGCGCCGGCGCTGGGCGAGATCGCTGAAGCGCAGCCAGTGCTCGTAGAGTTCCGGATCGAGGCGGAAGACGTCGTACAGGCCGGCCTGGTCGGGCAGCGATGGCAGATTTGGCATGGTGCTCCGCGCCCCGGACCGGGGTCACTCTGCATTAGGAGATAGGGACAAGGTTCCGATCAACTGATATGCCGAATGGTGTTGAGCCGATTCAATTTACAATTCCGGAACGGCATTCTTAGGAAGTGCGAGAGAGCATGGTCAAGGTGGAGTCCACCGGCGACGCGGCGAAGGTTCAGGAACCGCGCGACGCGCTCTGGCGGCAGCGGGCACGGGACTACGACAGGATGGGCAGCCCGCTGCGGCCGGTGGCGCAGGATATCGGCTTCCTGGAGGAAGCGGCGGCCGCCTGGTCGGCCGATGCGGGCCGTCCGCCCGTCGCCCTGCTGCTGGGCGTCACTCCGGCGATCGCCCACATGGCGTGGCCCGCAGGCACCAGGCTGCGCGCCCTCGACAAGTCGCCCGAGATGATCCGCGCCCTCTGGTCGCCGCCCCCGGGCCTCGACGCGACGGTAGAGAGCGGCCAGTGGCTGGAGATGGACCGGCACGCCGCCGCCGGCTCCGTCGACCTCGTCTTCTGCGATGGCGGGTTCACGCTGTTCGGCTTTCCCGACGAGCAGCGCCGCCTCGCCAAGGCGCTCTCCCGCATTCTGTCGCCGGCCGGACAGGCCGTTCTCCGGATGTTCGTGCAGCCGACGAGCGCCGATTCGCCCGACCGCGTCCTCGACGATCTCGAGGCCGGTGTTTTCGACAGCTTCCACGCCTTCAAATGGCGGCTGGTGATGGCGCTGCAGAGCGACGAGCGGTCGGGCGTCGATCTCGACGGCGTCTACACCTGCTTCGCGGCCCGCCAGGCGGCGAGCGCCCGCTTCCGCGAGGCCCTGCAGCGCTTCGAGGCCGAGACCGTGGCCACCATGGAGGTCTATCGTGGCCTGCATCAGCGCCACTACTTCCCGAGCCTGGCCTCCCTGGAAGCCGCCTTCGCCGGCGCGCTGACCCGGCAAGTCCACCGCTTCCCGGACTACATGCTGGGCGACCGGTCGCCGACGATCACCTGGTCGAGGGCTGGCTAGACCATGAAGATGGACGCCGGAATCGGCCCGGGGATCGGTCCGTCGCGCAAGCCCCTCGACCCCTGGCTCACGCCGCTCTCGGTGGTGCGCGGCCTGAACTGGCCGGGTGTGGTCAGCCCGGAGATCGCGCCGGTGACCGCTTTGCTGTTCCAGTTCGAGCGTACCCAGTGGTGGCGGGCGGAGGACCTTCTCGACCACCAGTTCATGCAGATCGACGGCCTGCTCGAACACGCCCGCAGCTATTGCCCGTTCCATGCCGAGCGCCTGCAGGCGGCCGGCTACCGGATCGGCGACGAGGTCACGCCGGAGAGCTTCCGGCAGCTGCCGGTGATGACCCGCCGCGACCTGCAGACCAGGCTCGCCGACATCAAGGCGCGGGAGCTGCCGGCGGGTCACGGCAGAACCTCGCTCTCGCAGACTTCCGGCTCCACGGGCGAACCCGTCCACATCGGCACGACCGAGCTCTGCCAGCTCTTCCTCAACGCCTTCACCATCCGCGACCATATCTGGCACCAGCGCGACCTCACCGCGAAGTTCTGCGCCATCCGGCCGACCATCGACATCATGCCCGACACCGACCGGGGGCCGGCCATGCACTGGCGCGGCATCATGGGGCTGCTCTACCCCACGGGCGAGAATGCCGGGCTGTCGATCAAGGCGTCGATCCCGGAGCAGGCGGACTGGCTGGCCAAGGAGGATCCGGAATATCTCGTCATCCTGCCCTCGGCCCTGAAGGCGGTGACGGAGTACCTGCGCCGCGAGGGGCGCACGCTGCCCCGGCTGCGCCGCATTCAGACGGTGAGCGAGAGCCTGCCCGACGGGCTCAGGGATCTCTGCCGGGAGGTTTATGGAGCCGAGATCACGGACGTCTACTCGTCCCAGGAATTCGGCATGATCGCCACCCAGTGCCCCGAGCACGAGCACTACCACGTCCAGTCCGAGGGCGTGCTGGTGGAGGTGCTGCGCGATGACGGCACGCCGTGCGCGCCGGGCGAGGTCGGCCGCCTCGTCGTCACCAGCCTCAACAACTTCTTCACGCCGCTGATCCGCTACCAGATCAACGACTACGCGGTGCTGGGCGATGCCTGTCCCTGCGGTCGGGGACTGCCCGTGCTCGCCCGCATCCTCGGCCGGGAACGCAACATGCTGGTCCTACCGGACGGTCGCCGGAAATGGCCCTTCACCGGCTATCGCGGCTATCGCGAGATCGCGCCCATCCGCCAGTTTCAGATGGTGCAGGAAACGCTCGACCTGGTGCGGCTGCGCCTTGTTGTCGACCAGCCCTTGACGGCCGATCAGCGGGGACGTCTGACGGCCCTGGTGCAGCAGGAACTCGGCCATCCCTTCAGCATCGAGATCGAGGAAGTGAGCGGCGAGATCGCCCGCCAGCCCACCGGCAAGTTCGAGGAGTTCGTCTCCCGGGTCGTCGGCTGATCCACGACGATAGAGTGCTTACCAATGTCACTATTCGTGTTTGAATTTAATGAATTATGCTGCTGCGCTAACGTATCATACTCGTGAATCGCGTCGCGCTCCCCCTCGCCCTTTCGCCATCCACAATCTTGAGGTCCTCCTCCGTGACACACATCAGGAATTGGGCGCTGGCCGGCGCCGCCACCAGCGGCCTGCTCGCCTTGCATGGGCAGGCAGCGGCGCAGACCTCGCCGACAGGCATCGCCCTCGGCGACGAGGGATCCACCCTTTCCTTCATGGGCACCTATTTCCTCGACTATCTGGGCGTGGCACCAGACGCCTTCATCGGCGAGGGCATCCAGCCCAGCGAGGATGAGGACGGCTTCGGCATCGACCTCAGCTTCCTGCGGCAGACCATGAGCGGCGTCACCTACGGTGCCCATATCGGCTACCGGAACGGCACGGGCGGCACCGACTTCGCCATCGCCGAGGGCGGCGATACTCTGTCGTTCAACTCCGACGGGGACTTCAACCAGTTCGTGCTCGACGGCGATATCGGCCAGGTCATCGATCTCGGAAGCGGCATCGGCCTCCGCCTCTATGGCGGCCTCCGCTTTACCTGGATCGACCTGGATCAGACCGTCACCGTCCAGAAAAATGGCGGCGCGGCAGGGAACTCCCAGTCCCTCAACGTGACGACCCTGGGATTCGGCCCGCGCATCGGCGCCTCCATGCGTGTGCCGCTCGGGGGCGAGCGCGATGCGTTCTTCTTCCAGGCGGATACCGCACTTGCCGGCCTGATCGGCTTCCGCGACACCACCGTGTCGGTGACCAGCTTCGGCGGCCCTGGCCCCGGCTCGAAGAGCTTCGACCTGCCCGACGACACGACCTTCATCGGCAATGCCGAGGCGAGCGCAGGTTTTGGCGCCAACTTCGGCGGGATCGAGGTGGTGATCGGCTATCGCGTCGAGCACTGGAGCGACGTGATCGGCACCAGCTTCTCCAAGACCGGCAGCGACGTCACCGGTCACGGCCCCTTCTTCGAGGTCACCGTTCCGCTGAACTGAGGCGCAACGCCATCGGTGTCACCGAGGGGCCTGCCGGCAGCGGCGGGCCCCTTCTGATTCCGGCACTCGCACGGGTCGAAGTTCGGGCGGCCAGGTCCACCGCCTTGCCATACTCAGGAGGCGCGGGCCCGCCCGGCCGCCTCGGCGCGCAGGGACAGCCACTCCTCCCGCATCATGCCGAAGATGATCTGGTCGACGCGGCCGCCCTCGACCCCCTTGAACTGACCGCGAAGCACGCCTTCCTGGCGAAAATGTTGGGCCTTGTAGTTGAACAGGGAGGGGAAGTTGCGCGCCGGCGGACCGCCCCAGACCTTCTCCAGCCCCGCCTTCACGAACAGGAAGTCGAGCAGCGCCGCCCGCGTCTCCACGACCACCTTGCGGCCCCACCAGGCCCGGTCGCCGATGGCCACGTTCAACTGCGCGGTCAGGTGACGCGGCTCGACCTGGATGTCGTAGATGCCGATCGGTGGCCTTGCCACGTCGGGAAAGATACCGATACCCAGACGGAGCGCGTTGTCGAAGCGCTGGAAATAGCGCCGTACCCCCTCGACGCTGCGCTGGGCCGCCGGAATCTGCAGCGCGTGCATCACCTCCGCGTCGCCGAACCAGCGCGCGATCGACTCGTCGGCGTCCCGCGGCGTCAGGGAACGCATGACGAAGCGCTCCGACTCGAAGGCGATCGGCGATCCCGGCTTCCAGATTCGTTTCGGCTGCATGCTACTCGGTGGATTCCCCGGCAAAACGGATTCGGGCGATTAAACCAGCAATCGGGCCTCGACGCCACAGCGCGGGGCCCGGGGTGCGGGCCAAGTGCCGCCACGCCCCGTGCGGGCGTCGCCGCCACTCGGGCCGGCACGCGGCGCGTCGATCCATCCAGCGCCGGTGGCAACCGCTTGACAACAGAACCGACCGGTTGGTATGTTTCTGCCATACACAACGCTCGGCCTCGGGCGACCGGTGGCACCAGCCTCTGCATATCGGGCGGACGAAACGCCGGGATCGCCTGACCCGATCCAACTGAAGGAGTCGGCTCTCATGCACCGTACCATTGTGGCCGTCGGACTGCTGATCGCATCGGCACCGGCCCTCGCCGACACGCCCGCCGCCGGCCACCGCGTCGACGTCAACGGCATGCGGATCTACTACGAGGTGTCCGGCACGGGCGACCCGTTGATCGTGCTGCACGGCGCCTACATGAACATCCCCACTATGGGCGAGATCATCCCGGCGCTGGCGGAAACGCACCGTGTCTACGCCCTCGAGTTCCAGGGCCACGGCCGCACCACCGATATCGACCGGCCGATCACCTACGAGAACCTGGCCGACGACGTCGCCGGCTTCATGGACGCCGTCGGGCTGGAAACCGCCGATGTCCTGGGCTACTCGATGGGCGCGAATGCCGGCCTGCAACTGGCGATCAGGCATCCGCAGCGGGTCGACCGGCTGATCGCCGCCTCGGCCTATTTCGACGACGAAGGGCTGCAACCGGCCTATCGGGCGTTCATACCTCAGATGACCGTCGAGATGTTCGTGGCGATGCCGTTCGCCGAGCAGTACCGCGACCTCGCCGCCAATCCCGACGGGTTTCCGGCGCTGGTGGAGAAGCTGATCGCGCTGGAGCACCAGCCGCTGGCCTGGGCGGACGACATCCGCGGGATCGACAGCCCGGTCCTGGTCATCACCGGCGACGCGGACTTCACCACGCTGGAGCACAGCGTCGAGCTGTTCCACCTGCTCGGCGGCGGCGTCATGGGCGACATGGGCGAGCCCCTGCCCGCCTCCCGCCTGGCGGTGCTGCCCGCCACCTCGCACACGGCCATCATCGGTCAGGTCGACCTGCTGCTGTCCGTCATCGAGCCGTTCCTGGCCGGCGAGACACCGGCCGGCTTCTTCCAATGAGCCAAGGACGCGCACGGTACGCCCGAACCCGAGCATGAACCCGGGCATGAACCCGGGCATGAACCCGGGCACGAACCCGGGCATGAACCCGCGAACGGTGATCTGGCGCCGTCTCGATGTCGAGGGCATGGATGCCTGCCGTATCCGCCGCGAGGACACGGGCTGGCGGCTGGAGGGCGCGGCCGTCTTCGTCGAGGCGGGGATGGTGACGCGCCTCGCCTACCGCCTCGCCTGCGCCGCCGACTGGTCGAGCCTGGAGGCGGATGTCGAGGGCTGGGTAGGCCGGACCGACTTCTCCCTCGCGCTGCGGCGTACGACGGATGGCGGCTGGACGGTCGACGGCCGGCCCGACCCGTCGCTGACGGGACTGCGCGACGTCGACCTCGGCTTCACGCCGGCCACCAACACCAACGCCATCCGCCGGCTCGCTCCCGCGCCGGGCTACAGGATCGAGACCACGGCCGTCTGGCTCGACACCGCCGACTGGTCGGTCAAGCGGCTGCCCCAGTCCTATGAGCGGCTGTCGGAGCGGACCTTCGCCTATGCCTCGCCGACCCACGACTATCGCGCCGTGCTGGAGACCGACGATTTCGGCATCGTCAGCCGCTATCCCGGGCTGTGGGAGGCGCTGCCGGCGGGCACCTGAGAGCCGCGGGATTGGCTCAGCGCCCGTAGCCGGCTCCGTCGAGGAAATCGAGAAAGCGGGACCAGTCCCAGGCCGTCTGGTCGTGCGGGCCGTCGCGCAGGTGCCAGCCGAGCGGTCCGGCCCGGACGGTACCGCCCGGAACGAACGCCGCCTCCACCGGCGGCAGCGCCGGCGCGGCATCGCCCCAGGCCGTCGCCGCGGCCGAGAGGGCGAGATATTCGCCGCGCGGATCGGCCCAGAGGTCGGCGGCGGCCGAGGCGACATAGAGGGCCCGGGGCGCGATCGCCGCCAGCAGCTGGTGCTGGTCGACTGGGAGGCGCGCCGGGTCGGCCGCGTCGGCGGCGGTGAGCACCGTCCAGTGCGGGAAGCCGGCGCGGAGATGCGCCAAGCTCTCGCCAAAATCGCGGCGCGACAGCGCGGCGCCGGCGGCGCCGGCATTGTTGGCGATGACGGCCGCCACGCGTGTGTCGTTTGCCGCCGCCCAGAGGGCCGCCTTGCCGAGGCGCGAATGACCGAACAGGATCAGGCGTGACGGGTCGACCTCCGGCAGGTCCCCGGCAATGTCGAGCAGGCGCGACAGGGCCCAGGCCCAAAGCGACAGGGCGCCCGTCCGCAGCTCCGGGAACAGGGTCGCCACCCCGCGTGCCCGCCAGAGCGCCGGGTCGTCCGGCACCCAGGTGCCGTATCCGGAGACCAGCAGGCCGAAGCCGCGCCCCAGAATCTCCACGAGTGGCCAGCGGTCCCGATGGCGACCGCGCGCCGCTTCCGTCAGCCGGCCATCCGGGAGCCAGGGCCGCGGCGGTATGCCGATCACCGCTCCGGGATCGAGGGGGAAGCCGGCACCGGTCATGATCCCGGCGGGGCCGAGGAAGTCGAGAGCGACGATCAGCGGCACCGGCAGCATGCGTTCCGCCGGCAGCCACAAGGCCGCGTCGACCGGCAGCCGCCGTGGCCCCACCGACAGCTCGATGACCACGCGCTCCGCCATCCCGCCCGCCAGCGGCTCGCGACGCAGGGTCAGGCGGTCCGGCGCCGGCGGTAGCGGTCCGTAGACATGCCGGGCGAAGGCCGCGCGCCAACCGGCCTGTCGACGGGTGAGATCGCGGCCGACCGCCAGCGCCGGCAGGCGCACCGGCCCGACCGCTGCCTCGTCGGTGTTGACCGGCAGGCCGTGCCATTCGGCGGGCGGCCAGCCCGCGTCGCTCATGTCGGGCGCCCGGCCACGGCGACGCTGCCGCGTTCGACCAGCGGACAGGCCAGCGCCACGTGGCGCGGCAGGGGGTGACGGCCACCGGCGACCTCCAGAAGCAGGTCGATCGCCGCCTCGCCCATCTCCCGCGCCGGGATGTGCACGGTGGTGAGCGGCGGCACCTGAAACTGGCTGGCCGGCAGATCGTCCATGCCGACGACCGAAAGATCGTCCGGGACCGAGAGCCCGGCGCCGGCGGCCGCGCGCAGGGCACCGATCGCCAGGCAATCGGCGACGCACAGCACGGCGCTGAAGTCGCGAGGCCGCTCGGCCAGCCGGGCGCCCAGCGCCGCCTCGGCCTCCGCCGCCAGCCAGTCGCTGCAGGTCAGCACGCGGTCCGGTCCGCAGGGGAAGCCATGGTCGCGCATCGCGTCCTGCCAGCCCTCGACGCGCTGGTGGATGGTCCGCCGGCCCGGCTTCTGGATGACGATGATGTCGCGATGGCCGCGGGCGATCAGATGCCGCGTCGCCAGTTCCGCCGCCCGCCGGTTGTCGGGCGCGATGCTTGTCAGCCGCATCGCCGGATCGTCGCCGTTCACGACCACCGTCGGCAGGCCGAGCGCCAGCGCCCGGTCGAAGACCCGGGGGTCATCCACGGTGAGGACCAAGAGGCCGTCGGCGTCGGCCCGAGTGATCGCCTCGGCCAGTCCCTCAGAACCGCGTCCCCGGAACGGGTGCGGCACCACGGCGATGCCGTGCTGCTCCGCCGCCCGGGTCACCCCATCGACCACGTGCCAGGTGAACTGGTTGCGGTCGTGGTCGTCCATCGCAGCCTCGCTCAGCGCCAGCACGACCCGCTTGAGCGCCGGCGACGCGGTCCCCGGCAGGAACCCCGACTGCTCCGCCGCGGCGAGGATGCGCATGCGCAACTCGGGACGCACGCCCGGCTTTCCGCTCAGGGCCCGTGAGACGGTGCTGAGCGAGGTGCCGCAGCGCTCGGCGATGTCCTGCAGGCGCACCCGCCTGGGCAACTGTGTGGTGTGGTCCATCCGCTCCTGCCTCGGGTCAGTCCCGATAAACGTCTATGAAAATTTTTTGCAGTTTTGCAGTTCTTGACAGAATTTTTCAACCAGCCAATCATCATGGGCAACGGAAGGAGCGCGAAACAATGCGCATGGACGACGAATGGCTGACCGTGCCGCTGGGCGCGGGGGCCATCCAGCACTGGCAGGTCGCCGAGCCCGTCGAGTCGCCCTACGACTCGCCGGCCGAGGCCATGTCGGGGGACGTCGATCCGGCCTTTTTCCGCACCCGCGACCGCAACATCATCCCGCATGAGTATCCCTGCCGCCGGCACTTCGCGGCCCGCCACCGCGGCCGCGCGCCCGAGCCGACGCCGCCCGTGCGATGGTCCGGCTGGTGGTTCCCGCATAACGGCCCCCGGGTCGACCGCTCGGGCTTCTGGTATCGGGCGACGGAACTCGGCTGCTGGGCGCGCACCTGGATCGTCCTCGGCGAGGCGCGCCGGCTGACCCTGGACCTCGCCACCTTCGGCGCCGCCGCACTGTTCGTGGACGGCGAGCGGGCACACTGGCTCGCCCCCTACCGGCGCAATGACGAACATCGCGAGGCCGTCACGCTCGACCTCGACGCGGGTCGGCACGAACTCGCCGTCTGGTTCGGCGATCTCGCCGAGCGGGACACGCGTTTCGCCATGTCGCTGGCGCTCGTCGACGGCGGCCCCGTGGACCTGGCGCTGCCCCTGCCCGTGCCGGCCTCGCGGGCTCGGGCGCTCGCCGACCTCGTCGACGGCCTGCGCTTCGCCGCGCCGACGATCGAGGGGTGCGTTGTACGCCTTCTGCTGCCAGGCCCCGCCCCGGCCGCTCTGGGCGTCACCGCCGTGGCCACGGGCGACGGCATCGCCGGCCAGCGCGCCGAGGCGCAGGTGTCCGTCCCGGCCGGCGCGACTGCCGTCACGCTGGGCCACGCACGCGACTTTCCGGCCGGTTTCGTCAGCATGCGGGTGACCGTGGAGGTAGGCGGCTTCGCCCTCGACCGCACCCTGCCGCTGGAGATCCTGCACGACGTCGCCGGGCCCGTCCCGGCCGCCTCCGCGCGCGACCGGGCGCAACAGGTGCTCGATCACCTCGCCGCCGGACCGCCCGGCCTCGCCCGCGCCATCGCACGGGTCGGGCGGAAGGACGTCGACGACATCGCGGCGCTGGTCGAGGCGGCGCTGCCGCCGGTCGAGGCCTGCCACGACTGCGCCGACTTCCTGCTGACCCAGCTGCTCTGGCTGCGCATCGGCCACGGCGACACGCTGCCGCCATCCCTCAAAGCCCGCCTCGACAGGAGCCTGCTGGGCTTCCGCTACTGGCTCGACGAGCCGGGCGACGACGTCATGTGGTATTTCAGCGAGAATCACGCGCTGCTGTTCCACACCTGCCAGTACCTCGCCGGCCGGCTGCTGCCCGACGACACCTTCGTGCGCAGCGGCCGCGCGGGCACCGCGCAGGCCAGTCTCGGCCGCGCCCGGCTCGACACCTGGTTCGACGCCTTCGAGGCGCACGAATTGGCGGAATGGAACAGCGCGCCCTATTTCCCGATCGACCTGCTGGGTCTGGCGGCGCTCGTCCGCTTCGCCGAGGACGCTGCCCTCGTCCGGCGCGCCGGACGGGCGATCGACCGGCTCTTGGAGATCATCGGCCTCGCCGGCCATCACGGCTTCCTCACCGCCTCGCAGGGGCGCAGCTACGAGCACAGCCTGCGCGCCCCGCGCTCGCTGGAGGTGAGCGGCATCGCCTGGGTGTGCTGGGGCAAGGGCATCCTGCCCGATCACGGCTACGCGCTCGCCCCGCTGGCGCTGCTGGTGCGCGACGGTGCGCTGGTACCCGATGCGGCACCGGCGGCCGATCCCGGCCCCGGCGACCTCCGGGAATGGCGCTACGTGCAGGGGCCCGGCCGGCTCGCAAGCCTCGCCCACTTCAAGGGGGCGGACTACGCGATCGGCTCCGCGGTCGGCTACAAGCCCGGCGGCTGGGGCTATCAGGAGACCCTGTTGCACGCCCGGCTCGGCCGTGATCCGGACGCGCAGATCTGGATCAACCAGCCCGGCGAGGCGCTGATCGGCGGCTATGCCCGGCCGTCCTACTGGGGCGGCTCGGCGACGGTGCCGCGGGTGCACCACCATCGCGGCCTCGCCGTCATGCTGTTCGACCCACAGCCCGGCACCCTGCCCTTCAGCCACGCCTGGTTCCCGCGTGCCCGCTTCACGACCATGGCCGTCGACGACCGCACCATCGCCTTCGCGGTCGACGGCGCGCTGGGCCTGCTGCGCGCGCTGCATCCGCTTGAGGCGGTCGAGACCGGCCCCACCGCCGGCGTCGAGCTTCGCCAGCACGGCGACCGGCAGCTCTGGGTGCTCAGGCTCGCCAGCCGGGCGGATTTCGGCGACCTCGCCGCCTTCGCCGCCGCCATCGAGGGTCTGCGGGTCGACCTGCCGGATCGGACCGGCCGAATGACGCTGGCGGACCCGGTCTACGGCACCATCATCGGCCATCCCGATGGCCGGCTTGAAACACCGGACGGCATCGTCGATCCGGCGGCCTGGACGGTCGCGGGCAGCCTCGCGACGGTTCGCGCAAGCGACACCATCCCCGATCGTCCGCGGCGGTCGGTCGGATAATCAAGGCCGGGACATCAACGCCCCGGCCGTCATGTGAAAGGGAGGATTGTTGTCATGGCTCATCGCCATCTGAAGTTCGCGCTGACGCTGCTTGCCGGCACGCTGCTCGCCAGCCCCGCGCTGGCCCAGACCGAGATCCGCATCATGTGGTACTCCGACGGCAACGAGGGCGAGGTCGTCGCCGACCTGCTGGAGCGCTTCGAGGCCGAGCATCCGGAGATCGACATCGTCCTAGACGAGGTCGCCTACCAGACCATCCAGGAGAACCTGCCGGTCCAGCTGGAGAGCGGCCGCGGTCCCGATATCGCGCGGGTGACCAACCTGCAGACCCTGAACGAGCACTGGCTCGACCTGCGCCCCTATCTCGACGACCCGGCCTACTGGGAGGAGAATTTCGGCAGCTTCCTCGACTGGATGCGCCCGGCCGGCTCCGACGCGATCCCCGGCTTCGTCACCCAACTGACCGTCACCGGCCCCTTCATCAACGCCACCCTGTTCCAACAGGCCGGCGTGGAAGTGCCCGAGCAGGGCGCGACCTGGGAGGAGTGGATCCCGGCCCTGCGCCAGGTCGCCGAGGCGACCGGGGTGCCGATCCCGCTGGCCATGGACCGCTCGGGACACCGCTTCTCCGGGCCCGCCATCAGCTACGGCGCCCAGTTGATAGACGACGAGGGCAACCCGGTCGTCCCGGATGACGGCATCCGCGCCATGGCGGAGAACATCGTCAACTGGCACCAGGACGGCACCATGGCGCAGGAGCTGTGGGGCGGCGTCTCCGGCACCACCTATGTCGGCGCCAACCAGGAGTTCGCCAACGCCGAGGTGGTGATGTACTTCTCCGGCTCCTGGCAGATCGCCCAGTTCGCCAACCAGATCGGCGACGCCTTCGACTGGTGGGCGGTGCCCAACCCGTGCGGCACGGCGGCCTGCACCGGCATGGCGGGCGGCGCCGGCCTCGTCGGCATCGCCTATACCGAGCATCCGGAGGAGGTGGCGACGGTGATGGAGTACCTGGCCTCCGAGCCGGTCATCCGCGAGTTCACCGCCCGCACCCTGTTCCTGCCGGCCCATGCCGGGCTGGCGGCCAGCGGCGTCGACTACGTCTCCGACGATCCCAACGTCGCCCGGGCGCTCGACGTCTTCCTGGCCGAGGTGGGCCGGCTGGAGCCCAAGGCCATCGCCATGCAGGCCTACCGCTTCAACTCCATCCTCTACGGCGCGATCATCACCCGCCTGGGACAGGTCGTGGCCGGCGAGCTGACGCTGGATGACGCGCTGGCGCGCATGGAGGTGGACATCGCCGACCAGATCGCCGAGGCGAGCCGCTAGGCCCCCGGCGAGAGGCATGCCGGCCGGGCCCCACCTCCTGCCCGGCCGGCATCCCGCCGGCCGACGATCTTCCAGGTGACGATCACCCGCGATGACTGAAGACACCCAGCGAACGACCAGCGCGACCACGAGCACGCCGTGGGTGGGCCTGAAGGCGGCCGCCTTCTGGCCGCTGCGCCTGGTCATGGACCTGGTCGACCGGCCGCTCGCCTGGCTGCAGGCGACCTTCGGCCAGCGTGCCATGGTCGTCTTCTTCCTGCTGCCCAACCTGGCGATCTTCGGCATCTTCGTGATGCTGCCGCTGGTCATCAACGTCATCTATTCCTTCACCGGCGGCTCCGCCCTCTTCCTCGACGAGCGCGTCGGCGTCGGCTTCGAGCAGTACCAGACGCTGTTCGACTGCCGCGACTTCACCGATCCCTTCAGCTGCCGCCAGGACGCCTTCTGGGCTGGCGTCTACAACACGCTGACCTTCATGCTGCTGCAGGTGCCGGCGGTGGCGCTGACGGCGCTGATCACCGCGCTGGTGCTGAACCGGGAGATGCGTGGCCGCGGCTTCTGGCGGGCGATCTTCTTCTTCCCCGTCCTGCTGTCGCCGGTCGTGGTGGGTCTGATCTGGAAGTGGATCCTCGAGCGCAACGGCCTCCTGAACGCCCTGCTGAACGGGCTCGGCCTCGAGGGCACGGTGTGGCTGGGCGACAGCTTCTGGGCCATGTTCTGGGCCATCTTCGTGTCGACCTGGGCGCATATGGGCTTCTACACCCTGATCCTGCTGGCCGGCCTTCAGTCGATCCCCCGCGACCTCTACGAGGCGGCAGCCATGGACGGCACCAGCCGGCCCCGCGCGCTCCTGCGCATCACCCTGCCGCTGCTCTGGCCGACCATGCTGGTGGTGCTGATCCTGGCGCTGATCCGTGCGGTGCAGATCTTCGACGAGGTCTATGTGCTGACCGGCGGCGGACCCGGCACCTCGACGCAGATGCTGGTGCAGTACATCTACCAGACCGGCTTCGCGGCCTTGCTTCGCAATCTCGGCCTGGCCGCCGCCGCCTCCATCCTGATGGGCCTGGTGCTGATGGTGCTGACCCTGCTGCAGCTCGGCATCGCCGCGCGCCGCTCCCGCGAGGTGGCTGGCTGATGGGCGCCGTTCGCCGCTTTGTCCTGCGCCGCCGTGGCGGCGATCGCTGGCACTGGACCGACGTGGTCGCCTGGACCTGGCTGGTCCTCGGCCTGATCCTGATGCTGGGTCCGGCGATCTGGCTGACCCTCTCCTCCTTCAAGACGCGCAGTGCCCTCAACGAGTTTCCGCCGACCCTGCTGCCGCTGACCACCGAGACCCGGATGGTGGAGGGCTATGAGGAGCCGCTGGAGCTCTACCGGGTGACGCTGGAGGACGGCGAGGAGCGCGTGCTGGCCCAGGTCCGCCGTGTCGGCATCGTCGCCCAGATGGTCGATCCGGACGATCCGGGCGAGCGCATCGATGTGCCGATCGCCGCCCGCGAGCCGGTGCGCACCACCGAACTGGCGACGGAGAACTACACCGAGCCCCTGGAACGTTTCGCCTTCCTGACCTTCTTCTACAACTCGGTCTTCGTGACGGTGATGGCGACGGTGATCACCCTGATCGTCAACTCGATGGCCGCCTTCGCCCTCTCTAAATACCAGTTCCGCGGCCGCGGCACGGTGCTGATCTTCATCCTGGCGACCCTGATGGTGCCGTTGCCGGTGATCCTGGTGCCGATCTACGTGGTCATCAACTATCTGAACCTGTTCGACAGCCTGTGGGGCGTCATCCTGCCCACGGTGGCGACGCCGACAGGCGTGTTCCTGCTGCGCCAGTACATGCTCACCATCCCTGACGAGCTGATCGAGGCGGCGCGCATGGACAAGGCCTCTGAATGGAAGATCTACTGGCGCATCATCCTGCCGCTGACCGCGCCGGCGCTGGCTGTGCTGGCGATCTTCTCGGTGATGTGGCGCTGGAACGACTTCCTGTGGCCGCTCGTCGTACTCTCCCAGCGCGAGCTCTACACCCTGCAGGTGGGCCTCAACGCCTTCGCCGGCGAGCTCAACGTGCAGTGGCACTACGTGCTGGCGATGACGGTGCTTACCATGCTGCCCGTCGTCATCATCTTCGTCTTCCTGCAGCGCTTCATCACCAGCGGTGTGGCGTCGACGGGCATGAAGTAGCCCGGCGCCCGGACCAACGGAGACACCCAGACCCATGTCGGATCTCGCCCTCGCCTCGGTCATCAAGCGCTTCGGAGATGTCGCCGTCCTGCACGGCATCGATCTCGAGGTGCACGACGGTGAGATGGTCGTCTTCGTTGGCCCTTCGGGCTGCGGCAAGTCCACGCTGCTGCGCATCATCGCCGGCCTGGAGAAGGCCTCGGAAGGCGACATCCTGCTCGACGGCAGGCGCGTCAACGACATCTCGGCCGCCGACCGGGGCCTGGCGATGGTGTTCCAGTCCTACGCGCTCTACCCGCACATGTCGGTGCGCCAGAACCTCGCCTTCGGCCTGGAGAACAGCCGCATGCCGCGGCGCGAGGTGCGTCAGCAGATCGAGGAGGTGGCCCGCATGCTGCGCATCGAGCCGCTGCTCGACCGCAAGCCACGCCAGCTGTCCGGCGGCCAGCGCCAGCGCGTCGCCATCGGCCGTGCCATCGTTCGGCGCCCGGGTATCTTCCTGCTCGACGAGCCGCTGTCCAACCTGGACGCCGAACTGCGCGTGGTGATGCGCAGCGAGCTGGCGGCGCTGCACAAGCGGCTCCAGGCGACGATGATCTACGTGACCCACGACCAGGTGGAGGCGATGACGCTGGCCGACCGCATCGTCGTTCTGAAGGACGGACGGATCGAGCAGGTCGGCACCCCGCTCGAGCTCTACAACCACCCGGACAACGCCTTCGTCGCCGGCTTCATCGGATCGCCGCGCATGAATTTCCTGGAAGGCCGCGTCGCCGGCGTCGGCGGCGCCAGCGTCGCCGTCGTCCTCGGCCCCGACGACGCCACCCGGCTCGACATCCCGCTCGATGCTGACGACCACGGCGTTCGGGTCGACGACCGGGTCTCCATCGGCATCCGGCCGCACGAAATCGTGCTGACCGAGGAGACCGGCTATCCGGTCACCGCCGAGCAGGTCGAGCAGCTGGGCAACGAGACCATTGTCCACACCAGGGCCGAGGACGACACGGCCCTGCTGATCTGCCTCGACGGCCAGCACCCGATCGGCGAGGGCGACCGGCTGGGTCTCGACCTGGCCCATGCCAGCCTGCACCTCTTCGATCCGCAGGGATGCCGCCTCGGCGGACAGGTCAAGGCCGGCCGCGGAGTCCGCCCGGCGACGGAGGCGGCATCGTGAGCGAGGCCCCGCGGCCGCCGCGCTTCGCCGTCATCGGCATCAATCACAACCACATCGAGGGCATGGTGCGCTGCCTCGCCGAGACCGGTGGCAGCCTCGCCGCCTGGTACGCCGAGGAGGACGACCTCGCTACCGACTTCGCCCGCCGCCACGGCGCGGAGAAGCGCGTTTCCGATCCCCGCGCCATCTACGAGGATCCGGCCATCGACCTGGTGCTCTCCGCCGCCATCCCGGACGCGCGCGCCGGCATCGCCATCACCGCCATGCGGCACGGCAAGCACGCCTTCGTCGACAAACCCGGTGTCCTCACCGCCGGCGACCTCGACCGGCTGCGCCAGGTACAGCGCGAGACCGGCCGGCGGTTCGTCGTCTTCTTCACGGAACGCTACGAGGTCCGTGCCATGCAGCGCGCCGACGACCTGGTGCGGGAGGGCGCGATCGGCCGTGTCTTCCACACCATGGGCCTTGGCCCGCACCGGCTGGGCGTGGTGCCGCGCCCGGCCTGGTTCTTCGAGCGGCGACGCTATGGCGGCATCCTGGTCGACCTCGCCAGCCACCAGATGGACCATTTCCTGCACTTCACCGGCTCGACCATCGCGCGGGTCACCGCCGCCCAGGTGGGCAACCGGGCGCACCCGCAATTCCCCGAACTGGAGGATATCGGCGAGGTCATGCTGACCGGCGACCGGGGCAGCGGCTACTGCCGGGTCGACTGGTTCACGCCCGACGGCCTGCCGCACTGGGGCGACGGACGCCTCACCCTGCTGGGGACCGAGGGCACGATCGAGATCCGCAAGAACGTCGACCCGGGCGGCCAGCCGGGTGGCGACCACCTGATCCTGGTCGACCGCCAGGGTGTCCGGCGCATCGACTGCCAGGACGAGCCGCTGCGCTTCGGCCGGGAACTCGTCCGCGACCTCGTCGAGGGGACCGAAACCGCTCAGGACCAGGCCCAATGCTTCCTTGCCTGCCAGCTCGCCATCGAGGCGCAGGCGCAGGCGTGGATCCTGCCACCCCTCGCCCCGGAGCATCATGCCTGAGCGTCTTTCCGTCGCCATCGTCGGCACCGGGATCGGCCGCGACCATCTGCTGGGCTTTCGCGCCCGACCCGATCTGTGGGAGATCGCGCTGGTCTGCGACATCGATCGTGGCCGGGCGGAGCGGCTGGCCGGCGAGTTCGCGGTCGGGCGCGTGGAGACGGACATCGAGGCCGTGCTCGCCGATCCGACCATCGACGTGGTCGATCTGTGCACGCCACCCCATCTCCATTTCCGGCAGATCGCCTCGGGCATCGGCGCCGGCAAGCACGTGATCTGCGAGAAGCCGCTGGTCGGCTCGCTGGCCGACATCGACCGCCTGGAGGCGCTCTGCCGGGACGCCCCGGTACGCCTGATGCCGATCTTCCAGAAGCGCTTCGGCGCCGGACTGTTCCGTCTGCGCCACCTGATGGCGCGGGGCCTGGCCGGCAAGCCTTTCGTCGCGACCGCGGAGACCCATTGGCGGCGGGCGGCCGACTACTACGCCGTGCCATGGCGCGGCAAATGGGCGACCGAGATGGGCGGGGTGAACCTGACCCAGGCGATCCACGCGCACGACATCGTCACCCATGTCATGGGGCCGGTGGCGCGGGTCTTCGCCGCCAACCGCACGGCGGTGAACCCGATCGAGGTGGAGGACTGCAGCGCCGCGGTGCTGGAATTCGCCAATGGCAGCCTCGCCACGCTCTCCTCAACCCTGGGTGCCGCGACCCAGACATCGCGGCTGCGCTTCGTTTTCGAGCACCTGACCGTAGAGAGCAACGCCTCTGCCTACGACTTCACCCGCGACCCCTGGACCTTCACGGCGCCGGATGCGGCACGCCAGCGGGCGGTCGACAAGGCGCTGGCCGAGCTGCCCGAAGCCTATCCGGCCGGGGAGAGCTTCGCCGGCCAGTTCGCCGCCTTCCACCACGCGCTGGTCAGCGGCACGACGCCGCCCGTCACGCTGGCCGACAGCCGCCAGTCGCTGGAACTGGTAACGGCGATCTACCACGCCGCCCGCAGCGGCCAGCCGGTGTCCCTGCCGCTCGGCGCCGACCATCCCGGCTACGCCTCCTGGCTGCCGCCCGACCACGCCGCCTCCCTCACTGCCTGACCGGGGCCTGGCGGGCGCTTTGTCCTGTCGGTGAGCGCGGGTTCGGACGATCAGGGGCGACCGCCAGCGCGGTTACCACCGATTGCAGTCCGCTCTACCCGAACCGCGCGCCGAGTTCGGCGAGGCAATGGGCGGCCATCTGGCGTCCCTTGTCGGACTGTCCGAAGCCGGCCAGATGTGGTGTGAGGAAGACGTTCGGCTCGGCCCACAGCGGGTGCGTTGCGGGCAGCGGCTCCTCCTCGAAGACGTCGAGGCCGGCTGCGACCACCTGGCCCGAGCGCAGCGCGGCGAGCAAGGCATCGGTATCCACCAGCCCGCCCCGGCCGACATTGACCACCACCGCCCCACGAGGCAACAGCGCCAGCCGACGGGCATCGAGCAGACCCCGGGTCTCCGGTGTCAACGGCAGCGCCAGCAGCAGCACGTCGGCGGCGGTGAGCGCTTGGTCGAGCGGCAGGACCGGATGGCCGTCGGCCGATGCCGAGGCACTTCGGCGCACCACGACGATCTCGCAGCCGAACGGCGCCGCCATGCGTGCCACCGCCGCCCCGATCGCGCCGTAGCCGACCAGGGTGAGGCGCGCGCCGGACAGCGAGCCTAGCCGCGCAACCAGGTTCCGGCGGTCCCAATGCGCCCGGGCCCGCGCCCGCTCCGCGCCGTGGAGCTGCCGCAGCAGACCAAGGATCAGGGCCATGGCATGCTCCGCCACCGTCGGGCCGATCGCCGCGGCGGAGTTCGACACCGACAGGGTGTCCGGCAGGGGACCGAACAGATCGATGCGGTCGCGGCCCGAGCTCAGCAGGTGCATGTGCCGCAACCGCGGCGCGGCGCGCACCGCCTCCGCCACCGCCCCGTCATAGCTGCCGGGACTGATGACAAGGCACTCGGCCGCCTCCAGGCCTGCGATCAGCGACGGCCCATCGCCGGCGGCGACGATGCGATAGCGCGGATCGTCCCGCAACGCGGCGAGCACGGGTTCTTCGTAGAGGTCGGTGCGGAGCACGACGGAGATCTCAACGGTCATGGCTCCTGTCTAGCACGCCCAGGGCGTGGTACCAGCATGCCGGGTCAGCGGCCGGGAGGTTGGCGCCAGCCTTGGCACCGGCCCCCGGATGCGTGGTAGTCTCCGGGGGTCAGCCGATCGCCGTTGCCGCGCCGGCTCGGAGCCGGGATGCGGGATGGCGCGGAAACAACCGCCGCCCCACGCGGCCGGAGATGTCCATGGCCTATCCCGTCCCGTCGAACGAGCAGGAGCGCAACGCGGCCGTCCGGTCCTACAGGATCATGGACACCCAGCCGGAGCTGGCCTTCGACGAGATCGGCGAACTGGCGGCCCAGATCTGCGGGTGTCCGGTGTCCTATGTCAGCTTCATCGAGGAGGACCGGTTCTGGTTCAAGGCGAAATACGGCATCGACGAGAGCATGCACGGCTGTCCGCGCGAGATCGCCTTCTGCTCGGTGACGATCTGCGGTGCCGACCTCGTCATCTCACCCGATCTGGTCGAGGACGAGCGGTTTCGCGATTTCCCCTTCGTCGTCAACGAGCCACACTACCGCTTCTACTGCGCCATGCCGCTGGTGACGCCAGAGGGCTTCTCCATCGGCACCGTCTGCGTGATGGACTTCGAGCCGCGCGAACTCGGCATGGAGCAGCGGGAATCGCTGCGCCGGCTGGCCCACCAGCTTGTCGGCCTGCTGGAGCACCGGCGACGGATGATCGAGCTCGACGAGGCCATGGCCGAGCTCGACCGGGCGCATCGGGCCCTGGCCGACGAGAAGGCGCGCTCCGAGGAGCTGCTGCACCGCATCCTGCCGGAAACGGTGGCCGACGAGCTGAAGCGCAACGGGCGCGTGGCACCGCGCTTCTTCCCCTCCGCCACGGTCCTTCTCTGCGATGTGAAAGGCTTCACCACCTTCACCCGGCAGGCGGAGCCGGCCTCGCTGATCGACCTTCTCGACCGCTACTTCGCGGCTTTCGACGACGCGGTGGCCGAGAACGGCCTGGAGAAGGTGAAGACGATCGGTGACGCCTATCTGGCGGTCGGCGGCGTGCCCAGTCTCGACCGCAATCATGCGGTCAGGGCCTGCCTCACGGGACTGGCGCTGCTGCGCATCTGCGACAGCATCCGCCGGGAGCGACAGAAACTGCGGCTGCCGCATTTCGAGCTGCGCATCGGCATCCACAGCGGCCCGCTGATCGCGGGCGTGGTCGGCCGCCGGCGCTTCACCTACGATATCTGGGGCGACGCGGTGAACACCGCGGCGACGATGGAAGCGGCCGGCGAGGCTGGGCGCATCAACATCTCGGAGACGGTCCACCACCATGTCGAGCCCTATTTCGAGCTCACCGGACGCGGCACCATCACCTGCAAGGACGGCACGGGCAAGGCGATGTACTTCCTCGACCGACTCAAGCCGGAATACTCCGGCGATGCCGCCGGGCTCACGCCCAATGCACGGTTGACGGACACGCTTCGCCTCACCGTCGCGGCACCCGTCCTTCACGGCCAGGTGTCCTGAGATGGGGTCCTGACATGGGCGGTACCGACGCACCCCGGCTGTTCATCGGTGGCGCCGTCTTCGACGGCACCGACATGCACGAACCCGGCCTCGGCGTGCTGGTCGTCAACGGCCGCGTCGAGGCGATCGCCCCGTCGGCCGCCTTCGAGGGCTTTGCCGGGCCGGTGCAGGACACGACCGGCGCGACCCTGCTGCCCGGACTGGTCGACGCGCATGTGCATCTGAGCTTCGGCGCGGACGACGATCCCGACGAAGCGCTCGGCGAGGTGTCGTCGGAGGCGCTGACCGACCGCCTGAGTCTGCGTGCCGGCGAGACGCTGCGTGGCGGCGTGGTGGCGCTGCGCGACTGCGGCGGCACCGGCGGACCCGAGTTCGAGGTCCGCGATCGCATCGCGGCCGGACAGCTGGATGGTCCGCGCATCCGTGCCTGCGGTCCGATCATCCGCCCGGGCACGGACGGCTTCGGCGACCGCGTCGCCCTGCCGGCGGCGAGCGGGCCGGCGCTCCTGGAGGCCGTCGCGCGGCTGGCCACGAACGGTGCGGACTTCCTCAACGTGATGGCGACCGAGGACCCCTTCGACCGATCGGGTGCGCCCGGCTACACGCGCGATGACCTCGCCGGCGCGGTCGCCCTGGCGCGCCGTCACGGCAAGCCGGTCGCCAGCAATGCCCAGCACGCGGAGGATATCGCCGGCGCGGCGGCGGCCGGGGTCGCCTCGATCGAGCAGGGCAGCGGCCTGGAGGAGGCGGGACTGGCGCTGATGCTGGAACAGGGCACGGTGCTGGTGCCCTGCCTGCTGGCCCGACGCAACATCAACCGGGCGCTGTCGGCGGCGGCGACCGGTTCTGAGCGCTACGAGCAGGCGCTCGCCCTCGAGGAGCGGACGCGGCAGGCCTGCCGCCGCTACGCCAGGGCGGGCGGCAATGTGGCCATGGGTACCGATTGCGGCGCCCCCGGCACGCCGCATGGCGACAACGCGCGCGAACTCGCCTTGCTGGTCGATGCCGGGCTGCCGACGCAACAGGCCCTGCAAGGAGCCACCAGCATCGCGGCTGACCTGCTCGGCCTGTCAGACGCCGGCCGCATCGCCCGCGGCGCGCGCGCCGATCTCCTCGTCGTCGCCGGAGACCCCCTCGCCGATATCGCCTGCGTCGCCGACCGAGCAGGGCACCGGGCGCTGTTTCTCCACGGCCGTCCGGTGGCTGGAAACGCGCGCACGGCGACATCGTCAGTATGAGCGCGGCAGGCCCAGCACGTGCTCGGCGATGTAGGCCAGGATGAGGTTGCTGGAGACCGGCGCCACCTGGTAGAGCCGGGTCTCCCGGAACTTGCGCTCGATGTCGTATTCGGTGGCGAAGCCGAAGCCTCCATGGGTCTGCAGACAGGCATTTGCCGCTTCCCAGGAGGCCTTGGCCGCCAGGTGCTTGGCCATGTTGGCCTCCGCCCCGCAGGGCCGCCCCTGGTCGAACAGCCGGCAGGCCCGGTAGCGCATCAGGTTCGCCGCCTCGACCTCCATGTATGCCTCGGCGAGCGGGAATTGCACGCCCTGGTTCTGGCCGATCGGCCGACCGAACACTTGGCGTTCGCCGGCATAGCGCGTCGCCCGGTCGATGAACCAGTAGCCGTCGCCGATGCACTCCGCGGCGATCAGCGCCCGCTCGGCGTTCAGCCCGGTCAGGATGTAGCGGAAGCCCTGCCCCTCCTCGCCGATCAGGTTCTCCGCCGGGATGTCGAGATCGTCGAAGAACAGCTCGTTCGTCTCGTGGTTCACCATGTTCGCGATCGGCCGCAGGCTCATCCCGCGGCCCAGCGCCTCGTGGATGTCGACCAGGAAGATCGACAGCCCATCGGATTTCTTCGCCACCTCGGCCAGCGGCGTGGTGCGGGCGAGCAGGATCATCAGGTCGGAGTGCCGGACCCGGCTGATCCACACCTTCTGGCCGTTGATCACGTAGCGGTCGCCCGTGCGCACGGCCGTGGCCTTCAGGCTGGTGGTGTCGGTGCCGGTGGTCGGTTCGGTCACGCCCATGGACTGCAACCGCAATTCGCCGCTTGCGATCTTCGGCAGATATTTCAGCCGCTGTTCTTCCGAGCCATGCCGCACGAGCGTGTTCATGTTGTACATCTGGCCGTGACAAGCGCCGGAATTACCGCCTGCACGGTTGATTTCTTCCATGATAACCGAAGCTTCGGTGAGCCCGAGGCCGGATCCGCCGTAGTCCTCCGGGATAAGTGCGGCCATCCAGCCTTCGCGTGTCAGGGCGTCGACAAATTCTTCCGGATAGGCGCGGGCCTCATCGATCTTGCGGTGGTATTCGGCGGGAAACTGGGCACATAGCGCGCGGATGCCGTCGCGAATGTCCTGGTAGCTATCAGGTTGGCTTGTCATGTTGGCTTTTCGTCTTGCGTGTTCGTTG
>Ga0207773_100276_pt1 | contig 27848 bp, 23 predicted proteins | sample TtaePargueraPR_2_FD_187281 | JGI IMG/M metagenome (GOLD analysis project Ga0207773, IMG submission 187281) | Aerobic enrichment media microbial communities from Bioluminiscent Bay, La Parguera, Puerto Rico - Tt and M1 (3) (SPAdes) | ecosystem: Environmental > Aquatic > Marine > Unclassified ...
CGGTCGTCACGTCGATCGGTCTGACCTTGCCGTTCATCTGCTTCTTCCATGCGTCGTGGGTCGGCCCATAAGCCAGCCACGAATCCTTATTTATCAACCTATAGCCTCGCCCTGCGGAAGGAAACTACTGACCATCTCCGATACGCGATCACAATTTCAATTGCGCCAGGGCCCTTTTTGGAAGCTCCTCCCTCGCACGACCCCGTCTGTGGGCCGCTTTTGCGGCGGCTCCGCAGGCATCTCGGCGCCCATCCGAAAACCCATGCCGGGAGAATACATGAAAGTGTGATCACAGATCGACAATATATTATCTTTACACCGAGCATCGCCTTCTCATAGGTTGGATGCGCGAATGGCAGGGGCCACGGGAAGAACAGGCCCCCCTATCGCGGCTCGCGCAAACATGCCCGTGCACACAAGGAGGAGACACCTGTGAGACAAGTTTCCCTTATCGCGATTGCCCTTGCGGGCAGCTTCACTGCCGCCCCGCTGGCGGCCGAACCCCTCAAGATCGGCATCATCGAGAGCCTGTCGGGCGCGCAGACATCGACCGGACGGATGTTTGCCAACGGGGTCCACTACGGCATCGACAAGATCAATGCCGCGGGCGGGTTCAACGGCGAGCCGGTGGAAGTCGTCGAGTACGACAACGCCGGCGGGCCGACAGAGGCGGCCGACAAGTTCCGCCAGGCTCAGGCTGATGGAATCCACATCATCGTACAGGGGGCTTCTTCGGCGATCGCCGGCCAGCTGACCGAGGACGTGCGCAAGCACAACATTCGCAATCCCGGCAATGAGATGATGTATATCAACGTCGGCGCCGAAGCGATGGAACTGACCGGCGAGAAGTGCCACTTCTACCACTTCCGCTACACCTCGACCGCACCGATGCGGGTCAACGCGCTGGTCGCGACGATGAAGGAACAGGGCAAGCTCGGCAGCCGCGTCTACTCGATCAACCAGAACTACTCCTGGGGCCAGGACATGCAGGCCGCGGTCAAGGCCGACGAGCAGATGGGCGACTACGAGGTGGTCGGCGAGGTCCTGCACGATGTCAACAAGATCCAGGATTTCGCCCCCTTCGTGGCCAAGATCAAGGCCGCCAACCCGGACACGGTGGTGACGGGCAACTGGTCCAACGACCTGCTGTTGCTGATGAAGGCGACTGGGGACGCGGGCCTCAAGGTGCGTTTCGCCACCGCATTCCTGGACCAGCCGGGCAACATCGCGAATGCCGGGGAGACGGCGCTCGGCCATTACATCGCCAACGCCTACGACAATTCCGCCGCCGACAGCAGCTTTGCCGACGACTACAAGGCCGCCAAGGGGCACTTCCCCACTTTCGTCGAGCCGCAGGCCGCCTTTGCGATCGGCGCCCTTCAGGACGCCCTGGCCAGCATCTCGTCGGACGGGGGTGAGGTCGACGTGACGGAGATCGCCAAGGCGCTGGAGAACACGACCTATGAAAGCCCGGTCGGCCCGATCTCTGTGCGGAAAGAAGATCACCAGACGATCCGGCCGGTCGTCGTGTCCCAGGTCGTGAAGGATGCCGCCTACCCTGCCGACGGCACCGACATGGGCTTCCAGATGGTCAAGGTCGTTCCGGGCGAGGAAGCGATCTATCCGGTGCAGCCAAGCTGCGAGATGAAGCGGCCGGATTGAGTTAAGTCGGATGGTCCGGCCGGATTACTGCCGGCCGGACCGTCGCGCCCCCTCCCCCAGAGCTGGCAATGGAATTCTTCCTTATCTCCACCCTGAACGGGGTGATCTACGGCCTGCTGCTGTTCATGGTCTCCGCCGGGCTGACCCTGATCTTCGGCATGATGGGCGTGCTGAACTTCGCCCATGCGTCGTTCTACATGCTGGGCGCCTACGTGGCCTACGCCGTGTCCTCGAGCGCCGGCTTCTGGACCGGATTGATCGTCGCGCCGATTTTTGTCGGTATCGTCGGCACGCTGGTCGAGCGGTTCCTGCTGCGTCGCGTTCATGTCTTCGGCCATGCGCACGAGCTGCTCCTGACCTTTGGCCTCGCCCTGATTGCCGAGGAGACGGTCAAGCTGGTCTTCGGTGACTTCCCGGTCAACTACCAGATGCCGGATGCACTGAAGTTTGCCGCCTTCACCGTTTTCGGTACGGATTATCCCTTCTATCGGGTCTTCATGGGCATCGTCGCGGTGATCATGTTCGTGGTGCTGTGGCTGCTGCTCTCGCGCACGCGGGTCGGCATCGTGGTGCGCGCGGCCGAGCGGCTGCCGCAGATGGCCGAGGCGCTGGGCCACAACATCCCCGTGGTCTTCACCAGCGTCTTCGGCGCCGGCGCCGCCCTGGCGGGCCTGGCTGGCGCCGTGGCCGGCGCCTTCTATCCGACAAACCCCAACATGGCACTGGAACTGGGGGTCATCGTCTTTGTGGTCGTCGTGGTGGGCGGCCTCGGCTCGCTCCAGGGCTCGCTGCTGGCGTCGCTGCTCATCGGGCTGTTCTCGTCCTTTGCAGTCGGGATCGACTGGTCTGCCGCCGACTTCCTGGCGCTCGTCGGGCTAGGCGAGGAAGCGCGATCCTTGGGCGGCCTGCTGACGATGCAGATCTCTTCAATCTCGGCCACCATCCCTTTCGCCCTGATGCTTCTGGTACTGCTGGTCCGGCCCGCCGGACTGATGGGCGAGCGAGGCTAAGATGGCACGTGTGCTCCTGCCGCTCGCCCTCATCGGGGCGTTCCTCCTCGTGGTGCCGCCGTTCCTCGACCTCGGTTGGCAAAACGCTTTGATCAACATCCTGATCGCCAGCCTCTTCGCTCTCGCCTTCAATCTTCTTGCCGGACAAGCGGGACTTCTCTCGTTCGGACATGCGGCCTATTTCGGTGTCGGCGCCTTCGCCGTGCTGCACCTCATGGCAAGCATCGAGGACGGCCTCGCCTTTCCCACGCCGCTCCTGCCGCTCGCCGGAGCCGTGGCCGGGCTGCTGGCCGGACTCGTCGCCGGATTCTTCGCCACGATGCGCTCGGGCGTCTACTTCGCGCTTGTAACCCTCGCGATCGCCGAACTCTTCCACTCTCTGGCCCCACACTGGCAGGGCGTGTTCGGCGGCGAGGCGGGCCTCTCGTCGATGCGCATGCCCTGGGGCGGGATCGTCTTCGGCTCCCTGATCGAGGTCTACTACCTCACCCTCGCCTGGGTCGTGCTGTCGATTCTGCTGCTCTGGGGGCTCACCCGGACGCCCTTCGGCCGCCTGGCGCTGGCGCTGCGCGACAACGAACAAAGGGTGCGTTTCCTTGGCTACAATGCGCATATCTCCAAGGTCATCATCTTCGCCATCTCGGCGATGTTCTCCGGCGTGGCGGGCGGATTGCAGGCGATCTCGAACGAGACGGCAAACTACGTCCTCTTCGCTTCGGCGGTCTCAGCCCAGGTCGTCCTTTATACTTTCGTGGGAGGGGCGACGATCTTCTTCGGGCCGGTGGTGGGCGCGGTGATCTTCACACTCTTCGCCTACCTCGTCTCGGACATCACACACTCCTGGCTGCTCTATCAGGGACTGATCTTCGTTCTGGTGATGCTTTACGCGCCGAACGGCCTCGGCGGCATGATCCACCAGCACCTGCGTCACCGCGAACACCTCGACTGGTCACGGCTTGCGCCGCCCTATGCAGTGACCGCGCTGGGCGGTGCGCTCGTCACCGCGGCTGCGGTGTTCCTGATCGAAACCCTCGCGGTGCTCTTCAGCCGGGAGTACGAGGTCGCGCGCCGGGATGCGGGTGGCGGCTTTCCGGGCTATGAGGTCTTCGGTCTCGACTGGTCGCCGCTCAGTCCCCTGCCCTGGCTGATCCCGTTGACGCTGTTTGCCGCCGGCCTCTGGCTCATCCTGCGGGCGCGCCAGCCTATCACCCTGCTCTGGCAGCAGGTTGTCGCAGGATCCGTGCCTGGAGATAGCACGCCATGACGGAGTCGCTGCTCGAACTAGAAGGGATCGCCAAGTCGTTCGGCACGATCTCGGTCCTGCAGGACGTGAACCTCGCCGTCCGCCCCGGCGAGCGCCATGCCGTCATCGGGCCGAATGGGGCCGGCAAGTCGACACTCTTCAACCTGATCTCAGGGATGTTCGCGCCGACCAGCGGGACGATCCGCTTGCAGAACCGCCCCATAGCCGGCCTGCCGCCGCATGTGATCAACCGCGCGGGCCTCGCCCGATCGTTCCAGATCACCAGCAACTTCCGGCGACTCAGCGTGTTCGAGAATCTCCGCCTCGGCGTCCTCGCGCGCCACGGCATCCGCTTTGGCCTGTTCAGGCCCGTCTCGAGAATTCGGGCGGTGAACGAGGAAACGGCCGAACTGCTCTCCGTCGTCGGACTGGAGTGGCGGGCCCATGATATGGCCGGGGACCTGACCTACTCCGAACAGCGCGCGCTCGAGATCGGCCTGACGCTGGCCACCCGGGCAAGCGTGATCCTGCTGGACGAACCCACGGCCGGGATGTCGCGTGACGAAACCGATCAGACGGTCGAGCTGATCCGCAACGTGACAAAAGGCAAGACGCTTCTCATGATCGAGCACGACATGAGCGTCGTGTTCTCGCTCTGTGACCGGGTTTCGGTGCTGGTCTATGGGTCGGTCCTGGCGACCGATACGCCGCCGGCGATCAGTGCCAACGCCGGGGTTCAGAAAGCCTATCTGGGCGACGAGGCCGCGACATGAACCTGCTCGAGGTCAGCGGACTGCACGCGCACTATGGCAAGAGCCACGTTCTGCAGGGCGTGACCCTGACTATTCCAGATGGTGCGATCGTCTCCCTGCTGGGCCGCAACGGTTCAGGCCGCTCTACCACCCTGAAGACGATCATGGGGTTGGTGAGGCCGAGCGCCGGGACTGTACGGCTCGCGGGCAGCGATCTAGCGGCCCGCCGCCCCTTCGACATCTGCCGTCAGGGTATCAGCTTCGTCCCTGAAGAACGGCTCGTGTTTTCCAACCTCACCGTCGAGGAAAACCTACGGATGGGCATCCAGGCACCAAAGCCCGGAGCACACAGCTGGTCGGTCCCGGAGATGTACGATTACTTTCCGCGATTGAAGGAACGCAGCTCAGTGCGTGCGGGATACCTCTCGGGCGGAGAACAACAGATGCTGACGATCTGCCGCTCGCTTCTCGGCAATCCGCGTGTCCTCCTCATCGACGAGCCGACCGAGGGACTGGCCCCGCGTATCGTCGACGTTGTGATGGAAGTTATCCTGGATATCGGGCGCCGCGGAGTAGCAGTGCTGTTGGTCGAGCAGAAGCTGACGATCGCGCTGAAGGTCGCTGCAGAAGTTCTGGTTATGGGCCATGGCGAAATCGTGTTCCGCGGCACGCCCGAGATGCTCTCCGACAACCCCGACATCCGCCGCAATTGGCTGGAGGTCGCATGACCCAGAAAGAAGGAGAGGCGATGAGCTTTATCGACCGGATGCGCCCGGCGCCCGGCCTGCGGGTGCTGATCACCGCGGGCGCGTCAGGTATCGGCGCCGTGATCGGGAAGGCCTTCCTGGAGGTGGGCGCGAAGGTGATGGTCTGCGACATCGACACTCCGGCGCTTGCCGCCATCGCCGCCGCGCATCCCGGGCTGCTGACCGAGACCGCAGACGTCTCGGACGCAGGTGCCGTCGAGGCACTGACCTCCGCCGTCCGGGCACAGCTCGGAGGGCTCGATGTTCTGGTCAACAACGCGGGGATCGCCGGTCCGACGGGTACGATCGACACGCTGGAGGTTGACGACATCCGCCGCACACTCGAGATCGATCTCATGGGCCAGTTTCTCGTGACTCGTCGTTGCGTCGGTTTGCTGCGCGAGAGCCGCGGCGTGATTCTGAATATATCCTCGGTGGCGGGGCGATTGGGGATCAGTCTGCGCACGCCATATGCAGCTGCGAAATGGGGCATCGTCGGTCTGACGGAAAGCCTTGCCCGCGAACTAGGCCCCGACGGCGTACGGGTAAATGCGCTCCTACCGGGCATCGTCCGCGGCGACCGCATCGAAAAAGTTCTGACGGCCCGCGCCAAGGCGGAGGGCATCACCTATGAGGAGATGGAGAAGCTATATCTCCAGAACACCTCCCTGCGCCGTATGGTCGAACCCGAAGACATCGCCTCCATGGCGCTGTTCCTTTGCGCGCCCGCAGGTGCCAATCTCTCCGGCCAAGCGATCAGTATCTGCGGAAACGTGGAAACACTGTAAAGAAGTGCATCGGACGCAGCCGCGTGCTCGGCGCGTTCTGATTCAGTGGACGCCCTCTCGCGCCACTATGGTTTCGCGCGAAGATCTGCGGTCTGACCGCCCGCGCTGGCCAGTTCATGAAGATCGGCTAGAGATCGCTCGTCAGGTGGAGCATCTCGTTTGCAGGATGCAGACAATTCAGGAGTAACGCGCCGCAATCTATGCCGCGCTGCCGGCCATTGAACCAAGCGCCGTTTGCTCGCAATTGCGATTGCGCGCACCAACACTCAGCGACGGGCTGAAGGGTCTCTGCGCTCAGTTCTGGCTACTCAATCCGGTGCCTGCAGCGGAAACGCCACCCAAGGCGCTGTTGAAGTAGCCCGAGGCGACGTTCATGTTGGCGATCCCACCGAAGGCCCCGGCGCCCGCCGCAACCGTAGTCGCACCGGCGCTGAGTGCTCCACCATTGCCGGCATCACTGGGGGCACCAATGCCACCGGCACCACCAGTGCCGCCGAAGACGAGAATGGGGGTACCGTTGACGGTCACCGTCATCTCCTGAACCGAGATCACTTCGATGTCGCTGTTGAACGATTCGGCATAGGGGATCGCGGTTCCGCCAGCGCCACCGGCGCCTGCGATGCCACCCCCGTCGCCGGGCTCAATGGCGCCGACATGGGCATTGGCGTCGCCCATGACAGTGACTGCAGCGGTGTTATTGTCGCCGAACCTGTTCTGCGGGTTCGCCGACGCACTGGCTGCAAAGGCGATGACCAGGACGAGAGTCGCGGTTCCGGCGAGTATGTTTCTCAGCATATCTTACCCCTGCAGCGAGTATTGGCAGCAACTAGTTAAAATATGCTAAGCGATGCGCTCGGCGCGCGCTCTTCTAGATACTGGCGCGGCGGCGACTTGTGCGTCTTCACCAACACCGGAACTCCATCGTCACGGACAGCGGCGACGGCAGTACTTTGAAAGCTGAGGGGTATCAGCTCCGGCGGCGCAATCGCTTAACATCCGGGCCATAAAACTCGTGCTTGGCGCGACCAATCGAAATCACGCCCGCCACTTAGGTCACGACGCCGACGACGCCCTTACCATTGCAGAACTACGTCTGATAGCTGGGGCAAAGCGGATACATTCTTCCCTGCTCTCGAGGTCCGGGCGTGCCAGAAGCGGCCCAGGTGGTGCAGTTGGGCGCGACGGCCGCCGACCTGATGGCCGCGTCACCTGCTGGCAGCGCCGCGAAGCGTCACGGCAGATCGTTCCGGAGGATCGAGGTGCTGACATCCCGCAGTACTTCGGCCATGGTCGTGAAACTGCGATCAAGCGGCGACGTGTCGCGCCAGATCAGAGAGATTTGTCGCATGGCCAAAGGATCGTTGATTCTTCTGATGATCATGTGTGGGTCGCGATGCACCTCCGTGAACGCGTAGAGGCTCGGGAGTATGGCAAGACCCGCCCCCAGGGACGGAAGCACGCTGTACCGACAAGGCAGCCAAACCCAGGACCACCGGCTGCGTGCCTGCCTGATGCGGATCACTCAGGCACCTGGAGGAACTTTGCCTGCAGCACCGCCTCACGCTCTTCCATGTAGCGCTGCGCTGTGCACATGTGCTCGAACATGATCTCGCGCGCCGCCGCACCATCGCCGCGGCGCAGGGCACGCAACAGACGCACCTGGTAGCTGAGCCCGCTTTCGCGCAGGTCGGGATTGGGCTGCTCGTAGATTCGCCGGCACACCGTGAGGTCGCGCAACAGCGACTGCAGGAAGCGGCACATGAAGGCGAGCACGGGGTTGGGGCAGCAGGCGACCAGGATGGCGTGGAAATCGAGCTCGGCATGGCGCTGGCGGCGTTCCTCCTCGAGGTCCTGCGGCGGGTCCAGGTAGATCTGCATGGTCTGCTCGAGCCGCCGGAAATCGGCCTCCGTCAGGCGTCCCGCCACGCTGGCCGCCACCTCCGGCTCGAGAACGCGGCGCAGGGCGTAGATGTCGCCGATGGTCGGGTTCTGGAAGAAGAAGTAGTTGCCGAGCAGCTCCATCGCGCGCGCCTCGGAGAGCGCTTCCACGAAGGTGCCGCCGCCCGGCCCCGTGCGGCTGCGCACCAGGCCCTGCGTCTCCAGCACGCGCAACGCCTCCCGGATGGTGCCCTTGCTGGCCTGAAAGCGCTCGATCAGCTCGCGCTCACCGGGCAGGCGGTCGCCCGGCCTGAGGCCGCGGACCACGATCCAGTCCTTGATCTCGTCGGCGATGCTGACGGGCCGCCGCTTGCCGCGGCGCCGCGGCGCCGCCTGTGGGTCCAGGGTGTCGCTCATACTGTGGGTCAGACCTCCGGCCGCGCCGCCTGGGCCTCCGGCCCGGGGACTCGGGGCCAGGGGTCGTCCTTGCGCGGGTGGTGACAGGCATAGGCGGTTTCGCCGTCCCGTTCCACCGGCGGCGTCACCTGGCGGCAGACGTCGCTCGCGTGGGGGCAGCGCGCCGCGAAGGCGCAACCCGGCGGGGGGGCCAGGGGGTCGGGCAGCTCGGCGATCTGGGGCTCGGCGCCGATGCCACGACGCCCTGGCACCGGAGCCGAGGACAGCAGCAGCCGGGTGTAGGGGTGCAGAGGGTGGCAGAACAGCACCTCTGCCGGTCCCTGCTCCACCACGCGGCCGAAATACATCACCATCACCCGGTCGCTGATCGCTTCGACCACCGCAAGGTCGTGACTGATGAACACGTAGGTGAGGCCAAGCCGCGCCTTCAGCTCGTCCAGCAGGTTCAGCACCTGGGCCTGCACCGAAACGTCGAGCGCCGAGACCGGCTCGTCGAGGACCAGGATGTCCGGCTCCGCCGCCAGCGCCCGGGCGATGCCGATACGCTGTGCCTGTCCACCCGAAAACTCGTGCGGATAGCGCTCGAGGAACTCCGGGCGCAGTCGCACCGCGTCCATGATCTCGGCCAAGCGCGTGCGCCGCTGCGCGGCCGGCATCGCCCGCAGGTGGACCAGCGGCGCCTCGAGGATCTGGCGGATCGTCTTGCGCGGGTTCAGCGAGCTCAAGGGGTCCTGAAAGACGTATTGCACCCGTCTGGCCAAGGCGCGGCGGTCGAAGGCGGCCTCGTCGTGCACCCTGGCGCCATCCAGCAGCACCTCCCCCTCGCTCGGCCGCTGCAGGCCGACCAGGAGGCGGGCGAGCGTAGACTTGCCACAGCCGGACTCGCCGACGATGCCCAGCGTCTCGCCCTTCTCCACTTCGAAGGAGACGCCCTGCACCGCATGCACCGCCGGCTTGGCGCCGCCGAACAGGGAGCGCCCGCCGCCGAAGCGGCGGCTGACGCAGTGGACCTCCATGAGCGCGCTCATGACACCGCCCGCCCGTCATCGGCGCTGCGCGGCTTGATACAACGCACGTGATGCCGGTCGTTCAGCGCGTCGAGGCCGATTTCCCCGGCGCGACAGGCTTCCTCGGCATGCGGACAGCGCTCGGCGAAGGCGCAGCCGGGCGGCAGGGCGTTCACCGCCGGCGGTAGGCCCGGAATCGCCTCCAGGCGCCGGCCCGGCTCGCCGAGCCGCGGCACGCAGGCGATCAGGCGCTCGGTGTAGGGATGCGCCGGCGCGCTCAGCACCTCCTCGGTCGGGCCAAGCTCGACGATGCGCCCGGCATACATCACCGCGACGCGGTGGCAGATCTCCGAGACCACCCCGAAATCGTGGGTGATGAAGAGCAGCGACGAGCCACGCTTGTTGCGCAGCTGGTCGAGCAGCTTCAGCACCTGCGCCTGCACCGTCACATCGAGTGCCGTCGTCGGCTCGTCCGCCACCAGCAGCGCCGGGTCGTTGGCCAGCGCCATGGCGATGGAGACGCGTTGGCGCATGCCGCCGGAAAGCTCATGCGGGTAGGCCGCGGCACGGCCTGCCGCATTGGGAATGCGCACGGCATCGAGCAGCGTCACCGCAGCGCCCCAGGCTTCCCTATATGACATCGGCCGATGGCTGCGGATAGCCTCGGCGATCTGGTCGCCTACGGGGAACAGCGGATGCAATGTGGTGAGCGGGTCCTGGAAGATGTAGGCGACGCGGTCGCCGCGCAGGGCACGCAGGGCGGCGGCATCGAGGCTCAGAAGGTCGCGGCCCTGCAGCAGCACGCGCCCGCCGACGATCACGCCCGGCGGCGTCGCTACCAGGCCCACCAGGGACAGCGCGGTCACCGACTTGCCGGAACCGGACTCGCCGACCAAGCCAAGGCATTCGTGCGGCCGGATGTCAAAGCTGACGCGGTCGACGGCTCGGTAGATGTCGTTGCCGATACGGAACTGCGTCTCCAGGTCTTGCACGGCCAAGACGCTGTCGTCGCTCTGCCCTACCCCGGGCGAAGCTTCCGCGCCGTCCACCCCGCGGCGATCCACTCCCTGGCGATCGACTTCGGTCATCGCCACGGGTCGGGCCAGAGCGCCGGCCTTGAGCCGCGGGTCGAGCAGGTCGCGGATGCCATCGCCCAGGAGGTTGATGCTCATCACCACCAGGAAGATCATCACCCCGGGAATTATCGAGACGTGCGGCGCCGTGATCAGCAGCTTGCGCCCCTCGCCAAGCATTGAGCCGAGGTCGGCCTGCGGCGGCTGCGCGCCGAGGCCGAGGAAGCTGAGGCCGGCGGTCTCCAGGATCATCCAGCCGATCGTGGTGGAGATGGTGATGACGATGACCGGCAGCACGTTTGGCAGCACCTCGGTGAGCAGGATGGCGAGGTTCGACTTGCCTGAGAGGCGCGCGGCGTCGATAAACTCGCGGCGGGCCAGGCCGAGGGTGACACCGCGGATGTTGCGCGCGAAGAAAGGAATGTTGACCACGGCGATGGCGAAGAGAGCGTTCATCAGGCCCGGGCCCAGCGCCGCTACGATGGCCAGCGCCAGCAGGATGTAAGGAAAGGCCATCAGCATGTCGATGCTGCGCATGAGCAGCGTGTCGGCGCGCCCACCGAAGTAGCCGGCGAGGATGCCGATAGTCGATCCGAATACGGCGGCCACCGCGGTCGCCGAGAGGCCAACCAGTAGGCTGACGCCGGTCCCCCACAAAAGCCGTGAGAGAATGTCGCGGCCCAGGTGATCGGTGCCGAGCAGATGGCTCTCGGCGAGGGGCCGCAGCAGGCGGTCAGCCGGGGCCGTCGCCGCCGGGTCCTGCAGAGGCAACAGCGGCGTCACCAGCACCAGTGTGACAATAACCAGCAGCAGTCCGGCGCCGAGGGTCGCGAGCTGGTTGCGCGCGAAGAGGCGGAGCGAAGACGGTCGCCTGGCGCGTCGGCCGGCGGGCGGCGCAGCAGCGGTCTCTGCGGCGGTCATGGCCGCCTCTTCATGACCGGAGCCTCGGGTCGATGAGGTGCTGGAGCAGGTCGGTAACCAGATTGAACAGCACATAGCTTGCCGCCACGACCAGGACGCCGCCCTGAACCAGCAGCAGGTCGCGCGTAGAGATAGCGGTGACGAGCATGCGGCCGATGCCGGGCCATTGGAACACCGTCTCGATGTAGACGGCGCCGCCGAGCACGAAGCCCGCCTGCACGCCGATCACCGGGATGACGCTGACCAGCGCCGCCTTGAAGGCGTGACGGTAGATGACGCGGCGCTCGCTCACGCCCTTGGCGCGGGCGGTGCGGATGTAGTCCTGGCGCAGCACCTCCAGCATGGCGGCACGAGTGAGGCGCGCGATGACGCCGGTCGCCACCACGGCGAGGGTGACGGCGGGCAGCGCGAGATGACGCAGCAGGTCCGGCAGGTCGCCGCCACCATAGATCGCAAACATGCCGCTGGCCGGCAGCCAGCGCAGCGAGACGGCGAAGGCGAGGATCAGCAACAGGCCGAGCCAGAACGACGGCACCGAAATGCCGATCAGCACGAAGAAGGTGATGATCTTGTCTGTCCAGCCGTACTGCCGTACGGCCGTCACCACGCCGGCGATTAGCCCCAGAACCGAGCACAGGACCAGCGATGCGCCGGCGAGGATGAGCGTCGCCGAAAAGCGCTCAAGCACTTCGTCGATGACCGGCCGGTTGAGGTTGTAGGAGCGCCCGAAGTCGCCGTGCAGCAGGTTGCCGAGCCAGACGAAGTACTGCTCCACCAGAGTACGGTCGAGGCCGAGCTGGCGGTTCAGCCGCGCGACGTTCTCCGGCGTCGCATAGGAGCCGAGAATGGCGGTCGCCGGGTCGCCAGGGATCATCGCCATGATGAAGAAGACGATGACTGTGAGTCCCAGCAGCACCGGGACCGCCAGCGCCAGGCGCTTCAGCGTGTAGGCGAGCATCGCCGTCGCTCTCCCGTCCGGGGAAGGTGCCGACCGGAGCCGCCCTACCTGCGGCGGCCCCGGACAGCCCAAGGCTGACGCCGCATCAGCCCTTTGTCACGTCTTTCAGAATCAGGAAGAAGGACGGCTGCAGCTGGAAGCTCCCCACGGCCGCAGCGCTCACCGCATTTTGCTTCCAGTTGGCGATGAAGGCCCAGGGCGCATCCTCGTGCACGATCTCCTGCATCGCCTTATAGAGCCTCGCGCGTTCGGACTGGTTGGTGCTGCGCCGCGCCTCCTCCAGCAGCTTGTCGACCTCCGGATTGGAGTAGTAGCCGGAGTTGAAGCCGCCGTTCTCCGGGAAAGCCTCGCTGCGCAGAGCGAGATAGGGCAGTGTGTCGGGGTCGTTGGTCATCCACGCCATCTCGGCCATGTCCGCCTTGCCTTCGAGGCCCGGATTCACCTTGCCGAGAAAAGTGTTCCACTCGTAGGTCTCGATCTCGACGTTGAGGCCGACCTTGGCGAGGTCCGCCTGGATCGCCGCGCCCATCGGCACCGGGTCGAGCATGCCCGACCCTCCCTCGGTCACGTAGAAGGTCAGCTCGGCGCCCTCGTGCCCGGCTTCCTTGATCAGCGCCTTGGCCTTCTCGGGGTCGTGGGGATAGGGATCCAGCGCGTCGTTGTGCGCCCAGGCGAATGCCGGCGGCGTCGGTCCGGCCGCGACCTCCGCCGTACCCTGCAGCACGTTCTCCACCAGCGCCTTCTTGTCGATGGCGTAGTTCACCGCCTGTCGCATCTTCTTGTCGGCCAGCGGACCTTCTTTGGCGTTGAGAATGAGGAACCACACATGCGGGCCGGCCTGCTCGTGCACCTGATAGCCCGCATCGCTCTGGAAGGTGGCTACCGAGTCCGGTGGCACCTCGACCATCAGGTCGATGCCGCCCGACAGCATCTCGGCGACGCGGGTGTTGGCGTCGGTGATCGGGCGGAACACGACAGCCTCGAGCGGCGGCGCGCCATCCCAGTAGTCTTCGTTGCGCACCACCACGACCTTGGCATTGCTTTCCCACTCGGCAAAACGGAAGGGGCCGGTGCCGGAGGGGTGGCGGCCGAAATCCTTGCCGTGCTCCTTCACCGCTTCCGACGAGACGATGAGGCCGGTGGGATAGGCGAGGTTGGAGAGGAAAGGCGCATAGGGCTCCTTCAGCTTGAAGACGACGGTGCCCTCGCCCTCAGCAGTCACGCTCTCGACGGCGCTGAAGAAGAACGACAGCGGGAAGGGTCCGGTGTCGTGATAGGGATGGTTCTCGTCGAGCATGCGCTCGAAGTTGAACTTCACCGCCTCGGCGGTCAGCGGACTGCCGTCGTGGAAGGTGACCCCGTCGCGCAGCTCGAAGGTGTAGGTGGTCCCGCCGTCGCTGATGGTCCAGGACTCGGCGAGCGCCGGCTCGACCTCCAGAGTGCCGTCCTTGTAGCGGACCAGGCCGTCGTAGACGTTCATCAGGATGCGGAAGTCGTTGACCGCGGTCACTGCGTGCGGATCGAGCGACTTCGGCTCGGCGATCTGGCCAACGACGAGCACGCCCGGTGGCGTCTGAGCCAGCGCCGCATTGCTGGCCGCACTGCTGAGGGCGAGGATCGCAAGAGCCGCTGCTGCTTGAAGAATTCTTTTCATTACCGCCTCCCTGCTGGATCGGTGGCGCGCTCATAGACGCGTTTACAGAGCAAATTTAGCATGATAAATAGAAAACGGGAGCATTTTTTCATGATAAATTATCCGCAAGCGGGCGAACGCAGAACGGCTTTGCCGGCATGACTTTCACCGTCATCGGTCGCGATCCGACAAGTGGTGCCTTCGGCATCGCCACCGCCACGGGCAGCATCGCCGTCGGCGCCCAGGTTCCCCATTGCCGCTTCGGCGTTGGCGCTATCGCGACCCAGGGCCATACCACCAACCTGCGCTTCCCCCACCGCGGCCTGCCGCTGCTGGCGCGCGGCCAGCCGGCGCCGGAGGTCGTGCGCCGCCTGGTGAGTGAAGATGTGGGCGCCGAGTTCCGACAGCTGGCGGTCATAGATAGGAAGGGTGGCACCGCCGGCTGGACCGGAAGCGCCAACGGCGACTTCAAAGGTCACCATGAAGGCGACGGTTTGATCGTCGCCGGCAACATACTGTCCGGGCCGCAGGTGCTTGAGGCGATGCTCGCCGCTTACCAGCGGGCTGCCGGGGAGGATTTCGCCAACCGCCTGCTGGCCGCGCTGGCCGCCGGCGAGGCGGCGGGCGGTGACAGCCGCGGCACCTGCTCTGCTGCCTTGCTGTGCGATATCGGCGCCGGCGCCGCCCTGAACCTGCGCATCGACTATAGCGAGACGCCGGTAGTCGCACTCCAGGCGCTGCATGAGCGATCCCGCGCCCCCGAATACCGCGATTTCCTGAGACGCCTGCCAGACGAGCAGAACCCGGCCAGTCACTGAATGCGCGTCTGCACGGAAACGCAGTCATAGGTACAGGCGCTGGCCGCCCTTCCTGCTCATTTCACAATCGATCGAACACCTGTCCTCCGGGTATCGTCGAGGCAGCCCTCGCGGTGCTGCCTAGTTGGCGGAGTTGCGCGACAATTCCGACAGGATGCGGGCCCAGCTTCGGATGCTCTTGTGCAGGCGCTCGAGGTCGTAGCGCTCGTTGGGGGCATGGATGGCGTCGTCGCCGCGAATGAAGCCGACGGTGATGCAGTCGACACCAAGATGCTGGGTCAAAAGGCCGACGACGGGCACCGCGCCACCGGTACCCTTAATGAGGGCCGGCTCCGGCCACTCGGCGTCGAGTGCCCGGGCCGCGGCGGTGATGTAGGGACTGGCCTCGTTCACCGAGACCGCGGTGCTGCCCCCCGCGCCCTCGAACTCGACGCGGCAGCCGGCCGGGACGCGCGCTTCGACGAAGGCGCGGAACTTCGCCCGGATGTCCTCCGGCTGCTGGCGGCCGACCAGGCGGAAGGTGAGCCGCGCGTAGGCCGAGGCGGGCAGCACCGAGCGCTCGCTGGGCCCGGTGTTGCCGCCGCAGATGCCGTTGAAGTCCACGCCGGGGCGCCCCACATGCGCTCGACCACGCCCAGCGCTTCCCCGCCAGGCCCTTCCTCGCCGGCGCTGCCAGCCAGCGAAACGCCGGCGGCGGCCTCGTTCACATCCAGCGCTTCCCACTGGGCGCGGATGGCCGGTGCCACGGGCTCGACGCCGTCGTAGAAGCCCTCAATGGTCACCCTGCCCCGGTCGTCATGGATCGCGTGAAGGATTCCGGTTAGCACCCGCACTGGATTGACGACGACATTGCCGTAGTGTCCTGAATGCAGTTCGCCGTTCGGCGCGAAGATGGTGACCTTTTCGTGCACCAGTCCCTTTAGCCGCGTGGTGATGGCCGGCCGGGTCGGCGACCACATGTCGCTGTCGCTGTTGAAGGCGACGTCGCAGGCGAGCAGTTCGCCGTTGGCCGCCACGAAGTCGGGGAGGCTGGCGGAGCCGCTCTCCTCCTCGCCCTCCAGCATGACCGTGACGTCGACCGGCAGTTCACCGGTGCTGTCACGCCAAGCCCGCAGCGCCTCGATGACGGACCAGAACTGGCTCTTGCTGTCGGCGGCGCCGCGCGCGTAGATGCGCCGGAGCCCGTCCTCTTCGCGGATCAGCGGCTCGAAGGGCGGCGTGTTCCAGGCATCGATCGGATCGGCCGGCTGCCACCCCGCGGGTGGTCGTCGAGACCGCCTACTCCTCCACCATCTGTGCGCTGGTGCTGGCCGGCAATGGCTGCGGCATTGTCGATCCGCTCACCGCTATAGGCTACATGGAAAGGGGTCTGGTCCTGAAAACTCTAGAACCCGCCATTCATTTCAGAACGCTGCTGCTGTTCCCGCCGCAGAAAAAGTCGAAGCTGGTCGAGCAACTAGCGGAAGCGCTGCGACTGGAACGGGATAAAGTGCTTCGATAGACAAGGACACTTGCTTCATCGCGGGGTGGCAGCGTTTAAGCCGATCACACCTCCAATCGCGAAAAGCCTATTGTCCGCAGCGGGTCAGGAGCGGACTACCAGCGAAGCCAACGACCGGCTGGATGACAGGCCGCCATCAGAAGGAAGGTGTGAAACTCAAACGGGCTTGTAGCCGCGGGACGATGGGCGGTACGAACTCGCGCCGGTTCTCGTCGCTTGCACGTCGCCCCGCTCCCGAGGTCGATGGCGAGCTCCCCCACCGCGCCCCACTGGCAGGGGTCGCTACTCCAGTGCAAGTGTCAGGGTCGGAGTTCGGCAAGCTCGCGCCGGAACGGCAGGGCGTCGCCGATGTCAGGTACGTCCAGATCCTCAGCGTAGCGTCGCCCGGCATAGGTGGCCCATGCGATGGGGCCCGGTGCCGCGGCGTCTCCGATCAGCTTCAAGGACAAGATCCCGGCGGCGCGCCAGTCGCGCGCGTGCAGCTCGTGATAGAGTGCGTCGCTCGGCGTGCGGCTCGTGACCATGACCACAGCATCGGCCGGCATGGCTGATTGGGCGCCCGTCCACGTGCAAGCCAGCCTAACCTCACCCGCGCCGATGGCATCCGGCGCCTTGCACGGAATCACGTTGACGCCAAGCGAGAGCAGCCGTCGCATGATGGTGGCCTGCTCCAGTGTGTTCTCAGTCCACTCCGCCACCTTGGTGGCCGGCGTGACGAAGTCCACCTGGCAGCCGCGCGCGACCAGGACCTCGGCGATAGCCGACCCCATATAGAAGTGGTCGTCGTCGTAGAGCATGACCCGCCCGCCGACCGGACCCTCGCCGGCCATCACGTCGTCCGGGGTGAACAGCGGCATAGCCGGGTCGGTCGGTACGGCGACAAGGTGCTGGCGCGCCACCACATCCCGGCGCCAGGTCGCCCCGGTCGCAACGGCGACGTGCTGGACTCCCATCTCAATGACGTCGTCGGCCGTCATGCGGCTGTCGAGATAAGTCTCGACATTCGCCATGGGCGCGATCTGGCCGCTGCGGTAGTCGGCCACGCGGCCCCAGGCCGCAAGACCCGGCAGCTTCCGTTCCCGCGCCACCCGGCCGCCGAGCATGGTTGTGGCCTCGGCCAGCGTGACGCGATAGCCGCGTTTACCGAGCTGCAGCGCGGCCTCGAGGCCGGTCGGGCCCGCGCCGACGATCAGGACCGATTCCGACGGACCCTTGGGACGCGCACGCTCGGGATGCCAGCCCTTGCGCCATTCCTCCATGAAGGCCGTGTTCTGCGTGCAGCGGCTGAGGGCGCCTGTCATGTCGCCGCTGACGCAGATGTTGCAGCCGATGCATTCGCGGACATCGTCGAACCGGCCTTCCTCGATCTTCTTCGGCAGGAAGGGATCGGCGATCGATGGCCGGGCCGCGCCGATGAAGTCGAGGACTCCATCCTTGACCTGTCTGACCATCTCGTCGGCCGAAGTGAAGCGACCGACGCCGACGACGGGCTTCCGCGTCAGGTCCTTGATGCCGCGCACCAGGTCCTCCTGCGCCGCCTCCGGCACGAAGCGCGAGGTGCCGGAGCAGCTCTCCCAAGTGCCGTGCGCCAGGTCCCAGAGGTCTGGAAGATCGCTGTTCATTGCAATGAAGTCACGGACCTCGGCGTTTGAGAAGCCGAGCGCGCCGGCCTCGTGCAGCGACAGCCGCAAGGTGATTGCCATTTCACCGCGCATTTCCTCGCGCGCCTCTGCGACGACCTCGCGTACGAAGCGCGAGCGGTTCTCCAAGCTGCCGCCGTACTCGTCACTGCGCCCATTGGTGGCGCGGGAGAGAAAGTGCTGGAAGATGCCGAAGCCGTGCGCCCCGTAGAAACAGACCAGGTCGAAGCCCGCCGCCTGCGCGCGGCGTACGGCGTTGCGGAACCAGCGCCGGATGTCGCGGATATCGTCGCGGTCGATGGTGCGCGCCTGGACCGGATCGGCAGTGAAGGTCAGGATGGGGCCGCCGGTGACGGCCAGCGGCACCTCTCGGGTGTAGAGATTCGGCCCGTTGATGCCAGAATAGGCCAGCTGAATGCCGGCCAGCGCGCCGTGGGACTTCATCGCCTCGGCCATGCGAGCCAGCGCCGGGATATCCCGATCGTCCCACAGTCGTTGCTCGATGAAGGGCGTGATTTCGGAGCTCTGGTGGATCTCTGTCTGCTCGGTAAAGATCACGCCCCAGCCGCCCTCGGCCTTGGTGCGGCGCATCTCAGCCACAGCCGAGGGGTCGCGGTAGCCGCCACCGTTGCAGTGCGGCACCTGGTAGAAGCGATTCTTCGCAACCTTGGGACCGATCTGCACAGGCTCAAACAGGATATCATAGCGGCTGGGTCGCGGACTGGAATCCATAGCTCGCTCCACTTTTGCGAAGTCCAAGCGGCGGCGTTCCCGCCCCCGTCTGGACGCACTGCCCCTGCCGTCGCCGGTTCAGGCGACGGTTTGTCCCCTCAGGCAGTGCGTCCCTCTTTGGGGCGTCACCGCTTCAGGTTGGTCCAGATCGTGTCGTACAGGCGCTGCGTCTCCTCATCGCAGGCCTTGACGAAGTCGAAAGTCGCGCCCTTGGGTGGATTGTTCTCGGGGCTGTTCTTGATCGTGTCGTTCAGGAAGGGCTCGGTTCCCTTAACGCCGGCTGTATAGGCGGCATAGTTCGTCACCGCTGCGGCATTCTCCGGCTCCAGCAGGAAGTTCATGAAGATCAGCGCGTTTCCGCGGTTGGGGGCATTCTTCAGCAGCACCACGTTGTCCATCCAGACGACCGCACCTTCCTTGGGATAGGCATATTCGACGTTCGCCCCTTCGGCGCGCGCCTTGGCCGAGAAGCCGTTGTAGATCATGCCTGCGGCCGCGTCGCCGGAAACCAATACATCCTTCGCAATGTCGGACCCGAAGGAGGCCCAGCTCCCCTTGGCGCCCAGCAGCATGTCCATCAGCCCCTTCAGCTGGTCACGATCCTGCGTGCACTGCGGGATGCCCATGTACATCGAGGCCAGCGCCAGCACCTCGCCTTGGCTGTCCAACACGTTGATGCGGCCCTTCAGCTCCTCCGGTGGATTGAAGATGATGGCGAGCGTGTTGATGTCGCCCTTGTAGACGTCGCGGTTCACCGAGAAGGCGGTCGAGCCCCACTGGTAGGGAATCGAGTGCTTGCGGCCGGGATCGAAGGGGACGTCCAGCCACTCCTCCTGGATGTTGGCGAAGTTCGGCACCTCGTCCGGGGTGAAGCTGTCAAGCAGGCCCTGGTTGCGCATGATCTCGACCATGTAGTCACCCGGCACGGCGACGTCGTATTCCCCAAGTCGGCCGGCCTTGAGGCTCGCCAGCATTGCTTCGTTGGAGTCGTAAGTGTCGATGGTCACATCGATGCCGGTCTCGGCCTCGAACTTGTCGACCAGTTCCGGCGGCATGTACTCGAACCAGTGATAGACCTTCAGCTCGCCGGCCGCGAAAGCGGGCCCGGAAAGCAGGGAGGCTGAGAGAACTGTAAAGGCAAGCGCAAGTCGGTTCATTGTCTTACTCCCTGTCGACTAACGGGCCTTCTGCCCGATGCGGTTGATCAGATAACTCAGCGTGACGAAGACGGCCGAGAAAACGAGCATCAGCGTTGAGATCGCCATGATGTTGGGCTTGATGCCTTGCTTCACCGAGCCGAAGATCGCGGTCGGCAGGGTCTCCATGCCGGCGCCCTTCACAAAGTTCGTGATGATGAAGTCGTCCAGGCTGATGATGAAGGCGAGCAGCCAGCCGGAGATGACGCCCGGCATCAGCAGAGGCAACAGGATCAGCCGGAAGGCCTGCCAGCGGGTCGCGTAGAGATCCCGGGCGGCCAGCTCGTAGCTCTCCTCGATACCCTGCAGCCGGGCCGAGATCGGCAGGTAGGCAAAGGGGATACAGAAGGTGATGTGTGCGATTAGGATGGTTCCGTAGCCGGTGCGCACGCCGATGGTGGTGAAGAAGATCAGGGTGGCGACGGCGATGACGATTTCCGGCACCATCAGCGGCAGGCTGATGACGGCGAAGCTCGCCTGGCGCCCCCGGAACGCCCCGCCCCGGGTCATCGCCACCGCCGCCGCCACCGCGATGACCGTCGCGGCGCTGGCGGCGAGGAAGGCGATGCTGATGGAATTCCACGCGGCGGCGCGGAAGATTGGCGCCTCCTGTCCGATGAAGACGTCGACGTACCACTCGAAGGAGAAGCCGCCCCAGGCGGTGATCGACCGGCTGGCGTTGAAGGAATAGACCGCGACCACGATCAGCGGCACGTAGAGGACTGTCAGGCACAGCGCGGTGAGCACGCCGAAGCCGCGGTAGCGCCTGATGTTGCTGTACATATCCATCAGCGCTGCTCCCGCCCGGCGGAGCGCGCGTGCCACAGCAGCACGGCAAGCACCATGGTCAGCAGGATCATGGCCGCCGCGGAGCCGAAGGGCCAGTTGCCCGCGCTGCCGCGGAACTGCTCGTCGATCAGCGAGCCGATCATGTAGGTGCGCGCGCCGCCGAGCAGGTCCGGCGCCAGGAAAGCGCCCAGCGACGGCACGAAAACCAGGATGCAGCCGGCCACGATGCCGGGCTTAACCGCGGGCAGCACGATCACGCGCAGGGTGGTCCAGGGGCCGGCATAGAGGTCGCGCGCGGCCTCGGAGAGGGAGAAGTCGTAGCGTTCCACCGCGGCGTAGATTGGCAGCACCATGAAAGGCAGATAGCTGTAGAACAAACCGATCTGCACGGCGACGTCAGTGTTAATGATGCGCAGCGGGCTGTCGACTAGCCCGAGGGCCAGCAGCGCCTCGTTGAAGGGGCCCTGATCGCGCAGCAAAAAGCGCATGGAGACGGTGCGGATCAGCAGGTTGACCCAGTAGGGCACGGTGATCAGGAAAATCCACAGTGCCCTGTGGCGGGGATTGCGCGTCGCGATGAACCAGGCGGTGGGAAAGCCGATCACCAGGCACAGCAGTGTCGCCAGGCCCGCCTGCCAGATCGAGCGCCAGAAGATGGCGATGTAGTTCCAGTTGGGCTGCGGCGGTTCGTCGCCGAACAGGCCGCGGTCCAGAAAGAACTGGTCATAGGCGTCCAGGCTGAACTGCCAGACGATGCCGCCTCGGAAGTCTTTCGTCAGGAAAGAGTAGGTCGCCATCAGGGCGACGGGAACCACAAGGAAGATGCCGATGACCAGCCAGCTCGGCAGCAGCAGCGGCGCGACGAGCTCGCGCCAGCCCGTTCCGCCGCGCGTGGCGCTGCCGGTGGCCGGGTCCGCGGCCATCAGTCCACCAATAGGCGCACCGCGCCTTCCTCGATGCGGAAGCCAATTTCTTCGCCCTGCCGGGGCAGCGACGTGCGTGCCGAGTTCTGCAGCCGTACCGTCAGAACAGTGTCGTCGGCAAGGCGCGCCAGCAGTTGCAGGTCGGTGCCGAGATAGACCACGCGCTGGACACGGGCGGTCAGGTCGGCCTCGCCGGTGGCGGCCAGAGACAGCCGCTCCGGCCGGATGGAGACGTGGTGGGCGCCGGGCACCACGCCTTCAGGGGCCGAGGCGGTGAGTCCTCGGCAACCGGCGAGGTCCACCTTTGCAACCCCGCCGGTGATTTCGCCGACCGTCACCGGCAGTACGTTGGTCTCGCCGATGAAGTCGGCCACGAAGCGGTTGATCGGCGCCTCGTAGATGGCTTGCGGGTTACCAACCTGCTGGACCTCGCCGGCCGACATCACAGCGATGCGGTCCGACATGGCCAGTGCTTCCTCCTGGTCGTGGGTCACGAAGACGAAGGTGATGCCGGTCGTCTCCTGCAGCTGCTTTAGCTCGACGCGCATGGCCTGGCGCAGCTTCAGGTCGAGGGCCGACAGCGGCTCGTCGAGCAGCAGAACCCGCGGGCGCGGCGCCAGCGCGCGCGCCAGGGCCACCCTCTGCTGCTGGCCGCCCGAAAGCTGTGAGGGAAGCCGGTCAGCAAAGTCGGACAGATGCACCATCTCGAGCATCTCGGCGGCGCGCACCTCCCGCTCGGCTGGCGCCACACCTTTCATCCGCAGCCCGAACGCGACGTTTTCGCGCACCGACATATGGGGAAACAGGGCGTACTGCTGAAAGACGGTGTTGACCGGCCGCCTTTCGGGGGGAAGTGTGGCGATGTTCGAGCCGAACAGCGCGATCTCGCCTTCGGACACCTCCTCAAAGCCCGCGATCGAACGCAAGAGGGTTGTCTTGCCGCAACCGGAGGGACCCAGAAGCGTGAAGAACTCGTTGTCGGCGATAGACAGCGACACGCCCTTGAGCGCTTCGAAACTGCCGTAGCGCTTCACGACCCGCTTGATGCCGACGGCCTCCCGCTGGGGACTTTCGCGGGTCCCTGGGATTTTTGACTGGACGGAACTCATATACCCCCTCATTTTAGCTATGACGGTAAATCTGGGCGGTATCGGTGGTATATAACCCCAAGGGGGTATGATGGATGCTTTGCCCAATGCGGCCGAAGTCGCGCTAGCGGACGCGATCCGTACGGCCGGTGGTGCCGGCTTCGAGTCGGCCCTGTGCAACTTCCTGCGCCGCAGCATTGCCTGCAACAATGTGGTAGTGCTCGCCTACCGCCGTGCGGCGGTCCCGGAGGTGCTCTATGAGCAGGCGGACGATCCGGTGGTGTTCCGCGACCTTCACCGGATCTACGTTGCCGGCGCCTACCTTCTCGACCCGTTCCACGACCTGCACCTGAACCGCATCGTCCCCGGCGCCTACCGCCTGCTGGACATCGCCCCCGATCAGTTCCAGCGCAGCCAGTACTTCCTGGACTACTACCGCCAAACCACTTTGGTCGACGAATTGACCTTCGTGAGCTATCCGGATGCCGACACCACGTTAACGATTTGCCTCGGCCGTGATGCCTCGATGCCGCACCCTTTTGGGATTCAGGCTCGCTCGACGGCCGCGCGGATCGCCCCGGTCGTAACCGTTCTGGCAGACCGCCACTGGCACGAGCTGCGTTCGAACGTAACGTCGGCACCGGTGCCGGCAGGCGCCTTGCCGGAGCGACTGCGCCGGGTACTGACCGAGCGCCATGCGATCCGTCTGTCGCAACGCCAGGCCGAAGTGGCGCTGCTGATCCTGCAGGGTCACTCCTCGGGCTCGATCGGGCTCCGCCTGGGCTTGTCGGCGCAGACGGTGAAAGTGTTCCGGCGCCAGCTCTATAGCCGTTGCAGTATCAGCTCGCAGGCGGAGCTCTTCGCACTTCTCCTGCCGCTGCTGACCGCGAAGGTAACCTGAGCTCCGATGAGAAGACAGAAACCGAGCCCCGGGACCCCAGACAACCTAGCGAGACTCGCCTTCTGCTTTGGGTCACGAAGCGACATCCATCTCCACCGTGAGCGCGTCAGCATCCCGTGGACAAACGGACTCGCGGAAAATTAGACGACTTGGAAATCAGGTCCCCAGCCACTCCGCCACAGCAAGATCAGTTGCTTACGAGCAGCAGAGACGCTCTGTATCTCAGGGTGTACCAGAGAGCCGTGTCACCGGACCTGCCTGTGAGTTGCCGCTCAGCAGTACAGCGCGACCCGCAGGAAGTCCGCCTCACCTTCTCGCAGCCTGACGCGCCCCTGGTGCTGCGCTGGATCGCGCCTGACGGCAGCCAGCTAGCCTTCCCCGAGGCGCCGAGCGAGCGAAGAGGACGGATCTGCCCCTTGGCCTGCCGCCCGGTGGCTCATACTCAGCGCTTCCCTCGGTGAGAGGGACTGCGGCCGCGGAAGCTCACTCGGCCAGCGCTCGCCATGCCTGCCAGTCCTTCTCGACGCTCTAACTTGTCAGCGAGAACACGCCGGCTCACCACGATATGGCCGGAGCCGGCACCCTGCAGGGCAACGTTGGCGTTCTGCAAGGCTATCAGCGGCGCAACGGCTTGGTGATCAAGGCGCGGCAATCCCCGCTTGAGGCCAGGCCCGGTCATCTTGTCCTGCAGACTTGGACTTCTTGTCTGCATTCGCGCGGGCGAGCCTCTAGCTGGTTGATTCTCCAACGCTTCGGATCTGGCACGGCACTTGCTACCTGAGATGATGCAGTTGCAAGCAAGGTGGGACGCGTTCCTCTGACGGATCGCGCAGCACTGTCAAAAGGCAACCGCCAAAGCTTTCGCAAAGGTGTCCGCAGATCGGCCGCCTGCACCGAAAGCGCATAACAGGTCGATCCGGGGAATGCCCGGACGGGGGGAAACGATCTAGGGCACCGCCTGGTGTCTCCGCAGCCCTTTCCGTCCACCGCCTCGGATCGTCGGGAGGGGGACACGGCAGATGGCAATCGCGCCTTCGGGCTCAAAAATTAGACAGCAGTGCCACCGCCTGCATCGGACAAGACGAGCGTCTTCGCCCGCATGCGACGCACGTCCGAACTCCCACCGTACGTTTCATCCAAGGGAGGAACTCCATGAAACGAGGTAGATTGCGAAACTGTCTGACTTCGGTCGCTGCGGTAGCGACGATCGCTGCGTCGTTCATATTGCCGCCAGCCGCCGCTGCTCAGGAGACACAATACTTCCCGGTCGCCAGCAGTCGCGTCGGCCCCTATTCCGCCATGGGCACGGGCTACTACGGCGCGCAGATCGACTACATGAACTACGTCAACATGAATGGCGGCGTAAACGGCGTCATGCTGACGTGGCAGGAATGCGAGACCGAGTACAACGCAGTCAAGACAGTCGAATGCTATCAGCGCCTTCTCGAAAAAGACGGCCAGAAGATCGTCGTTTTCGACACTCTGGGCACACCGGGCGCCTACGCCGTCATCAACCGCATGGCCACGGACGAGGTCGTTCTTGCACAGTACGGCTACGGCCGTACCGACGGCGCCGACGGCCGGGTATGGCCCTGGGTCTTCAACGCCGCCAGTCACTACTGGTCGCAGATCGCGGTCAAGATGAAGTTCATGGCCGAGCAGGAAGGCGGCATCGACAAGATGAAGGGGAAGAAGATCGTTCACCTTCATATCGACTCTGCCTACGGCCGCGAGCCCCTGCCCGCGATGCGGAAGATTGCAGAGGACTGGGGGGTCACGCTGGTCGAAATCTCCATCCCGCCGCCGGGCCTGGAGCAGCAGTCGCAGTGGCTCCAGATCCGCAAGGAACGACCTGACTGGGTCACCTTCTGGGGCGCCGGTTCCGGCATGAATTCGACCGCGATGACCAACGCCGCGCGCGTCGGCTTCCCGCGGGACCGCATGATGTACGTCACCTTCGGCGCAGCCGAAGAGGACATGTATCCCGCCGGAGACTCCGCCAAGGGAACCTACGCAATGGCCAATGCACTGCCGGGCGATCACTACCCGCTGGTGCAACGGATCAAGGAACAGGTCTACGGCGCCGGCAAGGGCAATCTGGCCGACGAAAACCGCGTCGGGTCGGTGTACTGGAACCGGGGCCTCGGCGCTGCCGTCATGTGGATCGAGGCACTGAAGAACGCGCAGGAGATGCATAACAAAGTCGGCAAAGCCGTGACCGGTGCCGAGTTCCGCGACGGTTACGAGGCGCTGAACATGACCGAGGCGCGCCTCGAGGAAATCGGCATCAAGGGCATGGTCGCACCGTTCTCCATCTCCTGCGAGAACCACGAGGGCGCCGGAAAGTTCGCCGTCATGCAGTGGAACGGGGAAAAGTTCGAACAGGTCACGGGGTGGGAGGCACCGCTCGATCCGGCCTACATCCGCCGGTTGGTGGAGGAGTCCGCGGCCAAGTTTGCCGCGGAGAACAACATCACACCCAGGAAATGCTGATCGCCGACCGCAGCTAAACCGGACGGGGGGCCAGAGATGACGACCTTTTGGCAGTCATTTCCGGCTCCCCCGACGGCCCCTGTCCGGACAACACGACTCCGATCCTTGGTGCCGCCTGGGAAAAAGGGATTGACGAAGTCATATGAGCGCAAACGCCGACAACATTCTCGAACTCGATAAGGTCGCGGTCCTGTACGACAACGTCATCGCCGCTCTGCATGACGTCTCGCTTGCGGTACCGCGCGGAAAGATCGTCGCCCTCCTCGGCGGCAACGGTGCCGGTAAGAGCACGACCCTCAAAGCGGTGTCCACAATGCTGGCGGCCGAGCGGGGAAAGGTGACGCGGGGCACGATTACCTACGATGGCATCCCCGTGAACCACCAGAATCCGGCTGAGATGGTCGGGCTCGGCATGGTCCAGGTCCTGGAAGGCCGACGCTGCTTCGGGCACCTGACGGTCGAGGAGAATATCATCGCTGGCGCCTACTCGCGGAAGCTCTCAAAGGCCGAGATGAAGAACGAACTCGAACGGGTCTACGGCTTCTTCAAGCGTCTCCGGGAGAGGCGCAAGAGTCAGGCCGGATTCACTTCCGGCGGTGAACAGCAGATGGTCGCGGTCGCCCGCGCCATGATGACCAAGCCGAAAATGCTGTTGCTCGATGAGCCCTCTATGGGCCTCGCACCCCAGCTCGTCGCCGAAATATTCAACATCGTGAGAGAGCTGAACGAAAAAGAAGGCGTCAGCATCCTCCTCGCTGAACAGAACACCAACGTGGCGCTGCGAAACGCCGATTACGGCTACATCATCGAAACCGGTCACGTCATGCTCCACGGGACCGCTAAGAGCCTCCTGAACGATGAAAAGGTGAAAGAACTGTATCTCGGCATCTCGAAGGAAGGCCGGAAGAACTTCCGCGACGTGCTCAGGGCAGAGAGCTCTGATCGCCACGTAGGTCATTGACAGGACCGGACCGCGGCGGGTGGGCAAACAGAGGACAGACATGAAAGTGGACAGAAGCTTCCCCATCGGCGCGCCGATACTGGAGATAAGAAACATCTCCCTCCATTTTGGCGGCGTCCGGGCCATCACCGATACGTCTTTCAACGTCCTCGAGCACGAGATCCGGGCGATCATCGGCCCCAACGGCGCTGGCAAGAGCTCGATGCTGAACTGCATCAATGGGATCTATAAACCGCAAGAAGGCACGATCGCTTTCAAGGGTGAAGTGCTGGAGAAGATCAATCCCAACTTCATCGCGCGAAAAGGCATATCGCGCACCTTTCAGAACCTGGCGCTGTTCAAACGGATGTCGGTTCTCGACAACATCCTGGTGGGCCGCCGGCTGCACATGAACGCCAACGTCCTTGAGGTCGCTTTCCAGCTCCCGAGGGCCCGGCGCGAGGAAAAGGCCAATCGCGAGCGAAGCGAAGAGATCATCGAGTTCCTCGAGATCACGGATGTCCGCAACTCGCCTGTCGGCAAACTGCCGTATGGCCTGCAGAAGAAGGTGGAGCTGGGACGCGCCCTCGCCACCGAAGCCGAGGTCCTGCTGCTCGACGAGCCGATGGCCGGCATGAACGTTGAAGAGAAGCGGGAAATGTGTCGCTTCATTCTCAAGGTGAACGACGAGCTCGGCACCACCATCGTTCTCATCGAACATGATATGGGCGTGGTAATG
>Ga0207773_100278_pt1 | contig 27705 bp, 22 predicted proteins | sample TtaePargueraPR_2_FD_187281 | JGI IMG/M metagenome (GOLD analysis project Ga0207773, IMG submission 187281) | Aerobic enrichment media microbial communities from Bioluminiscent Bay, La Parguera, Puerto Rico - Tt and M1 (3) (SPAdes) | ecosystem: Environmental > Aquatic > Marine > Unclassified ...
GGTGGAAGGCGCTACGCCACATCACCGCCAGCCCTCGCAGGATCGGCGACATCGTCGCCGCCGCCCTGCACCTGACTCACTTCGAATACAAATACCTACCCGAAAGTCGGTGAGATCACCTCAATAGACGCCGGATCAAGAGGCAGGATCAACTTTTAGTCGACACATCCGTGGTACTTGCTGAGGGCGGGACGTTGCCCAGTGGATTCACTCCGGTTCGAACCGACATTCCGCATGTCACCAACCTGCGCGGGCTGCGAGAGGTTCTGAATCTGGCACACGCCCGCTCCGGCATTCAGTCTGGGATCATCTCCCCCGGCCGGGCCATCGTCGCCGCAAGCCAGTACGCCGCAGCCAATCACTACGACGAGAAGAGCTTCAGCGATCGCCTCTCGTTCGAGCTTTCCCGCTGCCGTCGCAAGATTGGCATTCGACCCTTTGCAAGCACCATCACGATGACCAGCATCGACTCGGTCGCACGCTCACCCACACGGCCTCCCTGGGCAATTTACCCGCTGGCACCAGAGGTAGCTGCCAGCCTCATCGCAGACACAATGTTCTTCTTTGTTTCCATGTCCCCCGACGCAATCATTGACCGGCTAAGCAACGTGGGCGTGCAAGGAGAGTGGATGCAGCCGCTCGACGGCAACGAGAACTGGTCCGAACCGCTATTGCGCGTCGCGGCTACTACAGGTAACCGACTCTGGTTCACCTCGTTAAACCCGGAGGCCATCGCAGCCCTGATGCTGGAGTTCATCGACTTGCGCGCTTGGTGCAACAAGATAGCCCTCATGCTTAGCGGCTACGTTAATGTAGGCACTCGCCCATGGCCGTACTTTGCCAACGAACACAAGACCTGGTGCTGACCGGCATATTTGCCATCGAGCCGCTCGACCACCTCAAGCACGGACACCTCATCCGATCCGACGAGTCGGACATCAGCCGTCCGAGCGATCTTCACTTTTGGCCGGTCCACCACCTATCGTATCGGTCATGCAGAGTCGGACGTACGGCGAGATTCCTGGTTACCCACCCGGCTCAACGTTCGCTAACCGCAATCAGCTCGCAGCATCCGGGGTTCACCGGCCACTTCAGGCCGGCATCTGCGGAGGCGCAGATGGAGCCGAGTCCATCGTCGTGTCCGGTGGTTACGTCGACGACGTGGACTACGGCACCGAGATCTTGTACACGGGCCAGGGCGGCAACGACCCTAGAACCAAGCGTCAGATTGCGCATCAAGAGCTCACGCGTGGAAACCTGGGGCTCGCCAGGAGCCAGCTCGATGGCAACCCCGTCCGTGTAGTTCGTGGTGCGGGTGGAGATGAGGAGCACTCGCCCAGGACCGGTCTCCGATACGACGGTCTCTTCCGCGTTGTCGACCACTGGAGCGATATCGGAGCCGATAGATTTACCATCTGGCGCTTCCGCCTGGTCGCCCACGAAAGCACGGATCTACCCCCACCTCTCCCCCCATCAGATGTAGCCGGCGAGGTAACTCGGGTCGAAGCTACAATCCAGCGACTCGTGAGAAATACGACCGTAGCGGCGGAAGCGAAGCGCCTCTACGACTACAGATGTCAGATCTGCGGCGAGCAGCTGATGACGCCTGCCGGACCGTACGCGGAAGCCGCGCACATCAAACCACTCGGGAAGCCACACAACGGCCCCGACACGATCAGCAACGTCCTGTGTCTTTGCCCAAATCACCACGTCCTTTTCGACACGGGAGCACTGCAGATCGACCCGGAAGGACGAGTCGTAGACACAATAAATAGTGTTATCGTGGTCGATCTTCAACTCACCAAAAGTCATCCTATCAACTGGTCGCTAGTCGAGTACCATCGAAACATACACACGACCAACAAAAAAGCCAAACAATAGGATCCTGACCGAGTCCAGCTGGCCAGCCTTACATCGCCTTGATGATCGCTCCGGCCTACTCAACGTCGTCATCGGCGCTGTCCTGCATCCTGTGAACCGCCAGGGCGGAAGCCTGCGAGGCGGACTCGGCGGCCGCCTCGAAGTCGACCACCCTCGCTTAGGCCGCGTGGTCGTCTACCGTCAGGAAGCAGTCACTCTAGTATCAGCGGCAAAGACGCCCTGCCGGTGCTGGGCCAGGCTTCCGTACCATGGCTTGTCTGTGTAGACAATCACAGAGCTCAAGACACCGCCCGCTGCGCTGCGTCGTCCGGCAAGGACGCTTGGGCTAGCCGCTCGTTCGCGCTGGGCCTCACCCGACACGACGGGGTGCTTGGGGGCTACGGCACGAGCGCCTACGTTAGAGGTCAGGCTGGAGGGAGTCACTGGTGTACGAGGACGCAGCGCGGATGCGAGCTACCGAGGCGAAGCATCTAGCTGACGGCGGGCACCTGTGCGGCGCACTCTACCTTGCCGGCTACGTCATCGAGTGCAAGTTGAAGGATCTCCTCAACCGACTAGGCAAGCCGTTCCCTCGGTCCGGACCAGCGGGACACGACCTACGCGGGCTCTGGGACGCAGCGGGTCTCCGCCAGGGAGACCTAGGCGGTCACAAGCGCGCCTTTCTCGACTACTGGAGCACAAGCATCAGATATACCTGTGTAGTGGACTCACCACACGCAGCGAGAGACTTACTCAAGGGAGCAACCGAGCTGGCTGGCATAGTGTCGCGCCGGATCAGGTATGCTCGCTCGCCTCGCCGCAGCGGAAGGAAGTCATGAACCCGGAGCAGTCTGACGCGGATGCCGTCAAGCGGACGCTAGAAGAAAACGGGCACCGCCATGATATGGCCGACCTTCGAATCCACCTTGCGCGCGGCACGGAAGATGGCTGGCGAGTTCGAATCGTTAGCGATTCACTAACAGGGCTTCCGGACGTCGAGAGGCGCAAGCTTCTACTCGCGGGTTTAGAGAATAGTATCGAGGCAGCAGAACTCCTTACATCAGCTGAAGAGGAGTGGTACGGTCCTCCGCCACGGGTGGTTGATGGCAACATTCCCATCTGGTCCGATGCTCTCCGCCAATCTTCGATACTGCCCCTCCTTTTCGCGACTGATCTAGACCAAGATATTAGTCCCCCCACCGTCATCACGTTTTACAGCCTGCGCGGCGGTGTGGGACGAACAACCGCATTGGCCGCCGCCGCCCGCATACTGGCATCACGGGGACGGCGCGTACTTTGCATTGATATGGATTTTGAAGCGCCAGGGTTACATCATCTCCTGCGCCTGCCAGAACCGGATCCAGATCAGGGGGCCCTCCCCTTGATATTGGCCCTAGAGCGCGGAGAGGAGGTGGATATCAGGGACCATGTACAGCGGGTTGGTGACGCCGAAGAGCTTTACTGCCTTCCCTCAGGTCGTCTAGGAATCGACTATGCGCAACGTCTGCGATTGCTAGAGCCAGAGAATTGGTACCTCGAGGACGACAACCCACTACACGCTCTCTTCAATCTGGCATCCACATCGTCTATCCAGCCGGAACTCGTCCTTGTAGACTCTCGCACCGGAATATCGCCAATCAGCGCGCCGCTACTCTTTGACATCTCCGACCTTGCAGTCGTTTGCTTCTTCCCGCACCCGCAGGCACACTTGGGCACCGAGTTGCTGGTAAGGTCGCTTTTGGCAGCTAAGACCAGGCGCTCAGATAGCGAGCGCACGATTTCCCCGGAACCAAGATTCCTTGTATCACCTGTTCCACCGGGACCATCTTCCTCGCGCGTGCGAGAACGTGCCCTTACCTGGATTGAAGGCTGGCTCAGTGAAGCTGCTGACCGGCGCTCCCCTGATGTCGGCGCTCTGCAAGCTGACGAGTTGACTCACAGTGTGAGTTATTCTGCCGACACAGCATTCAGGGACTTTATGGAGATTTCGCCCGCGATAGACGAGGCGTACGGTCCAGTAGCCGACTGGCTTGAGCAACTTTTGCCACAGTCTGCGCCTCAAGGCATGACGCGCCTGGGCAGCAAGCGCGAAGCGCTTGACGAGCTGAATTTCTCTCGCGGTCAGGCGGAAGTTCACGAGAACCTACTCGATGACTTCGTAAAGACCCGTGTTGCCATACAGGCTTCAGATCCGCAGTACCCTCTCGTGGTTGGGCGAAAGGGAACCGGAAAGACAGCTGTCTTCCGATGGCTTCTAGATCGCCCAGGCGGCGACCCGCCAGTCGTGGTGATGTGTCCCAATACGTTTCGAAGTAGGTTCCCATGGGTACTCGGAGCCGAAGGGTTCGCTGCTGTCGATTATGCGTTAAGTACGCGGCGGGCGAGCTGGTCCCGGTTCTGGGCATGCTATACAGCCCTAGCAGCTTTTCTGACCCTCCCTAGACAGCGGGCCACTTATCCGCCAGAACGATTCAACCTCAATCTGGATGGACTTGACCGTCCAGAGGACAGCGACGAGTTGTTCATCGTCGAGACCGTCATTAGAATGATGGAGGACTCGCAGTCGGGCCTACTTGCTGCCCGATGGCTTCGAAAGCTTGACGGAAGCCTGTCAGCGCCGAAATTCCTCTTGTTTGATGGCTTGGATACCGGGTTCGGCAACGATGCGGCTAGTCGAAGCCGAAGGACGGAGGCAGTAGCTGGCCTATTTGCGTTCCTTACCGAAGCCGAGAGTCGGCTGGAAAACCTGTCATTCAAAGTCTTGCTACGCTTGGATATCTGGCAGCAGCTGCAATTCGAGAACAAGAGCCACCTTTTCGGGCGCTACGTGCAGCTCAGGTGGAGGGACCAGGCGGATTACTTCAAGACAGTCCTAAAGCAAGCAGCCCGGAGCGGAGCCTTCCAGACAATTCTTGCCGAGATTGGAATCGGCTCCGACGTGGACTCTTGGCGAACTGAGGAAGTCTTTCAGGCTTGGAACGTCTTGATCGGCGAGCGGATGAAGGGATCCAAGACCACGTTTACACGGAACTGGGTATGGAATAGACTTGCAGACGGCCAGGGTGACCATAGCCCTCGGACCCTATCTCAGTTGTTTGCCACCGCAGTAGAGCGGGAGAGGCGGGAACGAGGCTCGTATGACCAGAGCGTCATTCGGCCACGCGCGCTGGTTCCTAGCCTAGAGCAGGTTAGCGTCGAAGCCGTTGGGGCGCTCAATGAAGAATTCCCAGAGCTCAAGGCAATGGTCGACGCTTTGGAGGTGGTCGGCCGTACGCCGCTCGAGCCCGGGGATATAGAGGCGGTTAACCCGGAGGCACTTGAGCAGCTGGATCTCGCGCTAGAGGTGGGGCTGATCGCAGTGCATGAGGGAACACAGGAGGAAGTACGGCGGTTCCGGGTGCCAGACCTTTATCGGCATGCACTAAGGATGACCCGACGCGGCCAAGCATAGTCGGTCGATACATCTATTCCTTATGCGCGAGATTCAACAGGAGATTGTCTCACGACACGTTGACTGACACGCACGGGAATCTGCATCCTGACCCGTTCGCTAGTCGTCATTTGCGTGCACTCGTTCTCCACAAATGCATTTATATTTGTCTTGACCACTGCCGCAATTAACGCTTGTCGCTGCTGAAATGAGGTCGGATTCGGCAGGCGCTGCTCCAGGTGGTTACCAGGATAGGATCGCCCAACGGACCTGGGACTGAGGCGTCGGCCGAGCATGGCCATCAGAGTTCGAACTCCGGCTCAGCTTCGTCGTCGCCGTCGGGCAGTAGCCACCGGTCGCTGGGCTCGACGTACGTGCCCTTGCCCTGGTGACGGCGGACCAGCCGGCGTGCCTCCAGCCGTACGAGGACCATCTTGATGGTCGTGGCGCCGACCTTGTAGCGCTTGCTCATCTCGGCGATCGAGAGCAGCTTCTCCCCTGGCTTGAGCCGCCCGCTGACGATCGCGGCGGCGTAGGCGTCCGAAATGCGGACATAGTCGGGCTGCGTAGGCATTTGGAGTCTCCTTGCACGGCAACCCGATTCGATCACGAGACACGTGACCACGACAAGGATTCGTTGACATAGGCGGCCTAGCCGCCTATGTTTTGACGCGAGCACTCCTTGCACGGCAGCTTGGGGCGCTCACCTCCGGTCGGGGCGTGTAGCGAGTCATGCCGTTGGACGTCCCGGCCCCGAAGGTTTGCCCTGGTCGCCGTACTGCCAAGGAGGGCTGCGGCGATTGGGGTGGGGTGGCCCCGCCGGGATCGGCAAGCGGCAGGGCCACCCCCGTCCAGGCACACCCACGACACCGCCTGAACGGCACCAGCAGCGAAAACGGGGAGGAACACGTGATGCGAGAGCTCTGGCGGCGCTGGCGACTGCGCTGGCAACGCCGCAAGATGGCCACCACCCCGCCACGTGACTGGCCGGAGGGCGGCGGCGTCTACCGCATACCCGCTGGTCGCAGCCGCAACCAGCGACCCACCGCGTACCGACCGATCCACCCTTGGCAGATCCGCAGCCACCGCTTCCCGACGGCCCCCCGGCGCGGCGGCGGCCGGGGCCTTGACCCCGGCGAAGTCACCGCCTTCCTCGAAAGGATCGCCCACGACCTCGGCATCGTCTACGCCGAACTCGACCGCACCTACGAGCAGAACGACCGCATCAAGGATGCACTCCGCCGCTGGCAGACCAGCCAGGCCCGCGCCACACAGACCACCATGCACCTACCCACCTGGACCGGCACCAGCGCCACCACCCGGTACGCGGGGCAGTCGTGACCGAGCCGCCCCCGCACCCCGTCACCGTCGTCACCTGCCCCGGATGCCACGGCAGCGGGCACGCCACCAACGACAACGCCGAAAGCCCAGTCCGAACGTGTGGCCGCTGCGGCGGAGCCGGCAAACACCGCGCCCAGCTCGTCCTCACCGCCGTCAACATCGACACTGGGGCGATCGCCTCCGCCAACGTGCTGCCCGGCATCACCGCCGCCGCACCGACCGACGACGCCCCGTACTGGTTCCTGAACCTGCTACCGGTCATCTGCGACCTGGCCCGCCAGGTCGACGCCGCCGACCTCCACGACCCGCGAATACCCGGCCGGCCGATCCTCGCCCCCGAGATGCGGCTCGCCAGACAGTGGCAGCCCGACCTGCCCGTCGACCAGCGGTACGTCCTCGAAGCCGAAACGATCGCCGCCCAAGCCCACGACCCGTGGCGGATCTGGTACGGCCGCAGCACCCCCGAACTGCCCACCGACCCCGCCCACCGGCTCGCCACCCTCGGCGAACTCGCCGAACTGCTCTGCCTCGACCTGGTCGTCGAAGCCCGCCGCAGCCCACACGACCCCGACAGCGGCCGCTTCCACTGGGACGTCCGCTTCGAACTGCCCGGCAGCCCCGTCCCCACCGACACCGGCCGCTACGACAGCTTCACCGACGCCGCCGCCCGCGTCGACGTCGCCCAAGCCTGCTACGCACTGGTCGACCGCAGCCGACACGCCCCCGCCCACTACGTCACCCCACGCCCCGCCAGCCGCATCAGCCTCCGTCCACCACCCGTCGACCCGGACCAGCTCGAACGCCGAATCGTCGCCGACTGCCTCGCAGCGCAACTCACCGACGGGCCGGCCCCCGGCGCACAGGCCATCTGGCGCAACGGCCGCTGGTGGCACACCACCCTGCGCGCCAACACCGACGCCGACACCGACTCTGGCGCTGGCTCCGCCTCCGGCGGGCGGCTGGTCCGCACCTGGCAGGCGCCCCCACCGACCTGGCAGGGCCCGCCCATCCCGTACCGGCGCTGCCCCGACTGCGCCCACTGGCCAAGCTGGGAAAACTGCGACTGCGCCCGGATCAACGGCTGCGCCACCTGCGGCGGCACCCACCGCATCTACCATGGTGCGACCGTCACCATCTCCGTCGGTCGCCGCCAGGTCCGCCACCTCAACTGGCCACCCCCGGGCGGTACCTCGCCAACCCCACCGCCCTGGATCGGCTACCACCCCAACGGCAAGGTGATCCACCAACTCCCGCCGGAATACCAGCTCACCCACCAGCTGACCGCGCTCGGCCTCGACCCGACCGAGTTGACCACCCTCGACGGGCTGACGAAGTTCCTCCGCGACAATGAACTGCTGCACGGCTACGCCACCGTGCAGCAGAGCGGCGGGGACCCGATCACCGCCTACCTGGAGGACGTCACCAAGGGGCACCCCGGCGGCCGAATTCTGCTGCACGCCACCCCACCGAAGGTGCCCACCCTGGCCACCGTGATGACACTGGCGTACGCCCTCGGCCTGGCCCTGGTCGTCAGCGTCGCCGACCACCGTCACAACGACGGCATGCCGTACCAGGTCCAGGGCCTGCGCTGGGGAGTCCGCCTCGCCCCACCCGACACCACCAGCCCACTCGGCCGCTGGTACCCCGGGGCGTACGAGCTCAGCCTGCCGAAAGCGATCGCCCAAGCCCTGGAGTACGTCCGCCACGCGAGCAACGCGATCCTGCCGACCGACCCGTCGACCCCGATCCCCGCACCGACCAACCTCGACGCAAGCTCGGGTGGCGCCGGCGGCGACACCGCCGACCCGGTGCCGGCGCTCACCGCACTCGCCACCCACCACCCCGGCACCGTCGTCACCGCCGTGCTCGCCCCACAGCGGTACGACGTACACCTGCCCGACGGCCCGCACCACACGACGCTGATCGCCACCGCCGACACCCTCACCGCAGCGGTTACCGCTGCGACGTCCACGACACCGCCAGACCCGAACACCAGCAGCGAAGCAATGGGGAGGAACACGTGATGCGAGAGCTTTGGCGACGCTGGCGGCTGCGCCGACAACGCCGCACCATGGCCGGCACACCACCACGTGACTGGCCCAACGGCAGCGGCGTCTACCGCGTACCCGCCGATGGTCGCAGCCGCAACCAGCGGCCCGCCGCGTACCGGCCGATCCGGCCCTGGCAGATCCGCGCCCACCGCTTCCCGACCGTCGCCCGCAAGGCGCACGGGCCCGGCCTGGACCCCGGCGAAGTCGCCGCCTTCCTCGAACGGGTCGCCCACGACCTCGGCGTCGTCTACGCCGAACTTGACCGCACCTACGAGCAGAACGACCGGATCAAGGACGCGCTCCGACGGTGGCAGACCAGCCAGGCACGCGCCGCGCAGGCCGCCGTCAACCTGCCCGCCTGGATCGGCGCCGGCACCCCCACCAGGTACGCGGGGCAGTCGTGACCCACGACCCGACCCCGCACCACACAGTCACCGTCGTCAGCTGCCCCCGCTGCGACGGCAGCCCCGCCGCAGCGTGCCCGCGCTGCGGCGGGGCCGGTAAACGCCGCGCCCAGTTCGTGCTCACCGTCGCCAACATCGACACCGCCGCCGTCGCGTCGGCGAACGTCGTACCCGGCGCGGTCACCCCGACCCGCACCGACGACGGCCGTTTCTGGTGCCTCGACCTGGCGCCCGTCGTCGACGACCTCGCCGCCCGGGTCGGCGCCGCCCACGTCTACGACCCCGAGCTACCCGGCGAACCCATCTTCGCCCCGTGGGCGGAGCTGCCCACCGGCTGGCAGCCCGACCTGCCCGACCACCAACGGCACGCCCTCGAAGCCGGGCCGATCGCCGGCGAAGGCTACGAACCATGGCGAATCTGGTACGGCCGCACCGCCGCCCCACCACCAGCCGACCCGGCCCGCCGCCTCGGTGAACTCTGCGAAACCGCCGAACTGCTCTGCCTCGACCTGGTCGTCGAAGCCCGCCGCGACTCGTTCGCCCCCGACAGCGACCGCTTCCGCTGGGACGTCCGCTTCGAACTGCCCGGCAGCCCGGTCCCCGCCGGCACCGGCCGCTACGGCTGCTTCGCCGAGGCCGCCACCCGGGTCAGTGTCGCCCGCGCCTGCTACGAGCTGGTCGACCGCGGCCAGCACGCCCCCGCCCACTACGTCACCCCGCGCCCGGCCAGCGGCATCAGCCTCGGCCCGCCACCGGTCGACGTCGACCAGCTCGAACGCCGCATCGTCGCCGACTGCACCGCCCTGCTCACCGGCGAACCGACCCCCGGCGCGCACGCCATCTGGCGCGACGGCCGCTGGTGGCACACCACCCTGCGCACCACCGACACCCACACCCGCACCGGCTCCGGTGGGCGGCTGGCCCGCTCCTGGCAGCCACCCCCACCATCGTGGCAAGGACCGCCGATCCCACACCGGCGCTGCCCCGACTGCACCCACCTGCCCCACTGGGAAGACTGCGACTGCGAACCGATCGGTGGCTGCCGCACCTGCGGCGGCAGCCACCGCATCTATCAAGGCGCGACCGTCACCATCGCCGCCGGCCGCCGCCGGGTCCGTCACCTCAACTGGCCACCCCTCGGCGGTACGCCGCCAGCCGCACCGCCCTGGATCGGCTACCACCCGGGCGGCAAAGCCATCCACCAGCTCCCGCCGGAATACCAGCTCAACCACCACCTCACCGAGCTCGGCCTCGACCCGACCGAGCTGGCCACCCTCGACGGGCTGACCATGCACCTACGCGACCACGAGCTGCTGCACGGCTACGCCACCGTGCACCGGCCCGGCGGCGACCCGGTCACGGCGTACCTCGAAAATGTCACCAACGGGCACCCCGGCGGCCGGATCCTGCTGCGCGCCACCCCGCCGAAGGTGCCGCCCCTGGCCACAGTGGTCAAACTGGCGTACGCCCTCGGCCTGGCCCTGGTTGTCTCCGTCGCCGACCACCGCCGCAACGACGGCATCCCGTACCAGGTCCAGGGCCTGCGCTGGGGCGTCCGCTTCGCCCCACCCGACACCACCAGCCACCTCGACCGCTGGAACCCCGGGGCACACAGCCCCAGCCTGCCGAAGGCGATCGCACAAGCCCTGGAGCACCTCTGCAACGCCAGCGACGCCACCGTGCCCACCGACCCGACCACCCCGGTCCCGGTGCCGACCAACCTCCACAACGGCGCAGGTGAGCCCGGCGGCGCAGGCGATGCCCAGCTCGACATCGGCACGCCCGACCCGGTGCCGGCGCTCACCGCGCTCGCCACCCACCACCCCGGCACCGCCGTCACCGTCCTGCTCACCCCACGGCGATGCGAAGTCCACCTGCCCGACGGCCCGCACCACACCAGGCTGATCGCCACCGCCGCCACCCTCGACGGAGCAGTCACCGCGGTGACTGCCGACATCTGACCCGACGCCGCCGGTTCGGCGCCCGGCGATAGTTGGCACCGGGACGATTGATCCCCCATCTCGGGAGGAGGGCGGGTCAACGCCTACGTAAGGCGGAACCCGCCCTCATCCCATTGCGGTGAATGTCACTTATTGAGGCGGCGGGGCCGCCGCCGTAGCCGGCTCGGCCGGTACGAGGCGATACCCTTCGGAAGGCGAGGGTCGTAGGCGGGCACGAGCCGCGGAGCATCTTCCGGCTCGGGAGCACGACGCGCCCGACGAGCGAGTCTCGCGACGAAGTCGCCAAGCCCACGAAGCACGTAGGCTAGATAGGCGGTCGACCGTGCCATACGCCTCCTTCGGACGATCCGACTCAGTCGCAGTTGATGCGTAGGTAGTTGAGCGACTGTACGGACTGGCTGTACGCGCCGAACTGAGCATAGCCCGTGGTGACCACTCGGAAGTCGTGTGTTCCGGTGCCAGCGCACTCGTAGTAGTCCCACAGCTCCTGCCACGGGTCGTACTCCCAGTTACCCGACGCGGAGGACATGGTCTCCCATCCGTACCACCGGCTTCGCTGGATTTTCACATCGACCTTGGCGGGCGTGTACCCGCTGCCGGAGCAGGACTGCCACCCGTTGCCCGAGAGGTAGGTGCCGTTGTGGTCGATGTCCGATGCGTAGACGGTGCAGATCCAGTCGGCCAGCGTGTCGACCCCACCAGAGCCGCTGGTGTTCGTCGATGTGTGTGGGACTGGCGCTTCCCTGGTCGGGAGATCGTTGTCCCATGCGGGAACGTGCGTGGCGACTGAGGCGTGGGTGGGCGCGTCAGCGCCGCCACTGGGCGCGGCTACTGCCACGGTGGGCGTCAGACCGAGAGCGATAAAGCCGCAGCTAACGCACCGGCTAGAAATCCCCTTGTCCTCATTTCTCTCCTTCCGGACAGGGCGGCTATCGGGGAAGGGCGGAAGGGCGACTGTGGCGGTTCCTCGCCGCAGTCGCTCCATGATCGTCGCCTTCCGAACTTGAATGACTTCGGAGAGTTGCGATCGATCGATGTCTGAGACTATTTGACGACGTTGGTTGTGGCAACCCCGTTGCGAAGGAAGATGCTCCACAGGTGAGCTTGTTCACTGCGTTGTACGTCGCGGGCGCGATGACCACCGAGTCCCCCGGTGGCAAGGTCCGCCGGCCGTCGCCGTCCATGGGCCTGGTAGGCGCCGCGTACGGGGTTGCCGGTCAGCTCGGTGACGGCGGAGAAGTCGATGACGTCGAGTGGGTCAGGCGCTTCGCACTCTACGCTCGATGTCGCTAATGCCGCCGTCGATACGCGTTGCGGGGGTGGGTGGCGGTGACAGCGGCGACGTCGAGCAGCTTGCGCGGCGGGGGCAGCTGCAACTTGGCCTCGCCCTGGGGCATGCCCGCGCCGGCCGCGCGGGACAGGCCTGGCGGTATTGGGACTCGGCGGACGCCGCCGCCCGCCGACTTGGTCCCGGCTACGTACATCCGTGGTTGATGTTCGGGTCCGTGGTTGTCGATGCGTTCGGGGTGACCCTTGGCATCGATCTGGTGCGTCCGGGTGATGCGGTGCGGCGGGCGACGACGGTCGACTACTCGGCGCTTCCGTCCCGGACCCGGCGGGCCGGTGGCCTGATTGACGCCGCGCGGGCTCACCTGATGCGACGGGACGAGGTGGCAGTGGTCCACCTGCTCGGGCGGGCGCTGCGCGAGTCGGTGGAGACCGTCCGGCATCAGCCGTACGCCCGAGGCATGGCGATGGAGCTTGCCGGGCGTACCGGGGTGGTAGGCGAAGACGCCCGGGAACTGGCATTGGCGATGGGTATCGACTGGTAGCTGTACCCAGGTACAGATTGTCTCCCTCCGATCTGTGACCGCTCGTAGCGTTCTGGATACGGCCTGCTGGAGCAGCGACTGCTTCCGTGTCGGGTCGGCCGGCTGGGCGGCGGCTCGGGGTTGACGTGGAGAGCCACCTCGGGTCGCTGCCCTTCCAACTCTCGCTGTTGAGGGGGCTGCGGTGCTGGGAAAGTGGTTTCAGCGGGCAGACGTGCCAGTGGACGTGGTGTATCCGGTGCCGGGTCGGCGCCGGTACGCCGAGGTGAGCTCGCCGCCGCCGGACCGACGGCCGGCGACGCGCACGGATCGGTACGCCGTGGCCCTGCCCATCGGGCGGGTGAGGCCGGCATCACCGATCCGGCCGAGTTGTACGAGCGGTTCGTGTCCTGGGCCTGGTCGGCGGCGGGTGACCGGCGGTGAGTGTGGCGGTCGGGCGGCGGGTGGCGCAGTGGCGGGTGCGGCGGCGGATGACCCAGCAGGTGTTCGCCGACCGGATCGGCCGGCCGCAGCCCGGCAACGCGACGGCCGGCGTCGACGCGGTCCGGGCGGCGCTGGCCTGCTACGACGTGTTCACCACTTCACCTGCCGGTGCGTCGCCGACGCCGCCGGGGGAGGTGACGCGGCGGGTCGAAGATGCGTGGTCGACGTACCGCCACGGCGACTATCCCCGGTTGCTGCGGACGGTGCCGGAGCTGCTGGACGCCGCTCGGCGGTCGCACACCACCCGACCAGAGGAGGGGTGCTGGCGGCGTCGGCGGTGGTGCCGCTGGGGCAGGCACTGCGCGGGTGGCCCGGTGCGGGCCGCAGGTCGTCGGCGTCGCCCGGCTGGCGACGGCGCTCGGGCTGACGACGTATCCGCCACGAGCGGGCTAGGCGGGAACGACGTGCCTGAGCCTCACCTTGATGTGTCCGGGTACCAGGCGGCGGCTTTCATGTCGACGCCGTCGCCGCGCAACGGGCAACCCTCGGCGCGCAGCAAAGCCCTGGCCCGGGCTTCGTGCCCCGGCGGCAGCCGGCCGGCTGAGGAAACCACCCGGTGCCAGGGGACGGCGGAGCCGTGGCGCGCCATGATGTTCCCGACCAGGCGGGCAGAACAACGCCCGGAAAGCTCAGACAGCGCATCAGCGACCGCGCCGTACGACATGACCTTCCCAGCTGGGATGCGTTCGACGAGCGCCAGCACTTCCTCCACGTACTCCTGCGGGGTCACGCGCGCCACGATATGAGATCTCGGGCCAGGCGTCGCCGGGCAGGGAAGCAGAATGGGCATCGTGCGTGCCGCAGTTACCCAGGCGAAGCGGGTCGTCGTCAAGATCGGCTCCTCCTCCCTCACGACAGCGGGCGGCGGCCTGGACGGCGACCGGGTCGACGCCCTCGTCGACGTCATAGCCTCCCTCACGAACGACGGACGGGAGGTCGTGCTCGTCTCCTCCGGGGCGATCGCGGCCGGGCTCGCGCCGCTCGGGCTGACCCGACGCCCAAATGACCTGGCCACCCAGCAGGCGGCGGCGAGCGTCGGGCAGGGCCTGCTGATCGGCCGGTACGCCGCCAGCCTGGCCCGGCACGGTCTGACGACCGGCCAGGTGCTGCTGACAGTCGACGACGTGACGAGGCGGGTGCACTACCGCAACGCGTACCGGACGCTACGCAAGCTGCTCGACCTCGGCGCGGTCCCGATCGTCAACGAGAACGACACGGTCGCCACCGACGAGATCCGGTTCGGCGACAACGACCGGCTGGCCGCCCTGGTCGCCGCCCTGGTCCACGCCGACCTGCTGGTGCTGCTCTCCGACGTCGACGCCCTCTACACCGGCGACCCGGCGAAGCCGGCCAGTGAACGGATCACCGAGGTACGCGACGCCGCCGACCTGGCCGGGGTGGCGATCGGCCGGGCCGGGCGGGCCGGGGTCGGCACCGGCGGCATGGTCACCAAGGTCGAGGCGGCCCGGATCGCCACCGGCTTCGGTATCCCGGTGGTCCTCACCGCCGCCCCGCTCGCCGCCGAAGCACTGCGCGGCGACCCCGTCGGCACCCTGTTCCACCGGGTGGAGCGCCGGCCCGCCGCCCGGCTGTTCTGGCTGGCACACGCCACCGCCCCCCGGGGCCGGCTGCACCTGGACCCCGGCGCGGTGCAGGCGGTGGTGGCCCGCCGCAAGTCGCTGCTGCCGGCCGGGATCACCGCCGTCGACGGTACGTTCACCGCCGGCGACCCGGTCGACCTGGTCGACGCGGCGGGCGCGCCGGTGGCCCGTGGGCTGGTCAACTACGACGCGGTGGAGTTGCCGACGCTGCTCGGCCGGTCCACCGGTGAGCTGGCCGCAGCACTGGGGCCAGGATATGAGCGGGAGGTCGTGCACCGCGACGACCTGGTACTGCTGTAGCGGAACATGTGAGGAGACGACGACAATGAGCGCGAGCGTGAGCGTGACCGAGCAGGCCAAGCGGGCGCGGGTGGCCGCCGACGAGCTGGTCACCGCGACCCGGGCGGCCAAGGACGCCGGGTTGCTGGCGATGGCCGATGCGCTCGTCACCCGTACCGCCGAGATCGTGGCCGCGAACGCGGCCGACCTGGACGCCGGACGGGCCAACAGCCTGTCGACGGCGATCCTGGACCGCCTCGCGCTCAACGAGAAGCGCATTGAAGACATGGCGCAGGCGTTGCGGGAGATGGCCGGGCTGGCCGACCCGGTCGGCGAGGTGGTACGCGGTTCGACGCTGCCCAACGGGCTGGAGCTGCGGCAGGTACGGGTGCCGTTCGGGGTGGTCGGCATCATCTACGAGGCGCGGCCGAACGTGACCGTCGACGCCGCCGGGATCTGCCTGAAGTCGGGCAACGCGGCGCTGCTGCGCGGCTCGTCGTCGGCGGCGCACTCCAACGCGATCCTGGTCGAGGTGCTGCGGGACGCGCTGGTCGGCGCCGGACTACCGGCCGACGCGGTGCAGCTGCTGGACGCCTCGTCGCGCGACTCGGTCAAGGAGCTGATGCGGGCGCGCGGCCTGGTTGACGTGCTGATCCCGCGCGGCGGGGCGGACCTGATCCGCACCGTCGTCGAGGAGTCGACGGTGCCGGTGATCGAGACCGGGGTCGGCAACTGCCACGTGTACGTCGATGCCGCCGCCGACCTGGACAAGGCCCTCGCCGTGGCGGTCAACTCGAAGACGCAGCGGCTGTCGACCTGCAACACCGCCGAGTCGCTGCTGGTGCACGTGGACGTGGCGGCGGCGTTCCTGCCGAAAATGCTGAAGGAACTGCGTAACGCGAATGTGACCGTGCACGGCACCCCGGAGGTCGCGGCGTTCTCGGCCGAGGTGGTGCCGGCCACGGACGAGGACTTCGCCACCGAGTACCTGTCGGCGGACATCTCGGTCGCCGTCGTCGGCTCACTCGACGCGGCGGTGGCGCACATCAAGCGGTACGGCACCGGGCACACCGAGGCGATCGTCACCGACTCGGCGAGCGCGGCCCGGGAGTTCACCGCCCGGGTCGACGCGGCGGCGGTGATGGTGAACGCGTCGACCCGGTTCACTGACGGCGGGCAGTTCGGCTTCGGCGCGGAGATCGGCATCTCCACCCAGAAGCTGCACGCCCGTGGGCCGATGGGGCTGCCGGAGCTGACCTCGACGAAGTACGTGGTCACCGGCGACGGCCACCTGCGCGGGTAATCCGGTCAGCGGCGGGCGCGCGCAGGTAGGCCGGTCAGCGGCAGGCGCGGATCGCGGCCAGGACGACGTGCACCTCGAACGCGTCGCCCGCGTCGCTGTCCCAGCCGCCGTCGCTGCGCTGCGTGCTGGCCAGCCGACGGCGGGCGTTGGTCAGCAGCCAGTCGTCGTCGGCCAGGCCGGCCCGGCGCAGCGCGGCGGCCAGCTGGGCGACGTCGCCGGGGGCCATGGTGGCGAGCCGGTCGTTGAGCACCGCCTGCATCCGGGCCGACTCGTAGAACATGGTCTGCCGGTAGAGGGTGGCGGCGGCCAGCCAGCCGGCCAGCAGGTACGACGGCCAGGTGCCGTCCGGGCGCATCTGGGCAGCCAGGTAGTGGGCGGCGCGCTGCGCGGCGGCGCGGTGACCGGGGTCGCCGGCACCGTCGGTGTCGGCGACGCTCAGCCAGTAGCCGGCGTTGGCGGTCAGGTAGTAGGTGGCCTCCGGGTCGCCGGGCCGCGCCCAGTCGGGTGCCTCGGCGGCCAGGGTCTCGTCCTCTTCCCAGCTGCCGTCGGCCCGTTGCCGGGCGGCTAGCCAGTCGAGAGCCTTGCGGGCCGGTGGCCGGTCGAGCGCGCCGAGGTCGTCCAGCTCGGCGAGCCGGAAGCAGGTGGCGTCGACCGAGGCGACGTCGCCGGCCCAGAAGGCGGGCCAGCCGCCGTCCGGGGCCTGCCCGACCTCGGCGCTGGTGAGTGCGTCGGGCTGCGGGGCGGTCCCGGTCCGCAACCAGGACAGCCGGGCCCGGTCCACGGTGTCGCCGTGCGCTACGACGAACCCGATGGCGGCATCCATATCGACCACGGACGACAGGCTACCGCCGGGTCCGCCGGTCCGCCTCGGTAACTCAGTCAAGGTCAACTAGCCGGCCGGTGACCGGTGACCGCCGGCCCGGGAGGGCGGGCGGCCACCGGCCGCTGGATCAGTAGCTGGGCAGCGACGGGTCGATCTGCTTGACCCAGGAGAGCACCCCGCCCTGGACGTGCACGGCGTCGGCGAAGCCGGCGGCCTTGACCGCGGCGAGGGCTTCGGCCGACCGTACGCCGGACTTGCAGTGCAGCACGATCTGCCGGCCCTGCGGCAGCTTCGCCAGGGCTTCGCCGTTGAGGAACTCGCCCTTGGGGATCAGCGTCGAGCCGGGGATCTTGACGATCTCGTACTCGGCCGGCTCCCGGACGTCGATCAGGAAGAAGTCCTTGCCGGCGTCCTGCCAGTCCTTCAGTTCGCGGGCGGTGATCGTGGAGTCGACGACTGCCTCCTCGGCCTCGGTCGACACCGCGCCGCAGAAGTCGTCGTAGTCGATCAGGCCGGTGATCGGCTCGCCGTTCGGGTCCTTGCGGATCTTGATGACCCGGTAGGTCATCTCCAGGGCGTCGTAGACCATCAGCCGACCGAGCAGCGGATCACCGATGCCGGTGATCAGCTTGATCGCCTCGGTGACCATGATCGACCCGATCGAGGCGCAGAGCACGCCGAGCACGCCGCCCTCGGCGCAGGACGGCACCATGCCGGGCGGCGGCGGCTCCGGGTAGAGGTCCCGGTAGTTCGGGCCGTGCTGGTCCCAGAAGACGCTGACCTGGCCGTCGAACCGGTAGATCGACCCCCACACGTACGGCTTGCCGAGCAGTACGCAGGCGTCGTTGACCAGGTAGCGGGTGGCGAAGTTGTCGGTGCCGTCGAGGATCAGGTCGTACTGGCCGAAGATGTCGAAGACGTTGTCGTTGTCCAGCGACACGTCGTGGATCTGGATGTTGACGTACGGGTTGATCTCCCGCACCGACGAGGCGGCCGACTCGGCCTTCGACCGGCCGATGTCCGACTGGCCGTGGATGATCTGGCGCTGCAGGTTCGACTCGTCGACAGTGTCGAAGTCGACGATGCCCAGCGTCCCGACACCGGCCGCGGCCAGGTACATCAGGGCGGGTGAGCCGAGCCCGCCGGCGCCCACGCAGAGCACCTTGGCGTTCTTGAGGCGTTTCTGGCCGTCGACCCCGACATCCGGGATGATGAGGTGCCGCGAGTAGCGGCGGATCTCATCGACGGTCAGCTCGGCGGCGGGTTCGACGAGCGGGGGCAACGACACGGTGAACTCCCCGGGATCGGCAATGCTGGCTGCGCTATTGTTGCTCGCTTCGCGCCGACTCGGCCATGAGTAGCGACACCGCCCGCCATCCGGGATCCGGGAATAGCCGCCGGCACTGTCGCCCGGTCACGGCCATCGGTCAGATCATCGGCGGGCCGGCGTACCGCTTGCCGTCCAGGTAGGGCCAGCCGTTGGCCACGCAGCCCTGCATCCCGTACGTCTGCTGCTGCATCACCGGAGCGGGCCGGCCGGGTGCCGGGCACAGTTCGTGGCCCATGCCGAACTGGTGACCGACCTCGTGGTTGATCACGTAGGCGCGGTACTCGGCGAGTGTCCCGTCGTAATGTGGCACCGCCTCCAGCCAACGCGCCAGATTGATGATCACCTGGCCGGGCAGCCGGCACGAGGTGTACTTCTCGGTGGACAGCCCACCGAGCGCGCACATCTGCTCCGAGGTGCCCGGGGTGGCCAGGTAGATGGTGAACTCGGCGGCGTCGACCCGGGACACCCGCTGCAGCCGGAACTGCCGGGAGGCGATCCAACTGCGTCCGTCGCCGAGCGTCGCGTCGATGATCGCCGCGAACTCGTCGACGCGCTGACCGGTCCCGTCCTCGACGGCTACCCGGAACCGGCGGAGTTCCCCGGCCCAGCCGAGCAGCGGGCCGGTCCCGGTGAGGTAGCCGAAGGTACCCGGCCCGGTCTCCGGGTAGCTGGCTGGCGACGGGGCTGGCGACGGGGCCGGCGGCAGGCCGGCGCCGTCCGACGGTGCGCTGCCGGCGGATGCCGCCCCGCCGCCGGGGCCGGGCTCGCGTACCGCCGCCGCCAGCAGCCCGGCGGCGCCGGAACCGGCTCGTAGGACGTCGATGACGATCAGCGCCGCCGCCATCGTCACCAGGACGAGTGCCCCGGCCCGGCGACGTCGGCGGCGCGCCGCCCGTCGACGCTCTGTCCGGTGATCCCGCTGGTGCTCCGGCCCTTGACGGTCCGGCCCATTGCCCGGCCGGCGGTCCGGCTCCTCGGTGACTGGTCGTCGGTCGTGCATCGTGGCCCGCCCCTCATGGCGTGCTTCGCCACCCGCGCCGGTCGGACTGGTGCACGACAGGGGGGCGAACCGGCGCGAATCCCTGGCCTGACCTGCCCAGATTGTCATGTCATGTCGGTAAGGCCCGAACGACGCGCGGGGACCATCGGTTCAGGGATTCAATCCGACCGTACGCCCCGTATCCTCCGACGATCCGCCGAGCGGACCGATCACAGTGGGGGACCGGAGTACTGCTTACCAGCCAGGAACGGCCACGGGTTGGCCACACAGTCGTCGAGGAACAGGGTCTGCGGCATCATCACCGGGGCCGGTTCGCCCTCCCCCGGACAGCGCTCGTGACCGTGGCCCAGCTCGTGGCCGACCTCATGATTGATCACGTACGCCCGGTAGACGTCGAGCGGGACCTCGCCGCTGACGTAGTGGTCGACCGAGAACCGCCAGCGGTCCAGGTTGATGATCGCCTGGCCCTGCGCCCGACACGAGGTGTACGGCTTGCCGTCGACCCGGATGTCCACCCAGCCGGCCTGGCACATCCGGGCGGCGGTCTGCGCCGTGGCCAGGTAGACGGTGAAGTCGTGGCCGGCCTGGTCCGGCACCCGCTGCAGGCGCAGCTGACCGCCGCCGATCCAGCTCCGTTCGTCGGAGAGCAGCTTCTCCACCGCGTCACCGAACGCCTCGACGTCCTCCTCGGAGCCGATCTCCACGGCCACCCGGTAGCGGCGCAGCGTGCCGGACCGACCGGCGATCTTCCCCTGCTTGGTGCTGAAGTCGAACTCGCCGCTGCCGGCCGACGGCGCCGTGCCGGACAGCCGCAGCACCGGCGCGGGTGGCGCGGTGGTCGGCGGTGGGCCGGTCGTCGGGGGCGGTTCGACGCTGGGCGTCGCCGCTGTGGTGTCGCCGGGTGGCGCGGCCACCGCGTCCCGATCGCCGCCCACTCCGACCTTGGGCAACGCGAACCCGATCGCCGCCAGCCCGAGCACGGTCACCAGCGCCGCCGCCAGCACCGGCCACCGCAGCTGCCGTCGGCGGGTACGCGACGCGTCCCGCCGCTGCCGGCGGTGCGCCGACCGGCTCCGTGCCCCGATCGGGTGGTCACGGCGTGTCGGGCGGGTACGGCGGTCGGACATCGCTGACCAGCGTGCCACAGCCGACGCCGGTCCGGGCACCCCGGACCGGCGCGTCGGTCCGGGCACCCCGTCCCGCCGACCGGGCCACTGAGCGACCGGTCAGGCCACCGGACCGTGTCGATCAGGCCGCAGGTGCGTGCCGAGCAGGCCGCGGATGCGTGCCGAGCAGGCGCGGGGACCGTGTCGATCAGGCCAGCAGAGCGTCCAGTCGCCGGTTGACGGCGGCGAGTGTGGCTCTCACCACAGCCTGCCGCGGATCCCCCGAGACGACCGCCGAACCGGCCAGCTGCTCCACCCAGCCACCACAGGCGAGCAGTACGACGACCACCGCCACCTCGCAGCCGCCCATCGGCACCACTGCCGCGTGCTCGACGATGCACCGTCCCCGGTCCGCCGCGCCGGCCGGGCCGGCCAACAGCTTCTCGATCGACGAGGCGGCGGCCACCGCGCACAACCGCAGCACGTACCCGTCGACCGCCGGCCCGGTCGCCACCCCGGACGTGGTCCGCTGGCCGGCGGTCAGTCGCACCTCGACGGTGGCGTCCACGCCGAACGTGCTGACCTGGACGTGGTCCAGTACGACCCGGGGGCCGGGCCGGCCACCCGGGTTCAGCGGCCGGGGCGGCCCGCTCTCCGGCGCGGTACCGGCCGGCTCCAGGCACGGCACAGCGGATGTCGCGGCGGCCGCACCCGCGTGCCGGGGCGGCGGATCCTCCTGGCCGGGGCGGGGACCCAGCGGCTGTCGGCGGCGGCGCGGTACGTCCGCCGGTTCCGGGGCGACCCAGCCGGGAATGCCGCCCGGCGCCGTCGGCGGCGGTGCCGTCAGGCCCGGCGGCCGACCCGGCGCCGGCAGGTCGGCGCGGCCGGGCAACGCCGGCAGCCCGTGGTCGGGTTCGACACCCGGCAGGTTCTGCGGGGCCGCCGCCAGGCCCATCCGTTCCTGGAGCAGCCGCGCCACCAACCGGCTCACCTCGGCCGGGTCGGCACCCTCGGACAGGTCGAGCCGGAGGCTGTGGGCACCGGCGTCGGTGGTCCGCAGCGAGGCGTCGCGGACTCCGCCGACGCCGCGTACCGCCGCCAGGATCGCTCCGACGTCGAAGCCTTCCGGCCGCTCCTGCGGCTGGTCGACGACGTCGCCGCGGCGCAGGTGGGACGCGATCCGCGCGAGTTCCGGCGTCTCCGCCGCGTGTTCGACCGGCGGCAGCTGCTGTGGCACGGTCGGCACGTCCGGGTCGGCGGGAACCCGCTGCGGCAACGCGTCCAGCGCGGCAGCCGCGATGGGGGTGGTGGACAGGTCCGCCGGATGTTCGACCGGCGGCAGCGCGCCACCGGCCGGCTCGGCGGTGACCGGTGCCCCAGGCGGCTCCGCAGGGACCGACGCACCAGTCGGCCCGGACGCCGTCACATCGCCCAGTTCGTCGTCCGCGCGGCGGGACACCGCCCGGCGGCGGGGCATCAGGTCGTCGGCATCCCCGCCGCTGTCGCCCTGGCCGGCCCGCCCCGGTCCGTACTGCCCGCCGGCGGGAGCCGGCCGCTCGTACTGCCCGGCGGGAGCCGTCGGTTCGTACCGGGGCTGGCCACTGACCGGCCGGTACCCGGCGGCCTGGCCCAGGTCGGCCGGGCGGTCGGGGCGCCACGGCATCTCCTCCGGCACGGTCGGCGGATCCGGCATCGCCCAGCCCGACTCGCCGCCCGCCGCGCCCGGCCAGCCGCCGCGGTCGTCGCCGCCCCAGCTCGGTGGCGGCGGACCGGACCAGCCGCTGTCAGCCGTGGCGGTCCGATCGTCGGACCAGGCCGACGGCTCGGGGTCGTCCCGATCCGCCGGGCCGCTCGGCCCACCGGCGGCCTCGGCCGCCCACACCTGACCACCGGATTCCGCAGTCGCCCAGCTCGAATCGGTCGGCCCGTCCGTCCAGCCCGGCTCCGACGCCGACCAGTGCTGCCCGTACGACCAGTCCGGATCGCCGGCCGGGGGCCCGGAGGCCGACCCGGAGGCCGACCCCTGACCACGCTGGATCCGCTGGCCCGCCTCGTCGTCGGAGGGCCGGTCCCAGGCGGCGGAGCTGGTCGGTCGTGGCCATTCACCGGTGGCGCTCTGTCGGTGCCACTGGTCTGCGGCCGGCGCGGCGCTGGTCGGGACCGGCCGTCGCCACTCGTCGGCGGCGCCGGGCCGGGGCCACTCGCCGGTCACCTGCCGGGACCACGGCCCGCCAGCACCTGGACCGGGCCATTCGCCGGTCGGCTGCCGGAGCGGACCGGCGTTGGACGGCTGCCCAGCAGGCTGCGGCGGCGCCGGGGCGAAGTCACCATGTCGGGCAGGTTCGTCACGTCCAGCTGCGTCCGCCGTACGGCCGGCGGGGCCGCCAGCAGACCGGTCGGCCGGCGCGCCCGAGGGGCCGGGCCGGTCGGGCGACATCCCGGGCCGGTCGGGCGGGAGGTCAGGCCGCTCGGGCGGGAGGTCGGACTGCGCGGTGCGCTGCCGGTCGGGTTCGACCGAGCGGTCGTCGGGCTCGGACCGTTGCCCGCCCGGCCGACCGGTCGTCGGTGGTTGGAAGCCCGGTGGGGTGCCGGGGCGGGTCTGCCGGGCGGGCGACACCGGTGCCGCCGAGGCCACCGGCACCGCGCGCAGCGGCGCGGTCGGCACCACCCGGGCCGTCTCCTGCCAGCGGGGCGGCGGGTTGACCGGCGTCGGGGTCGGGCGTGGGTTGTCACCGCCCCGGCGCTCGGCGGGGCGGCCAGCTGCGGGTGGGTCGTCCGCGGGTCCGCCGGCTACCCGGCCGGTCGGCTCGTCGTCGGCTCGTCCGGTGTCCGCGCCGCCCGGCTGGATCGACTCACCGGCCGGCGCGGGGCGTGGGGTCGGTACGACGGTCTCGGCCGGCCCGGAGACCGGCCGGCCGTTGACGGCTGTGGCGCGGCCGTTGTCGGTGCTGCGGGAGCCGCGGGTGGCTGAGCCGCCGCGCGGCGTCCGGGTGAACGGCAGCACCTCGGCGTACCGGGACGGCGGGTCGGCCCAGTGCGGGCCGCTCACCGGTTCGTCGCGGGCGGCCCAGCCGGCACCGGCATGGTCGGCGTCCGGCCCGACCCCGGAGCCGTCCGACCACCGGGTCGGCGACCCCGTCCAACTGCCCATGCCCTGGTCACGACGGTCTCGCGGATCCGCTCCGCCGTCCTCTGGTCCCGGTGCGGCCCCGCGGGGTTCACCTGATTCGTCCACCGTGCGCTCCTCGGTCGCCCCCGCTGAGGCTACCGTGTGCTGACAGTGGCGATAAGTTGCAACGTCGGGCCAATTGACCGGCCAGGTGATATGCACTGATCGTTTCGTTTCTTCGCCGACCAGATGGCCGCGACCGGACTCGGAGGTTCGACATGACCGCTGCGTCGAGCGACGCACAGACAAGCGGCCGACCGGCCCGGATGCCGCGGTCCGCCCGCCGCAAGCAGCTGCTCGCCGCCGCCCAGGAGGTGTTCGTCGCACAGGGTTACCACGCGGCGGCGATGGACGACATCGCGGAGCGGGCCGGCGTGTCGAAGCCGGTGCTTTATCAGCATTTTCCGGGCAAGCTGGAGTTGTATCTGGCACTGCTCGACACGCACTGCGACGCCATAATCGCGAAAGTCGCCGCCGCGATGGCCGCGACCACCGACAACAAGGAACGGGTCAGCGGGGCGGTGCAGGCCTACTTCGACTTCGTCGACGAGGAGAGCGGCGCCTTCCGGCTGGTCTTCGACTCCGACCTGCGCAACGAACCGCTGGTACGGGCCCGGGTGGAACGCGTCGAACGCGAGTGCATCGCGTCGATCACCGACACCATCATCTCGGACACCGGGGTGAGCCGGTCCCGGGCCGAACTGCTCGCCTCCGGGCTGGTCGGCGCGGCCGAGACCGCCGCCCAGTTCTGGCTGGCCGGTGGTCGACAGGTGCCCAAGGACGAAGCCGAGTCGTTGCTCGCCGCACTCTCCTGGCGGGGCATCGCCGGGTTCCCGCTGCAGGGTGAGGCATCCTGACCACAGCGCGTCCGCATCGGCTAACCTTCGCGTTGGCGTTGTTTTCGCCCACCTCAAGGAGGACCCGTGGAGGTCAAGATCGGCGTGCAGTACGCGCCGCGCGAGCTCGTTCTGGACAGTGCCCAGTCACCGGCTGAGATCGAGCAGATCGTGACCCAGGCAATCACGACCGAGGGGACTCTGTCACTCACCGACGAGCGCGGCCGGCGGGTCATCGTCCCGGTCAGCAAGATCGCGTACGTCGAGATCGCCGAGGCTGCTCCCCGCTCGGTCGGCTTCACCGTCCGCTGACCTGGCCGGACCGGCCCGAAGCCGCCTGGCCAGCTGCCGACTACCGGCCGCCAGCTCCCGGCTGCCGGCTGCCGGCCACCGACCGCACCGATCCGGATCGGTTCACCCTGATCCGGATCGGTCCGCCCAGCTCACCCGCCAGATCGCCGCGCCGGTCGCGACTGCGGCTCGGCCGCGAAGCCGTCCGGCCGACACCGTCGACGACCGTGCCGTTCGTCACTGCCGCCGCGCCTGCACCACCCCGGCGGCGTGACAAGAACCACAGCTGAGTCGTCGGTCCGGCCACCGTCGCCGAGGATCTGCACGTTGACGCGGACCGTCAGCTACCATGGTCAGCAATGCTGCGGCCGTCGAGGATGCTCGAGCGGGGTTCGCGGCGCGCGTGCGGCCCGCGACCTGCTGATCGCGTGTGGCCAGCGCCGTCAATTGACGCACTGCGGCACGCCGCAGACAACGCGTCGCCCCGGCATCGCGACGGCACGTCGCAGCACCCGCACCGCACCGACGCGACGTCGGTGCCGACGACCATCGGACGCGCCGGCTCGGCGCGCCACCCAACCGGAGCCCTTCCGGCACCGGCCACAACCGGCGCGCACCGTGCGCACCGCACAACCGGCGCCGTCGCGGCGCCGCATCCGACACGCGCCCTCAGGAACAGGCGGGGCGCACCACGAGAGGCACCCCCGACACCTGATGACTGACATTTTCGATCACAACGCCGGTGACGAGCCGGCGAAACGCCCACCGGCACGGCCGGACAGCCCCACCTTCGCCGACCTGGGCGCCCGCCCGGAGACGGTGACCGCTCTCGCCGAGGTCGGCATCGTCCACGCCTTCGCCATCCAGGAGTACGCCCTGCCGATCGCGCTGCGCGGCAGCGACCTGATCGGCCAGGCACCGACCGGGACCGGCAAGACGCTCGGCTTCGGCGTACCGCTCATCGACCGGGTGCTCGCCCCGGCCGAGGGCGGTGACGGCGTACCGCAGGCACTCGTCGTCGTCCCGACCCGCGAGCTCGGCCTGCAGGTCGCCAAGGACCTGGCCGCCGCCGGCAGCACCCGCGGCGTGCGGGTGCTGCCGATCTACGGTGGCGTCGCGTACGAGCCGCAGATCGAGACGCTGCGCTCCGGCGTGGAGATCCTGGTCGGTACGCCGGGTCGGTTGATGGACCTGGCCAAGCAGAAGAAGCTGCGGCTGGACCGGATCCGGGCGCTGGTGCTGGACGAGGCCGACCGGATGCTCGATCTGGGCTTCCTCGACGACGTCGAGCGGATTCTGGCGATGCTGCCGGAGGACCGGCAGACGATGCTGTTCTCCGCCACGATGCCCGACCCGATCGTGGCCCTCTCCCGGCGGTTCCTGCGCCACCCGGTGACCATCCACGCCGGGCACACCACGGAGGCGGGCGTTCCCCCGCTGACCCGTCAGGTGGTCTACCGCACCCACCCGATGAACAAGATCGAGATCGTCGCCCGGATCCTGCAGGCCGAGGAGCGCGGGCTGACGATGATCTTCACCCGTACCAAGCGGGCGGCCGACCGGGTCGCCGAGGACCTGGACTTCCGTGGCTTCGCGGTGGCCGCCGTGCACGGCGACCTCGGCCAGGGCGCCCGGGAACGGGCGCTGCGCGCCTTCCGTACCGGAAAGATCGACATCCTGGTGGCCACCGACGTCGCCGCCCGCGGTCTGGACGTCTCCGGCGTCACCCACGTCATCAACTACGACTGCCCGGAGGACCAGGACACCTACACCCACCGGATCGGTCGCACCGGCCGGGCCGGCGCGACCGGGGTGGCGGTGACCTTCGTCGACTGGGAGGACATCACCCGGTGGCGGATCATCGACAAGACCCTCGGGCTGGAGATGCCGGAGCCGCCGGAGACGTACCACACCTCTGAGCACCTCTACGCAGACCTGGGCATCTCCCGCGACGTCTCCGGCACGCTGCCCAGCGCCGACCGCACCCGGGCCGGGCTGTCCGCCGAGGTCGAGGAGGACCTCGGCGGCCGCAGTGCCGGCCGGCGGCGGCGCGGTGACGGCGACGGCCGCGCCGAGCGCGGAGCGCGCGGTGACAGCCGGGGCCGCCGGTCGTCGCGGTCCCGTCGCTCCGCAGCGCCGGACGACACCGACCGGTCCGCCGCCACCGCGACGACCGCCGGTGAGGACGGTGCCCCGGCAAGCCGTCGGCCACGTCGCCGGCGGCGCGGCGGCCAGGTCGTCGACGGCGGCGCCGGCACCGACTCCGGTGCGGCGTCCACCGGCGGTACGGAGATCGCGGCCGCCGCCACGTCGGACGGCGGCTCGGGCGGTTCGGGCGGTTCGACGCGCCGCCGCCGACGCCGCCGGGGTGGCTCCGGCGGAGCCGGCCGGGCCGAGCAGGTCGGCGGAGCCGGCGGGGCCGATCAGGGCAGCGGCGGCGAAAACTGACTCGATCCCTCGCCGACGCCCTCGACGACGTCCGGGCGCTGCTGCTCAGCCCGCAGCTCACCCGGGCGGTCGCCGCCGGGCGTCGGCGCAACGCCGCCCCGTCGGTCGTTCGGGCCGAACTCCGGCCGGTCGCCCTGCGGGCCGGTACCCACCTGCAGAT
>Ga0207773_100280_pt1 | contig 27524 bp, 25 predicted proteins | sample TtaePargueraPR_2_FD_187281 | JGI IMG/M metagenome (GOLD analysis project Ga0207773, IMG submission 187281) | Aerobic enrichment media microbial communities from Bioluminiscent Bay, La Parguera, Puerto Rico - Tt and M1 (3) (SPAdes) | ecosystem: Environmental > Aquatic > Marine > Unclassified ...
AGCCAACGACACCTCAGCGTCATCACTTCCATGATACGCCTCGACGAAACCCCTCATGCCAAGCACGAGACAAACCTCCGCCGACCGCGTATCCCTTCTTCGCTCATCCACTTGTCAAAGAACCGGGACCCTTGCGGGCCCACCTAAGCCAGAAGCGGATGCTCCGGGCAAAGACCGAAGGCCACGGTTCAGGGCGCCTTGGTCAGCGCCCCATCCGGGGCCTTTTCGACTGCGCGGGAGCGGTGCCCGCCGCGCTGTGTGGGCGGCGTTATAGGAGCGCCCGCCGGGCCTGTCAAATGCTTTCATGACGCTTTGATTGCATGCTCCGCCACCCCGACCGATGCCACACAAGTCATTGAAATGACACCATATTCAGGCAGGATACTGGCTGGCGTCGGAGCTGCGGGAGGGGATCAAGTCCCCTGCCCGCATGCCTTTCATGCAGCAATGTGCGCCAAGCTGCCACCGCGCCCGTCGCCAGAAGGGGCGAGGGTGCGGCCACCTGACCGCCCCGGCGATGGTCCATCCCGTCCCCCTCGACACGCGGTGCCTGGCGAGTGTTCCCTGGCCAACGCTCCCTGGTTGACCTTCCTTCCCGCTCTGGCGCACATTGCGGGCGCTGAGCGAGGTTGCGCGATCCGGGCGTCGCTGGGGGATTCGTATCGGCTCGGGCGGTGCCGGCGGACGCTGGGCGCCTGCCTTCATCCGACCACGAATCGACGTCATACGCGTCCACTTCGAGCGAAGCCCGAACAGCCGTTTCGGCGGCCGCCCGGCTGCGGCGCCGTCCGCCGTTCCTGTCCGATCCTGGTCCCAAGGTGAGCCTGACCCCGATGCCCGTGATGCCGATGCGCCGCTCCGCCGACACTCGCGTTCCACTCCCCCTCGACAGACCCGCCTCGCGCCGCCGCCACGCGGCCAGGTTCGGCACCGCCCTCCTGCTCACCGCGGGCCTCATCGCCTCGGCCCTGCTCGCCTCGACCCCGGCGGCGGCCCAGCAGGTTGAGGCCGGCGGCTCCTTCGACGAGGGCCTGACGGCGGTCGACGAGATCCTCGCCTATGGCGTCGCCGACAGCCTGGTCGAGCGACCCTACCGCCTCGGCGAGGAGCATCTGACCCTGGCCCTGGAGGAGGGCGAGAACCTTTCCCTCCTGCTGGAGCGCGGCGGCGTGCCCCGGGCGCAATGGTACGTGATCGCCGCGGCGCTGGAGGAGCATGTCGACCTGCGCCGCCTGCGCCCGGGCCGCGAGTTCACCCTCACGCTCTCCTACGAGGGCACCGAGACCAATCTCAACACCCTGGAGACGATGCCGGACGTCGACACCATCGTGATCGTCGACCGCAACCAGGAGGACGGCACCTACACCGCCCGCGCCGTTCCCAACGAGTTGGAGGCCCGGCATTTCGCCGCCGAGGGGCGCATCGACACCAGCCTGTTCGCCGACGCCGCGGAGGCCGGCGTGCCCGACGCGGTGATCATGCGGCTGATCCGCACCTACTCCTTCAATATCGACTTCCAGCGCGATATCCAGCCCGATGATGGCTTCGCCATCCTGTTCGAGCAGGAGTATTTCGCCGACGGCACGCTGGCCCGCAACGGCAACATCCTCTACGCCCGTCTGGAACTGTCAGGCCGCGACATGGAGCTGTTCCGCTACGAGGACTCCGAAGGCGTGGTCGACTATTACAACCGCGATGGCGAATCGCTGCGCCGCACGCTGATGCGCACACCGATCGACGGCGCCCGGCTGACCTCCGGCTTCGGCCTGCGACACCACCCGATCCTCGGCTATTCGCGCATGCACCGCGGCGTCGACTTCGCCGCGCCGACCGGGACCCCGATCTACGCCGCGGGCAACGGCGCGATCGACTTCCTGGGCACCAATTCCGGCTACGGCCGCTACATCCGCATCCGCCACAACGGCGAACTGTCGACGGCCTACGCCCATATGAGCGGCTATGCCCAGGGCCTGACCCGCGGCAGCCGCGTCGAGCAGGGCCAGACCATCGGCTATGTCGGCACCTCCGGCCTGTCGACGGGGCCGCACCTGCACTACGAGGTGCTGGTCAACGGCGCCCAGGTGAACCCGCTCGACCTCGACCTGCCGACCGGCCGCACGCTGGAGGGCACGGAGCTCGCCGCCTTCCAGACGCTGGTGGCGGAGGTCGACCGGCAGTACAGCGCGGCGCTGAACGCCACGGCCATCCAGCCCGCCGCGGCGGACGAATAGCCGCCGGCGCCGCTCGGGCTCACCACCGCGGCGGCGACGGCGCCGAGTTCGCGCCCCATGCTGCCGCTCAGGACGGATGCACCGACCGGCACGGGCCCGCTCACCATCCTGCTGCTGCTCCTGCTCGGCATCGTCTTCGCCTACCAGCTCACGCTTGATCCGTTCCAGGCGGCCCGCTTCATCGGCGACTGGGCGCTGATTCCGGCTACCCTCTGGCCCTCGATCAAGGCCGGCCTGCCCTGGGACGAGCTGGTGCGGCTGGTCAGTTCCGCCTTCCTGCATGGCGGCTGGCTGCACTTCCTGGTCAACGCCTGGACGCTGTGGATCCTCGGCCGCACTCTGGAACCGACGCTCGGCACCATCGCCTTTCTCGGCCTCTATTTCGGCGCCGCGGCGGCCAGCGCGCTGACCCATGTGGCGGTCTATCCCGACGACACGGTGCCGGTGATCGGCGCCTCGGGCGCCATCGCCGGCCTGCTCGGCGCCTTCATGCGGCTCTACCCGTCAGCCGGCGTCCTGCTGGTCGTGCCGATCGTCGTGGTGCCTGTCTGGTTCCGGGTGCCGGCGGTCGCCTATGTCGGCATCTGGTTCGCCATCCAGCTTCTCCAGGGCGTCGCCGCCGTCGGCCACCCGCTGGCCGGTGGCGGCGTGGCCTGGTGGGTGCATGTCGGCGGCGCGGTCGCCGGCTACCTGGCGGCGGGCTTCCTGCCACGCCGCCTCGCCACCGCCGCGCCGGACGGCACGCGCAAGACGGTATCCTGGCGCGTCGGCCGCTGGGGCGAGCCGGGCGCGTCGGGACCCTGGGGACCGCGCGATCGTGGAGAATGAAGCTGGGGCCGTATGATAGACAGGATTCACATACCTTGACGGAAGCGCTCACGCGATTCCGTCAAGGTATGATCCGCACTAAAAGCTGGAGCCGGGCTGCTGCAGGAACTCGGTCTCCTCGGGCGTGCTGTCGCGACCGAGGATGGCGTTGCGGTGCGGAAAGCGGCCGAAACGGGCAACGATGTCGAGATGCGCCTGGGCGTATTTCACGTATTCGGCGTCGCCGATGCGGTTGCGCACAAGGTCGAGACAGGCCTGCTGGTCGGCGAGGTTCTCGCTGTGCTCCAGCGGCAGGTAGAGGAACATCCGCCATCTGAGCGGAAGCCGGAGATCGTCCTTGCGGGCGATCATGGCGCGTGCGACCTCGCGCGCCCGGGCATCGCCGGCGAAGGCGCGCGGCGTGCCGCGGAAGATGTTGCGGGTGAACTGGTCGAGCAGGAGGATGAGGGCGGCACCGCCCCGCGGGGTCTGGCGCCAGGTGTCAAGCCGGCCGGCGAGCGCCTTCTCCACCGCCGCCCCGAAGCGCCGACGCAGCGTCGCGTCGAAGTCGTCATCCTTCTCGAACCAGCTCTTCTCGGGAATCTCCTCGAACCAGAAGCGGGTGACCGCCCCCGGCGACATCAAGGCATCGTCAGACATCCGCTATCCTCTCTTCCTGCCGCGCCGACGCCATGCCAGCCGGACCTGCTTCTCGCCTTCGTAGATGAAAAAGCCCGCCGCGGCGATGGCCAGCGACAGGGCCAGCTGCGGCACATCCAGGGCGGTGCTGCCGAACAGCAGGTGGAAGACCGGCAGGTAGGTGAAGGCGAGCTGGCCGAGGCAGACGATGGCGAGCGCGATCCACACGGCCGGCGTGCCCCGCAAGCCGGGCAAGCTGATCGCGCCACGATCGGCGTAGCGCACGGAGAAAAGGAAGGTCGTCTCCAGGCCGACCAGCGCGTTGACGGCGATCGTCCGCGCCGCCGCCACGTCGCCGCCAAACGCCTGGCCCAGCAGGAATCCCGCCAGCGCCCCGGCCAGCATGACAACCGAGGCGAAGCCCGCGATCCAGGCCATGCGTGCGTCCAGCAGGCGGGCGCCGCGCGGCCGTGGCGGCCGGCGCATGATGTCGGGCTCCGCCGGCTCGAAGGCGAGGGCCAGCCCCAGCGTCACCGCGGTGATCATGTTGATCCAGAGGATCTGCAGAGGCGCGATCGGCAAGGCCATGCCGACCAGGATGGCGGTGACGATGGTCAGGGCCTCGCCGCCATTCGTCGGCAGCAGGAAGACGATCGTCTTCTTCAGATTGTCGTAGATGGTGCGGCCCTCGCGCACGGCCGCGGCGATGGTGGCGAAGTTGTCGTCGGCGAGCACGATTTCGGCGGCGTGGCGGGCGGCGTCGGTGCCACGTTTGCCCATGGCGATACCGACATCCGCGCGGCGGAGCGCCGGGGCGTCGTTGACGCCGTCCCCGGTCATCGCCACCACCTTGCCGGCTCCGGCGATCGCCTCGACCAGGCGCAGCTTGTTCTCCGGGGTCGCCCGGGCGACGATGTCGACCTCGCCGACACGGGCCGCCAGCGCTGCATCGTCCAGGGCGTCGATGTCACGCCCGGTCAGCACGCTGCTGCTGGGCAGGCCCAGCGCCTCGGCGATGGCGCGCGCGGTGACCGGGTGGTCGCCGGTGATCATCTTCACGTCGATGCCGGCGGCATGGCAGTCGGCGATGGCGGCACGCACCTCCGGCCGCGGCGGGTCGATCAGGCCGAACAGCCCGACCAGCGCCAACTCGCCCATGTCGATGCCGTCCAGGCTGTCACTGCCGCGCGGCAGCGTGGCCATGGCGGCGGCGAGCACGCGTTGGCCACCCGCCGCCATGCGCTCGACCATGCGATGCCAGGCGCCGAGATCCGCGGGGACGGCGCCGTCAGGCCGCCATTCCAGGTCGGTCAGCGTGAACAGCCGCTCGGGTGCGCCCTTGACAACGACGAGCACGCTGTCGTCCGGCTGCCGGTAGAGCGCGGCCATGTAGCCACGCTCCGATTCGAAGGGCAGCAGGTCGAGCCGCTCCGCGTCCCCGACCGCGATGTCCGCCCCGATCCCTGCCCCGATCCCGGCTCCGGTTCCGGCTGCGATCCCGGCCTCGATCCCGACCCGATGGGCGAAGGCGATCAGCGCCGTCTCGGTCGGATCGCCGACAGGGTTGTCCGCCGTCGCGCCGGCGATCGCCGCCTCGTTGCACAGAACGCCGATCTGGGCCAGCCAGGCGTGGCGGGCATCCCTCGCCCGGTCCAGGGCGTCGCCCGCCAGGATCTCGCCGCCGATGCCGATGGCGGCCACCACCATGCGGTTCTCGGTCAGCGTGCCGGTCTTGTCGGTGCAGATCGTGTTGACGGCGCCCAGGGTCTCGACCACCGGCAGGCGCCTGACGATGGCCTTGCGCCGGGCCATGCGCTCGACGCCGATCGCCAGCGTGATGGTCACCACCGCCGGCAAGCCTTCGGGAATGGCGGAGACCAAAAGCCCTACCAAGGCTAGGAACATCTCCTCCAGCGCGTAGCCGCGCAGCAGCCAGCCGATCGCGAAGACGGCGAGGCCGATGCCGACGATGACCAGGGAAAGTCGCCTGGCGAACTGGTCGAGCAGACGGACGAGCGGCGTCTCGCCGCTTCCCGCGAGCGCGACCATGCCGCCGATGCGGCCAAGCTCGGTGCCGCGTCCGGTGGCCACCACGATGCCCTCGCCGCGTCCGGCCACCACCTGGGTGCCGGAATAGGCCATGCCCGTCCGCTCGCCGAGATAGGCCTCGGCCGCCACCGGGTCGACGGTCTTGGCGACGGGCACGGATTCGCCGGTCAGCGCCGCCTCGGCGATGGTGAGCGCGCGGGTGTCGGCAAGGCGTAGGTCGGCCGCCACCAGGTCGCCCGATTCGAGCCGCACCCGGTCGCCCGGCACCAGTTCGGCGGCGTCGAGGCGTTGCCAGCGGCCATCGCGACGCACGGTGGCGGCCGGCGCAAGCATGGCCCGGATGGCGCCCAGTGCCGCCTCGGCGCGGCCTTCCTGCACGAAGCCGATCGCGGCGTTGATGGCGACGACGGCGAGGATCACGCCGGTGTCGATCCAGTGCGCCATCAGCGCGGTCAGCGCCGCGGAGGCGAGCAGGACGTAGATGAGCACATTGTTGAACTGGCCGAGCAGGCGGCTCAGCGGGCCGCGCCGCTTCTCCCGCGGCAGGGCGTTGGGGCCGAAGCGGGCGAGACGCGCCGCCGCCTCCCGGCCGGTGAGGCCTTCGGCGGGACTGTCCTGGACGGCCGCGACCGCGGCGACCGGCTCGGCGTGCCAGGCCCGGTCGGCGGCGGCGCGATCGGAGGATGTCTGTGGCGTTGGTGTCGTCTTCGTCCTGGTCACGTCCGGAGACACCGATGGTTGACGGGTTCCTCAACGCAGAACGGCGGACCCCGAAGGGCCCGCCGTCCGCGTATCAATGCCGGGAAGTCGAGGCCGGCGGGCCGGGATCTAGTGCTTGTCGGCCCAGATCTTGCGCTTCGAGGCGTACATGATGCCGGCGAAGACGACGAGGAACAGGACCACCGCCCAGCCCGTCTGCTTGCGCGCCTCCATGTTCGGCTCCGACGCCCAGGCGAGGAAGTTGGTTACGTCCCAGGCCATCTGCTCAGGTGTCGCCTCGACCTCGTGGGCGTATTGCAGCTGCGCGCCGCCCAGCATGTCCGGCATCGCCACCTGGTGGCCCGGGAAATAGCGGTTGTAGCTCAGCCCCGGCATCATCTCGATGTCCTCGGGCGGCGGCTCGTAGCCGATGAGGAAGGCGTGGATGTAGTCCGCACCGCCGGCGCGCGCCTCGACGATCAGCGAGAGGTCGGGCGGATAGGCGTTGTTGTTCGCCGCCCGCGCCGCCGCCTCGTTGGCGAAGGGCGCCGGGAAGTGGTCGGCCGGCGTGCCGGCGCGCATCTCGGTCTCGCCGGTATCGTTGTCGATGGTCTCGAAGCTGTACTCCGAGGCGATCTGCTCGACCTCCGCTTCGGAGAAGCCGAGTTCGGCGAGGTTGCGGAAGGCGACATATTGCAGCGCGTGGCAGGCCGCGCAGACCTCGCGGTAGACCTGCAGTCCACGCTGGGCGGATTCACGGTCATAGGTGCCGAACATGCCGCTGAACTGCCAGTCCTGGGCCGGCGGCGCGGGGGCTTCCTCGGCCGCCTGCGCAGCACCGGCGAGACCGGCCACGAGGGCGGCGGCGAGGAGGGAAGTCTTCAGTCTACGCATGGTCCTCACGTCTCCCGCGCTCACGCCTTGCTCTCGGGCTTGGCCGCCGCTTCCGCCGATGGCGCGCGGCCGCCGCCGTTCCTCGCCAGCACCGATTCCGCGATGCTCCTGGGCAGCGGCAGAGGCCGCTCGAACTTGCCGAGAAGCGGCAGCAGGATCAGGAAGTGGAAGAAGTAGTAGGCGGTCGCCAGCTGCGCGATCACCACGTTGATGCCCTCGGCCGGCTGCGAGCCCATGTAGCCGAGCACGATGACATCGGCCAGCAGCAGCAGGAAGAACCAGCGGTAGACCGGGCGGTAGCGCGTCGACCTGACCTTGGAGGTGTCGAGCCAGGGCAGGAAGAACAGCAGGATGATCGACGCGAACATGACGATGAAGCCGCCGAACTTCGCGGTGATGAACAGGAAGTCGAAGTCGATGGCGCGCAGCATGGCGTAGAACGGCAGGAAGTACCATTCGGGCACGATGTGCGCCGGCGTCTGCAGCGGGTTCGCCGGGATGTAGTTGTCCGGGTGCCCCATGAAGTTCGGCGCGAAGAAGACGAACAGCGCGAAGAACAGCATGAACACCACGACCGCGAAGAAGTCCTTCGTGGTGTAGTAAGGGTGGAAGGGCACCGTGTCCTCAGGCCCCTTCGGCTCGATCCCGGTCGGGTTGTTCGAGCCGGTGATGTGCAGCGCCGCGACGTGCAGGATCACCACGCCGAAGATCACGAAGGGCAGCAGGAAGTGCAGCGCGTAGAAGCGGTTCAGTGTCGGGTTGTCGACCGTCGGGCCGCCCAGCAGCCAGGTCTGGATCGAATCGCCGATCCAGGGGATGGCCGAGAACAGGCCGGTGATCACCTGCGCGCCCCAGTAGCTCATCTGTCCCCAGGGCAGCACGTAGCCCATGAAGGCGGTGGCCATCATCAGGAGGAAGATGACGACGCCCAACTGCCAGAGCAGTTCGCGCGGCGCCTTGTAGGAGCCGTAGTAGAGGCCGCGGAACATGTGGATGTAGACGGCGATGAAGAAGAAGCTGGCGCCGTTCATGTGCAGGTAGCGCAGCAGCCAGCCGCCATTGACGTCGCGCATGATGCGCTCGACCGAGCCGAAGGCATGCTCGGTATGGGCGGTATAGTTCATCGCCAGGAACACGCCGGTGAGGATCATCAGCACCAGCATCAGCATGGCGATGCCGCCGAAGCTCCACAGGTAGTTGAAGTTCCGGGGCGTGGGGAACTCGCCATATTCCTTGTTCATCATGGTGAACAGGGGCAGTCGCCGGTCGATCCAGCGGACCGCCGGGTTCCGGAAGCTCGATGGCTGGGAGGAATGGGCCATGTCTCGTCGCTCTCCTCGATCGGTCTCGGTCGCTGGGATCAGCCGATCCGGATGCGGGTTTCGTCGGTATACTCGTAGGGCGGAACCGGCAGGTTCGTCGGCGCCGGCCCCCGGCGAATGCGGCCCGAGGTGTCGTAGTGCGAGCCATGGCAGGGGCAGAAATAGCCGCCGTAGTCGCCGCGCGGCTCGGTCTGGCGCTGGCCGAGCGGGATGCAGCCGAGATGCGTGCACACCCCGACGACGACCAGCATGTCGTCCTCGATGACGCGCGCCTCGTCGGGCTGCGGGTCGCGCAACTCGTCAAGGTCGACGCTGCGCGCCTCCTCGATCTCCATGGCCGTGCGGCGACGAAGGAACACGGGCTTGCCCTGCCACATGACGGTGATGCCCTGGCCTTCCTCGATCGGGCCGGTATCGACGTCGATCGAGGAGAGCGCGAGGGTATCGGCCGCCGGGTTCATCGAATCGATGAACGGCCAGGCCACGAAGCCGAGGCCGACGGCACCCACCGCACCGGCCGCGAGGTAAAGGAAGTCCCGGCGCGTTCCGCCTTCGGCGTCGTGCCCGTCCGATCCGTTATGGGTGGTATCCGCCATCTTGTCTCGCGTTTCTAACCCCTGGTCACCCGCTCAGCTTCGGATATAGCACACGCAGTCGCCGAGGCGGCCCGTCTGCGGCAAGCCGCCGCGTCGTCCGCACACCCGAAGCAGCCGCCGGAGAGTATGGCGGCTTGGCGGCTTCGTATACTCGGTGCATGGTGCTTTGCCAACCCGCAAGCCGAGCCCAGCGGGCCGATCCGGCGCCGTTCGCCGGCCACCCCGTTCCGCCCCCGCCGCCGTGCCGAATGCGCATCGTCCTCTACCAGCCCGACATTCCGCAGAACACCGGCACGATCATGCGTCTGGCCGCCTGTTTCGGCCTGCCCGTCGATGTCATCGAGCCGTGCGGCTTCCTGCTCGACGACCGGCGCCTGCGCCGCGCGGGCATGGACTATGTCGATCACCTGGCATGGTGCCGGTGGCCGTCCTGGCAGGCCTATCAGGAGGCGTCGCAGGAGGGCCGCCTGGTGCTGCTGACCACCCGGGCGGAGCGCCGGCACACCGACCTCGCCTTCCGGGCTGACGACCGCCTGCTGCTCGGCCGGGAAAGTGCGGGCGTGCCGGCGGAGGTGCACGCCGCCGCCGACGCGGCCGTGCGGGTGCCGATGACGCTACCCTTGCGCTCGCTGAACGTGGCGGTCGCCTGCGCCGTCGTGGTTGGCGAGGCCTTGCGGCAGCTGCGCTGGTCTCATGCCGCACCACCCGCCGGCCACGCCGGGCCTTGACCGTGCCGGAACCATCCCGACCTTAGACCGGCGCCCGCCCGCATCCCGCCCGCATCCCGCCAGCATCCCGCCCCGCCGACGCCACCGCCCGAGACACAGCCACGATGACCAGCCCCGCCGCCGACGCCAGCCTGCTCGAGACCCGCAAGGAAACCGCCGCCAGCTGGTTCCGTGAGCTGCGCGACCTGATCTGCGCCCGGTTCGAGGATCTCGAGGATGCGGCGGCCGGTCCGCTGTCCGACCGGCCGGCGGGGCGGTTCGAGCGTCGGGAGTGGCGCCGGCCCGACCATGCCGGCGAAGAGGGCGGCGGCGGCGTGATGTCGATCATGCACGGCCGCGTCTTCGAGAAGGTCGGCGTCAACATCTCCACCGTCCACGGCACCTTCTCCCCGGAATTCGCCGGCCAGATCCGCGGGGCCGACCGCTCGGGCGGCCGCTTCTGGGCCTCGGGCATCAGCCTGGTTGCCCACATGCAGAGCCCGCTGGTGCCCGCCGTCCACATGAACACGCGCATGATCGTGACCGCCGAGCACTGGTTCGGCGGCGGCGCCGACCTGACGCCGATGCTGCCGGACGAGCGCGACACCGCCAGCTTCCACGAGCGGCTGCGCCAGGCCTGCGACAGCCATGATCCGGAGTACTATCCGCGCTTCAAGCAATGGTGCGACGAGTACTTCTACCTCAAGCACCGGGACGAGCCCCGCGGCGTCGGCGGAATCTTCTACGACTACATCGACAGCGGCGACTGGGAGGCCGACTTCGCCTTCACCCGCGATGTCGGCCTCGCCTTCCTCGACATCTATCCGCGCCTGGTCGAGCGGCACATGGATCGCCCCTGGACGGCCGAGCAGCGGGAACATCAGCTGGTCCGGCGTGGCCGCTACGTGGAGTACAATCTGCTCTACGACCGCGGCACCGTCTTCGGTCTGCGGACCGGCGGCAATGTCGAGGCAATCCTGATGTCGCTGCCGCCGGTCGCCAAATGGCCTTGAGGCGGCGATTCCGTTTGGCCGCGGCCGGTCGCTCGGTCACAATTCCGCCGCAGGCTATGGTGAGGCTTTCGATCATGATGCGCCGCCGCTCCCTGACCTTCGCCACCGTGCTGACGGCCGCCGCGCTCGCGCTGCCGCACGGCGCCGCCGCCCAGCTCGAACCGAGCGTGCCGCTCGACGCCTTCTTCGGCGCCTGGCACGGCATGGGCGTGGAGGAGACGGACGATGCCCTGTTCTTCTCCATGGGCCGGCGCGACCTCGACATCGAGATCGTCGGCGAGGGCGACGGTTTCGCCATCACCTGGACGACCCTGCGGCGGACCGGCGACGATCCCGACGCCCCGGAATTCGAGCGCACCTCGACTTTTATGGAGTTCTATCCGGGCGACACGCCGCACGTCTACGAGGGCTACGATTCGGGCAATCCGCTCGAGGGCGAGATCATGGCCTGGGCCCGCCTCGATGACGCGACGCTGTCGATCTACCGCATGCTGATCGACGAGGATGGCGGCTACTGGCTCGGCTCCTGGGACCGGACGCTGACCGAGGAGAACCGCATGGAGCTGCGCTACACCCTGCTCAACGACGGCCAGCCGGTGCGCAATGTCATCGGCCACCTCGAACGCGTGGAGTGAGCCGTGGCGCGCCGGTCCCTGGCCCTGGCGGCCGTTCTGTCGTGCGCCGCGCCTATGCCCGCGCTGGCGCAGGACTATGTCGAGGCCGCGGAACCGTTCATCGGCAACTATGTCGGCGTGGCCGAGGTGTTCGACGGCGAGGGCGACCTGCTCGAGACGCGCGACATGGACATCGAGATCTATTTCGGCGACCGCAACGAGCTGACCATGCGCTGGATCAACGTCTCGCTGGTCGACGGCCGCCGTGACGTGCCGGGCGTGGAGCGCCGGGTGCAGCAGATGGTGCTGGTCGAGGGCGGGCCGCATGGCAGCCTGATCGAGGACACCCGCGGTTCCGTCTTCTCCGGCCGGCGCAATGTCGAGGTCATGGCCGGCGATGCGCTGCACTGGGCTCGGTTCCTCGAAGGCCAGCTCGACGTCTACGCCTTCGGCGTCAATGCCCAGGGCGAGCCGGTGCTGCACGAATACGAGCGGATCCTCACCGAGCAGGGCCTCGACATCGTCTTCAACGCCTATGTCGACGGCCAGCTGGTGCGCCACATCGTCGGCCACGCGATCCGCGTGGAGTAGCTCCCTGCCGAGGGATCGGGGGCAATGCCCCCTGGACTTCACGACACCTGGTCGCCGTCGCCCGAGACGCCGGCATCCGCCTCCGCCCGCCGGCTGAGCTCGGCGAGGCAGGCCTCGCGGTCGGCCTGGAAATCGCCCGACACCCACCAGTCCTCCACCGCGCCCAGCACGCGGCCCATGGCCGGTCCCCTTGGCACGCCCTGCGCCGCCGCATCGGCCCCGCGCAAGGGGAAGACGGGCGGCGACCAGCGTCTGACCAGCCGCCGGCCCGGTGCCGGCGCGCCACGGGCCCGGGCGATCAGCAGCGCGTCCGAGGCGACGACGGGCCCGTGACGGTAGGCGAGACGACGCGCCGCGTCCGTGTCGCGCGCCGCCAGCGCGCCGGCCATCGCCGCATCGATGCCGGCGAGATGCGCTGACTGCTTGCGCGACAGGCGGAGCCGCTCCCCCGCCCCGGACGCCTCGCCCGGCGGGCAGAGTGCGGCCAGGCGTCGCAGCGGCATCAGTGGATCGCGCAGGGTGTCGTCGGTTCGCGTCAAACGGGTCAGCACCGAGAGGTCGCCGTCGAGGCCCAGCACATGCCGAGCCGCGCCGGTCGCCGCCATGCCGGCCCAGGCCTGCGCCGGCTGCCTGGCGCCCAGCAGGCGTAGCACCTCGTGGGTGATGCGCTCCACGGCGAGGCGGTCGAGGCCGTCGACGGTGTCGCGGATCACCGCCAGCGTCGCCGGATCGGTGGCGCCCTGCCCGTACCAGGCATGGAAGCGGAAGTAGCGCAGGATGCGCAGAAAGTCCTCGCGGATGCGCTCGACGGCCGACCCGACGAAGCGGATGCGGCCGGCCCGCGCGTCCGCCAGCCCGCCGAAATAGTCGTAGAGCCGGCCGTCGCGGTCGGCGCTCATGGCGTTGATGGTGAAATCCCGCCGTGCGGCATCCTCGCGCCAGTCGGTGGTGAAGGCGACCACCGCCCGCCGCCCGTCGGTCTCGACGTCGCGCCGCAGGGTGGTGATCTCGAAGAGCTGGTGGGCCAGCACAGCGGTCAGGGTGCCATGCTCGATCCCGGTCGGGACAAGATGCAGGCCCGCCGCCTCAAGCGCCTGGCGAACGGCGTCCGGCGGCAGCGTGGTGGCGAGGTCGATGTCGCTGTCGTGTCGCCCGATCAGCGCATTGCGCACGCAGCCGCCGACGAAGCGCGTCTCGCCGCCGGCCGCCGCCAGCACCTCGATGATGCGCCGGGGACGCCATTGGCGCAGCCACGGCGCCCGCCGCGCGTCGAGCGTGAGCGTCTCGCCCCCGGCCTCAGCCACCTCCGCCGCCATCGGCGCCACCACCTGCGCCACCATTGGCGCCACCATCAGCGCCACCATCAGCGTCCGGGCCGCCTTCCTCGCCGAAGGTACCCGGCAGGATCTGGCCGTTCTCCTCGCGCGGCGGGGTGTAGTCGCGATAGGGCGGCGCGGGCTCGAAGATGGCCAGCGCGAACAGCGCCGCCACCATCAGGATGACGCCGCTGATGATCAGCCAGAACCACGGCGTGTTCTCCAGCAGCGGCGGCGGTGCCTCCGCCCCGGCCGCCTGCGCGCGGCGTTGCTGCCAGGCAGCGAACAACAGGTAGATCGCGGTCGGCAGCAGCAGGATGACGATGAAGACGAGTACGCGGGTCATGAGCCAAGGATCCGGTCACGCAGGTTCTTCAGCATACCCGCCGTGGCGCCCCAGATGTACCTCTCGCCATAGGGAAAGACGTAAAAATGACGGGTCTTTCCCTGGTAGCGGCGACTGTGCCGCTCGGGCATGCGGTCGCCCAGGATGAAGGCGAGCGGGACCTCGAAGATGTCGGCGACCTCGCCGGGTTCGGGGGTCAGCGCCACCGGCGGCTCGATCAGGCCGACGAAGGGCTCCACCCGGTAGCCGGTGCGGGTGATGTAGGTGTCGAGACGGCCAATGACGCGGACCCTGTCCGCCGGCAGGCCGATCTCCTCCTCGGTTTCGCGCAGGGCGGCCGCAAGCGGCGTCTCGTCGCCGGGGTCGATGCCGCCGCCGGGAAAGGCGATCTGCCCGGCATGGGCGGCGAGATGCTGGGTGCGCTGGGTCAGGACGATCGACAGCCCCGCCGCGTGGTTCATGATCGGCACCAGGACGGCGGCCTCCCGCAGGCGCCCGCCCGGCAGCAGGTCGGGGTTGAGGTCGTGATCCCCCCGGGAGGCGGTCTCCGCGGGGGGCAACGCCCGGACCAGCGTCTCGGGTGTCATCGCGCCGGCTCCGCCAGGGCGAAGAAGGCGCCGTCGCTCTCCACCCCCATCACGCCGTCCCGCTCGCTCGCCAGTTCGACCAGCTGATAGAACACCGAACGGGCGATCAGCGCCTCCAGCCCGTCGCGGATCAGGACATAGGGCCTGGGCTCGCCGTCGGCGCCGAAAGCCACGCGAATCGGATGGTCCGGGCCGGCGGTGACCCGGTCGTCGACATTGGTGCGGAAGGTCAGCCGCCCCGGTTCCTCGTCGATCAGTTCGACCGCCACGAAGGGCGCGTCCTCCACCGTGATGCGGCCGCGCTCGGCCGGGGTGATCAGCCAGTAGTCGCCCGCCGCGTCGCGCTTCAGCACGGTGGAGAACAGGCGCACCAGCGCCTGCCGGCCGATCGGCGTGCCCTGGTAGAACCAGGTGCCATCGGCGGCGATGCGGATCGGGTAGGCCTCGTCCTCCGCCGTCGGCCGCGCGCCCAGTTGGCCCAGCGCAGCGTCGACACCACCTTGCTTCTCCGGCGACCGGGCGAGGGTTTTCGAAACGGGATAGAATTTCGCCATAGTCCTAGGGTCGCTATTGGGGGTCGCTATTGGGGGTCGCTATTGGGGGTTGCCATTGGGGTCGCTGATTACAGATGACGTCTTGCGGCGTTCGGCTCAAACCGTCGAGATAGGCATTGTGGCTTGGGAGAGCGAGTCGTGACTATAGACCAGGAATCGCCAACCGCCGACGCCAGCCGGCGCCTGGCGGAGACCGGCCGACAGCTGGGCCAGGTCCGTGCCGCCCTGGGCCGGGTGATCTTCGGCCAGGAAGAGGTCATCGACCGTACGCTGATCACCGTCCTGTCGGGCGGCCACGGCCTGCTGGTCGGCGTCCCGGGCCTTGCCAAGACGCGCCTGGTGGAAAGTCTCGGCACCGTGCTCGGCCTGTCGGCCCGGCGCATCCAGTGCACGCCCGACCTGATGCCCGCCGACATCATCGGTTCGGAGGTGCTGGAGGAAGGTGCCGACGGACGCCGCCACTTCCGATTCATCAAGGGCCCGGTTTTCAGCCCGCTGCTGATGGCCGACGAGATCAACCGGGCAAGCCCGCGCACCCAGTCGGCGCTACTGCAGGCGATGCAGGAGCGCCGGGTGACGGTGGCGGGCGAGGTCCATGACCTGCCGCGGCCCTTCCACGTCCTGGCCACCCAGAACCCGATCGAGCAGGAGGGCACCTATCCCCTGCCGGAGGCCCAGCTCGACCGCTTCATGATGCAGATCGATGTCGGCTATCCCGACCATGCGGCCGAGCGGCGCATGCTGATCGCCACCACCGGCGCGCAGGAGGAGGTGCTGGACCGGGTGATGAGCGCGGACCAGCTGATCGCCGCGCAGAACCTGGTGCGCCACATCCCGGTGGGCCAGGCCGTGGTGGACGCCATCCTCGACATCGTCACCGCCGGCCGGCCGGAGGAGTCGAGCCTCGAGCCGGTGCGCGCCCATGTCGCCTGGGGGCCCGGCCCGCGCGCCGGTCAGGCCCTGATGCTGGCGGTGCGCGCCCGCGCCCTGCTCGACAACCGCCCGGCCCCGTCGGTCGACGATGTCGTGGCGCTGGCGCCGGCGGTGCTGAAGCACCGCATGGCGCTCGGCTTCGCCGCCCGGGCCGAGGGCGTGACCCTGGACGACGTCATCTCCCTGATCGTCGACCGGCACCGGTGAGCGCCACCCTGCACCAACGCGCGGCGGCCGCCGCGGCACGCTTTCCGCCGCTGGCCATCGCCGCGGCCCAGGTGGCGGCCACGGTGGAGCAGGGTACCCATGGCCGGCGGCGCAGCGGCCTGGGCGATGATTTCTGGCAGTTCCGTCCCTACCTGCCCGGCGATCCGGCGAGCCGCATCGACTGGCGGCAGAGCGCCAAGCGGGAAAGCCCGCACATCCGCGAGCGCGAGCAGACCGTCGCCCAGTCGACCCTGCTGTGGGCCGACCGGCGACCGGCGATGGCGTGGTCGTCCGCCAAGCGCCTGCCGACCAAGGCCGGGACCGCCGCCCTCCTGGTGCTGGCGCTGGCCGACCTGCTCGGACGCGGCGGCGAGGCGGTGGGCTGGCTCGGCGGCTCGCGGCCACGTACCGGGCGCAGCCGGACCGCCCGGCTGGCGGAGGAATGGACCACCCTGCCCGGCGCCGACCTGCCGCCCTCGCTGGAGCACCTGCCGATCGCCTCCACGGTGGTGCTGGCCAGCGACTTCCTCGACCCGGTCGAGGAACTTGCTCGAAGCCTGGCGCCGCTGGGCGAACGGCGTGCCGCGGGCGTGCTGCTGCAGATCCTCGACCCGGCGGAGGCCGACCTGCCCTATCGCGGCCGGGTGGAGTTCCACGGCACCGCCTCCGGCCTGCCGGTACTGCTGCCCCGCGTCGAGGCGGTCCGCCAGGCCTATGTCGAGCGGCTGCGCCTGCATCAGGACGCCCTCGCGGCGCTGGCCCGCCAGCGCGGCTGGACCTTGCTGCGCCATCGGACCGACCAGGCGCCGGAGGCTGCCCTGCTCGCGCTCTACATGGCGATGACGGCGTGACAGCGGCGGGCCCATGCTGACCCTCGGTCCCATCGCCTTCCTGCAGCCCTGGCTGCTGCTGGGCCTGGTCGCCCTGCCGCTGATCTGGCTGCTGCTGCGTGCCGTGCCACCGGCGCCGCGGCGCATTACCTTTCCGGCGCTGCGCCTGCTGCGCGACCTCCACGCGCGGGAAGAGACACCGGCACGCACGCCCTGGTGGCTGCTGCTGTTGCGCCTGCTGATCGCCGCCCTCATCGTGATCGCCGCGGCGCAGCCGATCCTGCATGCCGCCGACCGCGAGGCGGGATCGGGGCCGCTCGTGCTGGTCATCGACAACGGCTGGCCCTCCGGCGTCGGCTGGTCGGACCGCGTGGCCGCGGCCGAGGGCATCCTGACGACGGCGGAGCGCCAGGGCCGGCCGGTCGTCCTGCTGGCGACCGCCCCGCCAGCCGACGGGCCCATCGTTGCCGGTCTCGGCGACGCGGCAGACGCCCAGGCGGCCCTGGCCGATCTGGCGCCACGGCCTTGGCCGGTCGACCACGCCGAGGCGCTCGCCGCGCTCGAGGCCAGCGGCCTGGAACCGGACTCGCCGATCGACGCCGTCTGGCTGACCGACGGGGTGGAAAGCGACGGCCGGCGCGCCCTCGCCGACGCGCTCGACGGCGCCGGAAGCCTGCGGGTGCTGCAACCGCCCGAGGGATCGGGCGCTAACCAGGCGGTCCTGGTGCGGGGCTCGGCACCGATCGAGGCCGGCATCACCTTCGACCTGGCGCGTGCGGCTTCCGCCCAGGCGGAGGAGCTCACCCTGCGGCTGGAGGACGGCGCCGGCGCCATTCTCGCCCGCGAAAGGCTGAGCCTGGCGGCTGATACATCGGCTGCCAGCGTCTCCTTCCGGCTGCCGCCGACGGTGATCAACCGCGCCGCCCTCGCCCGGGTGGAGGAGGCCAGCGGTGCCGGCGGCGTCTACCTGCTCGATCCCGGCAATGCCCGGCGCCGGGTGCTGGTGCTGACCAGCGGCGACACCTCCGACACCCAGCCGCTGCTGGCCGACACCTACTATCTGCTGCGCGCGCTGGAGCCCTTCGCCACCGTCGACACCGGCGCGGTCGCGGCGCTGCCTGCGGATGGCGGAGACGTGCCGGCCGACATCGCCATCCTGCCCGACGAGACGCCGCTGACGCAGACCGACCGTCAGCGCCTCGACGCCTTCATCGAGACCGGCGGCATGGTGATCCGCTTCGCCGGTCCCCTGCTGGCGGCGGGCAATGACGGCTTCGTGCCGAGCCCGCTCAGGCCCGGCGACCGGGTGCTCAGCGGCTCCATGTCGTGGACCACCCCGCAGGGCCTGCGCCCGTTTCCGGATGACAGCCCCTTCGCGGGCCTGCCCGTACCGGACGACGTGACGGTCAGCCGCCAGGTGCTGGCTGATCCCTCTCGCCTCGGCGACGCCCGGGTCTGGGCGACGCTGCAGGACGGCACGCCACTCGTCACCGCGGCATCGCGCGGGGGCGGCTGGCTGGTGCTGGTGCATACCACCGCCGGCCCGGAATGGTCGAACCTGTCGCTCTCCGGCCTCTATGTCGACATGCTGCGCCGGCTGATGCTGACCGCCGCGGGCGAGCACCGCCCCGCCCCGGGTAGCACCCTGCCGCCGCATCTGACGGTGGACGGACACGGCGCGGTCGGCCTCGCCGGCCCGCTGGTCCGGCCGCTGACCATTCCGGCGGACGGCGCCGTCAGCGTCGATCCGGAACACCCGCCGGGCCTCTACGGCGCGGAGGGTGGTCGCGTCGCGCTGAACCTGGCGAGCGCCGTGCCCGAACTGGCGCCGGTGGGACGCTGGCCCTTCGGCGCCACCATCGAAACCTGGCAGGCCTCCACCGAGCAGCCGCTGCTGCCCTATCTCGTGGCGCTGGCGGTCGCGCTGGCCGTCGCCGACATGATCGTGGTGATGTTCCTCTCCAGCGCCCTGCCCGGCTGGCGCCATCGCCGCGGTCCGGCGAGCGCGGCGCTCGTCGCCGGCATCGCGGTGAGCCTGGCGGCGATCGCCTCCCCGACGCCGCTGCGGGCCCAGGAGGCGCCGCTCGACGTCGACGAGCGGGCGATCGAGGCCGCCAACGGGCTCTACTTCGCCTATGTGGTGACCGGCGATCCGGAGGTCGACGCCATCTCCGAGAGCGGCCTGGACGGGCTGTCGCAGTTCCTGGCGCAGCGCACCGCGGTCGAGCCGAGCGGCGCCATGGGCGTCGACCTGGAGCGGGACGAACTCGCCTTCTACCCGGTTCTCTACTGGCCCATCACGGCGACCCAGCCCGGCCTCTCAAGCGACGCCGCGGAGCGGGTGAACAGCTTCATGGCCAACGGCGGGCTGGTGCTGATCGACACCCGCGACGCCGGCCTGGGCGACGCCAACAACGCCAATCTCCGGCGCCTGACCGAGGACGTGGCCATCCCGCCGCTGACGCCGGTGCCGCCCGACCACGTGCTGACCCGCGCCTTCTACCTGCTGGCCTCCTTCCCCGGACGCTATGCCGGGGACGAGGTCTGGGTGGTCGATGCCGACGAGACGGTGAATGACGGCGTCAGCCCGGTGGTGATCGGCGCCAATGACTGGGCCGCCGCCTGGGCCCAGGAGGCGGACGGCAGCCACAGCTTCCCGGTGGTGCCCGGCGGCAACCGGCAGCGCGACTATGCCTACCGCTTCGGCGTCAACCTGGTGATGTACGCGCTGACCGGCAACTACAAGGCCGACCAGGTGCATATCCCGGCCATCCTCGAGCGGCTCGGCCAATGACGGCGGGCTGGCAGATCGTTCTGGCGCCGCTGCTGCCCTGGCCGGTCTGGGCGGCGCTGGGCCTGCTCGTGGCGATCGCGCTCGGCCTGCGCGCCTGGCGGGCCCGGCGGGGTGTCGTCTGGCGCGCCCTCTTCGCCGCCGTGGCGCTGGCCGCCCTGCTCGACCCCTCCTTCGTGCGCGAGGAGCGCGAGCCGCTGAACGACGTGGCGGTGCTGCTCATCGACCGCTCGGCCAGCACCGCCATCACCGGGCGCGGCGCGTCGATCGACGCGGCGGTCGCCGAGCTTGAGGCGGATATCGGCGCGATCGACGGCCTCGACCTGCGCGTCGCCGAGGTGCCGCGGGCCGGCGAAGGCGGGCTCGACGGCGAGACCCTGATGATCGAGGCGCTCAGGCGGGCGACGGCGGACCTGCCGCGCGCCCGGCTGGCTGGCGCCCTGTTGGTGACCGACGGCCAGGTGCACGACAGCGACCTGTGGAGCGCGGACGACGCCATCGGGCCGGTCCACGCCCTGCTCGCCGGCTCGGCCGACGAGGTCGACCGGCGCCTGGTGCTGGAGACGGCACCGGCCTTCGGTCTGGTCGGCGAGGCGGTCGAGGTGACGATGCGCGTGGTCGACGAGGGCGCGGCGGACGGCGCCCCGGTCGCAGTCGAGGTGCTGGTCGACGGCACGCCGCTGACGGCGCTCACCACACGCGGCGGCGAGGCCTTCACCGTGACCGTCCCCGTGGAGCATGCCGGCGAGGTGGTGGTCGAGGCCCGGGCGGAGGCGCTGGCCGACGAGATCACCACCGCCAACAACGCGCTCGCCCTCTCGGTCAACGGCGTGCGCGACCGGCTGCGCGTGCTGCTGGTCTCCGGCGCGCCGCATGCGGGCGAGCGCACCTGGCGCAACACGCTGAAATCCGATCCGGCGGTGGACCTGGTGCACTTCACCATCCTGCGGCCACCCGACCGGCAGGACGGCACGCCGCTCAACGAGCTGTCGCTGATCGCCTTCCCCGTGCAGGAGCTGTTCGCCATCCGCCTGCACGAGTTCGACCTGGTGATCTTCGACCGCTACCAGCGGCGCGGCGTGCTGCCCAGCATCTACTTCCAGAACATCGCCGACTATGTCGAGTGGGGCGGTGCCATGCTGGACGTCAGCGGGCCGCCCTTCGCCGACGTCTTCTCCACCTATCGCACGGCGCTGGGCACCATCTACCCGGCGGAACCGACCGGCGAGGTGCTGGAGGCAGCCTACCGGCCGCAGTTGACGGAGATCGGCCAGCGTCACCCGGTCACCGCCGGCCTGGAGGGCGCGGGCGACGCCGAGAGCGGCCCGCAATGGGGCCCCTGGCTGCGCCAGATCGACGTCACGCCGCATTCGGGCGAGACCCTGATGTCAGGGATCGGCGACCGGCCGCTCCTGATGCTCGACCGGGTCGGGGAGGGCCGCATGGCGCTGCTGGCCAGCGACCATATCTGGCTGTGGTCGCGCGGCTACCAGGGCGGCGGCCCGCAGGGGGAACTGGTGCGCCGCCTGGCGCACTGGCTGATGGGCGAGCCGAGCCTGGCGGAGGAGCGCCTCGACGCCGCGTCGGAGGGCGGCGCGCTGACCATCGAACGGCGCAGCCTGGGGCCGCTGCCCGCCGAGGCGACGGTCACGGCGCCCGACGGCTCCGAGACGACCGTCGCGCTGGCGGAGGTGTCACCCGGCCTGGCCCGCGGCAGCCTGGTTGTCGATACGCCCGGTCTCTATCGCGTCACCGACGGCACGCTAGAGCGCGCCACCGTCGTCGGCGATCCGGCGGCGCCGGAACTCTCGGCACTGCGCGCCAGCGCGGCGCCGCTCGGCGATATCGTCGAGGCGAGCGGGGGCAGCGCCACCTATCTCGATGATGACGGCCTGCCCGCTGTCCGCCATGTCTCGCCCGGACGTTCCATGGCGGGCAATGGCTGGATCGGACTGCAGGCCAATCGCGACTATCGGGTGACTGGTGTTGCCAGCGCGCCCATCCTGCCGGCCTGGCTGCTGGCCGTGGTGCTGATCGCGCTGGCGCTCGCCGCCTGGATACGCGAAGGCCGCTAGGACGGCGTGGTCCCAGCGGCCTCTCGTAATCCGCGAGTCCCCGCCGCTTCGAGGCGACGAGAACGCCGTCAACCGCGCTCCCGCGTCGGCGTCAGACCGATGGACGACCCTGCGGCCAGGCCGGACGCGGCTCGTCGCGCTCCTCCTGCCAGTAGTGCACGCCATGGTCGAAGTCCGGCGTCCCCACGGCGCGTTCCGTCTCTACACCGCCGGTCCACTGCGCGGGCGCCTCGCGCTCGGGCAGCAGCGACAGGAGGGCGAGCACCAGCCCGACCACCGACAAGGCAGCGACCCAGGCCCCGAACAAACGGTCACTCGACATCACACCCTCACCACTATATCGATTTGATATATTGTGTTTCTTGATACATCAGGTGGTTATAGGCGGTGCGAAGATCAATAGGCCGCGCGCGAGATTTCGCGGCGGTCGCCGACGACGTCCAAAAAAGGCTTCTGGATTCAGCGCACTGCGGATCGTTTCCGCCGCAGTAACAATAAGTTGTTGCGGTTGATGCGGTATTTCCGGCGCTGATGCGCGGTCAGGAACCCGGCCGTGGTCACGATCTCGGCCTCGAACCCGGCTTCGGCCAGGCGGTCGACGAGGTCGGCGCCATAGATGCGGTAGTGAAACGGATGGCCGTAGGCGGCCAGCCGCTTGGCGGGAGTGTCGACCGACGGATCCTCGGGCGTTCGCGCAATGCGGGGATCGAACGGCGTCATCAGCACGCCGCTGCCCCCAGGCCGCACCACCCGCGCCAGTTCCCGCAGGGCCGCCCGGTCGTCGCGCACATGCTCGATGACGTGGGAGGAGATCAGCAGATCGATCGAGCCATCCGCCAGCGGCAGGTCGGTCAGGTCGGCGGTGATGTCGGCATAGGGGTCGAAGCGGTCGACGGTGGCGTAGCGCAGGTTCACCTGCGGCCGCAACCGCTCTGCCAGGGCCGGTTCCGCCGCGGTGTGCAGGACCTTGAGCCGGCGTCGGAGGATCCCGGTTTCGGCGACGAGGAAAAGCCAGAGAAAGCGGTGCCGCTCGACCGAGCCGCAGCCCGGACAGGCGGCGTTGCGCCGCCGCGACAGCCCGAAGGGCAGGAAGCGCATCGCCCGGGTGCCGCAGATCGGGCAGAGCAGCACGCCATCGGCCACAGGGCCCAGCGCCGGCGGCCGGTGCAGCCGCTCCATGCGATAGACCGCCGCCTCGTCGAGGCCGCCCGCCTCGATCCGGGCGACGAGTCTGTCGAGGCCGTGTAGCATTGCGTCGCGACGTCCATGGTTTGCGTGGTCGAGCCACCCCGCCACGCGTTAGACCACGACTTGGGGGCGATGGACAGGCTCGCCAGGACGAATCGGGGAGCGGGATGGAAGGCAGTGGCGGAACACGGGTCGTCGGCTTCGAGCGACAGGCGCGCCAGGGCGTGCCGCCGCGGCTGGCAAGGCGGGTCCTGGCGCTCGACGATTTCGAGCGGCTGGCGCGGCGTCGGCTGCCCCGCCCGCTCTACGGCTACGCCGCCGGCGGCGCTGAGGAGAATCTCTCCCTCGCCGCCAACCGTGCGGCCTTTCGCGACATCGCGCTGCAGCCCCGCATGCTGCGCGACGTCTCGGCACGCGACAGCGCGGTCGAGCTGTTCGGCCGGCGCTGGGCGGCGCCTTTCGGCATAGCGCCCCTGGGCATGGCGGCGATGTCCGCCTACCGCGCCGACATCGTGCTGGCCCGGGGTGCGGCGGCGATGGGCATCCCGGCGGCGCTGAGCGGCGCCTCGCTGATCAGGCTGGAGGACATCGCCCAGGCCGCGCCCGGCACCTGGTTCCAGGCCTATCTGCCCGGCGAGATCGCGCGCATCGACGCCCTGCTCGACCGGGCCGCCGCCGCCGGATTCGAGACCTTGCTGGTGACCGTCGATCTGGCGGTCGGCGGCAATCGGGAGAACCATGTCCGCGCCGGCTTCTCCGCCCCGCTGCGGCCGACGCCGCGCCTGGCGCTGGATGGACTCGCCCGGCCACGCTGGCTTCTCGGCACGTTCGCGCGCACGCTGCTGCGCCATGGCATGCCGCATTTCGAGAACGCCTTCGCCGAACGCGGGGCGCCCTTCATCTCGCGCCGGGCGGTGCGCGACTTCGCCCGCCGCGATCATTTCGACTGGCGCCATGTCGACCATATCAGGCGGCGCTGGCCGGGCCCGCTGATCCTCAAGGGTATCCTGCATCCTGAAGATGCGGCGCAGGCCGCGGCGCACGGCGCCGACGCCATCGTCGTCTCCAACCACGGCGGCCGCCAGCTCGACGGCGCGGTGGCGCCGCTGCGTGCCCTGCCGGGCATCGTGCGCCGGGTCGGCGACCTGCCGATCATGCTGGACGGCGGTGTCAGGCGCGGCACCGACGTCATCAAGGCGCTGGCGCTCGGTGCCCGCTTCGTCCTGGTGGGCCGCCCGTTCCTTTATGCCGCGGCGGTCGCCGGGGAGGCCGGGGTGCTGCACGCCGCCGACATCCTGATGACCGAGATCGACCGCGATCTGGCCCTGCTCGGCCTCAACAGCATCGCCGAGATCGGCCCCGACATCCTGTTCCAGCCCGGCTGAGCTATGCGAGAAGCGTATATCCCAGGGCAGAAACGGTGCTTCGATTGGCGGCGGTCGGGCCCTAGCTTGCAGGCAACAGGATTGGAGGGATGCAAGCCATGGGCATAGAAATCGTGCATACCGACGCCCCGCTGGGACACGAGATCCGCGGGGTCGATCTGGCGGGCGACATCGACGAGGCGACCTTCGCGGAGATCGAGGACGCCTATGACCGCTATGGCGTGGTGGTGTTCCGCGGCCAGAAGCTGTCGCCGGAACAGCAGATCGCCTTCAGCCGGCGCTTCGGCCCGCTCGACCGCTACGTGCTGGAGCAGTACAACCACAAGCAATGGCCGGAGGTCTTCGTCATCTCCAACATCGTGGAGAATGGCGAGCCGATCGGCATGGCCGATGCCGGGCGCTACTGGCACACCGACATGTGGCTCACCCACAACCCGCCGCGCGGCTCGATCCTGCACGCGCTGGAGGTGCCGGTGAAGGATGGCGAGCCGCTGGGCGACACCTATTTCACCAGCACCGCCGCGGCCTATGACGCGCTGTCGGAGGAGATGAAGGCCCGGCTCGACGGGCTGACGGCGATTTTCAGCACCGACAAGTATCTCGAGTTCCGTCAGCGCACCAACAAGGACATCGACAAGCCGACCGGCCAGGCCTCCCAATCCGCGCTGAAGAACCTCAACTCCGGCGATATCGAGCATTCGCTGGTGCGGGTGCATCCGCGCAGCGGGCGCAAGTGCCTCTATCTCTGCGAGGGCGTGGTGGCCCGGGTGGTCGGCCTGCCGGAGCAGGAGTCGAACGAGCTGATCTCCTTCCTCGAGGCCCATGTGGTGAAGCCCGAATTCGTCTATCGGCACCGCTGGCAGGTCGGCGACGTGGTGATGTGGGACAACCGTTCATGCCTGCACAAGGCGACCGGCGATTTCGAACTGCCGCTGCGCCGGCACATGCACCGCACGACGCTGCGCAACGTCACCGAGGCGGGCGTGGCGGCATGAGCCTCGCCATCGACCGCATCGAGACCCATCTCGTCGCCACCCCGCTCGACCCGCCCATCGTCCATCCGTTCCTGGGCGCCCGCACCCGCTTCGTCAGCCTGGTCGTGCTGGTGCACACCAGGGACGGGCCCAGCGGCTTCGGCTACGTCACCGGCGAGAGCGCAGTGCAGATGGCGGCGATCGGCAAGATCGTCGAGGACCTGGCCGGGCGGCTCGCCGGCGAGGACGCGCTGGCCCGCGCTTTCCTCTACGACCGCATGTGGAACTGGACCGTCGACCTGCTGCACGAGGGCGCGGCGACCATGGCGCTGGCGGCGATCGACATCGCGCTGTGGGACATCGCCGGCAAGGCCGCCGGCCTGCCGCTCTGGCGCCTGCTGGGCGGTTTCCGCGACAGCGTGCCGGCCTATGCCAGCGAGAGCCTGTGGCGGCACTTCTCGATCGACGAATTGCAGGAGGCCGGGGCCGCCATCGTTGCCCGCGGCTTCGACGCCATGAAGCTGCGGTTGGGGCTGCGGCCGCCGGCGGAGGACGTGGCGCGGGCCGTCGCGCTGCGCCAGGCGGTGGGGCCCGAGGCGAAGATCATGACCGACGCGCTGTGGTCGATGCGCGTCGACGAGGCGATCCGCCTTGCCCACATGATGGCCGACAGCGAGGCCGACCTCTTCTGGTACGAGGAGCCGGTACGCGACGGCAACTGGGCGGACCTGAGACGGGTGCGCGAGCAGGCGCTGCTGACCGTCGCCGGCGGCGAGCGGGTCTCCAGCCTGGCCCAGGTGCATGACCTGGTGGAGGCCGTCGACCACGCCATTCTCGACGTCCACCACATCGGCGGCATCACGCCCTGGCTGAAGGCGGCGGCCGTTCTCGACATCGCCGACCGGCCGATCTCCGTCCACATCGTGCCGGAGGTCCAGGCCCAGCTGCTCGGCGCCCAGCGCACCGGCGCCTGGGTCGAGCACACCCCCTGGTGGGACGCGCTGTTCGAGGAGCCGTTGCAACCGGCGGGCGGACGGCTGACACTGGGCGAGAAGCCCGGGCTCGGCCTCGAGGTCTCGCCAAAGGCACTGGAGAGGCTGAAGGTCGACGGCTGAAGAATGTCGGCCGGCCGGGCGCCCGTCTGCCCGGGAGCATCCGTCCGGCCCATGACCCCAGACCTGCTGCATTCCTTCCTGACCGCCTATGAGGCGGGCAGCATCCAGAAAGCCGCCGGCACGCTGCACGTCTCCCAGCCGACCTTGAGCCGGCGCCTGCAGCGGCTCGAGGACATCCTCGGCACGGCGCTGTTCGAGCGCAGCCCGACCGGCCTGGTGCCCACCATCTACGGCCACGCGCTGGCCCAACGCGCCCGCCTGATCGTCATGGAGATGGATCTGGCGCGCGACGAGCTGGCGCGCATCCGCGATGCGGTCGGCGGCTTCGTCACCTTCGGGCTCAGCCCCGGCATCGCCGCCGGACTGATGCCCACGGCCGCCGCCCGCCTGGCCGCCAGCAACCCGGATCTGCGCCTCGGCATCGTCGAGGGCGTGTCGGAGAGCCTGATCGAGCAGGTGCGCGAACGGCGCATCGACTTCGCCATCTGCACCATTCCGATCCAGACCAGCGAGACGTTGCTGGTCGAGCGCATCGGCGAGGATCCCTTCGCCGTGGTGGCCGGCCGTCACCATCCGCTGGCCGACGGCCGCACCGTGCCGCTGGCCGAGACGGCGGCCTATCCCTGGGCCATGCCGACCTTCCGCGGTGCCGTGCGGCAATGGGTGGAGGCGCATTTCGTCTCGATCGGGCTGAGCCCGCCGGTGCCGCGCATCGAGACCTCGTCGATGCAGCTGATCCGCCACCTGCTGGCCGACGACCGCCACCTGTCCTACCTGCCCGCCCGTCTCGCCGGCGACTTTCCGGATGTCGTCGCCCTGCCCTGCCGACCGTCGATGGTGCTGAGCCGCGCCTTCGGGGCGGTCCGCCTCAGCCATCGCGAGCCGAGCCCGGCCGCCCTCCTGGTCATCGAGGCGATCCGTCAGGCGGCGGCCGACCCGCCGCCCCTCACCCTGTCCGGTCTTGAGGAATCAGCCTGAGCGCCAGCGGCGAGAGCGGCAGGATGATGAACAGCCGGACCACGTGGAAGGCGGTGACCATGGCGACGCCCAGCCCCAGCGCC
>Ga0207773_100281_pt1 | contig 27460 bp, 28 predicted proteins | sample TtaePargueraPR_2_FD_187281 | JGI IMG/M metagenome (GOLD analysis project Ga0207773, IMG submission 187281) | Aerobic enrichment media microbial communities from Bioluminiscent Bay, La Parguera, Puerto Rico - Tt and M1 (3) (SPAdes) | ecosystem: Environmental > Aquatic > Marine > Unclassified ...
GATGAGCCATGTCGGCCACCGCGTCGTCGCCAAGATCCAGCAGCAGTTGTTCGACAAGCTGGTGGGCGCCGACCTCGCCTTCTTCCATCACAACTCGCCCGGCACGCTGATCTCGCACTTCATCAACGATGTGAACCTGCTGCGCAACATGGCGTCCAACACGCTGACCGCCATCGGCAAGGACAGCCTTACCGCGCTCTTCCTGATCGGCGTCATGTTCGCGGAGGACTGGCTGCTGGCGCTGGTCACCACGGTCATCCTGCCGCTGGCGATCCTGCCCTCGGTGCGCATCGGGCGAGCCATGCGCAAGGTCTCCGGCAAGAACCAGGTGCAGGTCGGCCGCCTCACCACGCTGCTCGACGAGGCTTTCCAGGGCATCCGCCACGTGAAGGCCTACGTTATGGAGCGCTACGAATCCAAGCGCGCCGACGAGGCCATCGAGGAAGTCTTCCAGCTGAACCAGAAGCAGGCGCGGGTCAGCAACATCATCCACCCCGTGATGGAGGCGCTGGGCGGCTTCGCCATCGCCGCCGTCATCCTCTACGGCGGCAGCGAGGTGATCGCCGGCAACCGCGACGCCGGCTCCCTCTTCACCTTCATCTTCGCGCTGCTGCTGGCCTACGAGCCGCTGAAGCGGCTGAGCAAGCTGAACGCCATGCTGCAGAACGGCCTTGCCGCGGCGCAGCGCATCTTCGTGCTGCTCGACCGCCAGCCGGAGATCGTCGATGCGCCCGACGCACGCCCGCTCGCCATCGCCGGCGGTACGGTGCGCTTCGAGCAGGTTTCCTTCTCCTACGACCGGGCCAAGGCGGCGCTGCACGACGTCACTCTCGAGGCCCCCGCCGGCAAGACGGTAGCCCTGGTCGGCCCTTCCGGCGCCGGCAAGTCGACGGTGCTCAATCTCATCCCGCGCTTCTACGATCCCGAAGCGGGGCGCGTGACCATCGACGGTCAGGACCTGCGCCATGTCACCCTCGATTCGCTGCGCGGCGCCATCGCGCTGGTCAGCCAGGAGATCCTCCTGTTCGACGACAGCCTGCGCGCCAACATCGCCTACGGGCGCCCAGGCGCCAGCGATGCCGAGATCGAGCAGGCCGCCCGCATGGCCGGGGCGCACGACTTCATCACCGCCTTCCCGGAAGGCTATGCAACTCAGGTCGGCCCGCGCGGCAGCAACCTTTCCGGCGGCCAGCGCCAGCGCGTCGCCATCGCCCGCGCCATGCTGAAGGACGCGCCGATCCTGCTGCTGGACGAGGCAACCTCCGCCCTCGACAGCGAATCGGAGCGCCACGTGCAACAGGCGCTCGGGCAGCTCATCAGCGGGCGCACGACCTTCGTCATCGCGCACCGCCTGTCCACCGTGGTCGACGCCGACATCATTTACGTGATGGAGGATGGCCGCATCGTGGAGCGCGGCAGCCATGCCGAGCTGCTGGCGCGCGGCGGCCACTATGCGCGGCTCTATGCCCTGCAGTTCGCCGAGCAGGAGCAGGCGAGCAGCGAGCGCCAGCTCGATGCGCCCGGCAAGGGCGCGGCCAAGGGCCTGAGGGCCCAGGCCTGAGCGGCCGCGCAGAAGTCCGCGGGAGCATCCGGTGAAGCCGCTCGAGGGGTGGTTGAGGTCGGAGCCGGCGCAGCGGCTGCTGGGCGTGCTGGTCGCCAGCCTCATGTGGCTGTTCCACCTGACGGTGCGCTGGGAGCGGCACGTGGACCCGCAGACTCAGGCGCTGTTCGACGCCGGCAAGCCGGTCATCCTCTGCATGTGGCACGGGCGCATGTTCTTCCTCTCCGGCGGCTGGGCCAGGCCGCCGCGGCGCCTCGGCGTGCTGACCTCGGCGCATCGCGATGGCCAGCTGATCGCGCGCGGTGCCCGCCGCTTCGGGTACGAGACCGTGCTGGGGTCCACCCGGCGCGGCGGCGCCACCGCCCTGCGCGGCATGAGCCGCCTGCTCATGCAGGGCACGACGGTGGTTATCACGCCGGACGGTCCCAAGGGACCGCGCATGCGCTTCAAGGCCGGGGCGGTGAAGGCGGCGCAGATGACCGGCGCGCCGCTGGTGGCACTGACCGGCAGTGCCAGTCCCCGCAAGCTGTTTTCCACCTGGGACCGCTTCTGTCTGCCGCTGCCCTTCGCGCGCGGCGTGATCCATTTCGGCCCGCCGGTCTACGTGCCGCGCGACGCTGACGAGGCCACGCTGGAGCGCTGCCGCCGGAGTGCCGAGGTCAGCCTGAACACCCTCACCAACACCGCCGAGCGCAGCCTCGGCCAGGAGGAGACACCGGCGGCGCCGGAGCCGCCCGCCGAGGAGGCCGCGCAGCACCATGCGAGCGCCTGACTTCTGGCAGCACGATGGCACCGCGGCGCGGCTGCTCGCCCCGCTCGGCTTCGCCTGGCAGCTGGCCGGCGCGACGCGGCGCGCCCTCACCCGACCGTGGCGGGCACCGGTGCCCGTCATCTGCGTCGGCAACCTGGTGGCCGGCGGGGCCGGCAAGACGCCGGTAGTGCTCACCCTGCTGACGCTGCTGCAGGCGCGCGGCCTGAGGCCGGCGGCGCTCACCCGCGGCTACGGCGGCAGTGCCACCGGCCCCCTGCCGGTCGATCCGCGGCGCCACGACGCCGCCAGGGTCGGCGACGAGGCCCTGCTGCTGGCCGCCGTCGCCCCCACCTGGGTGGCGCGCGATCGCGTCGACGGCGCCCGCGAGGCGATCGCGGAGGGTGCCGAAGTGCTGGTGCTGGACGACGGCTTCCAGAATCCGCGCCTGCACAAGGACCTCTCGCTGCTGGTGGTCGACGCCGGCTATGGCCTCGGCAATGGCCGCGTGATGCCGGCGGGCCCGCTGCGCGAGACTCCGGAAAGCGGCTTCGCGCGCGCGGACGCGGTGGTGCTGACGGGCGACGGCGCCTTCGACAGCGTCGTAAAACACCTGCCGCCGGGCCTGCCGGTGCTGCGCGCGCGCCTGACGCCGCGCGACGGCCGGCTCGCCGGCCGGCGCGTCTACGCCTTTGCCGGCATCGGGCGGCCGCAGAAGTTCTTCGACAGCCTGCGGGACGTCGGCGCCCGCGTAGTCGGCGCGGAAGCCTTTGCCGACCATCAGCCCTACGACGAAGCCACCCTGCGACGCCTCGCCGCCGCGGCGAGCGCGGCGGAGGCTCAGCTCGTAACCACCGCCAAGGATGCCGCGCGCCTCGGCGCCGCGGCGCCGGCGGACCTCGCGGTGCTTGACGTGCGGCTGGTGTGGGAGGACAAGGGCGCCCTCACGCGCCTGCTGGAGCGCCTGCCCCTGCCACCGCCGCGGAACCTCACGCGATGACTGCCGCACGATGATCGGCTGGACCGACAAGCGCCACCCCTGGCGCCAGGCGGTGCGCCGTCTGCGGCAGGCCGTGGAGGCGCTGCTGCAGTGCCTGGTGATGGGGCTCTTCTGGCTGTTGCCGCTCGACTGGGCCTCCGCCCTCGGCGGCTGGCTGACGCGCCAGATCGGCACGCGGCTGCCGGTGAACCGCCGTGCCCTGAAGCATCTCGCCATCGCCTTCCCCGACATGCCGGAGGCAGAGCGCCGCCGTATCCTCGCCGGCATGTGGGAGAACCTCGGCCGCATGATCGCTGAGTACCCGCATCTGGGCGCCATCGCCGAGCCGGCCTCCGGGCGCATCGAAGTGCACGGCGCCGAGCGGCTCGAAGCGGTGCGGCGGGTCGGTCGCGCCTTCATCGTGATCTCCGCCCACATGGCGAACTTCGAGCTGATGCCCATCGCCGCCTATAAGCACGGGCACAACATGACGGTGATCTCGCGGCCGGTGAACAACCCCTTCATCCAGCGCATCCTGCTGTTCTTCCGCGAGCGGCCGACCGGCGACTGGGGCAAGATCCCCAAGGGCGTCGAGGGCGCCCGCCAGGCGGTGAGGCTGCTGCAGCAGGGCCTGAACCTCGGCGTCCTCGTCGACCAGCGGGTGAGCCAGGGCGTCGCCCTGCCGCTGTTCGGCCATCCGGCGCGCACCAACCTCGGCATCGCCCGGCTCGCCATCGAGTACGGCATCGAGGTCTTCCCGGCGCACCTGGAGCGCCTCGGCGGCGCGCGTTTCCGGCTCAGCATCGAGGAGCCGCTGCGGCGCCCGCAGCTCGGCGACCGCCAGACTGAAGCGAGAGCCATGATGACTGAGGTGAACGGGATCCTCGAACGCTGGATCCGTCACCGCCCGGAGGACTGGCTGTGGCTGCACCGCCGCTGGGACCGGCCGTAGGCTAGTCTGTCTTCGGCATCGGCGGCACGAGCAGCTGCGGATCGATGCGCTCGTCGTGCCAGTTCATGCGCCAGTCGAGATGCGGCCCGGTGACGCGGCCGGACTTGCCGAGGCGCGCCACCACCTCGCCCTGGCGCACGCGCTGGCCGACTGCGACCTCGATGCTGTCGAGATGCAGGAAAGTCGAGCTGAGGCCGTGGCCGTGGTCGATGATCAGGGTCGCCCCGGAGAAGTACATGTCGGGATGCGCCAGCGTCACCACGCCGTCGGCGGGCGCCTTCACCGCCGCGCCGACGGGGCCGGCGATGTCGACACCGTAGTGCGGCTGGCGCGGCTCGCCGTTGAGAATGCGCTGCGAGCCGTAGACGCCGGAGATCGGCCCCTCAGCAGGCCAGATGAAGCCGGAGTCGAAGTCGGTTTCCGGACGGTCGAGCTCGCGCGCCTTCGCCGCCGCCTCCGCATCGGCGCGGACGCGCGCCAGCACGTCATCCGGCGGCGTCACGTACTCCTGCTTCATGCCGTCGATGCGCTGGATGTCGTAGTCGCGCCGCGCGATCTCCAGCCTGCGTGTCTCCACCGTGCCGTCGGGCGCGGTCACCTGAAGGGTCGCCGTCTCCGGCGCGTCGCGCCCGAAGCCGAAGATGAAGCGGCCGTCGGACGTCAGGCGTAGGGGCCGGCCGTCGAGGGTCGCGCTGGCGCCGGGCGCCGTCTGAGCGAACACGAGCCCGCCCTGCATGAGGCTGCCCTGCAGCGTCAGCTCGCGGGCCTGCGCCACAGCCGTCGCCGCGAGAAGGCAGAGCAGGGCTGCCGCCAGGCCGCGCATCACAGCAGGGAGCCCTGCGGATCGTCTGACGACACCTTCTTCTTCGCCGGCGCCGGCCGCGGCTTCTCGGCCGGCGCTTCCGGCTGGCCCGCCCCGCCGGTTGCCGCGGCGTGCCGGTCGTTCGCGAACTCGAGGTCGAGCGTGAGGCCCGGCGTGACATGGTCCGGGTCGGTGATCGCCCCCTGCGGCCCACGCACCACCGCGTAGCCGCGCTGCAGCACCTTCTTGTAGGAGACGCTCTCCAGCACGCGCGCGAGGCCGTCGACATCGCGTCGGCGATCCGCCAGCAGCCGTGGGCGCAGCCTGTCCAGGTGCGCCGCCGGCCCGGCCAGCTGCTCGGCACGCACCGCCAGCAGCTGCCGCGGGTGGACGAGGCCGGCGCCGAGGCGGTCGGTGCGCGCCTGACGCTCGCGCAGGAAGGCGAGCCAGCAATTGCGCAGCCGCTCGATGCGGTCGTCGAGGCGCTGGACCATGTCCTCCAGCAGGCGCTTGGGATCGATCAGGCCGCGCGCGAGGCCCTGCAGCCGCTCGCGCCGCTCTGCCACCATGCGGCCGGCGGCGCCAAGCAGGCGGCGTTCCAGCTCGCCGCACTGCATGAGCAGCTCGCGGCGCACCGGCACGGCGATCTCGGCGGCAGCGGTCGGCGTCGGCGCGCGGCGGTCGGCGGCGTAGTCGATCAGCGTGGTGTCGGTCTCGTGGCCGACTGCGGAAATCAGTGGAATGGCCGACTCGGCGGCGGCGCGCACCACGACCTCCTCGTTGAAGGCCCAGAGATCCTCCAGCGCGCCGCCGCCGCGCGCGACGATCAGCACGTCCGGCCGCGGCACCCGCCCCCCGGCCGGCAGGGCGTTGAAGCCGCGGATGGCGGCGGCGACCTGGGCTGCCGCGCCCTCGCCCTGCACCAGCACCGGCCAGACCAGCACGCGGCGCGGAAAACGGTCGGCAAGGCGGTGCAGGATGTCGCGGATCACCGCCCCGGTCGGCGAGGTGACCACGCCGATGACCTCCGGCAGGAACGGTAGCGGCCGCTTGCGCGCCTCTTCGAAGAGCCCCTCGGCCGCCAGCTTCCGCCGCCGGTCCTCCAGCAGCTTCAGTAGCGCGCCTTCGCCCGCCAGCTCCAGCGACTCGATGACGATCTGGTACTTGGAGCGCCCGGGATAGCTGGTGAGCCGGCCGGTGGCGATGACCTCCATGCCGTCTTCCGGCGAGATCCCCAGCCGTCCGGCGTTGCCGCGCCAGCACACCGCGTCGAGCACCGCGTCGGCATCCTTCAGCGCCATGTAGCAGTGGCCCGAGGCAGCCCGCTTGAAGCCCGAGATCTCGCCGCGCACCCGCACCCGCTCGAAGGTGCCCTCGAGGGTGCGCTTCACCGCCAGGGAAATCTCCGTGACGGTGAACTCGGGAACATTGCCGGGCCCGGTACCGGACCCCGTGCCGGAGGGGGCCGCGCCGCCGGCGCTGTGTGGATAAAAATCGCTCATGGCTGCTGCGCGCTATGTTACAAGAGCGCCGCCGGGCAGGCCATGGCGGAGAGGCCTGCGCAATACGCTTTGTTGGGGGCGGCATGAAGGTTCTGGTTGTGGGCGGCGGCGGCCGCGAACATGCGCTCTGCTGGACCCTCGCGGCCTCGCCGCTCTGCCACAAGCTCTACTGCGCGCCGGGTAATGCCGGCATCGCCGAGGAGGCGGAGTGCGTCGCCATCGCCGCCGAGGACGTCGAGGGCCTCGTCGCCTTCGTCGAGCGTGAGGCCGTCGATTACGTGGTGGTCGGCCCCGAGGGGCCTCTGGTGCTGGGCCTGGTCGACCGCCTCGCCGAGGTCGGCGTGAAGGCCTTCGGGCCTTCGGCCGCCGCCGCGCAGCTTGAGGGCTCCAAGGGCTTCACCAAGGACCTTTGCGCCCGCCACGGCATCCCCACCGCCGCCTACGGGCGCTTCACCGATGCCGACGCCGCCAAGAACTACGTGAGGGCCCAGGGCGCTCCCATCGTGGTGAAGGCCGACGGGCTCGCCGCCGGCAAGGGCGTCACCGTGGCGATGACCGAGGACGAGGCGCTGGCCGCCATCGACGAGGCCATGGCCGGCGGGGCGTTCGGCAAGGCCGGGGCCGAGCTGGTGATCGAAGCCTTCCTGGAGGGCGAGGAAGCCAGCTTCTTCGCCCTGGTCGACGGCGAGACCGCCCTGCCGCTGGTGACGGCGCAGGACCACAAGCGCGCCTTCGATGGCGATGAGGGCCCCAACACCGGCGGCATGGGCGCCTACTCGCCGGCGCCGGTGATGACGCCTGCCCTCGTCGAGCGCACGATGGCCGAGATCATCCGCCCCACCGTCGCCGCCATGAAGGCCGAGGGTATGCCCTACAAAGGCGTGCTCTACGCCGGCCTGATGATCACCAGGGAAGGCCCGCAGCTCATCGAGTACAACGTGCGCTTCGGCGACCCCGAGTGCCAGGTGATCCTCATGCGGCTGATGTCGGACCTGCTGCCGGCGCTCATCGCCAGCAGCGACGGCGTGCTGTCGAGCTTCGACTTGCGCTGGTACGACGATGTGGCGCTCACGGTCGTCATGGCCGCCAAGGGCTATCCCGGCGCCTACGAGAAGGGCACGGCGATCCTCGGCCTCGAGACCGCCGGCGGCAACTCCGACGACGTGAAGATCTTCCATGCCGGCACGAAGACAGGCCCCGACGGCGCGATCCTCGCCAGCGGTGGGCGCGTGCTGAACGTCACCGCCATGGCGCCGACCATCAAGGAGGCGCAGGCGCTGGCCTACGCCGCGGTGGACAAGATCGACTGGCCCGAGGGCTTCTGCCGCCGTGACATCGGCTGGCGCGCCGTCGCGCGTGGGTGATCCCGTGCCACATGCGGCCTCGCAGGTCCCCGTCGTCACCACCGCGCGCCTCGTGCTGCGCGGCTACACGGCGGGCGACTTCGAGTCGCTGCGCGCGCTCTGGGGCAGCGCCGAGGTGACGCGCTATATCACCGGCCAGCCGTCCACCGCCTCGGAGAGCTGGATGCGCCTGCTGAACAGCGCCGGCCACTGGGCCCTGCTCGGCTTCGGCTTCTGGCTGGTCGAGGAGCGTGCGAGCGGCCGCTTCGTGGGCCAGGTGGGTCTCGCCGACCTCAAGCGGGACATCGAGCCCGGCTTCGACGGAGCGCCCGAGGCCGGCTGGGTGCTCGATCCCTGGTGCCACGGCCGGGGCTACGCGACCGAGGCGGTGAAGGCCGCTCTGGCCTGGGGCGAGGCCAACATCGCCATGTCACGCTGCGTCTGCATGATCTCGCCGGATCACGCCGCCTCCCTGCGCGTCGCCGCAAAGTGCGGCTTCACGCGCTTCGCCGAGACGACCTTCAAGGACTCGCCGGTCGTGCTGCTGGAGCGCAGCCGGTCCTAAGGCAGCAGGTCCGCAATGTAGTTCGGCAGGGCGAAGGCGGCCTGGTGGATCGCGGGGTTGTAGTAGCGCGTCTCTATCTTCGACTCGCGGTAACGTCGGTCGATCTTCACGAGATCGACGCGGCGCTTCTCCACATCGTCGCAGCCCCAGCCGAAGGCCAGCGGCCCGCCGGTATAGCTTGGCACCGTCGCCAGGTAGCAGGCAGCATCCGCGAAGAGTCCCCTGAAGGCGCGCAGCGTGTTCGTCAGCTCCTCGCCCTGCAGGAAGGGCACGCCGTTCTGCGTGGCGAGAATGCCGCCCGGCGCGAGGCACTTCTTCGCCTTGCCGTAGAAGGTCTCGCTGAACAGCACCTCGCCTGGGCCGACCGGATCGGTCGAGTCGACCAGCACGATATCGTAGCGGTCCCGGCAGCGGGCGACGAAGTCGACGCCGTCCGCGATGACCAGCTCCAACCGCGGATCGTCATAGGCCTTGCCGCAGATCGACGGCAGGTGCTGTCTGGCGAAGTCGACCACGCCGGCGTCGATCTCCACCTGGGTGACCTTGTCGACGCCGCGATGCTTCAGCACCTCTTCCAGCAGTCCGCCGTCGCCGCCGCCGATGATGAGCACCGACTTCACGGCGCCATGCGCCAGGACCGGCAAGTGAGCGAGCATCTCGTGGTAGATGAACTCGTCGCCCTCGGTCGTCTGCACGACGCCGTCGAGCGTCAGGACGCGCCCGAAGGTGGCATTCTCGAACAGCACCAGATGCTGGTGCCCCGTCTCGCTCTCGTGGATGACCTTGTCGGCCTTGAGGCGCGTGCGGAAGTCGGGGTGCAGGGACTCCTCGATCCAGCGGCTCACAGGCCGCTGCCCCGCCTGACTTCCTCGACCACCACCTGCGACGGTGTGAAGCGCTCGCGCAGCACCTCCACCGCGCGATGCGGCCGGGCCGCGCCGCACATGAAGATGTCGAGCGCTGCGTAGCCGGACTCCGGCCAGGAGTGGATCGAGATGTGCGACTCCGCCAGCACCGCCACGCCGGAAATTCCGTCGTTTGGCGTGAAGTGATGCAGGTGGATGTGCAGCAGCGTGGCGTTAGCCGCCTCGACGCACTCACGCAGCGTGTCCTCGACGTAGGCGAGGTCGTCGATGCGATCGGCGCCCCAGAGGTCGACGATCAGGTGGGTGCCGGCGAAGCGCTCGCCGTCCCGCTCGATGAAAAAGTCCTTGCGCTCCTCGCCTGCGGCGAGGGTCGTGTTGTCTTGTTCTTCCGTCTTGGAGGCGCTTGGGTTCTCGTCCAAGTCGATCCCCAGTTGGAAGAGGGCGCGTGCCTGTGCCATCGGTCCTCCAACGCAACCAGTAGATTGACCCAGCAAAAAACTGAGGCGCGCGTTGTGCGGGCTTTGCCCCACCGATGCAAGGAAAAATCGGCCTTCGGCCTGAAATTTCAATGGAGAAGCGGGCGTGGGAGCAGGGTCCTGCCCGTCAATTGATGCGTTAGCGCGCTCACGGGGGTCTTGCGCCGCCGCGATCGATCGCTTATCACAGGCGCGGTTCGTAGGGGAGTAGCCGCCCCGATCTCATCCAACAGCGTTTTAGCGGGTGAGTTACGGGGCTCCGCGTCAACAGACTTGGCCAGCGGCGCAGCTGCCGGCCATGGCGCGGAGAGATCCTTTGGATTTGGCGAGACCTGCGACGTTCCGTCGGGCGTGAAGGAGCCGGCCCGGGCGGAGCGTCGTGGCGTCTGAAAATGCCGGCTCCGGAGAGATCTGAAGAATGTCCCAACTCATCGCCATCTTTGCGACGGTGTTCCTGGCGGAACTGGGCGACAAGACCCAGCTGGCCACGGTGCTGTTCGCCGCCGGGCGCGAATCGCCGCCGGTCATGGTCTTCATCGCTGCCGCCACGGCGCTGGTGCTGTCGACCGCGCTCGCCGTCGCGCTCGGCATCGCCGCCGAGCGCTGGCTCGCCATGGTGCCGTTGAAGCTCATCGCCGGCATCGGCTTCGTCGCGCTCGGCCTCTGGACCATCTGGGACCACCTGCGCGCCGCGCCTCTTGCCTAGCGCTACTCCAGCGCCTCCAGACGAAGATCGGCGCGCTCGCCCAGCCAGATCGCATGGTCACGGTGGTCGGGCAGCGGCGCGCCGGTCTCCGGGTGGAGGAAGATGGTGAGATCGCCGCGGTTCAGCGCCAGCCAGGGCACGATCTCGGCGAAGCGCTCCGGCGCGAAGGCGATCTGATAGCTCCAGCGGGTGTGCGGGCCGACCGGCCGGTCGTGCCAGCGCCCGAGGCGCACGGCGAAGCGCTCGGCGATCGCCTCGCGCAGAGCCGCGGCCGCCGGCTTGCTCCCGGCGTCGTAGTAGACGTGCGCGTGATAGCCCGTGATCGAGGCCGTCTCCTGGGTCATCAGCGTCTCGCCTGGAAGAAGTCGCGCAGCAGCGCGGCGCAGGCCTGCTCCTGCACGCCCCCCACCACCTCGGGCGCGTGGTGGCAGGTCGGCTGCTGGAAAATGCGCGGGCCGTGGTCGACGCCGCCACCCTTGGGGTCGTAGGCGCCGAACACGATGCGGCGCAGCCGGGCGAAGGCGATCGCCTGGGCGCACATCGGGCAGGGCTCCAGCGTGACGTAGAGGTCGGCGCCGGTCAGCCGTTTCAGGCCGCTGGCCGCCGCCGCGGCGCGGATCGTCAGCAGCTCGGCATGGGCGGTGGGATCGGCGTCGCGCTCCACGCGGTTGTGGGCACGGGCGAGGATTTCGCCGCTCGCGGCATCGACCAGCACGGCGCCCACGGGCACCTCGCCGGCGGCCGCCGCGAGGGCGGCCTCGGCCAGCGCCTCGCCCATGTAGTCGGGCTTCTGCAGGACCTGCGGCTGGATCATCGCGGCAAAGCCTGCCGCTGCGCCGGCGCCCGGTCAAGCGCGGGGCTCAAGCCGCGCGGTTGCTCTAGGTCAATGTCTGGAACCATCCGGCTTGGCTAGGCTTTCTGCAGGGAAGTTTGCGGCGGTCAGCAGGAAGGAGGCAGGCCATGGCGGAGCGGAACCGGGCGGAGAGCGACGCCCCCGATATCACACTCGAAGTCGAGCCGGCGACGGTCTGCTTCCTCATCGCCAAGGCGCGCGCCTTCGACGCCAAGGTCGGCGCGGCTGAGCCCGACGACGTGGCGCAGCCGGGCGAGGACGAGATGCACGACGTGCTGGAGGACTACGGCGACGATCCGGTCGCCGAGGAGATCCGCAGCACCATCAGCGATCTGAACGAGGACGAACAGGTCGAGTTGGTGGCCCTCACCTGGGTCGGCCGCGGCGATTTCGCGCCCGACGAATGGGACGACGCACTGGCCGCCGCGCAGGACCGCCGCACCGGGCCGACCGCAGACTACCTGCTGGGCGTGCCGCTGCTGGGCGACCTCCTCGAGGAGGGCTTCACCGCCCTCGGCTATTCCTGTGAGGACTACGAAGTGCCGGTCTGAGCAGCCGACCTAAGGCCCCGGCCCGGCCGCCCATTCGCCAGTTGTGAGGGCCCGGCGGCGCGCCTAGAGTGCCGCCATGACGAAGCGGTCTTCCAACGCGCCGATGGTCGGCATCACTCTCGACTCGGAGCCAGCAGGCGGCTGGTCGAAGTATCCTTGGTACGCCGTGCGCGAGAACTACTGCGCCGCTGTGGTCGCGGCCGGCGGGCTGCCCGTGCTGCTGCCGCACGAGCCGGACCACGCCGAGGCCTATCTCGACCGCCTCGACGCCCTGCTGGTGACGGGCGGCGCCTTCGATCTCGATCCGGCCCTGTTCGGTGCCAACACGCGGCACGAGACGGTGCGCACCAAGGACCGCCGCACCGCCTTCGAGGCCGCCATCGCCCGTGGGGCGCTGGAGCGCGACCTGCCGCTGCTCGGCATCTGCGGCGGCCAGCAGCTCCTCAACGTGGTGCTGGGCGGCACACTGATCCAGCACATCCCCGACGAGATCGCCAACGCGCTGGCCCATGAGCAGCCGAACCCGCGCCACGAGGCGGGCCACGACGTCGAGCTTGCGGCCGACAGCCTGCTGCGCGGCATCTGTCGCACGGAGGGCATGGCGGTGAATTCGGCCCACCACCAGGCGGTGAAGGCGGTCGGGCCGGGCGTGGCGGTGAACGCCGTCGCGCCGGACGGCGTCATCGAGGGCATTGAGGCGCCCGCCTACCGCTTCTGCCTCGGGGTGCAGTGGCACCCGGAGTTCGCCATCAGCCCGGGCGACAGCGCCATCTTCCGCGCCTTCGTCGCCGCCGCGGCCTGAGGGCGCAGCCATGGCCGACCTCTCCAAGGGCGAGCGCGTCGCCAAGGTGATCGCCCGCGCCGGCCTCTGCTCGCGGCGCGACGCGGAGGCCTGGATCGCCGCCGGGCGCGTCAGCGTCGACGGCCGCGTGCTGACCAGCCCCGCCGCCGCCGTCACGCCGGACGCGCGCATCGAGGTCGATGGCGAGCCGCTGCCGGCCGCGGAGGCCCCGCGTCTCTTCCGCTACCACAAGCCACGCGGCGAGATCACCACCACGCGCGATCCCGAAGGCCGCACCACGGTGTTCGATCGCCTGCCCGCCGAACTCGGCCGGCTGCAGGCGGTCGGCCGCCTCGACATCAACTCCGAGGGCCTGCTGCTGCTCACCAACGACGGCGGCCTCAAGCGGCAGCTGGAGCTGCCGTCGAGCGGCTGGCAGCGCCGCTACCGCGTGCGCGTGCATGGCCGCGTCGTGCCGGCGCGCCTGGCGGCACTGGCGCAGGGCGTCACCGTCGACGGCGTCGACTACGGCCCCGTCGAGGCGGCGCTGGACCACCAGACCGGCGCCAACGCCTGGATCACCGTGGCCCTGCGCGAGGGCAAGAACCGCGAGGTGCGCAAGATCTGCGCCCACCTGGGCCTCACGGTGAACCGGCTCATTCGCGTCGCCTACGGCCCCTTCACCCTCGGCAAGCTGCCCAAGCGCGCACTGGAGGAAGTCGAGCCGGCGCGCCTGCGCCAGGCGCTCGGCCTCGAAGAGAAGCCGAAGAAGAAATACGGCAAGGGCTTCGCGAAGCCGAAGGCCCGGCCGAACCGGCCGGGTGCGCGGCGAGGCTTCAAGCACCAGCGCGAGGCCGCCGAGCGCAAGGAGCAGGGCCTCGGCGCGCCGCCCCAGAAGGCTGCCCAGAAAAAGCCGGGCGAGAAGAGAACCGCCGCGAAGAAGGCCACGCCGCAGAAGCGGGCGGCACAGAGGCCGCCGGCAAAGAAGCCTTCGCCCACCTCCGGCCGCAAGCCCGCTCCCAAGGCCGCCCCCAAGGCCCCTGCCGGCCGCACAAGCCATGCGCATCGTCGCCGGCCGTCATAGAGGCCGCAGCCTCAAGACGCCGTCAGACCTTGCCGTGCGGCCGACCGCCGACCGCACCCGCGAGGCGCTGTTCAACATCCTGATGAGCGGCCGCCTGAGCGAGGAGGGCAACCGCCGCCTGCCGGAGGCGCGCGTGCTGGACGCCTTCGCCGGCACCGGGGCGCTGGGGCTCGAGGCGCTGTCGCGCGGCGCCGCGCACGCCGTCTTCATGGAGAACTATGCGCCGGCCATCGAGATCTGCCGCGCCAACATCCGCAGCCTCGGCGAGGAAAGCCATGCCGAGATCCTGGCCTGCGATGTGCTGCATCCCCGGCCGGCGCCGGCGCCCTGCGACATCGTCTTCCTCGACCCGCCCTACAACCAGGGTCTGGCCGAGAAGGCGGTGGCAGCCCTTCTGAGGGCCGGCTGGATCGCCGCCGGCACCCTGGTCTCGGTCGAGCTGATGAAGAACGAGCCCTTCGAGACGCCGCCTGGCTTCACCGAGCTGGATGCCCGCAGCTACGGCAAGGCGAAGCTGGTGTTCCTGCGCTACGAAGGGTAGCGATCAGCCGTACGATAAAGAATTTTTATCGACCGAATTTTCTTTTGGAATTGGACAGGGGGCCGGGCCTGCCTTGGAATAGGTAGGATTTCAACCGGGTTCAGGTATCATGTCCGATCGCAAATTCTACCTTACCTTCGTCGACGCCGGGGTGCGCGGGATCATCGATCTTTATTGGGAGACGGCGCCCAAGACCTGTGAAGCCCTGTGGGGGGCGCTGAAGGCGCCGATCCGGGTGCCGGCCAGCCATGCCATCTTCTCGGGCCCCGAGATCATGATGGGCCTGCCGCCGGAGGCCCAGAGCTTCGATCCCACCGCCCTGCCGCCGGAGAACCAGACGGTGCTGCCCGAGGTGGGCGAACTTCTGTGGTTCTACCAGCCGAAGAACTTCTTCAAGATCGATCCCAGCGAATTCTGGGAGATCGGCATGTTCTACGGCGTGGGCGGGCGCACTTTCGGGCCGACCGGCTGGATCCCCTGCACCTACTTCGGCCGCATGAGCGAAGGGCTGGAGGCGGTCGCCGCGGAATGCCGGCGCATCCGCATGGACGGCATCAAGACGGTGGAGATCGGCCGCCTGCAATAACCAAAGCTCGATCCCTCTGAACAGAAGGCAAAAGAACATGAAGGCACGTCTGGCTTCGGCCACCCTCGCAGTCACTGCGCTGGTCTCCGGCGCCGCCCTGGCGCAGGACAAGACCCTGGTCATCAACTCCTTCGGCGGCGCCTACGAGGAGGCGCACCGCAAGTGCGTCATCACGCCCTTCGAGCAGGCGACCGGCGCCTCGGTGCAGATCACCACGGCCTACTCCGCCGACGCCTTCGCGCAGCTGCGCGCGCAGAAGGAGGCGCCGCAGTACGATGTCATCCACTTCTCCGGCGGCCAGGAGATCGTCGGCGCCGCCGAAGGCCTGCTGGCGCCGATCGACGCCGGCAAGCTGGAGAACATCGGCAACCTCTACGACTTCGCCAAGGCGAATATCGCCAAGGGCGAAGGTCCCGCCTATTCCATCGCCGCCATCGGCCTGCTCTACAACAGCGAGAACGCGCCCGAGGCGCCGTCGAGCTGGAAGGACGTGACGGATCCGGCCTTCAGCGAGCACCTGGTGCTGACCGACATCTCCAACGGCTACGGGATGCTGGGCTTCCTCATGCTGAACCGCGTGCTCGGCGGCGACCTGAACAACATCCAGCCCGGCCTCGACGCCGTCGCCAAGCTGCTCGACGCCGGCGCCCTCGTCGTCTCCAAGTCGCCGGAGATCCAGCAGGAGTTCGCGCAGAACGACGCCTGGCTCGCCCCCTACGCCTCCGACTACGCCTACACCCTGCGCAAGGCGGGGCTGCCGGTGAAGTTCGTACAGGGCAGCGAGGGCACGCCGGCAAGCTTCATCACGGTGAACCTGGTCGCCAACCGGCCGAACCAGGACCTCGCGCTGCAGTTTGTCGACATGACCATCACCAAGGAGGCGCAGGAGTGCTTCGCGAACGCCCTGCGCTACTCGCCGACCAACGCCAAGGCCGAGCTGGACGCCGAGGTCGCGGCCGACATGGCCTATGGCGAGGAAGGCGTGAAGGGCCTCATCCGCTTCGATCCGCCGACCATCGAGGCGAACCGCGCGGCCTGGGTCGAGCAGTGGAACAAGACCATCGCGCGCTGAGACGCGGAGGCCTGGGCGGAGCGGGGGGATGAGTGACCGCGCGGAAAACCTGCTCCTCCTCGTCCCCGGCCTCTTCCTCCTCACCGTGGCCTTCCTGCTGCCGATCGGGCAGATGCTGGTGCTGAGCGTGTCGGGCCCCGACGGCCCGACACTGCAGCACTTCACCCGCTTCCTCGGCGATCCCTTCTATCTCGGGCTGCTGTGGCGCACAGTGCGCCTCTCGCTCATCATCACGGTGATCTGCGCCGCCATTGGCTTTCCGCTCGCCTACATCATGGCGCACGTCGGCCCGCGGCAGCGCCTCTGGCTCGTCGTCCTGGTCATCCTGCCGCTGATGACCAGCGTGGTGATCCGCTCCTTCGGCTGGATGGTGCTGCTCGCCCGCAGCGGACCCGTGCCGGAGCTGGCGCGCGACCTCGGCCTCGCGGGGCGCAGCTTCGCCCTGATGAACACAGAGGCGGCCATCGTCATCGGCATGGTGCAGGTGCTGCTGCCCTTCATGACTCTCTCGATCCTCGGCGTCATCAGCCGCATCGACCGACGGCTGGAGGAGGCCGCGCGCACCATGGGCTGCGGTTTCCTCGCCGCCGTCGGCACGGTGGTACTGCCGCTGGCCCTGCCCGGCATCGTCGCCGGGTCGCTGCTGGTCTTCACGCTCTCGGCCAGCTCCTTCGTCACCCCCAGCCTGCTCGGCGGACCGCGCCTGCAGGTGCTCGCCGGCTCGATCTATAACGCCGTCACCCAGACCCTCGAGTGGCCCTTCGCCGCGGCCCAGGCGGTCATCCTCTTCGCCGGCATCCTGCTGCTGCTGGTGCCTTACATCCAGCTGACGGCGCGCCGCCATGGTTAGAGCCGTGCCACCGGCCCTGCGCATTGCCGCCTGGGTCTTCGTCGCCGCCACCGCGCTCTTCCTGCTCGCGCCTCTGGTGGTGGTGGCCGGCGTCTCCGTCTCGGAAAGCCAGTTCATCGCCTTTCCGCCCGACGGCCTGACGCTGCGATGGTACGAGGAGGTCCTCGCCTCCGACGCCTACCTCGCCGCCGCGGCGCTCAGCCTGCAGGTCGCGGTGCTGGTGACTCTCGCTGCGACGATCGTCGGCGGCGCGGCGGCGATCGCCCTGCACCGGCGCCGCCTGCCCGGCTCCGACGCCCTGGCGACGGCCTTCCTCTCGCCCCTGGTGCTGCCGACGATCATCTACGCGATCGGCATGCTGATGCTGTGGAGCGCCCTCTTCGGGCCGGTCTCGCTCCTCACCCTGGCGCTCAGCCACACGGTGATCGCGCTGCCCTACGTGGTGCGGACGACGCTGGCGGTGCTCGCCGAGTCGGATCCCTTCCTGGAGGAGGCGGCGCGCACCATGGGCGCCGGACGCCTCCAGCGCCTTTTCCACGTCGTGGTGCCGCAGTGCCTGCCGGGGCTCGCTGCCGGCGCCTTCTTCGCCTTCAACATCTCCTTCGACGAGGCCGTCCTGTCGCTCTTCCTGCGCAAGCCCGGCTTGACGACCCTGCCCGTGCAGATCTACGGACAGCTCGAGTTCAGCCCCGACCCCTCAGTCGCGGCGGTTTCCACCATCATGATCGGTGTCACCGTGCTGCTCATCGTTGTCATCGACCGGCTGCTCGGCCTGCAGCGCTTCGCGAGCCCCTGAGTCATGGCGCAGGTCACCCTCCGCGACATCCGCAAGTCGTTCGGCAACGTGGAAGTCCTGCACGGTATCTCGCTCGACATCGCGTCGGGCGAGTTTGTAAGCCTGCTGGGCGCCTCCGGCTGCGGCAAGACCACCCTGCTGCGCATCGTCGCTGGCCTGGAGAGCGTCTCGGCCGGCAGCGTCGCCATCGACGGCCGCGAGGTGACGCCGCTGCCGCCGGAGCGGCGCGACATCGCCATGATGTTCCAGTCCTACGCCCTCCTGCCGCACCTCAGCGTGTTCGAGAACGTGCGCTTTCCCCTGCGCATGCGCCGCCTTGGCAGCCGCGAGGCGCAACGCGACAAAGTAGCCGCGGCGCTGGAGACTGTGCAGCTTTCACACCTGGCCGACCGGCGGCCGCGCCAGCTCTCGGGCGGGCAGCAGCAGCGCGTAGCACTCGCCCGCGCCATCGTGTCCGATCCCAAGGTGCTGCTGCTCGACGAGCCGCTTTCCAACCTCGACGCCCGCCTGCGCGAGGAGATGCAGGTCGAGCTCATCGAGCTGCACCGGCGCCTCGGCCTCACCACCCTCTTCGTCACCCACGACCAGGAGGAGGCGCTCAGCCTCTCCGACCGCATCATCCTCATCAACGCCGGCCGCATCGAGCAGCAGGGCCGGCCGGAGGAGATCTACGCGCGTCCGGCCACCGCCTTCGCCTCCAGCTTCCTGGGCTCGGCCAATCTCGTGCCGGCCACCGTCGAGCAAGGCGACCACGGACCGGTGGCGCTGCTCGCCGACGGCCAGCGCCTGCCGCTGGCGCCCGAGGCGACGGCGCGCGGTCCCGCGACCCTGGTGCTGCGCCAGGAGGACCTGATGCTGCAGATCGCCGGATCGGAAGGGTTGCGTGCGACCATCGCAACCCGCGTCTATCTCGGCGGCCGCATCCGCTATGTCCTCGATCTCGCCGGCAGCCGGGTGAGCGTGCTGGCGCCCAACGACCTCGTCTTCCGACGCGGCGACGACGTCTGCCTCGCCATCCGGCCGCAGGCGGTCGGCGTGCTTCCCACCTGAAGGACGGCGGCATGCGCATCCTCGACATCGAGACTTTTGTCGTGCTGGCGCGCAACCGCCACTTCGGCCGCACCGCCAAGGAGCTGCATGCGACGCAGCCGGCAGTCTCCTCGCGCCTCGCCGCGCTGGAGGAGGAGTTGGGCTGCCGTCTGGTCGAGCGCGGCGCCGGCGACTTCCGCCTGACGCCGGAGGGCGAGCGGGCGCTCGACGCGTTCCACACGGTCCTCGGCTCGGTCACCACGCTGCGCGAGGGGCTGCAGGGCGCGCACCCCGCGGTGCCGCCGGTTGTGCGCATCGGCGCCATCGACTCCATCGCCTGCACCTGGATGCCGCATCTTATCGAACAGCTGCGCGCGCGCCTGCCCAACCTGAAGATCGAGCTCACCGTCGAGGGCACGAAGCTGCTGGTGGCCGGCCTCGGCAAGGGCGAGTTTGACATCATTTTCGCCGTCGACCCCGCCGTGGGCGACGGGCTCGGCAGCTTCGTCAGCTGCGTGCTGCAGATGATCTGGGTCGGCTCGCCGAAGCTGATCGACCCCGACCGCCCCTACAGCGTCGACGAGCTGGCGCAGATGCCCATCGTGACCTTCCCGAAGGACTCGCCGCCCTACCGGCAGATCGCGCCCTACTTCCAGGACGAGAGCGTGCTCGCCTCGAAGCTCACCAGCTCGAACTCGCTCTTCGCCATCGTGAACCTGCTGATCGACGGCTTCGGCGTCAGCGTCATCCCGACGGTCACCATCCGGCGAGAGCTGAAGCAGGGCCTCCTGCACCCGATCAGGGTTGCCAAGCGCTTTCCGCCGATGCCGATCATCGCCACCTATCAGGCAACGACCGACCGCGCACTGATCCAGACCGTGGTCCAGCAGGCGCGCGCCAGCGCCGCCGACTACTGTGCCTCGGTCGACCCCGCCACGGCGTGGATCGACTAGAGCGGTTCTGATCGCTGCGACAGTCTAGCCGCGCAGCAGCGGACGGCCGGGGCGTGCGCCGCTCGCCGCGCCGTCGCGCCACACCCGCCGGCCGTTCACAAAGACCTGGTGGATGCCGGGCGCCAGGGCGATCGGCGCCTCATAGGTCGCCGCGTCGATCACCTCCGCCGCGTCGAACAGCACGAGGTCGGCGAAATTGCCCTCGGCAAGGCGCCCGCGCCCGGCGAGCCCGAAGCGCGTCGCGGGCAGGTCGGTGATCTTGCGCACCGCCTCCTCGAGCGAGAACAGGCCGACGTCGCGGGCGTAGTGGCCGATCACCCGCGGGAAGGTGCCCCAGGTGCGCGGGTGCGGATGGGCGCCGAGGGTAATGGCGTCGGAGCAGATCATCGTGTGCGGATAGCTCAGGATCCGCCGCACGTCCTGCTCGTCCATGATGAAGAAGATGCCGAGCGCCGGCAGCAGGCGGTCGACCGCCTCGTCCAGGCTGCAGCCCCATTCCTCGGCCACCTCCGCGAGGTCGCGCCCGGCGGTTTCCGGGTGGGGCTTGGACCAGGTGACGATGACGCGGCTGGCCTGGCGGTGGCGGCCGGAGTTCAGCATGGTCGAGCTGGCGATGTAGGGCGTGGCGTCGAGCCCGACCTCCTGCGCCCGGCGCGCCTTGTCGATGACGGCGAGGGTCTCCGGCGAGCGGCCGTGGTTGGCGAGGCCGGCGCACTTGTGATGCGAGATGTGCACGCCGCAGCTGGCTTCGCGGCCGATCCGCAGCGTCTCCTCCACCGAATCCAGGACCTTGTCGGCTTCGTCGCGCATGTGGGTGACGTAGAGCGCCTTGTGGTCCTTCAGCACGCGGGAGAGCTCGATCAGCTCCTCGGTCGGGGCCGCACGGGCCGGGGGATAGAAGGTGCCGGTGGAAAGACCGAGGGCCCCCTCGTCCAGCGCGGCGTCGAGCTGGCGCCGCATGGCCGCCACCTCACCGTCAGCGGCGGCACGGCCCAGGTCGTCCAGGACGTTGACCCGCAGCGTGCTGTGGCCGATGAGGCAGGCGGAGTTCACCGCGGCCGGTTCCGCGGCGAGGCGCGCGGCATAGTCGGCGAAGCGGCCGAAGCGCTGACGGCCGCTGTTGACGATGGACCCAAGCGGCTCCGGCAGCTGCGCGGCGCCGCTGGTCAGCGGGGCGATGGAGAAGCCGCAGTTGCCGTTGATGATGGTGGTGACACCCTGGCTGACGGCAGAGGGCAGCTCCGGATCGGTGAGCACGGTTTCGTCGTAGTGCGTGTGCGGATCGATGAAGCCCGGCGCCAGCACCTTGCCAGTGCAGTCCACCGTCTCGCCGCCGTGCCAGTCGCCAAGGTCGCCGAGGCCGACGATGCGGTCGTCCCTGACGGCAAGGTCGCCGGTAAAGCGCGCGGCGCCACTGCCGTCGATGATTTCCGCGTTCTTGAACAGAGTGTCAGCCTGTGTCATCGCCTGTGTAAAACCTCGCCTTCGTTCGGAAATGAGAACCGTGCCGTCAGCCGAGCCGCAGGGAGTCGGCGCCGTCCTGTCCCGAGTCCTCTCCGCACCACCGCGCGGCCAGATGGACCAGGATGGTGACGATCATGATCGGCACGGCGATCGCCACCAGCAGGGTCGGAAAGTCGAAGGCATCGGCCATGCTGCGCGAATGCCGAACCAGAAAGCTGCGTTCGATGGTCATGTTCGCGCCGAGAAAGCAGAACAGCAGGATCGGCAGCAGGTAGACCAGGACCGGCAGGCTCCGCCCTGCCTTGGCGGCCAGCCGCATGAAGCGGCTATCGCCGCCGATCTCCCCGAAGAGGGCGGGATCGAAGCCGCGCTTGAACGACAGGGTGGCGCCCAGCAGGCCAGCCCAGATCATGGCGTAGCGCGCGATCTCCTCGGTCCACGCCGGCGGCGAGGCGAAGACGTAACGCGCGATGACCTGCAGAATCACCACCGCCACCAGCAGCACCAGGAAGGCCACCGTAGCCACCCGCATGATGCGGTCGAGGAAGTCGCTCAGGGCGACGATGCTGCGCCTCACTGCCTTCTCCCCTTGCTGCCTTGTCCTCGTGTCAGACGGGGCCAGGAGGCGGGACCGCCGCGCGGCGGCGGCCCCTTCCCCGGCGGGTTGCGGGATCGCTACTTGCGCACGCTCTCCACGGCGGCCTGCACCTTGGCGAGGTCTTCCTCGCTCAGGGCGTCGAGGTAGGTCGCCTTGGCGCGCTCGACCATCTTTTCGCGCTCGCCAGGCGCGAGCTCGGAGACCGTGACGCCCAGCTCTTTCTGGCGCTTCTCGACCGACTCCTTCCACTCTTCCACCCAGGCCCGGTTGGCGGCGATGCCGGCCTGCAGGGCCTTGTCGATGGTCGCCCGGTCGGCGTCGGACAGGCTCTCGTACCAGTCCTGCGACACCAGGACGAGGCGCGTCGAGGGCGCGATATCCGCCTTGGTGAAGTACTTCAGGAAGTCGGTGTGGCCGGTCCGGATGGCCGAGTTCGGCGGATTGAGATAGCCGTCGGCGATGCCGGTCTGCAGGGCATTGGCGACCTCCGACCAGGCAACGATGGTGCCGCTGGTGCCGAGAGCCTCCTGGAACTTCAGCTGCTCGGCGTTCATCGCCCGGAAGCGCAGGTCGCTGAGGTCCTCCACCGTCTCGATCGGGTGCTTCGTGTTGTGGAAGCCCATGCCAACGCCGATGTAGTTGAAGCCGGCGATGCGCACCCCGTTGGCCACCAGCGGCTCGTTCATCTCCGCCAGCAGGTCGGAGTCGGACATCACGCGGTCGAACTCCTCGCCGTCCCTGTACATGAAGGGCAGCTGCACCGCCTTGACCAGCGGCGACAGGCCGAAGGCCTCGCCCACCGAGGCCAGGTTCACGTGGATCAGGCCCTGGGAGACCATGTCGAAGCGCTCCTTCTCCTTGCCGATGGTCTCGGAAGGAAAGGCGGTGACCGTGAAGTCGGTGCCGGCGAGGGCTTCCTCGAAGCCCTGCACGAAGGCGGCTTCGGCATTGGTCTTGGGATCGAGCACGCCATTGAGGGCCACCTTCACCTCCGCGGCCAGCACCGGCGATGCGCCGAGCCCCGCGGCCAGGGCGGCGGCCAGAGCCGTCCTGCCAAGGACCTTTATCCTGGAATGCAACATGGTGATAAGCCTCCTCTCTCTTGGTTCTTATTCGGGTCGGTCACATGAGGCCGAGCGCGGTCGGCAGTGTGGTGCAGATCGCCGGAAAGAAAGTCAGCACCATCAGCAGCAGCAGTTCGGCGAAGAAAAACGGCAGGGTGGCGCGGATCAGCCGCCAGTAGTTCATGTTCACCGTGGTCGCCAGGATCAGCAGCACCCCGCCCAGCGGCGGCGACAGCAGCCCGATGGTGATGTTGAAGCAGATGACGACACCGAGATGGACGGGGTCGATGCCCATCTGCAGCGCCACGGGCACGAAGATCGGCGCGAACAGCGCCACCGCCGCCTTCACGTCCATCACCATGCCGGCGCCCAGGAAGATGACGTTGATCAGCATGAGGTACTGCAGCGGGGAGAGGCCCCACTCGTTCACCTGCGCGGCGATGCGCTGCGGCCACTGCTCCAGGGCCGCGAGGTAGCTGAAGCTGGAGATCGCGCAGAGGATGATGAACAGCGCGCCCAGCAGCACCCCGGTGCGCGTCAGGCTCGCCACCAGCTTCTGCCAGGTCATCTCGCGGTAGGCCAGGCCGACCAGCAGCGCGGCGGCGACGGCGACGGCCGCCGCCTCGGCGGGGGTCATGACGCCGAACAGGGTGCCGCCCAGGATGATGACCGGCAGCGTGAGCGCCGGCAGCGCCTTCAGGAACGACGGGATGACGCGCGGCAGCTCGTCGCCGGTGCCGCCGGGATGGTCGTCACGGTAGGCGTAGAAGGCGTTCATCGCCATGAGCACGCCGGCCAGCAGCAGGCCCGGCAGGATGCCGGCGGCGAACAGCGCGGAGACCGAGGTCTCCATCAGGGCGCCGTAGAAGATCAGGATGACGCTCGGCGGGATGATCGGCCCGATGATCGAGGAGGCGCCGGTGATCGCGGCGGCGTAGTCGAGCGAGTAGCCGCGCCGCGTCATCTCGGGCACCAGCGCCGTGCCGAGCGCCGCCGCGTCGGAGACGGCCGAGCCGCTGACCCCGGCGAAGAACACGCTGGTCAGCACGTTCACGTGGCCGAGGCCGCCCTTCAGCCGCCCGATCAGCGACATCGAGAAGTCGATCAGCGCGCGGGCGAGTCCGCCGTGGTTCATCAGGTCGCCGGCGAGGATGAACAGCGGCATCGCCAGGAAGGAGAAGACGTCGAGCTGGCTGTAGAGGCGCTGCGGCAGGGCCGCCAGGTAGAGCGTGTTGCCGCTGAGGGCGAAGCTGAGGACCGCCGAGGCCCCGATGACATAGGCAATGGCCCCGCCGGCGAGCAGGACCACAAGCAAAAACGACAGGATTACAACCAGTTGCACAGACGCCGCCCTGAGCCGCGGCCCCCGCCCTACCCCAGGGGCTCTTACTTGGCGGCTAGGCAACCACATCGCGGCCTATCAGCGAAATGCAAAAATCTTGCGAAGTCCATAGCCTTTAGCTATGGGCTAGGGTGCTGCTTTCTCAGGAGCCCACCATGCGCAGCCTGACCCTCCAGCGCCTGGAGGTCTTCAAGTCGGTCTACGAGGCCATGTCGGTCAGCGCCGCGGCGCGCCGGCTGAAGCTGTCGCAGCCGACCGTGAGCCGCCACCTGCGGGACTTCGAGGCGGCGATCGGCATGCGCCTCTTCGAGCTCGACAAGGGTCGCCTCATCCCCACCGCCGAAGCAGAAGTCCTCTACACCGAGTGCACCTTCCTCAGCGAGGGCGTCGCCAAGGTCGACTCGACCATCCGCGCGCTGCGCCGCGGCGAGGGGCAGCCGCTGTCGGTGATGACCATCGGCCTGCTGGCCCCGGAGATCCTGCCCGCCGCGGTCGAGGCCACACTGAAGACCCTGCCGGGCCTGACCCTGACACTGGATGCCGGCGCCGCCGACGTGCAGATCCGCGCCCTGAAGGACGGGCGCATCGACGTCGGCCTCGCCGCCGGCGCCATCGCGCCGGAGAGCGGCCTCACCTTCCAGCCCATCGGCCAGGGCCACTTCGTCTGCCTGGTGCCGCGGGAGCATCCGCTCTCCGCCGCCGCGCGCTTCCCGCTCTCCAGCCTGCGCGAGCAGGGCAACTGGGTGAAGATGCCGCGCCGCCCCATCGGCGCCCTGCTGGAGGACGCGCTGGAGCGCGCCGGCGTGCCGCCGCGCGGCAACATCACCGCCAATTCGCTGCTGGTCATGACCGGGCTGGCCGCGCGGCTGCGCAAGTGCGTGGTGGTCGACAACTTCACCGCCGCCGCTTTTCACACTGACTCGATGGTGGCGGTGCCGGCCGACCCGCCGAGCGAGTTCACCATCTTCGCGATCTCGCGCGCCGGCCAGACCCAGCGCAACGCCACCACCACCTTCGTTGCCAACGTGCAGGCCGCGCTGGCACGCTATCCGGTGGCGACGTGAGGCGAAGCGGTCAGCGCCGCCCGAACAGCTTCTCGATGTCGGCCAGCTTCAGCTCGACGTAGGTGGGGCGGCCGTGATTGCACTGGCCGCTGTGGGGCGTCGCCTCCATCTGGCGCAGCAGCGCGTTCATCTCCTGCGCATTGAGCAGGCGCCCGGCGCGCACGGAGCCGTGGCAGGCCAGGGTGCCGCAGACGTGCTCCAGCCGCTCCTTCAGCGCCAGCGCCTCGCCCAGCTCGGCCAGCTCATCGGCGAGGTCGCGCACCAGGCCCTGCACGTCGACCTCGCCCAGCAGGGCCGGCACCTCGCGCACCACCACGGCGCCGGGGCCGAAGGCCTCCAGCACGAGACCGAGCTCAGCCAGCTCGCCGGCACGCTCGGCGAGCCGCGTCGCGGCGCTCTCGTCGAGCTCGACCACTTCGGGCAGCAGCAGGAGCTGGCGCTTCACGCCGCTGTCGCCGAGCTGCTGCTTCATGCGCTCGTAGACCAGGCGCTCGTGTGCCGCGTGCTGGTCGACGATGACGATGCCATCAACCGTCTGCGCCACCACGTAGGTGCCGTGCAGCTGCGCCCGCGCGGCGCCCAGCGGAAAACTCTCGACCGCTGCTTCGCGCGCCACCGCCTGGGCGTTGGCGGCCGCCATGCCGGCAGCAGCGGCGGCCGGCGCGCGGTCGAGGCCGGGCAGCGTCGCCGCGCCGGCCGCGAGCGGGGCGTGGTAGGCGGCGGTCGCCTCGGCGAGGCCGCGCGGCAGGCTTGTGCGCGGCATGTTCCAGCCGCTGTGGAAGGACGGCGCCGGCGCGGCGCCGTAGGGCCCTTCCTGGACCCGGAAGGCGCCGAGCGCCGAGGCCGAGACGGTCGTCGAGGCGCGGTGGCCGGCCTCCGCCAGGGCATGCTTCAGGGCGGAGACGATGAGGCCGCGCACCAGCCCGGGATCGCGGAAGCGCACCTCCGCCTTGGCCGGGTGCACGTTCACGTCGACCTCCTCCGGCGGCAGCTCGAGAAAGAGCGCCACCAGCGGATGGCGGTCGCGCGCGAGAAAGTCCTGGTAGGCGCCGCGGATGGCGCCGTAGAGCAGTTTGTCGCGCACCGGTCGCCCGTTCACGAAGAGGTACTGGTGCTGTGCGTTGCCGCGGTTGAGGGTCGGCAGGCCGGCATAGCCGGTGAGGCGCAGGCTCTCGCGGCGCGCCTCGATGGACAGGGCATTGTCGGCGAACTCGCGCCCCATGAGGGCGCCGAGACGCTTCAGGCGCCCGGCGAAGAGCTCGCCCTCCGCCGGCGCCAGGCTCATGAGGCGGCGCTCGCCGTCGCCGAGGGTGAAGCCGACCTGCGGATGCGCCATGGCGAGCCGCGCCAGGGTATCCTGCGCGTGCATGGTCTCGGTGCGCGCGGCCTTCAGGAACTTGAGGCGAGCCGGCGTTGCGAAGAAGAGGTCGCGCACCTCGACGCGGGTGCCCTTGGGATGCGCCGCCGGTGCCGGCCGCCCGGCCCGGCCGCCCTCGACCGCCAGCGACCAGGCCGCGTCGGCGCCGGCCGCGCGGCTGGTGACCGTGAGGCGGGCAACCGCGCCGATCGACGGCAGCGCCTCGCCCCGGAAGCCGAGCGAGGCGATGTGCACGAGGTCGTCGTCCGGCAGCTTCGAGGTGGCGTGGCGCTCGACCGCCAGCAGCAGCTCGTCGGGGGTCATGCCGCAGCCGTCGTCGGTGACGGCGATGAGCGCCCGGCCGCCGTCGCGCAGCTCGACGTCGATGTGGCGCGCGCCGGCGTCGAGGGCGTTCTCCACCAGCTCCTTCACCGCCGCGGCCGGCCGCTCGACCACCTCGCCGGCGGCGATCTGGTTCACCAGGGTTTCCGGCAGGCGGCGAATCGGCATGGCGCAAGGGGACTCCGGCTAAGGGAGCGACAGCCTAGCAGACCAGGTGGAGTCGGGCGAAGCGTCAGGCCGGCAGTGCCCGCTCCAGGATGGTCCGCGCCTGGGCCACCTCCGGCCCGGCGCCGTAGGTGTGGCGGAACCCGCCGTCCAGGCGGCCGGCGATGAAGGCCTCGGCCACGGCGTCGGGAGCGTGGGCGCGCAGCAGGGCGGCCGCCGCGGCCCGCGCCAGCAGCTCCACCGCCTGCCGCGCCCGCCCCTCCAGGCCGGTGGGATCGGCCAGCAGGGCGCGCAGCGTCTCGAGCGCCGCCGCGATGCGCCGCTCGCCGGCCGCCAGGCGGTCCAGCTGCGCCAGCACCGCCGCGACCGCTGCGGGGTCCTGCGCCAGCACACGCAGCAGATCGAGGCACATGACGTTGCCCGAGCCCTCCCAGATCGCGTTCAGCGGCAGCTCGCGGTAGAGGCGGG
>Ga0207773_100283_pt1 | contig 27251 bp, 25 predicted proteins | sample TtaePargueraPR_2_FD_187281 | JGI IMG/M metagenome (GOLD analysis project Ga0207773, IMG submission 187281) | Aerobic enrichment media microbial communities from Bioluminiscent Bay, La Parguera, Puerto Rico - Tt and M1 (3) (SPAdes) | ecosystem: Environmental > Aquatic > Marine > Unclassified ...
CGATCCGCTCTGGTCGGGCAAGCGAGTGCACTCCTAGCCAATAAGACGCCGGACCCCGCCGTTTGTTCCCTCTGCGTTGAATACCGCGGCCTTCAGCCCAACAAAAAGGTGGGCCAACAAAAAGGCGGGACCCGGAAGCCCCGCCTTCGCGCCGGACGCACGGCCCGGTATCTTCACTCCCGGGCCACGGCCCGGAAACTCACACAGCGCTCAGCCGACGATCTCGGCCTCGGTGAAGAAGTACTTGATCTCCTCGGCGGCGGTCTCCGGCCCGTCCGAGCCGTGCACCGAGTTCGCCTCGATGGACTCGGCGAAGTCGGCACGGATGGTGCCCGGCGCCGCGTTCTTCGGATTGGTCGCCCCCATCACCTCGCGGTTCTTGGCGATGGCGTTCTCGCCCTCCAGCACCTGCACCACGACCGGACCCGAGGTCATGAAGGTGCAGAGGTCGTTGAAGAACGGCCGCTCCTTGTGGACGGCGTAGAAGCCCTCAGCCTGCTGCCGGCTTATGTGAATGCGCTTGCTGGCCACGACGCGGAGGCCGGCCTGCTCGAGGCGGTCGATGATCTTGCCCGTGATGTTGCGCCTGGTGGCATCCGGCTTGATGATCGAGAAAGTTCGTTCGGTGGCCATGGACTCCGGCTCTCCTTGTGATTGCTCTGGCGGGGCGCCCGGCAGCCGCAGAAGGGGGCAGCCCGGAAGCGGATGACCCGGAAAGGCCGGCCGGCGCGCTCGCGCCGGGCTTATAGACGCTTTGCCGGCAGGGGGCAACGCCCCGGGGCCGGCAGGGGGCAACGCCCCGGGGCCGGCAGGGGGCAACGCCCCGGGCGATGCCAGTCCGGAGGGGTCGGTCCGCAGCGGCTTTCGCCCGCCCGGCCGGCGTGCTATCACCCGCCGCCGGAGCTGAGCCGATCCCATGCTGCACATCAACGACCTCGAATACCGGGTTCAGGGCGAGCCGCTGCTCGACCACGCCACCGTCGCCGTGAACAAGGGCGACCGGGTGGGGCTGGTCGGCCGCAACGGCGCCGGCAAGACCACCCTGCTGAAGCTCATCTCCGGCGAGCTCCATGCCGATGGCGGCAGCATCAGCGTCCCGCGCAACACCCGCGTCGGCAAGGTCGCCCAGGAGGCGCCCTCCGGCCCGACCAGCCTGATCGACACCGTGCTCGGCTCCGACCGCGAGCTGAGCGCGCTGCTGGCCGAGGCGGAGCACGCCAGCGACCCGCACCGCATCGCCGAGCTGCACGAGCGCCTGGTCGCGCTCGGTGCTGACTCCGCGCCCGCACGAGCCGCCCGCATCCTCGCCGGCCTGGGCTTCGACGAAGCGGCCCAGCAGCGCCCCTGCGCCGAGTTCTCCGGCGGCTGGCGCATGCGCGTGGCGCTCGCCTCGCTGCTGTTCCAGGCGCCGGATCTGCTGCTGCTGGACGAGCCGACCAACCACCTCGACCTCGAGGCAGCGCTCTGGCTGGAGAGCTTTCTGAAGAGCTATCCCGGCACCCTCGTGCTGGTCTCCCACGATCGCGGCCTGCTGAACCGCGCGGTCAACCGCATCATCCACGTCGAGAACCGCAAGCTGACCGCCTACACCGGCAACTACGACCGCTTCGAGCAGCTGCGCCGCGAGCACCTGGAGCGCCAGGCGGCGCTGCACGCCAAGCAGCAGGCCGAGCGCCGGCACATCCAGTCCTTCGTCGACCGCTTCCGCTACAAGGCCTCCAAGGCGCGCCAGGCGCAGTCGCGGCTGAAGGCGCTGGCGCGCATGGAGCCGATCGCCTCGGTCATGGAGGACCGCACGGTCACCTTCCACTTCCCCGAGCCGTCGCGCCTGTCGCCGCCGATCCTGACGCTGGAGGACGCCGCCGTCGGCTACGAGACCGGCAAGCCGATTCTCTCGCGCCTGAACCTGCGCCTCGACATGGACGACCGCGTCGCCCTGCTGGGCGCCAACGGCAACGGCAAGTCGACGCTGTCTCGGCTCTTCGCCGGCCGGCTGAAGCCGATGGACGGGCGCATGACGCGTTCGCCCAAGCTGAAGATCGGCTACTTCGCGCAGGACCAGGCCGAGGAACTGGACCTGGAGGCGACGCCGCTCGCCCACATGGAGCGGCTGATGCCGATGGCGACGCCGACCAAGCTGCGCGCCCAGCTCGGCCGCTTCGGCTTCGGCGCCGACCGCGCCGAGGTCGCCGTCGGCAAGCTGTCGGGCGGCGAGAAGGCGCGGCTGCTCTTCGCGCTGATGAGCCGCGAGGCGCCGCACGTGCTGATCCTCGACGAGCCGACCAACCACCTCGACATCGACTCGCGCCAGGCCCTCATCCAGGCGCTCAGCGAGTTCGAAGGCGCGGTGATCCTGGTCAGCCACGATCCGCACCTGGTCGAGCTGGCGGCCGACCGCCTCTGGCTGGTCGCCGACGGCACGGTCAGCGCCTACGACGGCGACATGGACGACTATCGCAAGCTGCTGCTCGAGCAGCGTCGCCTGGAGCGCTCGCGCCAGCGGGCCGACAAGCCGGCGCGCGACGACGCCGTCTCCAAGAAGGACAAGCGGCGCGCAGCCGCCGAGGCGCGCGCAGCGGTCGCCGACCTGCGCAAGGCCGCGCGGGAGGCGGAGGCCCGCATCGAGAAGCTGAACCGCCAGAAGGCCGACCTGGAGAAGCGCCTGGCGGACCCGGAGGTCTACAACGGGCCGACCGCCAAGCTGCAGGACCTGCAGATCCGCTTCGGGCAGGTGAAGCAGGCGATCGCCGACGCCGAGGACCGCTGGCTCGAGCTGCAGGCGGCGGCCGAGGAAACCTAGCCCGTCGCCTGCACCTGCACGCCGTCGTAGCCGTTGAGGATGAGCAGAGCGTCGACGTCTCGCCGTCGCCGGCGAGCGGGTAGTACATGCGCTGGGAATCGATGAACTGGCGGTCCGGGTGCGGCATCGGGAAGCGGTCGTAGACCGGCAGACGCTCCGTCACCGCCAGGGTCATGTTGGCGTTGATGCGCGCCACCAGCGGCGGGATCACCGCCTCCTCGACCGTCAGTCCGGTGATGCCGCGTCCGGCTGCCTGGCGCTGTCGCTCGCCGACCAGCCGGTAGCGGAAGCGCAGCGCGGTCTCCGTCCTTTCGACGTCGACGAGGTTCACCAGGGTGATCACCGCCCGCAGGTCGCAGGGGTCGATGTGCTGGCGCCCGGGCAGGCCGCCCTCCGGAGCGCGGCCGTCGAGGTAGCGCATCATGTCGTGAAAGCGGGCGTGGACCGGCGGCGGCGCGCGCTCGCCGAGCTCTCTCAGGTAGAACTCCGAGTAGAGAAAATCCGTCACCTCGACCTCTTTTAATCGAAACGACTAGATTTTGTCACAGAGACATTTACACAACTCGCAGGGGATTTGAACTGCAAAAGCGGACCTGCCCGGCTCCTGCTTTTCGCGCCGCAGCCCTGCAAGATCCGCGCGCCTGGCGGGCAGCGGCGCGCGCTAGAGTGCTGTCTTCCCGTGCGATCCCTGCGAAGGTGTTCCCCATGGCGATGGCCGAGCCGCCGCTGCCGCCCAGCCCGGCCCCGCTTTCCCCGCCTGCCGTGACCTCCCTGCAGGCCATCCTCCTGATGGCCGGCAGCGTCGCCTTCTTCGCCGTCATGGACGCCCTGGTGAAGGATCTGGGCAGTCGCTACCCGACGCTGCAGATCATGTTCTTCCGCAGCCTCTTCGCCTTCGTGCCGATCATGGTGCTGATCCTCTGGCGCGGCGCCCTGCGCGACCTGCGCATGCAGAGCCCTGGCGGGCACCTGCTGCGCAGCCTCGTGGGCGTCGGCGCCATGTTCTGCTTTTTCTACTCCTACTCGCGCATGCCGCTGGCCGATGTCGTCGCGATCAGCTTCGCCGCGCCGGTCTTCGTCGTGGCGCTGTCGGTGCCGCTGCTGGGCGAGCAGGTCGGCCCGCGCCGCTGGGCGGCGGTGCTGGTCGGCTTCGTCGGCGTGATGGTCATGCTGCAGCCGGGCCCGGGGCTGCTGCAGAGCATCGCGCTGATCCCGCTGCTCGGCACGATGTTCTTTGCGCTGGCGATGATCGTGCTGCGCAAGCTCGGCCGCACCGAGACCAGCGCCTCAGTCGCCTTCACCTTCACGCTCTCCTGCACGCTGGTGTCGGGCTTCGCCCTGCCCTTCGTGTGGGTGGCGCCGGATCTCCTCGATCTCGCCGCGCTCATCGCCGTCGGCCTGCTCGGCGGCGTCGGCCAGATCCTCATGACCACCGCCTTCAAGCACGGCGACGTCGCCGTGGTGGCGCCCTTCGAGTACAGCTCGATGATCTGGGCGACGCTGTTCGGCTACGTTTTCTGGAGCGAGGTTCCCGGCCTCAATATCTGGATCGGAGTCGCGATCGTGATGGCCTCGGGGCTGTTCATCCTGTTCCGCGAGGCCAACCTCCGCCTGCCACGCGGCCGCGCCCGTCGCCTGCAGGTGAAACGTTAGCTCACGCCTTCTGGGCCCAGCGTCCGCTGTCGTCCTGCTGCCAGTAGGTCACCGCGTGGCCGGCCGCCTTCAGCGCCTTCCACTGCTCACGCGCCTGGCCGACCGCCTCTTCGTCGCCGCCGTCGAACAGCACCGCGCAGAGCGTGTAGTCGGCGATCCTGCCGGAGCCGGCACCATCGGTGAGGAACAGCACCTCGGCACCGTTCGGTGCCTCGTCCGCCACCGTCAGCCACACCGGCTGTCGCTCGGCGCGGCCGTCCTTGGCCGTTCCGTGCGGCAGGAAGGAGCGGTCGTGGTAGGTCCACAGCCGCGCGGACAGCGCCTCCACCCGCGCCTCCGAGTTGGCCATCACCACCGCCCGCTGGCCGCGCTCCAGGGTCCGCTCCAGCATCTGGGGCAGCGCCTGGTCGAGCGGCGTGCGGGTCATGTGGTAGAAGCGCACCTCGGTCATGATGGGGAGTCACCGCACGGGGATCACGGCGCGGGGCCGCGGCGGCTACTTCTCGAAGTTCTCCGCCACGAAGGTATCGAGCAGGCGCACGCCGAAGCCGCTGCCGCCCTTGGGCACCGTCGGCTTGTCCTTCGTCGACCAGGCCATGCCGGCGATGTCGAGATGCGCCCAGGGCGTGCCTTCCTTGATGAAGCGCTGCAGGAACTGCGCGGCGACGATCGAGCCGCCGGCGCGCCCGCCACCAATGTTCTTCATGTCGGCCACGTCGCAATCGATCTGCTTGTCGTACTCGCGGCCGAGCGGCATGCGCCACAGCGGCTCGCCGACCTCCTTGCCGGCGGCGGTGAGCTGCTCGGACAGCTTGTCGTCGTTGCTGAACAGGCCGGCGTGCTCGTGGCCGAGCGAGATGATGATGGCGCCGGTCAAGGTCGCCAGGTCGACGATGAGGCGCGGCTTGTAGTTCTCCTGCGTGTACCACAGGGCGTCGCACAGCACGAGGCGGCCTTCGGCGTCGGTGTTCAGCACCTCGATGGTCTGGCCCGACATCGACTTGACGACGTCGCCCGGACGCTGCGCCGTGCCCGATGGCATGTTCTCGACCAGTCCGCAGACGCCGACCGCATTCACCTTGGCCTTGCGCGCCGCCAGCGCGTGCATCAGGCCGACGACGGCGCCGGCGCCGCCCATGTCCCACTTCATGTCCTCCATGCCGGCGGCGGGCTTCAGCGAGATGCCGCCGGTGTCGAAGGTGACGCCCTTGCCGACGAAGGCGAGCGGCGCGCCGCCCTTGGCGCCGGCGCCCTCCCAGTGCATCACCAGCAGCTGCGGCTCCTGCGCGGAGCCCTGGGCGACGCCGAGCAGCGCGCCCATGCCCAGCTTCCGCATCTCCTTCTCGCCCAGCACCGTCACCTTGACGCCCAGCTTCTCGAGCTTCCTGGCTTCGGCGGCCAGCGACTTGGGGAACAGCACGTTGGCCGGCTCGCTCACCAGGTTGCGGGTCACGAAGACGCCCTCGGCGATCTTCTCGAGCTTCTGGAAGAGCCGCTTGGCGGCCGCGGCGTCTTCCACCAGCACCTTGATTTCCTTCAGCTTCGGCTTCTTCTCCGGCTTCTCCTTGGTCTTGTACTTGTCGAAGCGGTAGCTGCGCAGCAGGGCGCCATAGGCATAGTTCGCCGCACGCTCCGGCGCCGGCTTGCCGCCGCGCAGCTTGTCGACCAGGAAGGCCGCCTTTTCCTCGCCACTGGCCAGCAGGCGCGCCGCGGCAGCGCCGCCGAGATCCTGCAGATCCTTCTCGCCCAACTTCGCCGGCTCGCCGAGGCCGACCAGCAGGATGCGGCTGTTGCCGAGCTTGGCCGGGGCGACGATCTCCAGCAGCTCGCCCTTCTTACCGGAGAAATTGCCGCCGGCCAGCGCCCGCTCGAGGGCGCCCTCGGTCTGCTTGTCGAGCGACGCTGCGGTGGGCGTCAGCTTCTTGCCGTCCAGCACGCCGACAACAAGGGCGCCGGACGACGGAACGCTCGGCGCAGCAAAGGAAATGTTCATCAATCCCCTCACGGAATGGAAAGGAACGGGCGCGGCCCTGCGGCCGGCGGCCCGGTCAGGGAATGCCTCTAGGGCGACCAGGATAAGGTTCCACAGACTGTCAGCGCCGGCGGCCAAGTTCAAGGCCCCAGAAGGCTTTACGGGTGCCCCTTTGGGGTTGGAAACACGGGGGATTTTGACTGGACTGCGGTCGGGAGGGCGCGTTATCTCTTGCTGACCTGCCGCAGCGATGGGCCCGATGCCCCGGATCACACGCTACATCTTGGGACAGCTGGCCATGGCGACGTTCTTCGTCACCCTGGCGCTCACCTTTGCCATCTGGCTGACGCAGTCGCTGCGCCTGATCGACTACATTGTGAACCGCGGGCTGCCGGCGTCGACCTTCCTCACCTTCGTCGGCCTCCTGCTGCCGTCCTTCCTCGGAGTCGTGCTGCCGGTCGCCGCCTTCGTCGCGGTGCTGTTCGTCTATCACAAGCTGGCGATGGACAGCGAGATGGTGGTCATGCGCGCCGCCGGGCTGTCGCCGCTGCAGCTGTCCCGCCCGGCGCTCGTCCTGGCCGTCCTCGTGACCGTCGGGGTCTATGCGATCTCGCTCTACTTCCTTCCGCTTTCCTTCCGTAATTTCAAGGACTTGCAGAACAATTTCCGCAACGACCTCTCGGCAGTGCTGCTGCAGGAAGGCGTTTTCACCGCGCTGAACGACGAGATCACGGTGTACGTGCGGGAGCGCTCTCCCGACGGCGAGCTGCGCGGCATCCTCGTGCACGACAACCGCGATCCGCAAAAGCCGGTCACCATGATGGCCGAGCGCGGCGCCATGGTGCCCAGCGAGAGCGGCCCCCGGGTGGTCATGGAAAACGGCAACCGGCAGGAGATCGTGCGCGGCACCGGCCGCTTCTCGCTGCTCTATTTCGACCGCTACACGCTCGAGCTGAGCGATTTCGGCGAGATCTCGCAAGCGCGCTGGCGCGAGCCCAAGGAGCGCTTCCTGCCGGAGCTGCTGTGGCCCAGCGACGACCCCCGCGACCAGCGCTATCGGCAGGAGCTGATCGCCGAGGCTCACCACCGCCTGGTCGGCCCGCTCTACACCATCGTCTTCGTGCTGATCGGCGTGGCCGCTCTGCTGTCCGGGGAATTCAACCGGCGCGGTCAGGCCAAGCGGGTGCTCGCGGCGGTCGCCTGCGTCGCTGCGCTGGAGGGGATCTCGCTGGCGCTGAACGACCTGGCGACCCGCAGCGCGGCAGCCGTGCCCGCGATGTACGCCGCGGTGCTGCTGTCGGGCGGCGCCAGCCTCTACGTGCTGCTGCGGCGACCGGGCCGGCGCGCCGCAGCAACGGCGCTCAGCGGAGCATCCGCCTGATGGCGAGCCGCACCATCGGAGTCGCCACCGGCCGCCCGGCCATGCGGCGCCTGCGCCTGTCGCCCACCCTGACCGGCTACATCGCGCGGCAGTACCTCTTCTGGTTCGGCACCTTCTACGCCGCGATCGTCGCGATCATCTTCCTTGCCACGGTCGTCGATCTGCTGGACCGCCTGGCCACCAAGGACCAGTCGCTGGCGGTCACCTTGCAGATGGCGCTGCTGAAGCTGCCCCACCTCAGCCACGAGGTCATGCCCTTCACCATCCTCTTCGCGGCCATGGCAACCTTCTGGCGGCTGACCCGCTCCCACGAGCTGGTGGTGGCCCGCGCGGCGGGAGTCTCGGTCTGGCAGTTCCTGCTGCCGGTGCTCGGCAGTTCGCTGCTGATCGGCGTGCTGGCGGTCGCCGCCCTCAACCCTCTGGCCTCGGTGCTGCTCAGCCGCTACGAGCGGCTGGAGGCGAGCTACATCCACAACCAGGAAAGCATGCTGGCGGTGTCGGAGACGGGCCTTTGGCTGCGCCAGGCGGACGGCACCGGCCAGGCGGTGATCCATGCCGAACGGGTGAAGCCTGGCTCCGTCGCCCTGCAGCAGGTGACGGTGTTCCGCTACGCCGAGGGGGACCGCTTCATCGACCGCATCGACGCGGTCGAGGCGCAGCTGCAGGACGGCCGCTGGCTGCTGTTCGACGCCTGGCTGTCGCGGCCGGGCGAGGCGTCGCAGCTCCACGACCGATTCGCAATGCCCACCGACCTGACGGTAGACAAGATCCAGGAGAGTTTCGCGCCGCCGGAGACCATCGCCGTCTGGAATCTGCCGCGCTTCATCGAGCTGATGCAGGCGGCGGGGTTCTCGGCGATCCCGCATCGCCTGCAGTTCAATCGCCTGCTCGCGCTGCCGATGCTGTTCGCCGCGATGGTGCTGCTGGCCGCGACCTTCTCCTTGCGCCCGCAGCGCCGCGGACGCGTTGGCACGATGATTCTGGCGGGCATGTTGACCGGCTTTCTTCTATACTTCCTCTCCAACTTCGTTTTTGCGGTCGGTCTCTCAGGCACCATCCCGGTCGCGCTGGCCGCCTGGACACCGGCGGGGGTGTCGCTGATGCTGGGCGTGGCGATGCTGCTTCATCTGGAGGACGGATAGACAACGTATGGCATGGGGGGGATTGGGGCGAGCGGCTGCCTTGGCTGTCGCGATCGTCGGGTCCGTCGCCGGCACTGGGGGAACAGTTGCGGCGCAGGAGCTCGACTTCGGTGGGCTGGAGAACACTCCAGCGCTCATCACTGCCGATGAACTGATTTACGACGAAGCCAACGGGCGGGTCGTCGCGTCCGGCAACGTCGAGATCGCGCAGGCCGACCGTGTCCTGCTGGCCGACAAGGTGACCTACGACATCAACGCCGACGTGGTCACGGCGGAAGGCAACGTCACTCTCATCGAGCCCGGCGGCGAGACGGTCTCCGCCGACTATGTGGAGCTGACCGGCGACCTGAAAGAAGGCTTCGTGCGCGACATCCGCGTGCTGCTGGCCGACAACACGCGGATCGCGGCAGCCAGTGGCACGCGCACCGGCGGCAACCGGACGGAGTTCGAGAAGGGCGTGTTCAGCCCCTGCGAGCTCTGCCGCGAGGATCCCACGCGGCCGCCGCTGTGGCAGATCAAGGCGAACGAGGTCATCCACGATCAGGAAGCGCATGACGTCATCTATCATGACGCCTGGATCGAGTTCTTCGGCATACCCGTCCTCTACACGCCCTATCTGACGCACCCGGACCCGACGGTCGACCGCCGCAGCGGCTTCCTCGCCCCCACCATCGGCACCAGCGACTTCCTCGGCTATGCCTACCAGCAGCCGTACTTCTGGGCGTTGGGCAATACCGCCGACCTCACCGTCTCGCCGATCCTGTCGACCGAGCAGGGCATCAACCTGACCGGCGAGTTCCGCCAGCTTTTCACCGACGGCGAGGTGAGGATCGCCGGCAGCGCCACGGTGGCCGACCGCGAGGATCGCGACGGCCAGGTGAGTGAGAACCGCTTTCGCGGCCACATCGACGCCGAAGGCCAGTTCGAGATCGACGAGACCTGGCGCTGGGGCTTCCAGGCCGAGCGCACCACGGACGACACCTATCTGCGGGCCTACGATTTCAGCACGGAACGCACGCTGGAGAGCCAGGCCTATTTGGAAGGCCTGAAAGGGCGCAATCGTGCGGCGGTGCGTGGGCTGGCCTATCAGGGCCTGCGGCGCGACGACGACAACGACGAGTTTCCCATCGTCGCGCCGCTGGCCGAGTACAACTTCGCCAGCGAGCCCGGCCAGCTGCTGCCCGGCGGCCACTACACCGTCGACGCCAACCTGATGGCGCTCAGCCGCATCGAGGGACGCGACAGCCGGCGCGTGTCGGTCGTCAGCGGCTATCACCTGCCCTATGTCGGGCCGATCGGCGATGTCTACGAGCTCACGGCGCAGCTCCAGACGGACGGCTACTGGACGCATGGGGTGGAGCCGGGCTCGGCCGACGTGAATCCGGCAAACGCCCCGGGCAGCGACACCACCGGCCGCTTCTTCCCGCAGCTGGCCGCCAAGTGGCGTTATCCCTGGATGAGCCAGCAGAGCTGGCTCGACCAGGTGATCGAGCCCACCGTGCAGCTGGTCGTCTCGCCGAACGGCTCGAATCCGGACGAGATCCCCAACGAGGACAGCCTCGGCTTCGAGTTCGACGACACCAACCTGTTCAAGCTGAACCGCTTCGCCGGGCGCGACCTCGTCGACTCCGGGACGCGGATCGATTACGGCTTCGAGTGGACCGGCCTGTTCCCGAACAACGGCTCGGCCAGCGCCTTCCTCGGCCAGAGCTACCGCTTCAGCGAGAGCAACGACGTCTTCGCCGAGGGCTCCGGCCTGGAAGACAAGCTGTCCGACTTCGTCGGCCGCGTCCAGATCCGGCCGCTGGAAGACCTCGATCTGCTGTACCGCTTCCGCCTCGACAAGGACGACCTTGCCGCGCAGCGCAGCGAGGTGCTGCTCGACATCGGGCCGCCGGCCCTGAACCTCGACCTGTCGTATTTCTTCATCAACAACGACAGCAGCACCAGCGAGTTCGGCGACCGCGAGGAAGTGGCGTTCGGCATCTCCTCCCGCCTGAACGAGAACTGGCGCGTCGGCTTCCGCCATCGCCGCGACCTGGTCGAAGACCGCGCCCTGGTCTCCTCCATCAGCCTCGCCTACGAAGACGAGTGCTTCACCATCGAGGGCATCGCCCAGCGCTCCAACTACAGCGATGGCGAAATCGAGGAAGACGACAGCATCTTCGTGCGGGTGGTCTTCAAGTACCTGGGCGAGGTGGCCGGCGGCTGAACCGCTGCCCGGTTCCGTTTGAATGCCCCCTGTCGGGCGCGATATACTGCCGCGTCGAGTGTAGGGAAGCTAGGAATTTCAATGACTTTGCTGCTGAAGCTTTGCCCGGCCCTGCGGCGCAGCGTCGTGCTTGCTCTGGCCGGCGTGGCCCTGGCCGTCGGCACCGCGCCCGCGCGGGTCGCCGCGCAGGAGGATCTCTTCCGTCCCGCGGCGGTGGTCAACGACGACATCATCTCGGTGCTCGACCTCGCCATGCGGCTGCAGCTCTCGATCATCGCCGCCGGCGTGCAGGACTCGCAGGACGTGCGCCAGCGCCTGGCCCCGCAGGTGCTCAACGGCCTGATCGACGAGCGCCTGCAGATGCAGGAGGCCGAGCGCCTGGACATCGAGGTCACCGACGTGCAGGTCGCTGGCGCGCTGGAGCAGATCGCCGAGCAGAACAACATGACTGAGGGTCAGTTCCTCACCATGCTGCGCAACCGCGGCGTCATTCCCACCACCCTGATCGACCAGATCCGCGCGCAGATCGCCTGGCAGAACATCATCCAGCGCAGCGTGCGCCCGAACGTGGTGGTTCCGCCGGAGGAGATCGAGGAGGTAGTCACCCGCCTCTCAGCCCGGCGCGGTGCGGTGGAACGTCGGGTCGCGGAGATCTTCATCCCCGTCGAATCGATCGCGCGGGAGGCGGAGGCGCAGGCCGACGCGAACCGCCTGTTCGAGGAGCTGCGCCGCGGCGCCAACTTCGCCGGCCTCGCGCGCCAGTTCTCGCAGTCCGGCACCGCCACGCTCGGCGGCGACCTCGGCTGGGTGCGCGACGGCGAGCTGGAGGAAGCGCTGAATGCAGCGCTGGCGCAGATGGGGCCGGGCGAGATCTCGGTGCCGATCCGCACGGTCTCCGGCTTCCATATCCTCATGCTGCGCGACATGCGGAAGATCGACGAAGCGACCATCGACCGTAGCCGCATCGCGGAGACGCTGACCAACCAGCGGGTGGACCAGCTTGCCCAGCGCTCGCTTCAGGAGCTGCGCCGCACCGCCAACGTCGACGTGCGGATCTGACCGCACGCGGCCCCGGCGCCTGCTGCCTTGACCGCCACCGAATTCGTCGCCCGTGAAGTGAGCGCGGCGGAACGCCCGCTGGCGCTCACCATGGGCGAGCCCGCGGGCATCGGCGGCGAACTCACGCTCAAGGCCTGGCAGCGACGTGCCGACGACGGGCTGTCGCCCTTCTTCGTCATCGACGATCCGCGGCGCCTCGCCGACCTCGCCGGCCGTCTCGGCCTCGCCGTGCCGCTGGCGGAGATCGCCGCGCCGCAGGATGCCCGCGAGATCTTTTCCGAGGCCCTGCCGGTCCTGCCGCTGGGCATGCCCGTGGCGGCGGAGCCGGGGCGGCTCGATCCCGCTAACGCCGAGGCCGTGCTGCAGTCGATCCGCACCGCCGTCGCCCAAGCCCGCCGCGGCGAGGCGGCCGCCGTGGTCACCAACCCGATCCACAAACAGGTGCTGATGGAGGCAGGCTTCCAGCATCCCGGTCACACGGAGTTCCTCGCCGAGCTGTCGCAGTCCGAGCGCGCGCCGGTCATGATGCTCGCCTGTCCTGAGCTGCGCGTGGTGCCGGTGACGGTCCACCTGCCGCTGCGGCAGGTGCCGGAGGTGCTGACCACCGCCAGGATCGTCGAGACCGCGTCCACTACCGCCCGGGACCTGAGCCGCCTGTTCGGCATCGCGCGGCCGCGGCTCGCCCTTGCCGGCCTGAACCCGCACGCCGGCGAAGGCGGCCAGCTCGGGCGCGAGGACGACGAGGTCGTCCGCCCGGCGGTCGCCGCTCTGCGCGCGGCCGGCATCGATGCCGCCGGTCCGCTGCCCGCCGATACGATGTTCCACTTGGCCGCGCGGCAGCGCTACGACGCGGCGGTCTGCATGTACCACGACCAGGCACTGATCCCGCTGAAGACCCTCGACTTCGAAGGCGGCGTGAACGTCACCCTCGGCCTGCCGATCATCCGCAGCTCGCCGGATCACGGCACCGCGCTCGACATCGCCGGCCGCGGCACGGCGTCGCCGACCAGCCTCGTCGCGGCGCTGCGCATGGCGGCGGAGATGGCCGCCGCCGCGCGCCGGGGGCCGGCCGCGTGAGCGCGCCGGCGCAGCCGCCGGAGCTACCGCCGCTGCGCGAGGTCATCGCGCGGCACGGGCTCGGCGCGCGCAAGGCGCTGGGCCAGCACTTTCTGCTCGACCTCAATCTCACCGGCCGCATCGCGCGCGCCGCGCCCGACATCGCGCAGGGCACCGTGATCGAGGTCGGCCCCGGCCCCGGCGGGCTCACCCGTGCCCTGCTCGCCGAGGGCGCCGCGCGCGTCGTCGCCGTGGAGAAGGACCGGCGCTGCCTCGAGGCGCTGGGCGAGCTCGCGGCCGCCTGGCCCGGCCGCCTCGAGATCGTCGAGGGCGATGCCCTGGAGATCGATCTCGCGACTCTGGGGCCGGCGCCGCGCCAGATCGTCAGCAACCTGCCCTACAACATCTCGACCGCGCTGCTGGTGCGCTGGCTGACGGCGCTGGCCGCCGACCCGCAGGCCTTCTCGGCGATGACGCTGATGTTCCAGAAGGAGGTCGCCGAGCGGCTGGTGGCGGCGCCGCGCAGCGGCGCCTATGGGCGCCTCTCCGTGCTGACGCAGTGGCTCTGTGCGCCGCGCCCGCTGTTCGACATCCCGCCGCGCGCCTTCACGCCGCCGCCCAAGGTGGTGTCGACCGTGGTCGCCGTCACGCCGCGCGCCGCGCCGCTGGCGCCCGCCAGCCTCGCCGTGCTGGAGCGCGTCACATCAGCCGCCTTCGGGCAGCGCCGCAAGATGCTGCGGCAGAGCCTGAAGTCCCTGGGTGATGATTCCGCGCGACTCTTCGAGGCGACCGGCATCGCGCCGACGGCGCGCGCCGAGGAACTGACGGTCGAGCAGTTCTGCGCGCTGGCACGCGCCTTTGCCGCTGGCGCCTCAGGCGCCGCTGCGTAGCGTCTCGACGAAGGCGCGCAGACCGACCCGTCGCTCGCGGCGCAGGCGCTCGGCGGTGAGGATCGCCTCCACCTGCTGCACGCTGCTCTCCAGGTTGTCGTTGATGATGATGTAGTCGTACTCGGCCCAGTGGCTCATCTCATCGGCCGCCTTGGCCATGCGGCCGCGCACCACCTCGTCGCTGTCCTGCGCCCGCGCGTGGAGCCGGCGCTCGAGCTCTTTCGTCGACGGCGGCAGGATGAAGACGCTCACCAGGTCCTCGCGCGCCGTCTCGCGCAGCTGCTGGGTGCCCTGCCAGTCGATGTCGAACAGCACGTCGCGGCCGCGCTCCAGGGCCTTCTCGACCGGCGCGCGCGGCGTGCCGTAGTTGTTGCCGAAGACCACCGCGTGCTCCAGCAGCTCGCCGCCGGCGACCATGGCCGCGAAGCGCTCCTGGCCGACGAAGAAGTAGTCCTTGCCCTCGGCCTCGCTCGGCCGCGGCGATCGGGTCGTGGCCGAGATCGAGAGCGAGAGGTTGCCGTCGCTGTCAAGCAGCCGGCGCGAGATCGTCGTCTTGCCGGCGCCCGAGGGGGACGACAGCACGAGCATCAGCCCGCGGCGCTTGATATGGGTCTCGACCATCGTCCTACTCGACGTTCTGCACCTGCTCGCGCAGCTGCTCGATCGAAGACTTGAGGTCGAGGCCGATGCGCGTGAGCTGCACGTCGACCGACTTGGAGCAGAGCGTGTTGGCCTCGCGGTTGAACTCCTGGCACAGGAAGTCCAGCTTGCGGCCGACCGCGCCGCCCTGGTCGAGCAGTTCGCGGGCGGCCTCCACATGCGCCGCCAGACGGTCGAGTTCCTCGCGCACGTCGGCCTTGCCGGCGAGGATGGCGAGTTCCTGGGCCAGGCGGTCCTCGGAGACGCCGGTGTTCTCCTCGCGCAGCAGCGCGATCTGCTCCTTCAGGCGCTGGCGCAGGGTTTCCGGCTGGGTGGCCGCGCAGTCGCGCGCCGCCTGGGCGAGGCGCTCGATCTCGTCGATATGTCCGCGCGCCATGCCCAGCAGCCGCGCGCCTTCGGCCGCGCGCATGGCGAGCAGGGCCTCGAGCCCCGCCTCCAGATCGCTCTGCAGCGCCGCCAGGCGCGCATCCTGGTCCTCCGGCGCCTCCTCCTCCTCGACCGCCTCCAGCACGCCGCGCAGGGCGAGGATGCCGTCGAGCCGCGGCGGCGCCGCCTGGGTGCGCGCCTCCAGACGGGCCATGAGCGCGAGAACCTGGTCCAGCAGCTCTTCGTTGACCTGCAGCTGCTGCGGCGCGCTGCCGCGCTTCATCGAGAGGTTCACCTGAACGTTGCCGCGTGCGCAGGCGGCCGCAACGGCGGTCCGCACCACCGGGTCCAGGCTCTCGTAGCCCTGCGGCAGGCGCGCCCGGACGTCCAGGCTGCGGCCGTTCACGCTCTTGATCTCCCACGTCCAGCTGACCGTCGCGTCGCCGCCGTCGCGCCGCGCGAAGCCGGTCATGCTGTGGATCGCCTTGCTGCTCTTGGCCACTCTGCCCCCTGCTGTCCTGCGCCGGCGCCCTCCCCCCGGGGCGGCGCCCAGTTATACTGGCCCGCCCCCGGTCGGAACAAGCCCGGGGGACCCTGCGCAATAGAGGCGGACTGGACGGATGCGAGCATGAAGGACCCGAGGTCGATCGTCATCACCGGCGGCTCCAGCGGGATCGGCGAGGCGCTGGCCCTCGCCTATGCCGCGCCGGGCATCGCCCTGGCTCTGACCGGGCGCGACCCCGCGCGCCTGGAGCAGGTGGCCGCCGCCTGCCGCGCCAAGGGCGCCTCGGTGAGCGCCGCGGTGCTCGACGTGCGCGACGCGGCGGCCGTGGCCGACTGGCTGGCGGCGCTCGACCGCAGCAACCCGCTCGACCTGGTGATCGCCAATGCCGGCATCTCGGCCGGCACCGGCCGCTTCGGCGAGAGCGCCCAGCAGGCGCGCGACGTCCTCGCGGTGAACGTCGACGGGGTGGTGAACACCGTGCTGGCCGCCGGCGCGCTCCTGCGCCCGCGCGGGCGCGGCCAGATCGCCATCATGTCCTCGCTGGCGAGCTACCGCGGCTTTCCCGGCGCGCCGGCCTACTGCGCCTCCAAGGCCGCGGTGCGGGTCTGGGGCGAGGCGCTGCGCGGCAGCCTGGCGCCGGAGGGCATCGAGGTCTCGGTGATCTGCCCGGGCTTCGTGAAGAGCCGCATGACGGACCAGAACGACTTCCCCATGCCCTTCCTCATGGAGGCCGGGCGCGCGGCCGGCATCATCCGCCGCGGCCTCGCCGCCAACCGGGCGCGCATCGTGTTCCCGCGGCGCCTCTTCGCCGCCGTCTGGCTGCTCGCCCTGCTGCCGCCCGCCTGGACCGACCCTCTGCTCGGACGCCTGCCGGAAAAGCCGGCGGGCGGCGAACCTCAGGCGGGGGCATAGCTGAAGGCGGTCTCCTCGCGTCCCGCCACGAGGGGCGTCACGCGGTAGAGGAAGCCGCCGGGGTCGTCGGCGGGACCGGACTTGGAGGTGAGAAAGGCGGTGGTCCGCCCGGCGCCGCCGAAAGCCAGCTTCGTCGGATTGAGCATCGGCGTCGCCACCTCGGCGACGCGGGCGCCGGCGGGCGAAAAGCCGTGCAGCGTGCCGCCGCCCACCCCGGCGATCCAGTAGCAGCCCTCGGCATCGAGGACGCCGCCGTCCGGCCGCCCCTTCAGCGCGCCGAAGTCCGCCAGCTCTTGCCGCTCGCCGAGGCTGCCGCTGGCGAAGTCGAGCGGCAGCCACCACAGGCAGCGGACCGTCGGGTGCGAGTCGGAGAGGAACAGGCGGCCGCGCGCGCTGTCCACCGCCAGGCCGTTGGGCGTCAGCAGGCCTTCCGCCACCACCGTGGCGCTGAGGTCCGGCTCGAAGCGGTACAGCCGGCCGAGCGGCGCCTTATTGGCGACGTCGCAGGTCGCCGCCCAGAGCCGGCCGGCGGCATCGATGGCGGCATCGTTGAAGCGGACGTTGCGTCCCTCGAGGCGATAGATCAGGTCGAAGGTGCCGGCGGCGGCGTCGAACAGGAAGAGCCCGCTCTCCATGCCGACGACGACGCGCCCGCCCGTCGCGAGGGTGACGAAGCCTATCTCCTCCGGCGTGCGCCAGACGCGCGTGCGGCCGCTTGCGGCTTCGCTGCGCAGCAACCGGCGGCCGGTGACGTCGACCCACCAGACGCAGTCCTCCGCCGCCGACCACACCGGGCTCTCGCCCAGCAGCGCCTGCGCGTCCGACAACCGCTCGTAGCGCCAATCCTGCGCCAGCAATGCCCGCGTCCTCACATGAGGTGGTCGGGCAGGAACAGCACGATGTCGGGCACCAGCGCCATGGCGGCGATGAGCAGCATCATGGCGACCACGAAAGGCCACGACCAGCGCACAAACTCGGCGAAGCTGCACTTCAGAATGCCGCAGACGGTGTACATGATGACGCCGACCGGCGGCGTGTTGCCGCCCATGGTGATGAGGATGATCATCACCACGCCCATGTGGACCGGGTCGAAACCGACCTGCACCAGCGCCGGCAGCACCAGCGGCGTCACCAGCAGCACGTTCACCGTCGCCTCCATGACGGTGCCGGCGACGAACAGCAGGGCGAGCACCGCGACCAGCGTCACGTACTTGTCGCCGGGAAGCTCGGCGAGGAAGCCGGTGATCGCGCGCGGTGCCTGCTCGATGGTGAGGGCGTGGCCCAGCACCGCCGCCATGACGATGATCAGCATGACCATGCCGATATCGAGGACGGAATCCTGCATCGCGGACAGCAGCTTCCGCCAGGTCAGCTCGCGGTAGACGAAGAGGCCGATCACCAGGGCGTAGAGCACCACGATGGCGCCGGCCTCGGTGGCGGTGAAGACGCCGAAGCGGAAGCCGGCCAGCAGGAAGACCGGGAACAGCAGCGCCCAGATGCAGTCGAGGAAGCTCGCCGCCACCGCCCCGAACGTCGGCCGCTCGGCAAGCTCCGGGCGGTAGCCCTTGCGGTGAGCCACCACCGAGGTCACGCCCATGAGCACCGCGGTCATGAGCAGGCCGGGCACGACGCCGCCCAGCAGCAGCCGGCCGATCGAGACCTCGCTGATGAAGCCGAAGAGGATGAGGCCGATGCTGGGAGGGATGGTGGCGGTGATGACCGAGGAGAAGGCGATGACCGTCGCGGTGAAGCCGGTGGCGTAGCCCCGCTCGGCCATGGCGGTGCCGAGCAGGCGCGATTCCATGGCCGCGTCGGCCACCGCCGAGCCGGAGATGCCGCCCATCAGCGCGCTCAGCACGATGGAGACCTGGGCCAGGCCGCCGGCCATCCAGCCGGTCAGCAGCCGCGCGAAGGTGAGCAGCCGGTCGGTGATGCCGGTGCTGTTCATCAGGTTGCCGGCGAGGATGAAGAACGGCACCGCGAGCAGTGGGAAGGACTGCGTGGCGCCATACATGCGTTGCATGGCGACGGTGAGCGGCATGTAGTCGCTCGCGAAGAACACCGGCACGGTGGCAAGGCCGAGCGAGAAAGCGACAGGCACGCCCACGGCGAGAAACACGAAGAAGAGAACGGCGATGACCGTCAGCATCACATGACGTCCCGGCCGGCGTGGACGTTCTCCGGCGCACCGCGCAGGTGGCGCAGGACCTGCTCGGCCACCGTCAGCATCATCAGGGCGTAGGCGACCGGCAGCGCCGCCGCGGCGAAGGAAGACGGCACGCCCGTCATCGGCAGCGGGCGCGGGTGCGAGACCTGCATGAACAGGAAGCCGTAGTAGACCAGCAGCACCAGCAGCGCGGCGATAACGAGCTTGATCGCCAGCTCCAGCAGGAAGCGCGGCGTCGGCGGCAGCAGGCCGGCGAGCAGGTCGATGCGGAAATGGCCGGCGCGCTGCAGCGTCAGGTCGGCCGCCAGCAGGGCGAGCCAGACGAACAGCGCCTGCGCCACCTCGTCCGACCAGATGACCGGCCGGCCGAGGTAGCGCCCGAAGGTGCCGGCGAGCACCACCGCCACGATGGCGGCGAGCAGCGCCACGGCGGCGGCCATCTCGGCGCGCCGCAGGAGAAGGAGGAAGCGCAAGGCCGGCTCAGTTCTCGAGCGACTTGCGCACCTCGGCGACCAGCTCGGTCAGGCCCATCTTGGCCCACACCGGCTTCACCGCCTCGCGGAAGGGGGCGACGTCGATCTCGGTCACCTTCACGCCGGCGCCACGGATATCGGCGTAGATCTTTTCGGCACCGTCGACATTCGCCTTCAGCGCCTCGGCGCCCCAGCGCTTCGACTCCTCCGTCACGATCGCCTGCATCTCCGGCGGCAGCGACTGCAGCCAGGCGTCGGACACCAGCATGCCGCTCATCAGGTAGATGTGGCTGGTCAGCGTGACGTCGGAGACGACCTCGTAGAGCTTGGCGCCCCAGATCGCCGCCGGCTGCGCCTCGGCGCCGTCGATGACGCCGGTCTGCAGCGAGGGGTAGACCTCCGCCCAGGGCAGCGGCGTCGCCACCGCGCCCATGGCGCCGATGGTCTCGACCCACAGCGGCTGGCCGATGGTGCGCACGCGCACGCCGCTCAAGTCGGCCGGCGTGGCGATCGGCTTCTTGGTCAGCATCTGGCGGGCGCCCTGGTACCAGTTGAACGAGAGCAGCGTGAGGCCGCTCTTCTCGCGCAGCTGATCGTTCCACTTGGCGAAGGTGTCGGACTCCACGAAGCGCGCCAGCTCGTCCACCGAGTTGAAGGCATAGGGCGCGACGAGCACGTTGAACTCCGGCACGAAGACCGAGACGCGCGAGGCCTCGACGAAGGTGCCGACGTTCGCGCCGGCGGCGGCCTGGTCCATCATGTCCTGGGTGTCGCCGAGCTGCGAGTTCGGATAGAGCTGCACCTCGATCTCGCCCTGGCTGCGCTCCTCCACCGCCTTCTTGAAGCCCTCGGCCGCGACCTGCAGCGGGTCGGCGGGCGCCAGCACCGAGCCGAGCCGGAGCGTGTAGCTGGCCGCCTGCGCCTGCGGCGTCAAGGCGGCGGCGAGGCCGGCGGCGGTAAGGGCGGCGCCGAGCACCAGCGCTTTGCACGCTTTCATGAGTCATCCTCCCAGAGAGCAGACAGGGGTTGTTGGCAGGCACCGGCCGGCTGCTCCCGGTCCAGGTGCCTTTCTTATACTAATATATTAGAGCATTAGTCGCGGCAGGGTCAACGGCTTCGGTCGTCCCCGCCAATGGCAGAACGCTTAAATTCACAGGAAAATTCCGTTTTATATTTGCAATTGACGAGATGCGAGTGGGGATATAGCCTTCCTCCCACAGCGCCATTTTGAGGCTCAGCTTGCGGGGCGCTATATAAATTCCAGCTAAAGCGAGTGGGACAGGTCCCGCCGCTCAAGCCGCGCCGGGGCTTTTTCTTTGCCCTGCGGCCTGTCCGGCTCTCTCTTTCCCGAATTCGCGCCGAGCCTCGTTTCGAGAACGGCCTTCCTGCGCGGAAGCCGTCGCAAAGCGAGGAGAATACCATGTTGAAGCGCCGCACCTTCCTGTCCCTGGCCACCGCCGCCGCGCTGGCCGGATTCACGTCCCTCCCCCCTGCCGCCAGTCCCGCTTCAGCCGCCGAGCAGGCGCCCGACGCCATCGGCATCGACTGGGCCTACTACAATCCCGTCGCCATCCTGCTGAAGGACAAGGGCTGGCTCGAGGAGGAGTTCGCCGCCGACGGCACCGAGATCCGCTGGGTGCTGTCGCTCGGCTCCAACAAGGCGCTCGAGTTCCTGCGCGCCGGCTCCATCGACTTCGGCTCGACCGCCGGCGGCGCCGCCCTGGTCGGACGTGCCGGCGGCCTGCCGATCAAGGCCGTCTACGTCTACTCGAAGCCGGAGTGGACCGCCCTCGTCACCCGCGCAGACAGCGGCATCGCCACGGTCGCCGACCTCAAGGGCAAGCGTGTCGCGGTGACCCGAGGCACCGACCCGCACATCTTCCTGCTGCGCGCCCTGAGCGAGGCCGGCCTCAGCGAGAGCGACATCGAGCCGGTCCTGCTGCAGCACCCCGACGGCTACCGCGCGCTGCAGAGCGGCCAGGTCGATGCCTGGGCCGGTCTCGACCCGCACATGGCCAAGGCCGAGCTGGAGTCCGGCGCGCGCCTGTTCTTCCGCAACCCCGACCTCAACACCTACGGCATCCTCAACGTGCGCGAAGACTTCGCCACCGAGCATCCGGAGACCGTCGCCCGCGTGCTGAAGGTCTATGAGCGCGCCCGCACCTACGCGCTCGAGCATCCCGAGGAGCTGCAGGCCGGGCTCGTCGCGGCGGCAAAGGTGGAGCCCGAGGTCGCCGCCAAGCAGCTCGGCGAGCGCACCGACATCACCAACTCCGCCATCGGCGAGGCGCATCGCGAGACGCTGCTCGCCACCGGCCGGGTGCTGCAGGAGATCGGCGTCATCAAGGCTGACGTCGATGTGGCCGCCACGGTGGACGCGCTGATCGACCGCAGCTTCGCACGCCAGGCGGCGGAACTGCGCTGATGCTCGCGGACAGCGTCGAGCGCCGGGCGGTGACGGCCGGCTTCGGGAAGACGGCGGCGAAAGCCGCCGTCTTTTCCGCTTCGCGCCTGAAAGGGCTCGCCGTCCCGCTCGCGCTGGCCGCGGTATGGGAGGCCGTCGCCCGCGCCGGCCTCGTCCCCGCCTATCTGCTGCCGGCGCCGAGCGAGGTCTTCGCCGAGCTCGCCCTGCTCGCCGAGCAGGGTGAGCTCTGGCAGCACGTCGCGGTGACGGTCTGGCGCGTGGCGGTGGGCTTCGCCGTCGGCGCCGCGGTGGCGACGCTGCTGGGCGCCCTCACCGGCAGCTCCCGCCTGCTGCGCGAGCTGCTCGACCCGACGCTGCAGGCGCTGAAGGCGGTGCCGTCGCTCGCCTGGGTGCCGCTGTTCATCCTCTGGTTCGGCATCTTCGAGACCTCGAAGGTGCTGCTGATCGCCGTCGGCGTGTTCTTCCCGATCTACCTGAACCTCGTCACCGGCATCCTCGGCACCGACCGCAAGCTGGTGGAAGTCGCGCGCATCTGCGGCCTCTCGCGCTTCGACCTGGTGCGCCGCATCCTGGTGCCGGCGACGCTGCCCAGCTACTTCACCGGGCTTCGCGCCGGCCTCGCGCTCGGCTGGATGTTCGTCATCGCCGCCGAGCTGATGGGCGCCAGCCAGGGCCTCGGCTTCCTCATGATCGACGGCCAGATGACCGGGCGGCCCGCCATCATCATCGGCGCGCTGATTCTCTTCGCCCTCGCCGGCAAGGGTTCAGACGCGCTGCTCGAGGCGGCCGCCCGCCGGGCGCTCGCCTGGCAGGACGCCTTCGGCGACACCCAGGAGGCACGCGATGCTTGAGATCGCCAACGTCGGCAAGGTCTTCGGCGAGCCCGGCGCACTGGCCGGCGCCGCCCTCTCCCACCACGCCTTGGAGGGCGTCAGCCTCAGCGTCGGCGAGCACGAGATCGTCTCGCTCGTCGGCACCTCCGGCTGCGGCAAGTCGACCCTGCTGCGCATCGTCTCAGGCCTCGACCTGCCGACCAGCGGGCGCGTGACGCTCGACGGCCGCCCGGTAAGCGGGCCGACGCCGGAGGTCGGCATGGTGTTCCAGGAGCCGCGCCTGATGCCCTGGCTGAGCGTGCGCGAGAACGTGCGCCTCGCGCTGCTCGACCTGCCGCGCGACGAGCAGGATCAGCGCATCGCCGGCGCCATCGAGAACGTCGGCCTCACTGCGTTCATCGACGCCTACCCGCGTCAGCTCTCCGGCGGCATGGCGCAACGCGCCGCGATTGCCCGCGCGCTGGTGCGCCGGCCGAGCATCCTGCTGCTGGACGAGCCGTTCAGCGCGCTCGACTCCTTCACCCGTCAGAAGCTGCAGGAGCACCTGCTGGCGCTGTGGGAGCGCTCGCGCTTCACCCTCGTCTTCGTGACGCACGACGTGCTCGAGGCGGCCCTGCTGTCCGACCGCGTCCTCGTCATGCGCGGCCACCCCGGCCGCATCCAGCGCGAAATCCGCGTCGACATCCCGCGCCCGCGCGCCCGTACCGCCCCCGAGGTGCGCGCGCTGGAAGAGGAGATCGTCGCCGCTCTCGACCTGTCCTGAAGGAGTTGCCGATGACCGCCGCCAAGCCGACCAGCAAGACGCCGCCCAAGACCGCCGAGGAGCTGAAGGCCGCACAGGCGCCGCTGAAGGCGCAGTACCGCGAGGCGGCCGACAGCGCCGTCGTCACCTTCCGCGCGGAAGGGCGCCTGGACGAAGGCATCGCCTGCAAGGTCGACACCGGCCGCGCCCTGATCGAGGCGGGGCTGCATCCCGCTGCCGGGGGCACCGGCACGCAGGCCTGCTCCGGCGACATGCTGCTGGAGGCGCTGGCCGCCTGCACCGGCGTGACGCTGAACGCCGTCGCCACGGCGATCGGCTTCAAGCTCACCGGCGGGCGCGTCATCGTGGAGGGTGATCTCGACTTCCGCGGCACGCTCGGCGTCGACAAGGACGCGCCGGTCGGTTTCCGCGACATCCGCATCGGCTTCGACCTCACAACCGACGAGCCGCAGGAGCGCATCGACCAGCTGCTGAAGCTCACCGAGCGCTTCTGCGTGGTGCTGCAGACCATCAGCAAGCCGCCGCGCATCACCAGCCGGCAGCTGACCCAGGCGGCGGCCGAGTAGCCGCCCCACTCTCTCAGTTGGTGGTCTGCTTCTGCAGGCTGCGCAGGTGCTTGCGCCACTTCGCCACGTTGGCGTTGTGCTCGTTCAGCGTGCGCGCGAAGGCGTGTCCGCCGTCGCCGGCCGCGACGAAGTAGAAGTACTTGCTCTCGGCCGGATTCATCGCCGCCTGCAGGGCGGCGCGGCCGGGATTGGCGATGGGACCCGGCGGCAGGCCGGCGATCTGGTAGGTGTTGTAGGGCGTCGGCGCGGCGAGATCGCTGCGCGTCAGCGACCGCCCCAGCGGCGCCTTGCCCTCGGTGATGCCGTAGACCACCGTCGGGTCGGACTGCAGCGGCATGCCCTTGCGCAGGCGGTTCACGAAGACGCTGGCGACCAGCGGGCGCTCGCTGTCGACGCCGGTTTCCTTCTCGATGATCGATGCCAGCGTCAGCGCCTCCTCCGGGCTCTGCAGCGGCAGGTTCTCCTGGCGCTTCGCCCACAGCTCGGCGAGCGCCTCGTCCATCGATTGCTGCATGCGCTCGAGCACGCTTTCGCGGCTGTCGCCGCGGTGGAAGTGGTAGGTCTCCGGCAACAGGGCGCCGTCGGGCGGCACGGCGGGGATCTCGCCGGTCAGCGGCTCGGCCGCTCCCAGCAGCTCGACCACCTCGACGCTGGTAAGCCCCTCGGGGACGGTCAGGCGGTGCACCACCGTGCGGCCGCTGGCGAGCAGCGCCGCGGCCTCCTGCATCGAGCTGCCGGCGGCAAAAGCGTACTCACCGGCCTGCAACGCGCGGGCGTCGCCGAACAGGCGCACGCCGAGGCTGAACAGCAGCGGGTCGGAAACCACGCCGGCCGCGGCCAGGTCCTCGGCGATGGCCGACAGCCCGGCGCCGCGCGGCACGAGGACGACGGTTTCCTGCGCCAGCGGCCCCGGCGCCTCGAACTGCTGCTTCAGGAAGATCCAGGCACCGCCGCCGATGACCGCCGCCACGATGACGGCCACAGCGGCGATGATGCCCAGCCGCCGCATCACCGGCGGCCGCTATTGGAATTCAGCCAGGATGACACTGGCGTTGGTGCCGCCGAAGCCGAAGGAATTCGACAGCGCGCGCCGCACCGGACGCTCCTTGGCCACGTGCGGCGTCAGGTCGATGTCGGCGCAGCTCGGCGAGGGATTGTCGAGATTGAGCGTCGGCGGCACGACGTTGTCGCGGATCGCGAGGATCGAGAAGATCGCCTCCACCGCGCCGGCGGCGCCCAGCAGGTGGCCGATGGCCGACTTGGTGGACGACATGGAGATGTCCTTCACCGCATCGCCGAACAGGCGCTTCACCGCGCCGACCTCGATCTCGTCGCCGAGCGGCGTCGAGGTGCCGTGCGCGTTGATGTAGTCGATGTCGCTGGGGTCGAGGCCGGCCCGCTTCAGCGCCGCCTGCATCGCGCGGTAGCCGCCGTTGCCGTCCTCGGGGGGCGCGGTGATGTGGTGGGCATCGCCGCTGAGGCCGTAGCCGATCACTTCCGCGTAGATGGTGGCACCGCGCGCCTTGGCGTGCTCGAGCTCCTCGAGCACCACGACGCCGGCGCCCTCGCCCATGACGAAGCCGTCGCGGTCCTCGTCCCAGGGACGCGAGCCACGCTCCGGCGTGTCGTTGAACTTCGTCGACAGCGCACGCGAGGCCGAGAAGCCGGCGATGCCGATGCGGCAGACCGCCGCCTCCGCGCCGCCCGCGACCATCACGTCGGCGTCGTCCAGCATGATGAGCCGCGCGGCGTCGCCGATGGCGTGCGCGCCGGTCGAGCAGGCCGTCACCACCGCGTGGTTCGGACCCCTGAAGCCGTAGCGGATGGAGACCTGGCCGGACACGAGGTTGATCAGCGCCGCCGGGATGAAGAACGGCGAGAGCCGCCGGGGGCCGCGCTCGTGGACGGTGATGGAGCCGTCATAGATGGTCTCGAGGCCGCCGATGCCGGAGCCGATCATGACGCCGGTGCGCCAGCGGTCCTCGTCGGAGTGCGGCGCCCAGCCGGAATCCTCGATCGCCTGCTGGGCCGCCGCCATGCCGAACACGATGAAACGGTCGAGCTTGCGCTGGTCCTTCGGCTCGACGTAATCGTCCGCGTTGAACAGCCCCTGGGACTTGTCGCCCAGCGGCACCTGGCCGGCGATCTTCGCCGGCAGGTCGGACACATCGAAGCTTTGAATGCTGCGCAGGCCAGAGTGGCCGTTGATGAGGCGGTCCCAAACATGGCTGACACCGCTTCCCAGCGGTGTCACCAGCCCCAACCCTGTAACAACAACCCGTCTCATACCGTAAGCGACCTTTGTGCGGCGCGAAAACTACGCAGCAGCCCCGGCGCAGCGCGCCAGGCTGCCGTCGCCGCCGTCAACTCAGGAGTGCTCCCGGATGAAGTCGATCGCGTCCTTCACGGTGACGATCTTCTCCGCCGCGTCGTCCGGAATCTCGCAGCCGAATTCTTCCTCAAAAGCCATCACCAGCTCTACCGTGTCCAGGCTGTCGGCGCCCAGATCGTCGATGAAGCTTGCGGACTCGGTAACCTTTGAATCGTCGACGCCCAGATGCTCGACGACGATCTTCTTCACGCGCTCGGCGATGTCGTTGCTCATAAGAATTAGCCCTCAGGTTCTTCGATGCTTCGCGGTGGGAAGCGGATACCGTCACAATGGATGGCTGCCCTGCCTTTCCGCAAGGCGCCGCCTCTTATCACAGTTCTTAAAGATTTGCCAACGCCCTACGGACGCCTGGTGGAAGTGGCTCCCCCGCAGGCGTCATATCATGGCCATTCCACCGTTTACATGCAAGGTTTGGCCGGTCACGTAGGCCGCCTCCTCGCTCGCGAGGTAGACCACGGCCGACGAAATTTCATCTGGGTTTCCAAGACGTTGCATGGGGATGGCGGCGAGGATGCGGTCGCGCTGCTGCTGGTTCAGGGCGTCGGTCATGGCGGTGGCGATCATGCCCGGCGCCACGCAGTTCACGGTGATGCCACGAGTCGCCACTTCCTGCGCCAGTGACTTGGTCATGCCGATGAGCCCGGCCTTGGAGGCCGCGTAGTTGGCCTGCCCCGGATTCCCCGTCACGCCGACGATGGACGTGATGCCGACGATGCGGCCCCAGCGCCGCTTCATCATGCCCTTCAGCGCCGCGCGCGCGAGGCGGAAGGACGCGGTGAGGTTCACGTCCAGCACCTGCTGCCAGTTGTCGTCCTTCATGCGCAGGGCGAGGCCGTCGCGCGTGAGCCCGGCGTTGTTCACCAGGATGTCGAGCTGACCGGCGGCGGCCTCGACCTTGCCGACCAGCGCCTCGGTCTCCGCCGGGTCGCCGAGGTTGCAGGTCACCACCTGGGCACGCTCGCCCAGCTCGCCGGCCAGCGCCTCCAGCGCCTCGGCGCGGGTGCCGCTCAGCACCACCGTCGCG
>Ga0207773_100286_pt1 | contig 26828 bp, 20 predicted proteins | sample TtaePargueraPR_2_FD_187281 | JGI IMG/M metagenome (GOLD analysis project Ga0207773, IMG submission 187281) | Aerobic enrichment media microbial communities from Bioluminiscent Bay, La Parguera, Puerto Rico - Tt and M1 (3) (SPAdes) | ecosystem: Environmental > Aquatic > Marine > Unclassified ...
CGGTCTTCGCCCCGGTCTACGGCCCGCCCTTCGTGCGCGACCTGGAGGGCGGCCGGCGCTACGCCACCATCGCCGACTTCCAGAACTTCGTGAAGCTCGCCTACATGACGCCGGCGATGCACCACTCCGGCGGCACGGTCTGCGAACCGGTCGACATCCCGGTGAACAAGCGCCACCTCGACATGGTCTACGCGCACCTGCGCTACTCCGACATGCCGTTCATGGGCTCGGTCACGGCGCCGGAGCGCGCGGAGGATTCCGTGGCCATGGCGAAGGTGGTGTTCGGCGACGACTTCGTCGAGAACAACACGGTGATGATCAACCTGATCAACGCCAACTCGCCGATGACCTTCGACGCCACCATGCTGGGCGCGCTCAAGGTCTACGCGAAGCACAACCAGGCCTGCATCGTGACGCCGTTCATTCTCGCCGGCGCCATGGCGCCGGTCACCTGCGCCGGCGTGATGACCCAGACCCTGGCCGAGGCGCTGGCCGGCATGGCGCTCACGCAGCTGGTGCGCCCCGGCGCGCCGGCGGTGCTCGGCAGCTTCGCTTCGTCGATGTCCATGCAGTCGGGCGCGCCGACCTTCGGCACGCCGGAGCCGGCGCTGGTGCTCTATGGCATGGCGGCGCTGGCGCGGCGCCTGGGTGTGCCGTTCCGCTCCGGCGGCTCGCTCTGCGGCTCCAAGGTGCCGGACGCCCAGGCGGCCCACGAGAGCTCGCAGACCCTGCTGCCGACGGTGCTGGGCGGCGTGAACTTCGTGCTGCACGCGGCCGGCTGGCTGGAGGGCGGCCTGGTATCGTCCTACGAGAAGTTCATGATCGACGCCGACCAGCTCGGCATGATGCAGACCTTCTGCAAGGGCTATGACCTGACCGAGAACGGCCAGGCGATGGACGCGCTGCGCGAGGTCGGGCCCGGCACCCACTTCCTCGGCTGCGCCCACACCCGCGCCAACTTCGAGACCGCCTTCTACCGCTCCAACGTCGCCGACAATAATTCCTTTGAGCAGTGGGAGGCCGAGGGCGGCCGCGACGCCTACCAGCGCGCCAACGGCCTGTGGAAGAAGGCGCTGGCGAACTACGAGGCGCCGGCCATCGACCCCGGCGTCGACGAGGCGCTGAAAGCCTTCATCGCGGAGCGCAAGGGCTCGATGCCGGACGCCTTTGCATAGGGGCGGCTAATCTCAGGCTGTCATCCCGGCCAAGCGACCGTAAGGAGCGCGAGCCGGGATCCATCGCGGGGCCACGCGCCCGGCCTCGCCATTGTGCCCAGGAACTATCTGCAAAGCCGGCAGCCCGCGCCCGCCGTGGGCCCCGGATCGCGCTCGCTGGCGCTCGCTTGTCCGGGGTGACAAGCTGAGCTTGGCTATGCCTCACGCGCTCCCGAGCTCCTTGCGCAACAACGCAGCGCCGGCGCCGAGCGCCTTCAGCTTGGCTTCGGCGACATCGCGCGGCAGCGGGGCGAGTCCGCAGTTGGTGCAGGCGACCATGCGCTCGGCATCGACGAATTCCAGCGCCTCGCGCAGGGTCGCCGCCACTTCTTCCGGTGTCTCCACTTCCAGGCTGGCGACGTCGATGGCGCCGACCAGCACATCCTTGTCCTTCAGGAGCGCGATGAGCGACAGCGGCACGTGGGAGTGCGCGCACTCCAGCGAGACCTGGTCGACGTTGCTGGCGTTCAGCGCCGGGAAGAAGGCCTCATACTGGCGCCACTCCTCGCCCAGCGTCTTCTTCCAGTCGATGTTCTCCTGAATGCCGTAGCCGTAGCAGATGTGGACCGCGGTAGTGCAGGTGAGGCCCTCCAGCGCGCGGTTCAGGCACTCGACGCCCCAGGTGGCGGCCTCCTCGGTGAACGCGTTGAAGGCCGGCTCGTCGAACTGGATGACATCGACGCCGGCGGCCTCCAGGTCTCGCGCCTCGGCGTTCAGCAGCTCGGCGAAGGCCATCGCCATCTTTGGCCGGCTGCCGTAGTGCGCGTCGGCGATGGTGTCGCAGATGGTCATCGGGCCGGGCAGGGTGAACTTCAGGCGGTGCATGGTGTTGCCGCGGCAGAACTTGGCGCTCTCCACATGCACCGGCTTCGGACGCCGCACCGGCCCGGTCACCGTCGGCACCTTGGCGTCGTAGCGGTCGTTGCGGATGCCCATGGTGGTCATGCGCTGCCAGTCGATGCCCTCAATGTGCTCGAGGAAGCCGTGCACGAAGTGCTTCCGGAACTGCTCGCCGTCGCTGACGATGTCGATGCCGGCTTCTTCCTCGAAGCGGATCCACTCCAGCGCCGCCTTCTCCTGGCCCTCGACCAGGGCGGCGCCCTGCAGGCGCCAGGGCGCCCAGAGCTTCTCCGGCTCGGCCAGCCAGGCCGGCTTCGGCAGGCTGCCCGCCACGGTGGTGGGAATCATGGAAACCTCCCCAGGTGGTCCCGCTGGCGCCGCGGGTTCCCGGGGAGTGTAGCGGCCCCGCGGTCGGCGCTCTACGCCTTTGCGACGGCCAGGCCGTACTCCCCGGCCGCGTCCGCCAGCCAGCGCCAGAGGTAGTCGGCGAAGGAGCGCCTGGTGTAGAGGTCGAAGGCCGGCGCGTCGCCCACCTGATGCAGCGTGATCGCGGCCTTGGCGAGGTGGCTCTGGGCGCAGTGACCGGTCCCGCCGAAGGCGCGCGGGTGGAGGTCGAGCGGACAGCCCTTGGCGAGCAGGTCGCGGGCGCGGGGCCCGGCCACCGAGATGCAGCAGAGGCTCTCACCCACCTCGGTCACCGCCGCGTGCCGCCCCTCGAGGGCGCCGCGCAGCTTCGCCGCCAGCCGGGCTTCGGCGCCCGGCGAGGCCTGGTGCTGCACCGCCAGCCATTCATCGGGCCCCAGCCACAGCAGGGCGAGGTCGTCACCCGTGGTGACGGTGTTTGGCGCCGTCGGCGGCTCGAGGCCGAGGGCGCCGCGCAGCGCCTCGACGAAGGCGACGTCGTTCGCATCGCCGCGGATGTTCACCGCGACCGGCAGCGTCCTCTCGGCAAGCGTCACGCCCGCGCTGTCGGTCGTGGCGCCGGTGCGGCCGGCAAGACCGAGGTGGTCGAGCGCGCTCTGGCGCAGGTAAGGCTCGATCATTTCAGGCGCTCCCCCTCGGGATCGAAGAACACCGGCGAGTCGGCGACCACGCAGGCGATGGTGCGGCCGTCGGCGAGCGGCGCGAAGACGGTCTCGCCCTTGCGCGCCAGGCCGCCCTTGACTAAAGCCATGGCGATGGAGCGCCCGCAGTTGGGCGACCAGTAGCTCGAGGTCACGTGGCCCAGCATCGGCATCGGCGGCTTGGGCAGCACCTTCTCGACCAGCTGCGCGCCCTCGGGCAGCACCTCCTTGGGGTCCTTCGTCAGCAGGCCGACGAGCTGCTTGCGGTCGGCCTTGCCCATGTCTTCGCGCGTCAGCGAGCGCTTGCCGACGAAGTCCTTGGTCTTGGAGACGATCCAGTCCATGCCGAGATCTTGCGGCGTCACCGAGCCGTCGGTCTCTTGGCCGACGATGATGTAGCCCTTCTCGGCGCGCAGCACGTGCATGGCTTCGGTGCCGTAGGGCGTGATGCCGTAGCGCTCGCCGGCGGTCATCAGCGTCTGCCACACCGCCATGCCGAAGGAGGCCGGCACGTTCACCTCGTAGGACAGCTCGCCGGTGAAGGAGATGCGGAAGATGCGCGCTGGCACGCCGGCCACCTTGCCGGGCGTGTAGGCCATATGCGGCAGCGCTTCCGGCGAGAGATCGGCGTCGGTCAGCTCCGCGAGCAGCCGGCGCGCGTTGGGACCGGAAAGCGTCATGGTGGCGAACTGCTCGGTCACCGAGGTGAGGTAGACCTTCAGGTCCGGCCACTCGGTCTGCAGGTAGTCCTCCAGGTGGCTCAGCACGGCGGCGGCATTGCCCGTCGTCGTGGTCATCAGGTAGTGCTGCTCGCCGAGGCGCGTGGTGACGCCGTCGTCCATCACCATGCCGTCTTCCTTCAGCATCAGGCCGTAGCGGCAGCGGCCGATACCCAGCTTCAGCCAGGCGTTGGTGTACACGCGGTTGAGGAACTCGGCGGCGTCAGGGCCCTGGATGTCGATCTTGCCCAGCGTGGTGGCGTCGAGGATGCCGAGAGAATCGCGCACCGCCTTCACCTCGCGGTTCACGGCGGCGTGGATGTCCTCGTCCGGGCGCGGGTAGTACCAGGCGCGGCGCCACTGCCCGACGTTCTCGAAGAGCGCGCCGTTGCGCTCGTGCCAGGCGTGCATCGGCGTGCGGCGCACCGGCTCGAGCAGGTCGTCGACATCGCGCCCGGCGAAGGCGCCGAAGGTGACCGGCGTGTAGGGCGGCCGGAAGGTGGTGACGCCGACCTCGGGCAGCGGCCGGCCGATCTCGTCGGCGACGATGCCGATGGCGTTCACGTTGCCCATCTTGCCCTGGTCGGTCGCCATGCCCGTGGTGGTGTAGCGCTTCACGTGCTCGATGGAGCGGTAGCCCTCGCGCAGCGCCAGCTTCAGGTCGGCGGCCGTCACGTCGTTCTGCTGGTCGACGAAGTGCTTGGCCTTGCGGCCCAGCGGCTGCTCGCCGGGCACCAGCCAGAGCCAGCGGCCGGGCAGGTAGTCGCGATCGTCGGCCTGGCAGGCCTCGTTGCCGGACGGCGTGAAGCCGCAGGCGGCGGCCGCCTCGGCGCCGGCCTCGCTGCCCTCGCGCAGGCAGCCGCCGAGCCCGAAACTGCCGTTGGCCGCGCCGGCGGACTGCTGGCCGGCCTGCATGGCGCTGTCCGGGACAAAGCAGGCGTGCTCGTCGTCCCACTTCAGCTTGCCCTTGGCCTGGCAGAAGAGGTGCACCGTGGGATTCCAGCCGCCGGAGTTGGCGAGGAGGTCGCAGTCGATCGCCTCGGGCGTGCCGACGACGGTCTTGCCGTCGTCGCTGAGCCGCGCGACGCGCACCCCGGTGACGCGCTTGCCGCCCTGGACGCCGACGACGGCGGAGCCGGCGAGGATGCGCAGGCCCTCGCCCTGGGCGCGCTCGGTCAGCGGCCCGGCCGGGGCGGGGCGCGCGTCGATCACCGCGGCCAGCTCGACGCCGGCGGCCTTGAGATCGAGGGCGGCGCCGTAGCCGCCGTCGTTGTTGGTGAAGACCACCGCACGGCGGCCGGGCCGGAGGGCGAAGCGGTTCACGTAGGCCTGCACGGCCGAAGCGGTCATCACGCCGGGGCGGTCGTTGTCGGCAAAGACCAGCGGGCGCTCGATGGCGCCGGTGGCGTAGACCACCTGCCTGGTGCGCAGCTTCCACAGGCGCTTGCGGGGCAGCCCCGCCGGCGGGTCGGCCAGGTGGTCGGTGACGCTTTCCACCAGGCCGAAAAAATTGTGATCGAAGGCGGCGTAGCAGATGGTGCGCTTCAGCACGCGCACCTCCGGCAGGCTCGCCAGCTCGGCCTCGGCGGCGGCAATCCACTCCAGCGCCGGCCGGCCGTCGATCCGCTCGTCGCGGGCGCTCAGCAGCGCGCCGCCCAGCAGGGTATCCTGCTCGGCCAGCACCACGCGGGCGCCGGCGCGGCCGGCGGCCAGCGCCGCGGCGAGGCCGGCGGGACCGCCGCCCACCACCAGCACGTCGCAATGCGCAAAGGTCTTGTCGTAGCGGTCGGGGTCGCGCTCGCTGGGCGCGACGCCGAGGCCGGCGGCGCGGCGGATGAAGTGCTCGTAGGTCATCCACGCGGCGGCCGGCCACATGAAGGTCTTGTAGTAGAAGCCGGCCGGCAGGATGCGCGAGACGAAGCTGTTCACCGCATTCACGTCGAACTCGACCGACGGCCAGGCGTTCTGCGCGCGCGCCGTCAGGCCGTCGACCAGCTCCACCTGGGTGGCCTTCAGGTTTGGCTCGGTGCGCGCGCCCTCGCCGACCTGGATGAGGGCGTTAGGCTCCTCGGCGCCGGCGCTGACGATGCCGCGCGGGCGGTGGTACTTGAAGCTGCGGCCGACCAGGTGGACGCCGTTGGCGAGCAGGGCCGAGGCGAGGGTGTCGCCGGCGAGGCCCTTGTAGCTCTTGCCGTTGAAGGTGAAGGTCAGGAGACGGTCGCGCTCGACGAGACCGCCCTGGGGCAAACGCATGCGTCCGCTCACGTCCGCTCGACTCCTCAGACGTAGCGCCGTGGCTCGAGCGCCGGCGGCCGCGAGCCCATGGGATAGACGGCGAGAATCTCGTAGGTGACGGTGTCGCGTGCCACGTTGAACCAGCGCCGGCAGCCCTGGGTGTGGTGCCACCGCTCGTAGAGCAGGCCCTTGGGGTTGTCGCGCAGGAAGACGAACTCCGCCCACTCGGCGTCGCTCAGGGCGGCGGGATCCTTCGGGCGCTCGATGTGCGCCTCGCCGCCGCAGTGGAACTCGCTCTCGGCGCGCGGGCCGCAGTGGGGACAGGCGATCAACAGCATGACGTGTTCCTAGTGCGCGACGGCGGCGGCGCCGTGCTCGTCGATGAGGAAGCCGCTGCGGAAGCGGTCGAGCGAGAAGGCGGCGTTCAGCTTGTGCGGCGCGTCGTGGGCGATGGTGTGGGCGAAGGCCCAGCCCGAGCCGGGCGTGGCCTTGAAGCCGCCGGTGCCCCAGCCGCAGTTCAGGTAGAGGTTCTGCACCGGCGTTTTCGACAGGATCGGGCTGGCGTCGGGACAGACGTCGACGATGCCGCCCCACTGGCGCAGCATGCGCATGCGGCGGAACAGCGGGAACAGCTCGCAGATGGCGGCCAGCGTCTCCTCGGTCACCTGCATGGAGCCGCGCTGGCCGTAGCCGATGTAGCCGTCGACGCCGGCGCCGATCACCAGCTCGCCCTTGTCGGACTGGCTGATGTAGGCGTGCACGGCGCCGGACATGACGACGGTGTCGAGCACCGGCTTCACCGGCTCCGATACCAGGGCCTGCAGCGGCACCGACTGCACCGGCAGGCGGAAGCCGGCCATGTTGGCCATGACGCTGGAATGCCCGGCAGTGACGATGCCGACCTTGCCGGCCTCGATGAAGCCCTTGCCGGTCTCGACGCCGGTCACCTTGCCGTTCTCGATGCGGAAGCCGGTGACCGGGCATTCCTGGATGATGTCGACGCCCAGCGCGTTGGCGGCGCGGGCATAGCCCCAGGCGACGGCGTCGTGGCGGGCGGTGCCGCCGCGGCGCTGCAGGCTGGCGCCCAGCACCGGGTGGCGCCCGCTGGCGCGAAGGTCGATGATCGGCACCATGTCCTTTACCTGCTGCGCATTCAGGAACTCGGAATCGATGCCGTTCAGGCGGTTGGCGTTCACCCGCCGCCAGGTCTCGCGCAGGTCGTGCTGGTTGTGCGCCAGGTTGAGCACGCCGCGCTGGGAAAACATGACGTTGTAGTTCAGGTCCTGGGAGAGGCCTTCCCACAGCTTCAGGGCGTGCTCGTAGAGCGCGGCCGACTGGTCCCAGAGATAGTTGGAGCGCACGATGGTGGTGTTGCGCCCGGTGTTGCCGCCGCCCAGCCAGCCGCGCTCGATCACCGCCACCGAGCGCAGGCCGTGCAGCTTGGCGAGATAGTAGGCGGTGGCCAAACCGTGCCCGCCGCCGCCGACGATGACCACGTCGTAGCGCGGCTTAGGCTCGCCGCTCTGCCAGGCCTGCTGCCAGTTCTCGTGGTAGCTGAAGGCGTTGCGCAGCAGGCTGAAGACTGAATAGCGCGGCATCATGCGCGAAGCGGTTCCCCCTAAACGGCCCACGGGGACGACCCCCTGGACCACTCCCGCCGGGCGGGCGGCAGGCATGCTGGCACCCGACCCCCGGCCTTGGCAACCGGCCGGGCCGGCGGTTTTCCGAGGCGTCAGGGCACTCGATCGAGGCCCTCCCGGCTCGCGATTCCCCGGCGGAAAATTCTCTGTTCGCGACACTGGGAGTTATGCCAGAGTCGCGGAATCGGTATTCCCCACGGCGCTTTAGAGCCATTGTCCGCCCCATGTTCGGAAACGTCCCCAGACAGCTGCCCCAGCGCATCGCCCTCGTTCTGTTGCCGCGGTTTTCTTTCCTGCCGTTTTCGGGCCTCGTGGAGTCCTTCCGCCTCGCCAACCGGATGAGCGGCAAGGAGCTGTACCGCTGGACCCTCGTCTCGATGGACGGGCAGCCGGTGGCCGCCTCCAACGGCGTCGAGTTGAACGTGGCGGGCGACCTGACGGCGGCCGACAGCTGCGACACCGTGGTGATCTGCAGCGGCATCGACGTGCACACCATCAACGTGCGCGGCCTGTCCGGCTGGCTGCGCAAGGCCGACAGGCGCGGCGCCGACATCGGCGCCATCTGCACCGGCAGCTACGTCCTCGCCAAGGTCGGCCTGCTCGACGGCTACCGCTGCACCATCCATTGGGAGAACCTGGCCGGCTTCTGCGAGGACTTCCCGGACATCGAGGTGACCAGCGAGCTCTTCGAGATCGACCGCAACCGCTTCACCTGCTCCGGCGGCACCGCCACCATCGACATGATGCTGAACGTCATCGCGCGCCAGCACGGCCACGAGCTGGCCGCCGCCGTGGCAGACCAGTTCATGCACGAGCGCATCCGCGACCAGCACGACCGCCAGCGCATCTCGCTGCCGGCGCGCCTCGGCGTGCGCCATCCCAAGCTGCTGGCGGTCATCGGCACCATGGAGCAGAACCTCGAGGAGCCGCTCAGCCGCAGCCAGCTCGCGCGCGGCGCCGATCTTTCCACGCGGCAACTGGAGCGGCTGTTCCGCAAGTACCTGAACCGCTCGCCGGCGCGCTACTACCTCGAGCTGCGCCTGAACAAGGCGCGCCTGCTGCTGCTGCAGACCAACATGTCGGTGATCGACGTGGCGCTGGCCTGCGGCTTCGTCTCGGCGTCGCACTTCTCCAAGTGCTACCGCGACTTCTTCGGCCGCACGCCGCGCAAGGAGCGCGGGCTGCCGCTGAAGGGCGAGGCGGAGGAAGAGGAAGTGGCGGCGCTGCGCTAGCGCTTCCGATCGAGTGGCCTGGGGGAGGGCCGCGATCCAGTCATGAAAGTCGTCGTACTCGGCAGCGGGGTGATCGGCGTCTCGACCGCTTACTACCTCGCCAAGGCGGGCCATGAGGTGGTGGTGCTCGACCGCCAGCCGGCCGCCGCCATGGAAACCAGCTTCGCCAACGCCGGCGAGGTTTCACCCGGCTACTCGGCGCCCTGGGCCGGCCCCGGCATGCCGGTGAAGGCCATCAAGTGGATGCTGCAGAAGCACGCGCCGCTGGTGATTCGTCCGCGCGTGGACATCTACATGTTCCGCTGGCTCTACCGCATGCTGAAGAACTGCAACCTCGAGGCCTACCGGCTGAACAAGGCGCGCATGCTGCGCGTCGCCACCTACAGCCGCCAGTGCCTGGAGGCGCTGCGGGCGGAGACCGGCATCGCCTACGACGAGCGCTGCCGTGGCACCCTGCAGATGTTCCGCGACCAGAAGGGGCTCGACGATGCCGGCAAGGACGTGGCGATCCTGCAGGAGTTCGGCATCGAGCACGCGGTGCTGGACCGCGCCGGCTGCATCGCGCAGGAGCCGGCGCTGAAGCACGTGGCGGAGAAGGTGGCGGGCGGCCTGCTGCTGCCCGGCGACGAGACCGGCGACTGCTTTCTCTTCACGCAGCGCCTCGCCGAGCAGGCCGCAACTCTCGGCGTCACCTTCAGGTACGAGACCGCCGTCCGGCGCCTGATCGTCGAGGCCGGCAAGGTGAAGCACGTCGAGACCAGTAAGGGAATCGAGACCGCCGACGCCTACGTCGCGGCGCTCGGCAGCTACACGCCGCTGCTGCTGCGCCCGCACGGCATCCGCACCCAGGTCTATCCGGTGAAGGGCTATTCGGTCACCGTGCCGATCGTCGACGAGGACGGCGCGCCGGTCTCCACCATGATGGACGAGAGGTCGAAGGTGGCGATCACCCGGCTCGGCGACCGCATCCGCGCGGCCGGCACGGCGGAGCTGACGGGCTACAACCTGCACCTCTCGCACGGCCGCTGCGCCATGCTGTTCCACATCGTGCGCGACCTCTTCCCGAAGGGCGGCGACCTCAGCGAGGTGAAGTTCTGGACCGGCCTCAGGCCGATGATCCCGGACGGCGGGCCGCTCATCGGGCCGACGCGGCTTGCCAACCTCTACCTCAATACCGGCCACGGCACGCTCGGGTGGACCATGGGGGCCGGCTCGGGGCGCATTCTTGCCGACCTGCTGTCCGGCCGCGCGCCGGAGATTCCGCTCGACGGCCTCACCATCGAGCGCTTCCCGCAGGGCCAGGGGATCTGAGGCGGCGTCTCCTGTCTTTCGTCCACTCAAGCTGTCATCCCGGCCAAGCGACCGCAGGGAGCGCGAGCCGGGATCCATGGAGAGGCCAGGCGCCAAGCGGCCCCAGAGGCCCCGGATCGCGCTCGCTCACGCTCGCTTGTCCGGGGTGACAGTTGGAGTTTGTCGCGGGCATGCTGCGCATCGAGCGCGCGACGGTGCGGAGAAGACCTCCGCCCTACCCCCGCCGCCGGCGGCGGCGGCCGCCGGGCTCGCCGCTGTCGTTGGCGGCGCGCGGCTTGGGCGCCGGCAGGGTCAGCACCTTGGTGAGGTTGGGATAGCTTGCCGTGGCATGAGGGATCGCCATGGCCTCGACGAAGTGCGCCTGGAACTTGGGCTCCACCGCCGTCTCGATCTTCTCGACCTGGCGGATCACCTGCTCGATTTCGTCGCGCGCCACCTGGTTCAGCAGGGCGATGCGGGCGCCGGTGCCCGCCGCGTTGCCGGCCGAGAAGACCTGCTCCAGCGGGCAGTCGGGGATCATGCCCAGCGCCATGGCGTACTTGGTGTCGATGTGGCTGCCGAAGGCGCCGGCCAGCATGATCTGGTCGACCTGCTCGACGCCGAGGCGGTCCATCAGCAGGCGAATGCCGGCGTAAAGCGCGGCCTTGGCGAGCTGGATGGCGCGCACGTCGTTCTGCACGATGCGGATCTCCTGCCCGCCCTGCTCCCTGCCGTCGTGCAGCAGGTAGGAGAAGGTGCGCCCGTCGGCCTCGACGCGCGGGCTGCGCGCGGCGGCGGCGCCGTCGATGGTGCCGTCCTGCGCCAGGACGCCGCTCAGGTACATCTCCGCCAGCACCTCGATGATGCCGGAGCCGCAGATGCCGGTGACGCCGATCTTGCGGGTCTCCTGCGCGAAGCCTTCCTCGTTGGACCACAGCTCGCTGCCGATCACCTTGAAGCGCGGCTCCAGGGTCACGGGATCGATACGCACGCGCTCGATGGCGCCGGGCGCGGCGCGCTGGCCGCAGGAGATCTGCGCGCCCTCGAAGGCGGGGCCGGTCGGCGAGGAGCAGGCGAGCAGGCGGTCGCGGTTGCCGAGCACGATCTCGGCGTTGGTGCCGACGTCGACCACCAGGGTCATCTTGTCGGTCTTGTGCGGCGATTCCGAGAGGATGACGCCGGCGGTGTCGGCGCCGACGTGGCCGGCGATGCAGGGCAGCACGTAGACCCGCGCGTTGGGATGGAAGCGCAGGTCGAGCTGGCTCGCCCACAGCGTGATGCCGGAGTTGGCGGCCAGCGCGAAGGGCGCGCCGCCCAGCTCCGTCGGATCGATGCCGAGCAGCAGATGGTGCATCACGGGGTTGCCGACGAAGGTGGCGTTGAGGATCTCCTCGCGGCCGATGCCCGCCTCGTCGCACACCGCCTGAGTCAGCTCGTTGATGGCGCGCCGCACCGCATCGGTCATCTCGCGGTCGCCGCCAGGGTTCATCATCACGTAGGACACCCGGCTCATGAGGTCCTCGCCGAAGCGGATCTGCGGGTTCATCAGGCCGGAGGAGGCGATGACCTCGCCGCTCGAGAGATTGCAGAGGTGGGCGGCGATGGTGGTCGAGCCGACATCGACCGCCAAGCCGAAGCTGCGGTCGTGGAAGCCCGGCCAGATGGCGGTGATGACCTGGCCGCGGTGCACCGCGACGGTGACCTGCCAGTTGCCGGCACGCAGCGTCTTCTGCAGCGACTGCAGGATGCGCAGGTCGGCCTCCAGGTCGGACAGGCCCCACTGGTCCTCCAGCGCCGCGCGCAGGCGCTCCAGATCGCCGCTGGGATTGTGCATGTCCGGCTCCTGCACCACGACGTAGTGCAGCCGGATGGCGGGATCGAGCTCGATGGCGCGCGCCTCGGCGCGCTTGCGCACCACCTGCTTGTGGACCTGGCTCTCGGCCGGCACGTCGACCACCACGTCCTGCTGCAGCATCGCCTGGCAGGACAGGCGGCGGCCGTCGGCCATGCCGCGCTTTTCCTTGTAGCGGGCCTCGGTCTGGTTCCACTCGGAGACGTGGCTGGCGCGGCTGGTGATGCCGTGCTTGGCGAACTCGCCTTGGCCGATCTCGACCTGGCAGCGGCCGCAGAGGCCGCGCCCGCCGCACACGGAATCGATGTCGACGCCCAGGCTGCCGGCGCACTTCAGGATCGGCGTGCCGACCGGGAAACGGCCGCGCCTGCCCGACGGCGTGAAGACGACCAGCGCGTCCTTCGGCGTGTTCCTGGCTACGTCATCGGGCAACGGCGGCTTCGCTCCTTGCTCTATCCGCGCCGGCGGCGGCGCTCGCGGCGGCCTTCGCCTTCACCCTCGGCGCCGGCCGGGGCGGGCTCGCGGAACTTCCTTATCCACGCGCGGCAGTTCTTGTCGTGGCCGTTCAGCACGTCGGCGGCCATGATGCCGGTCAGCTCTTCCTGGTGCAGCGGGTTCATGATCGCCGAGGTCATGCCGGCGCCGGCCGCCATGGCCAGGAAGTAGGAATTCATGGCGTGGCGGTTGGGCAGGCCGAAGGAGATGTTCGAGGCGCCGCAGGTCGTGTTCACGCCCAGCTCCTCGCGCAGCTTGCGGATGATCGAGAAGGCCTGGCGCCCGGCGGTGCCCATGGCGCCGATCGGCATGACGAGCGGGTCAACCACCACGTCCTCCTTGGGGATGCCGTGGTCGGCGGCGCGCTCGACGATCTTCTTGGCGACGGCGTAGCGCACCTCGGGGTCCTCCGAGATGCCGGTCTCGTCGTTGGAGATCGCCACCACCGCGGCGCCGTGCTTCTTCACCAGCGGCAGCACGCGCTCCATCTGCTCGTCCTCGCCGGTCACCGAGTTTACCAGCGCCTTGCCCTGGTAGACGGCGAGGCCGGCCTCCAGCGCGTCGACGATGGAGGAGTCGATGGACAGCGGCAGGTCGGTCAGCGACTGCACGAGCTGCACCGTCTTGGCGAGGATCGCCGGCTCATCGGCCAGCGGGATGCCGGCGTTCACGTCCAGCATGTGGGCGCCGGCCGCGACCTGGGCCAGGCAGTCGGCCTCGACGCGGCTGAAGTCGCCGGCGGCCATCTCGGCGGCCAGCAGCTTGCGCCCCGTCGGGTTGATGCGCTCGCCGATGATGCAGAACGGCTGGTCGAAACCGATGACCAGTTCCCTCGAATGCGAGCTGACGACGGTGCGTGACATGGTCTCGTTACTCCTTTCGGGCCCGGCGCGGCGCGGCTCTGCGCGCCGCCGGGGCGCCCACGGCGGTGGGCGGCATTTGTCCTTTTTCCGCGCGCGGCGGCTGGCGCAGGGACGACCTGCTGTGGCTGATTCGCGCTCTAGTCGATAGCGCGCAGCACCTTGAAGCCGTCGCCCTTGGCATTCAGCTCGAAGTCGCCGTCGGCCACCGCGTAGGTCCAGGCGGCCGACTTACGCAGGCCGCCCAGGGGGTAGACGTGGATGCGGGCGATGCCGCAGTCCGGGTCGTAGGCCTTGTAGCGGGCGAGGTCGAACAGCAGCTTGTCGGGCGCGTTCACCGTCATCAGCTTGGCGACGTTGCGGGCCTGGCGCGTCAGGAAGCGCATCGAGGGGCCGACGCCGCAGGCCTTCGCGTGGTTGATCAGCGTCTTGATGGTGGCGAGACCCGGCACGCCGATGTGGATCGGCAGTTTGTTGCCGGCCGCCTGCATGGCCTTGTCCCAGGCGATGATCGGCGCCGCCTCGAAGCAGAACTGGGTGGCGATGTAGAACGTGGCGTCGCTGCGCTCGGCGAAGGCGTTCTTCCACGCCAGCGCCTCGGCCAGCGCGGCCGGCGCGATGTCCGGGCTGCCCTCCGGGTGGCCGGCGACGCCGATGGTCTCGACGCCGTACTTGTCGAACAGGCCGGTCTCGAGGATCGCCATGGAGCTCTCGAAGGGGCCGAGCGGCTTGTCGACCGCGCCGGCCAGCGCCACCACGTGCTTCAGTTCGGTCACGTCGGCGAGCGCCTTCAGATAGTCCTCCAGCGCCTGGCGGCTCGGGATCGAGCGCGCCGCGAAGTGCGGCATCGGCTCGAAGCCCTCTTCCTGCAGGCGCTTCGCCGTCGCCACGGTGTCGGCGAAATCGGAGCCGGGCAGGAAGGTGACGGCGACCCGGGCGCCGGGGCGCAGGTGCTCGCGGTAGTCGGGAATCTTCGCCGCCGAGCCCGGCGTCGTTTCCATGGTGAAGCCCTGCACCAGATCGATGATCTGCTGCCGGGTCTGCTCGGCGGTCGTATCGAGCGGCATGACCTTGCTCACGGCATACATCCCGGGTGTTCCTTCTACACGCGCGTCAACGCGGGGGCGTCAGGGTGGAGTGAGCCCGCCGGCGGCCACCAGGCCGGCGAGGCGGGCATCGTCGTAGTCGTTCTCCAGGCGGCGCGCGGCCGCCGCGGCCTCGGCCTCCAGGTCGTCGCCGCAGGCGGCCGGCGCGCCGCGGCGCCAGTGCTCGAGGTAGGCGTCGGTCCCGGTCAGCTTGGCGCGCATGGCGGCGCGGTCGATCGCCTTCTCGAAGCGCTCGCTGAGCTGGATCTTGGCGTTGCGGCGGCCGGCCTTGACGATCACCTGGGCCGGGATGTCGCGCCAGTAGACGATCGTCAGCTGGGGGGTCACCTCGGCCATTCCGCCGCCTCCCGTGCATGGCCGGCGATGAAGTCGCCGAGCTCGCCGTAGCCGGTGAAGTGGCGCTCGAAGGCGAGGCCGAGGCGCTCGGCAGCCGCCGCGGCGCGCGCGTCCAGCTCGGCGTCGGCGGTCTGCGCCAGGTAGACCAGCTTCTTGTAGTTGCCGAAGTAGAGCGGCAGCAGCTCGGGATGGCGGTCGAGACCGAGGCCCTGGATGATGAGCCGGTCGAAATGCCGCACCAGGTAGTCGGTCAGGTAGAAGGTGCCGACCTCCGCCTCGGCCAGCGCCTCGAAGGCGCCGGCGCCGGCGAAGAAGGAATAGCAGTGCGGGCCCTCGATGCGCTCGACGCCTTCCTCGGCCAGGACGGCGTCAAGCAGCCCGCCGGTGCCGCAGTCGCCGTAGAGCACCAGGATGCGCTCGAAGCGGCCGCGCGCCTCGCGGATGCGCTGGCGCACGCCCTCGGGGATCTTGGCCGGGGTGTTATGCCAGGCGGCGGGCAGGCAGCTCACCGAGAGGTGCGGCCAGTCGTTCGCGCGGATCAGCTCGACGATCTCGCGCGCCAGCGCGCCGCAGGCGATGAGCAGCGTGCGCTGGGGCGCCTGCGCGGCAGGCGCGTCGACGGCTTTCGCGAGCGCCGCCATGGCTGTTGCTGCTCCTGCCGTCCGGGCGGCGCCTAGGCGGCGCCCTTCTGGTTGTGCCGGCGCTTGATGAAGTCCTTGGCGGTCTCCACCGCCACGGCCGCGTCGCGGCAATAGGCGTCGGCGCCGACCGCTTCGGCGAAGGCCTCGTTCAGCGGCGCGCCGCCGACCAGGACGATGTAGTCGTCGCGGATACCTTTTTCCTTCATCGTGTCGATCACCACCTTCATGTAAGGCATGGTGGTGGTGAGCAGGGCCGACATGCCGAGGATGTCCGGCTTGTGCTGCTCCAGCGCGGCCAGGTAGTTCTCGACCGGGTTGTTGATGCCGAGGTCGATGACGTCGAAGCCGGCGCCCTCCATCATCATGGAGACGAGGTTCTTGCCGATGTCGTGGATGTCGCCCTTCACGGTGCCGATCACCATGGTGCCGAGCTTCGGCGCGCCGGTCTCGGCGAGCAGGGGGCGCAGGATGAACATCCCGCCCTTCATGGCGTTGGCCGCCAGCAGGACCTCGGGCACGAAGAGGATGCCGTCGCGGAAGTCGATGCCGACGATGCGCATGCCCTCGACCAGCGCCTCGGTGAGCACCCGGTAAGGCGCCCAGCCGCGACCCAGCAGGATGTGGACGGCCTCCTCGATCTCTTCCTTCAGGCCGTCGTAGAGATCGTCGTGCATCTGCTTGACGAGTTCGTCGTCGTCAAGGCTGTTGAGATCGAGATCGTCGTCTTCCGCCATCATCTTTCCTTACGGCAAGAACGGCCCGGCCCAGCCCTGGTTGCAGGGGGTCGGGCGGCTTGTGTCCCGGCGATCATTTCTCTTGAGCGGGCCTCCAGCGGCTTCGCCTGCGGCGACGGATCGTGTCTGAATCGCGACAAAGCCGAAAGCGCCTGAAACTCAAGAGTTTGCGCGCCTATTTCCGGTGTCGGCGGGGGTCCCGGAAGGGTCGCTTTTCGACCTTTCCGGTCCGCCCGCGACGCCGTTCCCGCCAGCTTGCGCCCGCAGGTCTTCCGGCCCGGTTAACGGCCCGGCGGCCGGCTGGAAGGAGGCGCTCAAATACACACAACGCCATTGTGGTCGGAGAGGAATTTACTTTCCGCTATGGTGGATTTGATTTGGCTCATTGGCAGGCCCACAGTCGCCGGCCATAGTGGCCTGCCCGATATCGAGCGAAAGGGGTCTTGCGCATGGAAGGTTCGACGGCGCTCACGGCCGATCCGTCCGGCCGTCGCGTGCTCGAGTCAGCGGTGGTGCGCTTCGCCGGCGATTCCGGCGACGGCATGCAGCTCACCGGCAGCCAGTTCACCCTGGCGACCGCCCTGGCCGGCAACGACCTCGCCACCTTCCCGGACTTCCCGGCGGAGATCCGCGCCCCGGTCGGCACCACCTTTGGCGTCTCCGCCTTCCAGATCAACTTCGGCGCCCGCGTCATCATGACCTCAGGCGACGAGCTGGACGTGCTGGTGGCGATGAACCCGGCGGCGCTGAAGGTGAACCTCGTCGACGTGAAGCCGGGCGGCCTGCTCATCCTCGATTCCGGCGCCTTCAACGAGCGCAACTTCGCCAAGGCCGGCTACGGCGCCGACCCCCGCGGCGACGGCAGCCTCGCAGGCTATCGCGTCGTCGAGGTCGACATGTCGCAGCGGACCCAGGACGCCCTGAAGGATTCCGGTCTCACCAAGAAGGAGGCCCTGCGCTGCAAGAACATGTGGGCGCTGGGCCTCGTCTACTGGATGTTCGGGCGCCCGCGCCAGGCCACCGTCGACTGGCTGAACGGCAAGTTCGCCAGGCGCCCCGAGATCGCCGCCGCCAACGTCGCGGCGCTCAACGCCGGCCACGCCTTCGGCGAGACGGCGGAGCTGGGCGCCGACCTCGCCGCCTTCACGGTGCCGCCGGCCGAGATCGCGCCGGGCCTCTACCGCAACGTCACCGGCGCCGAGGCGCTGTCCTGGGGCCTCGTAGCCGGTGCGCAGGGCGCCGGCCTGAAGCTGGTGTTCTGCTCCTACCCGATCACGCCGGCCTCCTCGCTGCTGCATCAGCTCGCGGGGCTGAAGGACCACGGCGTCGTGACCTTCCAGGCGGAGGACGAGATCGCCGCCGTCTGCGCGGCCATCGGCGCCTCCTACGCCGGCGGCATCGGCATCACCTCCAGCTCGGGGCCGGGCGTCGCGCTGAAGATGGAGGCGGTCGGCCTCGCCATCTCCGCCGAGCTGCCGCTGGTGGTGGTGAACTCGCAGCGCGCGGGGCCCTCCACCGGCATGCCGACCAAGACCGAGCAGTCCGATCTCTACCAGGCTGTCTTCGGGCGCAACGGCGATGCGCCGGTCGTCGTGCTGGCGGCGCGCTCGCCGGCCGACTGCTTCGAGGTCGCCATCGAGGCGGTGCGCATCGCGACGAAGTTCATGACGCCGGTGATCCTGCTGAGCGACGGCTACATCGCCAACGCCGCCGAGCCCTGGCTGCTGCCGGATGCGGAAACCCTGCCGCGCTTTCCCGTGCGCTTCGAGACGGAGCCGGAGGGCTTCCATCCCTTCAAGCGCGACCCGGACACCCTGGCCCGGGCCTGGGCGGTGCCGGGAACGCCCGGGCTGGAGCACCGCATCGGCGGCATCGAGAAGGCGAGCGACAGCGGCAACATCTCCTACGATCCCGCCAACCACCAGCGGATGACAACCCTGCGTCGCGACAAGGTGCTGGGGGTGGCCAGGGACGTGCCTGAGCAGGCCTTCGAGGCCGGCGGGCCCGACGACCGCCTCGTTGTGGTCGGCTGGGGCTCGACCTACGGGCCGATCAGCCGCGCCGTCGACAATCTGCGCAAGCAGGGCCTTGCCGTGGCACATCTGCACCTGCGCCATATCTGGCCGCTGCCGCGCAATCTCGGCGATCTGCTGAAGGGCTTCGGAAAGATCCTGGTGCCGGAGATGAACGGCGGTCAGCTCGTCACCCTGCTGCGCAGCGAGTACCTCGTGCCTGCCGAGAGCCTCAGCAAGGTTACCGGCAAGCCCTTCAAGATCGCCGAGATCGAGGCGGCCATACACGCCCGTCTGGAGGCCTGAGATGAACGTCGTCGCAAAGACAGCAAAGGACCCCGCGGCGAAGGCCGCAAAGGACTATGCCTCGGACCAGGAGGTGCGCTGGTGTCCCGGCTGCGGCGACTACGCCATCCTGAAGGCGGTGGAGAAGACCCTGGCCGACCTGCAGGCGGACACCGCCAAGACGGTGTTCATCTCCGGCATCGGCTGCGCCGCGCGCTTTCCCTACTACATGGCGACCTACGGCTTCCATACCATTCACGGCCGCGCGCCGGCCTTTGCCACCGGCGTGAAGCTGACCAACCCGGAGCTCGACGTCTGGGTGGTCTCGGGCGACGGCGACGCGCTTTCGATCGGCGGTAACCACCTGCTGCACCTGCTGCGTCGCAACGTCGACCTGCAGCTCCTGCTGTTCAACAACGAGATCTACGGGTTGACCAAGGGCCAGTACTCGCCGACCTCGCGGGTCGGCACGCGCTCGCCCTCGACGCCCGGCGGCTCGCTCGACACGCCGGTCTCGGCCGGCAGCCTGGCGCTGGGCGCCGGCGCCCGCTTCTTCGCTCGCGCGGTGGACACCAACCAGAAGCACCTGCCGGAGGTGCTGAAGCGGGCGCGACAGCACCGCGGCACCTCGCTGGTCGAGATCTTCCAGAACTGCATCGTCTACAACGACGGCGTCTTCGAGACCTTCACCGAGCGCAGCGTCGCCGCCGAGCGGCAGGTCCTGCTGGAGCACGGCAAGCCGATGCTCTTCGGCAAGGACGGCAACAGGGGCCTGCGCCTGGCAAAGGGCAAGCTGGCGCTGGAAGCCGTCACTCTCGGCGCAGATGGCGTCACCGAAGCCGACATCCTGGTGCACGACGAGACCGACCGCGCCCTGGCCGGCCTGCTGGCGGCGCTGCAGCCGCCGCAGATGCCGGTGGCCCTCGGCGTGCTCTACTGCGATCCCACCCCGAGCTACGAAAGCCGCGTCGCCGCCGAGGTCGCGGCGGCGGACAAGGGGGATGCCTCAAATGTCGCCGAGCTGCTGCAGCGTGGTCACACCTGGAAAGTTTCGTAGTTTGGCAGCTACTTCATCGGGGACGGGCGCCGCATCCATCGCCGAGACCGGAAGATTCTCCTGTCGGTAGTAAAATTTCGGTCTTGCGTCTTAACGTTGAGTTGGGACATGCTTCCCCGGAGGTAGTGATCATTCCGACTAGTCGGCCATCGAGCGGCGATTAGAGGATCTGCCAAGGGGGCGGGTCCTGCCGGAGGGGAAGCTGGGGGCTGCCGTTCGGCGCGGCGCATAGGCTCCGATACCGGCAGACGATCCGTGGCCCCGCCGGCTCGGGATAACCGCTGCCGTACCGTGGCTGTCGGACAGCGCGTCATGGCAAAGCGACGTTTCCAGCAAGCCGACATTCCCTTCGACGGGGCGTCGTTCACCCGCCGCCTGCTGCATGAGCTGGTCGATGTCCTGCAGGATGTCATCGGCCCGCAGGAGTCGCGCGGCTTTATCGCCGTCGTCGGGGCGCGCATTGGCGACGCCTTCAATGCCGCCTACCGCCGGGCGGCCGCCAAGCCGGCGCTGTCGCGCGAGGAGACGGCCGACGCGCTGGTCGACCTCAAGCGGCGCATCGGCGGCGACTTCTACATCATCGAGCAGAACGACGAGACGATCGTCCTCGGCAACCGGCGCTGCCCCTTCGGTGACAGCGTCGAGGGCCGACCCGCCCTCTGCATGATGACCTCCAACGTGTTCGGGCGCCTGACCGCCGAAAACCTCGGCTATGCCAAGGTATCGGTCGAGGAGGCCTTCGCGCTCGGCGACCGGCGCTGCCTCGTGCGCATCGCGCTGGAGCATGCGAAAGACCTCGAGCGTCTGCCGGGACGCGAATATTTTCGCGTCGGCAACAGCGCCGGTCCACGGGAGAAGGCCCTGGCGGAACCATGACCGCGAACGTTTCGCCCACGTGTCTCGATGCCTTTCCGGAGCCGCTCCTGGTGGTGAGCCGCTGCGGCCGCGTCGAGGCGGTGAACCGGCATGCCTCCGAGCTGCTCGGCCTGCCGGTCGGTGCCGCGCCGGAAGTGACGCTGCGCGAGATCGCCGATTTGGCCGCGGAGGAGGAGGGCGACCTGCTGCGACGCTGCCTTGCGACCTCGGCGCCGGTGCCGCTGCGGGTGTCATTCTTCCCGACGGGCGCGCGTCCGCTCAGCCTGCGCTGCGAGGGCTGGCGCTGCCTGCTGGACGGAGAGGCAGCCGCGATGCTGCGCGTGTTCGATGAGGCTGAATCTTCGTCACGCTTCAGCGAGCTCACGCACCTGGTGAACCAGCTGAACCAGGAGTGCCTGGCGCGGCGACATTCCGAGGGGCGCCTGCGCGCGGCCCTCGCGCAGCTGCACGACATCAACAGCATCCGCGACCACATGCTGGCGCAGGTGAGCCACGATCTGCGCACGCCGCTCAACGCGATCCTCGGCATGACCGAGTTCATGCAGCGCCAGCCCTATGGACCCCTCGCCGGCAAGTACTGCGAGTACGTCGAGGATATTCACGCCAGCGGCGATACGCTGCTGCAGCTCGTCGATCAGGTGCTGCATCTGACCTGGGCCGACGTCCACAGCCGCGAGGCCGCCACCGAGGCGCTCGCCGACCTCAGCGAGTGCCTCGACAACTGCCGGCGCGTGGTGGAGCCGATCGCGCGCATGCGTGGCCTGCGCATCATGGTGCCGGAGGCGGTCGGACTGCCCAAGCTGCGTGCCGACCAGTTGCTCGTGAAGCAGATCCTCATGAACCTGCTCGGCAACGCCGCCAAGTACACCGCCAGGGGCGGACACATCGAGGTGACGGTGTCCTGGCGCAAGGACAACGCCCTCACCATCCAGGTGAGGGACAACGGGCCGGGTATTCCCAAGGACAAGCTGGCGGTGATCAACAGCGGCAAGCTGGCGCGCAACCACTACACGACCGTCGATTCCCAGGTCGGCTTCGGCCTGGCGCTCAGCCGACGGACGGCCGAGGCCATCGGCGCACGTCTCGACATCCGCTCCGCCGTCGGGCGCGGCACCGTGGCCTCGCTCGTGCTGCCGTCATACCTGGTCGCGGCCGCGCCGGGCCCGCTGCACTGACCCGCTTGCGCGGCTAAGCCTGAGGGGGCGGCTCTGCGCGGGCCGCCCCTTTCGCCGTTCAGGCCTGCGTCAGACCAGGCGCTTCAGGAGGCCGAGGAAGAGGCCCTGCTCCTCGCAGCTCAGCGGCGCCAGGATCTCGTCGCCGATGCGGTTGGCGTCGTTCAGCAGGCGCACCACCGTCTCCTGGCCGAGCGGCGAGAGGCTCAGCACCATGCGGCGGCGGTCGGTCGGATCGGCCAGCCGCTCGATGAAGCCGCGCTCGTGCAGGCGCCGGATCACACCCTGAATGGTGGCCGGATCCATGGCGGCGAGGCGGCCGAGGCGGTTCTGCGACAGCTTGCCCATCTCGTGCAGGCGGGCCATCGCGAAGAACTGCGTGGGCGTCAGCTGGGCGTCGGTCAGCACCGTCAGAAACAGGGCCGAAGCGCGCTGGTGGGCACGACGCAGCAGGTGCGCGACCTGCTCGTCGAGGACGAAGCCCTCCGCTTCCGGCAGCATGCCGGCCGAGGGGAGCGCGGAGATCTTGTGGGGAATGCTGGACAAGTTGGTCACCTCAAGGTGTTCAAAGTCTTAGTGAATCAACCCTCCGCTCCGTCTTTTGCGGTGCGTGAGGGCCAACCAGTCCTCTGCCGGCAGAAACTATATCGCAGGGCCGAAGCCGGCGTCCAGCGGTCCTATGCTGCACCTGCTCACAAATCTGCCGCCAGCCAGCCCACAAGCCCGCCGGCGGCCGGAAAATCCTCGGAAAAGCGCCCTTCCAGCACCAGGCCGGCAAGGCCGGCAATGTCGCCGGCCAGCAGCCGGTCGTTGTCCAGGAAGGCGGCCTTCTCACGAATCGCGGCCAGCGCGCGCTGCAGGCGGGCGGAGGTCGCCAGGGGACGGCGCAGGTCCACCCCCTGGGCTGCCGCCATCAGCTCGACCGCCACGATGTGGGCGGTGTTCTCCACCATGTCCGCCAGGCGCCGGGCGCCGTGGGTGGCCATGGAGACGTGGTCTTCCTGATTGGCCGAGGTCGGCAGGCTGTCCACGCTGGCCGGGTGGCTCAGCAGCTTGTTCTCCGAGGCCAGCGCCGCGGCGGTGACGTGGGCGATCATGAAGCCGGAATTGAGTCCCGGCTCGGCCACCAGGAAGGGCGGCAGATTGCTCATCGTCGCGTCGGTCAGCAGCGCGATGCGCCGCTCGGCGAGGGCGCCGATCTCGGCCACGGCCATGGCGGTCATGTCGGCGGCGAAGGCCACCGGCTCGGCGTGGAAGTTGCCGCCCGACAGCACCTCGCCGGTGTCGGGAAACACCAGCGGATTGTCGGAGACGGCGTTGGCCTCGCGCACCAGCGTGGCGGCCGCGCTGCGCAGCACGTCCAGCACGGCGCCCATGACCTGGGGCTGGCAGCGCAGGGAGTAGGGGTCCTGCACGCGGTCGCAGTCGACGTGGGAATGGCGGATCTCGCTGCCGTCGAGCAGATCGCGCAGCCAGCCGGCGACGGCGATCTGGCCGGGATGGCCGCGCAGCGCCTGGATGCGCGGGTCGAAGGGCGTGTCGCTGCCGAGCGCCGCGTCGACCGAGAGGGCGCCGGCGGTGACGGCGGCGGCGAAGCAGTCGGCGGTGCCGAACAGGCCGTGGAGGGCGAGCGCGGTGGAGACCTGAGTGCCGTTCAGCAGGGCGAGGCCCTCCTTCGCCGCCAGCTCGAGCGGCGCCAGGCCGTGCTCTTCCAGCACCTCCAGCGCCGGCCGCCGCCGGCCGCTGTGGCTGACCTCGCCGTGGCCGAGCAGCACCGCGGAGAGATGCGCCAGCGGCGCCAGGTCGCCCGAGGCGCCGACCGAGCCCTTCGCCGGGATCACCGGGTAAAGCTCCTTGTTCAGCAGGGCGACCAGGCGGTCGACCACCACGCCGCGGATGCCCGAGTGGCCGCGCGCCAGGGCGTTGATCTTCAGCAGCAGGATGAGGCGCACCACCCGCTCGTCCAGCGGGGCGCCCACGCCGCAGCTGTGGGAGAGCACCAGCCGCGTCTGCAGCTCGGCGACCTGATCGGCCGAGATGGTCTGGCGCGCCAGGCTGCCGAAGCCGGTGTTGATGCCATAGACGCGCCGCCCTTCCGCCACCACCTGGGCCACCGTCTCCGCCGAGCGCGCAAGGGCGGCGTGGCTCTCCGGGGCAAGCGCGATCGGTGCCGGCCGCCGCCAGAAACGGTGCAGATCCTGCAGGCCCAGCCGGCCCGCTTGCAGGATGAAGGGTTCCTCCGACACACAGGCCTCCCGCCAAGTTGTATATACAACTTCGCTCTGTGTAGCACCCTTTCGGAAAGGCGGGAAGAGGGCGTCACTGTTGCGTTACGGCAACAGTTAATTAAGCGTTTCGTTCTAAGGTGCCCGTCAAGCTGGGTAAGCAGAGTGGGCTGTGAACTCCAATGACAAAAAGCAGGTTTGTGTCTTTCGGGATCGCGCAGCGCGTCTTTTCGCTCATCGCCCTCATGGCAGTGAGCATGATCGTGCTGACCGGCATCAGGCTCTACAATCTCGATGTCGGCCTCGTCGAGCAGAAGCGCACGGAGCTGCGCCAGCTCGTGGAATCGGCCGTCGCCATCGCCGACAGCTATCACAAGCGCGCCGAAGCCGGCGAGCTGTCCCAGGAAGCGGCCCAGCAGGCCGCCCTCTCCGCCATCGGCGCGATGCGCTACAACGGCACGGAATACTTCTGGGTCAACGACATGGGCCCGGTGATGGTGATGCATCCCATCAAGCCGGAACTGGTCGGTCAGGATCTTTCCGGCTTCAAGGACCCCTCCGGCTTTCACCTCTTCAGCGCCTTCGTGAAGACCGTCGAGGCGCAGAAGGCCGGCTTCGTCGGCTATCTCTGGCCCAAGCCGGGCTCTGACAAGCCGGTGCCCAAGGAGTCCTACGTGCAGGGCTTCGCGCCCTGGGGCTGGGTCATCGGCACCGGCGTCTACATCGACGACCTCTCGGCCGCCTTCTGGCAGCAGGCCAAGGTCGAGGCGGCGCTGATCGCGGGCATCCTGCTGGTGATCGGCGCGATCTCGTTCTTCGTGGCGCGCGGCATCACGCGACCGATCAACGGCATGAGCGGGGCGATGCGCGCGCTGGCGGGCGGCGACCTGCAGGTCGCGGTGCCGGGCGTGGGCCGGCGCGACGAGATCGGCGAGATGGCCGAGGCGGTTGAGGTGTTCAAGAAGAACGCCCTCGAAGCCAGGCGCCTGGAAGAGGAGAACCGGCTGGCCGAGCAGCGCGCCGAGGCGGAGAAGCGCCGCGCGATGCAGAAGGTCGCGGACGACTTCGAGGCGAGCGTGAAATCGGTGGTCGAGGCGGTGTCGCAGACGGCCACGCAGATGCAGACGACGGCGAAGTCGATGACGGCGGCGGCGTCGCAGACCGAGCAGCAGGCGAGCGCGGCGGCGCATGCTTCCGAGGAGGCCTCGGGCAACGTGCAGACGGTCGCCTCCGCGGCCGAGGAGCTGTCGTCGTCGATCGAGGAGATCGGGCGTCAGGTGAACCGCTCGCTGGAGACGGCGAACCTCGCGGTGAACAACGCGCGGGCGACCAACAGCAAGGTTGAGGGCTTGGTCGAGGCGGCGCAGAAGATCGGCGACGTGGTGAAGCTGATCCAGGCGATCGCCGAGCAGACCAACCTGCTGGCGCTGAACGCGACGATCGAGGCGGCGCGCGCCGGCGAGGCGGGCAAGGGCTTTGCGGTGGTGGCGGGCGAGGTGAAGTCGCTGGCGACACAGACCGCCAAGGCGACGGAGGAGATCGCCCAGCAGATCGGGTCGATCCAGGATGCGACGACGGGCGCGGCCTCGGCGATCCGCAGCATCGCCGAGACGGTCGAGCAGATCAACGAGATCGCGAGCAACATCTCTGCGGCGGTGGAGGAGCAGGGCGCTGCGACGCAGGAGATCGCGCGCAACGTCCAGCAGGCCTCGAGCGGCACGCGCACGGTGGCGACCAACGTGGCGGCGGTGTCGAAGACGGCGACGGAGACCGGCGGCTCGGCCGGGCTGGTGCTGGAGGCCTCGGGCCAACTGGCCCAGCAGTCCGACAGCCTGCGCCGCCAGGTCGACGGCTTCATCGCTCAGATCCGCACGGCCTGAGGCGGTGGTTCGTTAGGCGTTGGGGGGCGCCGCACCGACTGGCGCCACCACTCCTCTCGTCACCCTCGGGCTTGACCCGAGGGCCTAGGGAAAGCGATGCACCGGTTGCCCTGGATGCTCGGATCAAGTCCGAGCATGACGATCGAGGAGGTGGCGAGGGCGGTGCGCCCACGCCGCCGTGTCCCCGCCACAGGCTGACCCGACGACAGTTTTCGTCGGATGCGGAACAGCCCGCCTGCGGGCGCCGCGCCAGCCTGAAGCCTCTCCCGGGCTTTACGAAGGCGACATCAGGTGGAACGCGAAGGCAGGCAGGTGACCGCAGGCAACCGGCGCGGGCGCGGCCGCGCGGCTGAGCGGCCCAAGGTCGCCGTCGCGCCCGGCGGCCTCGCGGGCGGCAGCTACAAGCCGCTGCGGGACGCCGACGTGGCCCGCATCGTCGATGCCGCCAAGGAGGTGCTGGAGCGCACCGGTATCGAGGTGCAGCCGAGCCCCTGCCGCGAGGTGTTCCGCGCCGCCGGCTGCCGTATGGACGACGACGCCCGGCGCGTCTACATCCCGGCGAAGCTGGTGGAGGAGGCGCTGCGCTCGGCGGCCCGCGAGGTGCTGCTGGCCGGGCGGCGGCCTGAGCACGATCTGCAGCTGGGCGGCCGGCGGGTCTACATGGGCACCGGCGGCCAGGCGGTGAAGATCCTCGACCTCGACGGCAAGGTGCGCGAGACGCGCCTCTCCGACAACTACGACATCGGCCGCCTCTGCGACACCCTGGAGCACATCCACTTCTACATGCGCCCGGTGGTCGCCCGTGATCTCGCCAACGAGCAGATCGACGTGAACCAGTTCTACGCCTGTCTGGCGGCGACCGAGAAGCACGTCATGGCCAACGCCTACCTGCCGGAGAAGGTCGCCGAGCAGCGCGCGCTGGCGGAGATCCTCGCCGGCGGCGCCGACTCGCTCGACCGCCGGCCGCTGATCTCCTACAGCAACTGCTGGACCGTCAGCCCGCTGCGCTACGCGACCGAGACCGTCGAGATCCTCGACCAGATCGTCGCGCACCGCCTGCCGG
>Ga0207773_100287_pt1 | contig 26819 bp, 26 predicted proteins | sample TtaePargueraPR_2_FD_187281 | JGI IMG/M metagenome (GOLD analysis project Ga0207773, IMG submission 187281) | Aerobic enrichment media microbial communities from Bioluminiscent Bay, La Parguera, Puerto Rico - Tt and M1 (3) (SPAdes) | ecosystem: Environmental > Aquatic > Marine > Unclassified ...
CTCGGCGCAGGGCATGGACGAGACGACCTAGCCCTTCGCGCCCATCGAGGAGAGAGACGTCATGAAGAGCAACGTCGGTACCCTGGACCGTATCCTGCGCGTCGTCGTCGGCCTGGCGCTGATCGCGCTGGTCTTTGTCGGGCCCCAGACCCCCTGGGGGTGGATCGGCGTGATCCCCTTGCTGACCGCCGCCGTCGGCTACTGCCCCGCCTACCGGCTGCTCGGGATCTGCACCCTTGCCAAGAGAGGCCGGCAGACCTGAGTACTAGCGGCTAAGAAGAACAGCCAAAGCCGCTCAACCCCGTCATGAGGAATGCCATGAAGCCCGAAATCAAGACCTTCTTCGACGAGGCGACCTACACCGCGACCCATGTTGTCTGGGACCCGGAAACCCGGAAGGCCGCCATCGTCGATTCGGTGAAGGACTACGACCCCAAGTCAGGCCGCACCAAGACCGACTCGGCCGACACGGTGATCGCCTTCGTTGAAGAAACGGACCTCACCGTCGAGTGGATCCTGGAGACCCACGTCCATGCCGACCACCTGACGGCGGCGCCCTACCTGAAGGGCAAGCTGGGCGGCAAGATCGCCATCGGCGCCCGCATCAACAGCGTGCAGGGCGTCTTCAAGAAGATCTTCAACGCCGAAGACAGCTTCGCCACTGACGGGAGACAATTCGACAAGCTCTTCGAGGACGGCGAGACCTTCACCATCGGCAAGCTCACGGCCAGGGTGATGCACACCCCCGGCCACACGCCCGCCTGCTCGACCTATGTGATCGGCGACGCCGCTTTCGTCGGCGATACCCTGTTCATGCCGGACTACGGGACCGCGCGCTGCGACTTCCCCGGCGGCGACGCCCGCCAGCTCTACCGCTCGATCCAGAAGATCCTGGCGCTGCCGCCGCAGACGCGCCTCTTCCTCTGCCACGATTACAAGGCGCCGGGACGGGATCAGTACGTGTGGGAGACCACCGTGGCCGAGGAGAAGGCCAAGAACATCCATGTGCACGAAGGCATCAGCGAGGACGAATTCGTGAAGATGCGGACCGCGCGCGACAAAACGCTGCAGATGCCCGTTCTGATCCTGCCGTCGGTGCAGGTGAACATGCGCGCCGGCGAGATGCCGCCGGCAGAGGACAACGGCGTCCGCTATCTGAAGATTCCCGTCGACGCGCTGTGACGCGGCCGCCGCGACAAGAAGAACCACAGCGGCGGCATCAGGAGGAAGGCCATGGAGATCAAGAAAGTCGATCGGACCTTCGGCGTGTCGCCGCAGATCCTGCCGGGCGAGGTCGCCGAGATCGCGCTTGCCGGCTATAAGACCGTCATCTGCAACCGCCCGGACGGCGAAGGCAACGACCAGCCGCTGTACCACGAGATCGAGGAAGCGGCGCAGCGCCTGGGCCTGCAGGTCCACTACCTGCCGATCGAAAGCGGCAAGGTGAGCGACGCCGACGCCGAGAAATTCGCCGAGGCCTTCGAGGCGGCGCCCAAGCCGGTGCTGGCCTACTGCCGCAGCGGCACGCGCTCCATCACCCTGTGGTCCTTGAGTCGCGCCGGCCGCATGCCGCTGGCCGATATCCTGGTCGCCGCGAAGGGTGCCGGCTACGACATGACGGCCGTCGTGCGGCGCATCGCCAACAAGGGCAGGACGCCGACCGACGCCATCGATGCCAGGTTTGAGGTGGTCATCGTCGGCGCCGGCTCGGCCGGCATTGCCGTGGCTTCTTCGCTGCTGGCGCGCGCCCCGGAACTGCAGATCGCCGTCATCGACCCCGCCGACATCCACTATTACCAGCCCGGCTGGACCCTGGTCGGCGGCGGCGTCTTCGAGCCCAACGAGACGGTGCGTACCCTTGCCTCGGTGCTGCCCAGGCAGGTGCACTGGATCAAGGCGGCGGTCGCCGCCTTCGAGCCGGAGCGCAACGTCGTTCTGCTGGATGGCTGCCGTGCGATCCAGTACGGCCGCCTGATCGTCTGCCCCGGACTGAAACTCGATTGGCACCGCGTCGAGGGCCTGATCGATACCCTCGGCAAGAACGGCGTCACCTCCAACTACCGTTTCGACCTCGCGCCCTATACCTGGGAGCTGGTGCGGAACCTGAAGGCCGGAACCGCCCTCTTCACCCAGCCACCGATGCCGATCAAGTGCGCCGGGGCGCCGCAGAAGGCGATGTACCTTTCGGCCGACCACTGGTTCCGCAGCGGCGTGCTCGACCACATCGACATCGCTTTCTACAACGCCGGCGGCGTGCTGTTCGGCGTGAAGGACTACGTGCCGGCGCTGATGAACTATGTCGAGAAGTACAAGGCGGAGCTTAAGTTCGCACATAACCTTGTGGCCATCGACGGGCCGGCGAAGCGGGCCTGGTTCGACGCCGCCAGTCCGGACGGCAGCCTCACGCGGATCGAACGCAGCTTCGACATGATCCACGTCTGCCCGCCACAGTGTGCGCCGGACTTCATCCGCGTAAGCCCGCTGGCGGACCAGGCCGGCTGGGTCGACGTCGACCAGAACACCCTGCGCCACAAGAAGTTCGACAACATCTGGAGCCTTGGCGACGTGATGAACGCGCCGAACGCAAAGACGGCGGCGGCCGCGCGCAAGCAGGCACCGGTGGTGGCGCAGAACCTGCTGGCCGACATGGGCCGCGGCGTGCCGGTCGGCCACTACGACGGCTATGGCTCCTGCCCGCTCACCGTCGAGCGCGGCAAGATCGTGCTGGCCGAGTTCGGCTACGGCGGCAAGCTGCTGCCGAGCTTCCCCGGCTGGCTCATCGACGGCAAGAAGCCGAGCCGCCTCGCCTGGCTGCTGAAGGAGAAGATCCTGCCACCGGTCTATTGGCAGGCCATGCTGCGCGGCCGCGAGTGGCTCGCCAAGCCGGGCGCCGTGAAGCCTGAGGCGGTCAGCTGAGCAGCGCCGCGAGACATCGGACCGCGTCATGAGCCTCGACCGCCTGCTGCCGGGTATCGCCTGGCTGCGCCGCTACGATCGTGCCGCCTTCACCGGCGATGCCTTGGCCGCGGTGATCGTCACCATCATGCTGATCCCGCAGAGCCTCGCCTACGCACTGCTGGCAGGGCTGCCGCCGGAGGTCGGCCTCTACGCATCGATGCTGCCGCTGGTCGGCTACGCCCTGTTTGGCAGTTCCTCGACCCTCGCGGTCGGCCCGGTCGCGGTCGTCTCGCTGATGACCGCGGCAGCCGTCGGCAAGATCGCCGCCACGGGCACGCCCGAATACCTCGGCGCCGCCATCGCGCTCGCCCTGCTGTCCGGCTTCTTCCTGGTGGTGCTCGGCCTGCTGCGTCTCGGCTTCCTCGCCAGCCTTCTGAGCCACCCGGTCATCTCCGGCTTCATCACCGCCTCCGGCATTCTCATCGCGGCCAGCCAGCTGAAGCACATCCTGGGGATCGAGGCGGGCGGCGACACCCTGGTCGAGATGCTGACGGCTCTCGCCGCGCATCTCGACTCCGTAAACCTGCCGACACTGGCGCTCGGCGCCGGCGCTACCGTCTTTCTGTTCTGGGTCCGCAAGTCCTTGAAGGCGCTGCTGCTGCGCACGGGGCTGGGCCCGCGTCTGGCCGACAGTCTGGCGAAGGCAGGGCCGGTCGCCGCCGTCGCCGCCACCATCCTGCTGGTCCAAGCCTTGGGGCTCGATCAGGCCGGCGTGAAGGTGGTCGGCGCTATCCCGCAGGGCCTGCCGCCCCTCGCACTGCCGTCCTTGGATCTTGCGCTGTGGCGCGAGCTGCTGCCCTCGGCGGTGCTGATCTCCATCGTCGGCTTCGTCGAGTCGGTGTCGGTCGCGCAGACGCTGGCGGCCAAGCGGCGCGAGCGGGTCGACGCCAACCGCGAGCTGGTCGGCCTCGGCGCCGCTAACCTCGCCGCCAGCCTGACCGGCGGCTACCCGGTGACTGGCGGCTTCGCCCGCTCGGTGGTGAATTTCGACGCCGGCGCGCGCACGCCCATGGCCGGCGTCATGACCGCCGTCGGCATCGGCCTCACCGCCGTCCTCCTGACGCCCCTCTTCCAGCAGCTGCCCAAGGCGACGCTGGCCGCGACCATCGTGGTCGCCGTGCTGTCGCTGGTCGACGTGAAGGCACTGAAGCGCACCTGGGACTATTCAAAGGCCGACTTCGCGGCCATGGCGGCAACGATCCTGGTGGTGCTGGGCGCCGGTGTCGAAGCCGGCATCGTGACCGGCGTTGCCCTGTCGGTCGCGCTGTTCCTGGTGCGCTCGAGCCGGCCGCACCTGGCGGTGGTCGGCCAGGTGCCCGGCACCCAGCACTTCCGCAACGTGAAGCGTCACGCCGTCGCCACCAGCCCGGCGGTGCTGTCGGTGCGCGTCGACGAGAGCCTCTTCTTCGCCAACGCCCGCTGGCTGGAGGACCGGCTCTATGACATGGCCGTTGCCGACAGGACACTGAAGCACGTGGTGCTGATCTGCGCGGCGGTGAACGACATCGATGCCAGCGCCCTGGAGAGCCTGGAGGCGCTGAACGAGCGCCTGAAGGCCGCCGGCGTCACCTTCCACCTCTCCGAGGTGAAGGGCCCGGTGATGGACAAGCTGCGGCGCTCGCACTTCCTCGCGGCGCTGACCGGCAAGGTCTTCCTCAGCCACTACGACGCGCTCGCCGCGCTCGATCCGGACACTACCCTCAAGGCCCTGGCCGGCCCGCGGCCGGAGCGCTCAGCGGCGATGGCGTAGGGCTCAGCGAACGCCGGTGGGGGATCACTCCCCCCGGTACAGCGGCTCCGGCTGGGCGAAGAAGTTGGCGAGGATGTAGTAGACCAGCATGTAGTTCTTCTGCTGGAAGCTGGCATGGGAGATGCCCGCCATCACCGAAAAAGCCTTGTCGGGATTGGGCAGCTTCTCGAAGAACTTCGTGAGGTCCTCGAAGCCGGCGATGCCGTCGTACTGGCCGCGCATAACGATGGTTGGAACGGTGATCTTCGCCGGATCGACCAGCGGTAGCCTGGAGCACATGTCGATGTAGGTGCCGTTCGGCATCGAATCGTCGAGCGCCGTGATCGCCTCGGCGAAGGCGTCGACCACCTTGTCCTCGGCGCAGCCGGGATGATCCCGCGCGAAGATCGACTGCACGAAGGCATAGTCGATGGGACGGCGCTTGGAGGCCATGAACTCCGGCAGCTTCTTGCGGCGCTGCGCCAGGGTCGGGCTGCCCTCGCCGGTCCACACGAAGGCGTCGAGCGCGAGGCGATTCACCCGCTTGGGATGACGCTGCGCGAAGAGCGCCGCGCGCAGCGCGCCGGAAGAGATTCCATAGACCAGCAGCGGCCCGGCACCGCGGGTCTTCTCGATGTAGTCGGTGGCGGCGGCGAGGTCGTCGGCGCCGTTGGCGATGTCGCAGAAGATGTCGCGATCCTTGGTGGAACGGCCGTAGCCCTCCATGTCGACGCACCAGGTGTCGTAGCCCTGCACCGCGAAGTAGTTCATCGCCGAGCTGAAGGGCCGCCCCTCGACGTGCAGGTCGAAGGTCGGCGTGGAGGCCATGGAGGAGCCGTGCACGAACAGCACCGTGCCCTTCTTACCGCCCGGCTTTCCGACATACTTTTCCCAGAGGAAGAGGTCGACGTCCTTGCCCTTCTTCGTCCAGTGCTCCTGGCCGACGACGTCTTTCTCCGATGGCAGTGCTGACATTGACGAAGCCCTTCCGATTGCATTCTGTGTTGCATACGCCCTCCCCTCATCCAGCTTCGCCTAGGCTCGCGTAAGCTCGCCAAGGCTACGCAACCCTCTCCCGCGAGGGGAGAGGGAGGAAGTCAGCGGTTGGTCATTTCCAAGATGTCGAAGCCGCGGTTGCGGTCGATCATGTAGATGACGCCGTTGCCGTCGACGTCGACGTCGTTGGACTGCGGGCTCGGCTCGTCGCCGACCGGCTCCGGGATGAAGGAGCCGATCTCCTCCGGCGCAAAGGGATCGGAGACGTCGACCACCCGCAGGCCGCCGGCGAACCAGGTGGCGAAGACCAGCGGCTCGTCGAGCTTCTCGCGGAACTGGTGGGCGCCGAAGCGGCCCGGCGCGCGCGCCCAGGGCGAGTCGAGTTCGCTCACGTCGAAGGCCGAGAGCGCGGTGATGTTCTTCAGGTCGGTGACGTCGAAGACCCACAGGAAGGCGTGCAGGCGGCCCGGCCGGTGATCATGCTCCTCGTCCACGCCGACGGCGATGCGCCGGCCGGCGACGGTGCCCGCCACCGGCAGGATGGTGTGGGTCGGCTCCGGGAAGGGCGGATGGTAGTCGTGGCTGCCGATCACCGCCGGCCGTGCGATGTCCGACACGTCGAGCACGCGGAAGCCGGCATGCCAGCAGGCGGCCCACATCTCGTCGCCGACCCGCAGGGCGTGGTGCAGGCGGTTCTTGTAGCCCTTCCAGGTCGGCTTCTCGCCCGCCGCGACGTGCTGGCCCGGCATGTGCCAGCGAGAAACCTCGCGCGGATGGGCGGGATCCTTCAGGTCGTAGATCACCAGGATGTTGCCGAGGTAGCCCTCCATCTCGGTCGAGATGTAGGCGTAGTTTGCGTCCATGTCGAAGCGGTGGGTGCCGAAGCCGAAGGTGCGGACGTGGGAGAGCTCGCGCGGCCTGGCCTTGTCGGAGATGTCCCAGACCTTGAAGCCGCCGTCGCGGTAGCCGCGCTGGCGCGCCGCCTCCAGTTCGGCAACCTGCCGCGGCTCGACGCCGAGCGCTGCGGCCAGCTTCTCGTCGCTGGCATCCGCCCCGAGTTCCTGGCGCAGCGCCGGCAGGCGCTCGCCCTTGCGCAGGAAGTGGCGGCGGTTCTGCTCGACGTTGGTGACCATGAGATCGCCGGCGACCCGCACCTTGTGGGTGTGCGAATAGTCATCGGCCAGACGGATCTCCGACACGATGCGCGGGTTCTTCGGGTCGCGGACGTCGAGGATGGTGGTGCCGTAGGGCGGCTTCATGTGGCCGACGTAGGCGTAGCCGTCCTGCACCACCACCTGCCCGCCCCCCGGGAGATCCAGGTGGGCGATGCGCCTGATGTTGCGCGCAAGACGGTTGGCGGCTGCGTCCATGGCTTCCTCCCGAGGCGTATGGCGGGGCCGGTTGCCCCGGCCTCCTCCGGCGGATCGATCGCCGGTATTGGTTAAAGCCTCAACCGCCTTGGAATTCAAGCGGAATGAGCGGCAGTGCCGGCAATTTTACGCTAATTGGTTAACCATTGGGGGCGGATTGGCTGGGATATTGGTTTGCGTCAAACCCAGCCGAGCAGGGTCACCCCCTCGTAGAGCAGCCTGAGGGCCAGCAGGGACAGCAGCCCGGCGAGCACCCGGTGGAAGATCGTGTCGCTCACCAGCTTCACCAGCACGTGGTTGCCGATCCAGGTGCCGATGAAGCCGCTGATGATCATGGCGATGACGAGGCCAGCGTAGGGGGCGAAGTTGAAGCCGAGGATGCCGAAGGCGACCACCTTGATGAAATGCTGCGCCACCATGCAGGCAGAGTGGGTGGCGACGTGCTCCAGGCGGCCGAGGCGCATGGACTTCACCATGGCCGAGACGAAGGTGCCGGTGGCGCCGAAGAACATAGTGAGGAAGCTGGAAAAGACGCCGGTGGCGACGACCTTGAAATGGCCGGGGGCGGTCACCGGCGGCGCCCAGACCGAGTAGAGGATGAAGAACGCGAGGCCGATGTCGAGATAGGCGGGCGGCAATTCCACCACCGTCAGGCCGCCGATCGCCGCGCCGACCACGCTGCCGGCGCAGAAGGGCGCCAGCACCTGCCACTGCACCTGGCGCAGCAGGATGGCCGTGCGCCCGGCGTTCGAGCCGATCTGCACCACGCCGTGCACCGGGATGACCGCCTGGGCCGGCATGAGCACCGCCATGATGGCGACCATCATGATGCCGCCGCCGATGCCCGCGGCGGCGGTGACGAAGGAGGTGACGGCGCTGAACAGGATAAGGCCGACCGACGCCGTCAGTCCGACGTCGGCGGGGACCAGCCATTCGACCATGCGTAATGGAACCCCGGGGAAGGAATGGACTCCAGGGCCTTATAGCAACGCGGCAGGAATTCCCATAGTCGACTGTTGGCAATTCTGCCGGGACGAAAGCGCATGGCTGACCCTTCCCGGCTGACGGAGAACAAGCCCGAAGTCTACGCCGCGCGGCGGATTGCCTGACGGGCCGCGGTGACAGCGAGGCAGGCGCGGGCCGCTTCCTCGCCCTTCACCCGGAAGTGGTCGAGGAAGAAACGGCGGTGCTCCTCGGAATCGTGGAAGTTGTGCGGCGTCAGCACGGCCGAGAGCACCGGCACGTCGCTCTCCATCTGCACCTGCATGAGCGCACCGACCACGGTCTCGGCCACAAACTCGTGGCGGTAGATCCCTCCGTTCACCACCAAGGCGGCACCGACCACGGCGGCGTAGCGGCCGCTGCGGGCGAGGTCGCGGGCAACCAGCGGGATCTCGAAGGCGCCCGGCACCTCGAAGACATCGACGGTCCAGGCCGGCGACTCCGCCGCCATGGCGCGTTCGAAACCGGCCTGGCACTGGTCGACGATGTCGGCGTGCCAGCGCGCCTTCACGATGGCGACGCGGCGCGCGGCGAGCGCCTCGTCGGAGATGCGGGTGACGTTCTGGGTCATGGTCGGCTCCTGAAAAGCGTCTATGCGGCGAGGCGCCGGGCGGCATCCTGAAAGGCCGGCAGTGCACGCTCCACCATCTCGTCGGTGGCGGTGAGGCAGACGCGGAAGTGCTGCGGCGTCGAGAGCACGCGGCCGGGCATGACGAAGACGTCGCGATCGGCCAGCGCGTCGAACAGGGCATCGCTGTCGCCGCGCGGCGCGCGTCCGAAGAGATAGAAGGTGCCCTCCGGCTTGATCACCTCGTAGCCCCACTGGGTGAGCGCACCGACCATGCGGTCGCGCCGGCGGGTGAGTGCGTCGACGTCGATGGTGAGGCTCTCCAGATCCGGCACCGCGTGCTGCATCAGGGCGCTGGGGAAGGCCCAGCCCAGCGAGCATTGCGCGGCGAAGAAGGCATCCGCAAGGGCGCGGCGATCAGCGGCGGGCATGAGCGGGGAGAGCGCGAGGTAGCCGAGCCGCTGGCCCGGGGCCAGCAGCACCTTGCCGTAGCTGTAGTCGATGAGGGTCCAGGGATAGACCGCGGCCGGGCTCACGAAGGGCAGGCCGTCGAAGCGCAGACGGCGGTAAGGCTCGTCCGACAGCAGGAAGATGCGCCGGCCGATGCGCTTTGAAGCGCGCTCCAGCAGGTCGGCCAGCGCCTCCAGCTGGTCACGCGGATAGATGCGGCCCGTCGGATTGTGCGGCGTATTCACCACCACGATGCGGGTACGCGGGGTGATGGCCGCCTCGATGGCGGCAAGGTCGAGGTCGAAGGTCCGCGCATCCAGCGGCACCTGCACCGCCTTCACATTCTCGGCCGCCAGCATGGAGCCGTAGCAGAACCAGCCCGGCAGCGGGATCAGCACCTCATCGCCCGGCGTCAGCAGCAGGCGGAAGGCGAGCGCGATGGCACCGAAGGCGCCGGGCGTCATGGCGATGTCCGCAGCCTGGAACGGCACGCCGAGTTCGCGGCTCAGGCTGTCGGCGAGGAAGGCGCAGGCGTCCGCCTCGTTCGTCTTGTAGGCGTACCAGTCCCTGGCCTGGGGATCGGCGCGGCGCTGCAGCGCCTCGACCAGCCCTGCCAGCGGGAATTCCTGCGGGTTGCCGAAGGTGAAGTCGCAGACGCCCGGCTGACCGCGGCGCTCGGCATAGCGCGAGTTGAAGTAGAAGTCCTGGACCGGGGCCAGGCTGGCCGCGGACGCGGCGACGCGGGGGGCAACGATGCCCTCAGAAACGGAAGCGTTCATGAGCATTCTCCAGCTCGCCGCCCCTCAACGCCGGCGACGGTGCGGGGGACGGGCGCCTGCCGGGGCAGGCCGGACAGCTTGTAGAGCATGATCGAAGCCAGCGCACCAGTTCAGTTGGTGTACTGCCAACGACCGGTTCCGGGGCCGCCATGCAGGAGATGCATTTCCCGCGCGGGCGACTAGACTGCGCCGCCATGAGCCCCGAGAGCCCGCCCCTGCCCCCGCCGTCCGACGGCCCGGAGATCCTGCCACCGGACGACGCCGCCGTCGGCCGCGCCGCCGCGCTGCTGCGCGCCGGCAGGCTGGTCGCCTTCCCCACCGAAACAGTCTACGGCCTCGGCGCCGATGCCACCTCCGACGCGGCCGTGGCCGGGATCTTCGCCGCCAAGGACCGGCCGCAGTTCAATCCGCTCATCGTCCATTTCACCGGGATCGAGGCGGCGGAGCGGGAAGTGGTGTTCGACGAGCGGGCGCGGCGGGTCGCAGCCGCCTTCTGGCCTGGCCCGCTTACCCTGGTGTTGCCGCGCCGGGCGGGCAGCCGGATTTCACTCCTGTGCAGCGCCGGGCTGGACACCCAGGCGGTGCGGGTGCCGGCGCACCCCCTCGCCCAGCGTCTGCTGGCGGCCTGCGGCCTGCCGCTGGCGGCGCCCAGTGCCAACGCGTCGGGCCGCATCAGCCCGACGACGGCCGCCCACGTCGCCGCCTCGCTCGGTGCCCGCGTGCCGCTCCTCCTCGACGGCGGCGCCTGCGCCGTCGGCTTGGAATCGACGGTGCTCGACCTCAGCGGGCCGGATGCGACCATCCTCCGACCGGGGGCCGTAACAGTACAAGACCTGACCCCACTTCTCGGAAAGGTCGCGGCCGCGGGAGGTTTGTCCGAAAACGCCGTCGCTCTCAGGGGGCCGGGCATGCTGGAAAGCCACTACGCACCGGGCCATCCCGTGCGGTTGGAAGCGACGGAGGTGGCGCCGGACGAGGCGCTGCTGGCCTTCGGACCGGCGGTGCCGGCCGGCGCTGCCGCGATCCTCAACCTCAGCCCAGCGGGGAATCTGGAGGAGGCGGCGGCTCATCTTTTCGACTACCTGCACCGCCTCGATGCGAAAAAGGTGCGGGCCATCGCGGTCATGCCGATCCCCTCGGAGGGCCTGGGTGCCGCCATCAACGACCGCCTCCGGCGCGCGGCAGCGCCCCGTCCCCAATGAGCCGCGGACTCGCCACCGCCGCCAGCGGCCACTAGATTGCCCTCATGGATGCCCGCTCTCCAAAGATCCCCGATTTCGACGCCCTGAAGCAGCGCCTCGTGGAGGCTCTCGGCGAAAAAGCCGTGGTCGGCGAGGCCGAGGCGATCGCGCCTTATCTTGAAGAACAGCGTCGGCGCTACCGGGGCACCACGCCCTTCGTCATCCGTCCGGGCTCGACCGAGGAGGTCGCGACCGCGGTGAAGCTCTGCCGCGCGGCCGGCGTTCCCATCGTGCCGCAGGGCGGCAACACCGGCCTCGTCGGCGGCGCCGTGCCCTTCGCCGAGGACCACGGAGTGCTGCTCAGCCTCGGGCGGCTCAATCGCATCCGCAAGGTCGATCCGGTCGACTACTCGATCACCGTGGAGGCCGGCTGCATCCTGCAGCAGGTGCAGCAGGCGGCGGCTGATGTCGACCGGCTGTTCCCCCTGAGCCTCGGCGCCGAGGGCTCCTGCCAGATCGGCGGCAACCTCTCGACCAACGCCGGCGGCGTGCACGTGCTGCGCTACGGCAACATGCGCGACCTCGTGCTGGGGCTCGAAGTGGTGCTGCCGGACGGGCGCATATGGCACGGCCTGCGTGCCCTGCGCAAGGACAACACCGGCTATGCGCTGAAGCACCTCTTCGTCGGCGCCGAGGGCACGCTCGGCATCATCACCGCCGCCTGCCTGAAGCTCTTCCCGCGCCCGGCGGAGACTGAAGTCGCCTTCGTCGCCGTGCGCGATCCCGCGGCGGCGGTGGAGCTGCTCGGCCGCGCGCGGTCGGCGACCGGCGATCGGGTGAACGCCTTCGAACTGATCCCGCGCATCGGCCTCGACTTCGCCCTGAAGCACGTCGAGGGCATCGAGGACCCGCTCGCCGAGCCGAACGACTGGTACGTGCTGGTCGAACTCGCCTCGGGACGCGCCGACGGCTCGCTGCGTGAAAGTCTGGAGGAGTTTCTCGCCGCCGCCATCGAGGACGCGCTCGTCAGCGACGCGGCGCTGGCTGCCAACGAGCGCCAGGCGCAGGCCTTCTGGGCGATCCGCGAGGGCATCGTGGAAGCGCAGAAGTTCGAAGGCGGCTCCATCAAGCACGACGTCTCAGTCGCGGTCTCCCGGACGCCGGAGTTCATCGCGCGGGCGAGCAAGCTCGTGCAGGAGATGGTGCCCGGCATTCGCCCGGTGCCCTTCGGCCATGTCGGCGACGGCAATATCCACTTCAACCTGTCGCAGCCCGAAGGCGCCGACCGCGAGGACTACCTCGCGCGCTGGGAGGAAGTCAGCCAAGCCGTGCACGCGCTGGTCGTCGACATGGGCGGCTCGATCTCCGCCGAACACGGCATCGGGCACATGAAGGTGGACGAGAACGCGCGCTTCAAGTCGCCCGAAGAGCTGGACCTCATGCGCGCGCTGAAACGCGCGTTGGACCCGGAGGGGATGATGAACCCGGGCAAGGTCGTGGAGCGTTAGCGGCTGGGCTGCCGGGCAGTAGTCGCCATCAGGATGCCCGCGCCAATCGCGGCAATGCCGGCCGCATGAAAGATCTGCAGGCGCTCGCCCAGGAAGACAAAGGCGAATAACGCCGCGAAGACCGGGATAAGGTGCAGAAAGAGGCCGCCCTTGCTGGGGCCGAGCACCTCGATCCCTCGATTAAAGCAGAGGTAGGCGAGGATCGAGGCGAAGACCACCACGTAGGCGACAGCCAGTAGTGCGTTGGCCGTGACCGGCATGCTGCGCACGAAGAGGCTTTCCCAAAGGTAGGGCGGCAGCAGCATCGCCGCGGCGCAGGCCATGGTGGTGACCAGCAGCGTCTGGGGGTGCAGCCCCGCCGGGCGGCGCTTCAGCATCACGGTGTACATCGACCACGAGAAGACCGCGGCCAGCATGATGAGGTCGCCGGCATTGACCTGCAGCGTCCAGAGTCGAGAGGGATCGCCGCGCAGGACGACGATTGCGACGCCGAGCAGCGACACGGCGATGGCGAGCAGGACGCGCGGCGTCACGGCATCGCTGTAGAGTGCGCGGGCCAGCAGCGGCACCAGCACCGGGCAGATGGCCACCAGCAGGGCGGCATTGGTCGCCGTGGTGTAGTTCACCGAGAGATAGAGCGCGGTATGGAACGCCGTCATGCCGAAGAAGGCAAGCAGGGCCAGCCGCTTCCAGTGGCGCCGGACGTCCGACCAGTCCCGACGCAGGTGCGGCCACGCAAAAGGCAGGAAGATCGCCAGGGCCAGCACCCAGCGCCAGAAGCTCAGGCCTACCGGCGGCACCTCGGCATGGACGATGCGCCCGATGACGATGTTGCCGCCCCAGCAGGCCGATGAAATCGGCAGCAGCAGGGCGGCGGCCAGCGGCGAGGCGCCACGCCCCTGCACGGGAGAAAGCGGATACGAGGACAAGGCGCGGGATCAGTCCTGGTCGAGCTTCTTGCCGTCGAGCGCGCGTTCAGCACGCGTGCGCTCGCCCTCGGTCTCGCGGCGCTCAGCCTTCGTGCGGCCGAACTCGACGCGGTTGGCGGCCGCCTTGGCTTCCTTGTCGGCGCGCGCCTTGCGTTTGCGCGCCTGGCGCAGGTTCACGATCTCGCTCATGGACGGGATGTTAGGCGAAGACGGGAGTGGCGTCAGCGGGAAAAGCCGCGGCGGTTGGCGCCGCCGCGGCCTCTCCGGCAAGATCCTACTCCCGCGTCACGCGGTCGAGGAAGGCGAGCATCCGCTCGGCGATGAAGGCGCCCTCCTCCTCCAGGGCGAAGTGGCCGGTGTCGAGCAGGTGGAACTCGACGTCCTTCAGGTCTCGCTTGTAGGGCTCGGCGCCCTCGGCCGGAAAGATCGGGTCGTTCTTACCCCAGACGACGAGCGCCGGCGGCTGGTGCTCGCGGAACAGCGCCTGCCACTGAGGATAGAGCGGCACGTTGGTCCGGTAGTCGTAGAACAGCGCGAGCTGGATTGCGGCGTTGCCCGGACGGTCGAGGAGGTACTGGACGTGCCAGAAGTTGTCCGGGCTGATCTTAGAAGGGTCCTTCGCGCCTTGCAGGTACTGCCACTTCGTGCCCTCCAGGGTGAGGAAGCCGCGCAGCTTGTCGCCGTTGGCCGCCGAGCGATCGGCCCAGTAGGCGCGAACCGGATCCCAGAACTCCAGCAGGCCTTCCTCGTAGGCGTTGCCGTTCTGGATGACGAAACCAAGCACGCGCGCGGGATCGGCGGCGAACATGCGGTAGCCGACCGGCGCGCCGTAATCCATCACGTAGGTGACGTAGCGCTCGACGCCCTTCGCGTCGATGAACTTCGTCATCAGGCGCGCAAAGTTGTCGAAGCTGTAGTCGAAGCTTTCAGCCGGCGGCATCGCCGAGGCGCCGAAGCCGGGATAGTCCGGCGCCAGCACGTGGTAGCGCGCCGCCAGCTCCGGGATGAGGTCGCGGAACATGTGCGACGAGGTCGGAAAGCCGTGCAACAGCAGGACGGTGGGGCGCGAAGGGTCGCCGGCCTCGCGGTAGGCGATCTCGACGCCGTCGACGACGCTGCTGCCGTAGTGAACCTGCGGCGTCGCGACGGCCGGTGCGGCGGCCAGCGCGATTCCGATGGCCGTGGCTGCGGCCAGTTTGCGGACAGACTCGTTCATTGCACTCTCCTTGCGAAGGCTTGCGGGTCAGGACGTAAGAGAAAGTCAGTTTGAAGTCAGCCGGGCGGCACGGCCTCGCCGCGCAGGGCGGCGTTCTCGGCGCGCAGGCGCTGCAGCTCGGCGCGGATCTGCGCGAAGGCCGGCTCCAGCTCCTCCAGGGTGTAGCGCTCCGGCAGGTGCTGCGGGCAGTTCCAGTCGAAAGCAGCGACGGTGATGACCACCGCGCGCTCCGGCTTTGCTGGATAGGCGGCGTCATGCAGGCGGGCGACGAGTTCGGGATCGTCGGCGGCCTCGACGATGCGGGCATGACCCCAGACCTTCAGGCGGCGGCGGTTGGGATAGTCGACCAGGATGAGGGCGATGCGGTCGTTGTCCTTCAGGTTGCCGACGGAGAGGTACTGCCGGTTGCCGCGGAAGTCGGCGTAGGCCAGCGCCTTTTCGTCGAGCACCTTCAGGAAGCCGCGCGGGCCGCCGCGGAACTGCACGTAGGGCCAGCCGGTCTCGCTGACGGTCGCTTGGTAGAAGCCGTCGCGGTGGGCGACGAAGGCGGCTTCGGCGGCGCCCAGCCGGTCGCGCGGCTCGGCCTCTCCCGCGAGGAACTTGGCGTAGCCGGCCGCCGAGCCCTGGCGGGCCTGCTCGGCCAGAACCTGGGGCGTGAAAGCGATCTCGGCGAAGGCGCGGGCCATGGTGGGGCTCCTCTCACTGCGGCGACCCCCGAAGATGGCATTGAACGAAGCTCGGAAGAATATGGGCTGAACTCAATTCACTGTTGTGGTAAACGGAATAATCATGGATCGCTTCCGCGAGCTCGAGACTTTCCTGGCGGTGGCCGAGGAAGGCGCCTTCAACGGCGCCGCGCGACGCCTGCGCCTCTCCCCGCCGGCAGTCACCCGCCTGGTGACCGGCCTGGAGGAGCGCCTGGGCGTGCAGCTGTTCACCCGCACCACCCGCCGCGTGGCGCTGACCGAGGCCGGTGCGCGATTGCGCGAGGACGCCCAGCGCATCCTGGCCGAGGTCGAGGAAGCCGAGACCGCGGCGGCCGGCGCGCGCGCCGCCCCGCGCGGCCACCTCGCCCTCACCGCCCCGGTGCTGTTCGGCCAGCGTTTCGTCGCGCCCATCCTGCGCGCCTGGCTGGACGACCATCCGACGATGACCGCCTCGGCGCTCTTCGTTGACCGCAACGTCAGCCTGCTGGACGAGGGCCTCGACCTCGCGGTCCGCATCGGCGACCTGCCGGACTCCACCCTGGCGGCGCGGCGCGTGGGCGCCGTCCGGCGTGTGGTGGTGGCGGCGCCGGACTACCTCGACCGCCACGGCCAGCCGCGCACCCTTGGTGATCTCGCCGCCCACCGCCTGGTTTTCGTCTCCGGCGTCGACGAGCGGCCGGCGTGGGTCTTCACCCGCGGCGGCAAGCGGCAGAGCCTGCGGCTGGCTCCGGCGCTTACGCTGAACACGCTGGAAGCGGCGATCACGGCAGCAGAGGAGGGCTGGGCCATCGCCCGCGCCCTCTCATACCAGGTGGCCGAGGCGCTGGCCGACGGGCGCCTCGTAGAGCTGCTGGATGACGCGGAGGACGCCGTCCTGCCGGTGCACCTGTTGCACGCCGAGCGGCGCCGGCCGGCGGCCAAGATCCGCAGCTTCATCGACTTCGCCGCCGCCCGGCTCGCTGGCGAGGCCGCGCGGATGATGGCACGCTAGATCACCGGCAGCTCCGGCGCGGCGCGGCGGGTCAGCAGCTTGGCGCCGTCCTCGCGCACCACGAGGTTCTCCTCGTGCACCATGACCTTCCCTTCGGCGAAGGTCATGCCGGGCTCGAGGGTCAGCACCATGCCCGGCTGCAGCACCGTCGCGTCCCAGGGCGTGTTCGACGGCCACTCGGTCAGCTGCATGCCGAGGCCATGGCCGAGCCGTCCGACGTCATTGCCCTGCGGGCTCCGGGGCGCGCCGCCCGCCTCCAGCACCGCCTGCATGGCGGCGAAGAGATCGGCGCAGGTGGCGCCCGGGCGCACGGCGGCAAGGCCCGTCTCGGTCGCTTGCCAGACCACCTCGTAGGCGCGCCGTGCGGCGTCGTCGGCGCTGCCGATCGCCCAGTTGCGGTCGAAGTCGCAGAAGTAGCCGTCGTAGACGCAGCCGGTGTCGAGGATCAGCACGTCCCCCTCGCGCAGCGCGCGGCCCTGCGGCGGCGAGATGATGTCGCCGGGCCCGCCCTGCCCGGCGCCGCCGACGAGATAGCTCACATCGTCGACGCCGCGCGAAAGACACTCGATCTTGAAGCGGCGGAACACCTCGACGTCGCTCATGCCGGCGTCGAAGAGCTGCGGCGCGGCCTCGAAGGCGCCGGAGACCACGTCGCAGACATAAGAAATCTTTTCGATCTCCCGCTCGGACTTCACCATCCGCAGGGCGCGGAACAGCGCCGTCGCATCGATAAAGGAAGCGTCCGGCAGCCGCGTGACGAGCCGCTCGAAGTCGCCGAGCGGCATGCGCAGGTGCGTCTCGCGGCCCTTCATGACTCCGATGCGCGGCTTGCGGCCCGCCAGCTCGATGACAGTGTCGGCGAGAAGACTGAGGCCGTCGTCTTCCGGCTGCGGCGAGGGCCAGGTTCGGATGTCGTCGACCCAGGTGCGCGCCATGCAGTCGGTTCCGATGGTCGGGATGACGGCGACCGGCTTGCCCGCCTTCGGCAGCAGCAGGTACCAGGGTCGCGTCGGGCTCTGCCAGAACTGCGTCAGGAAACCGGAAAAGTAGCGCAGCTCCGGCTCGGTGGTCAGCAGCAGGACGTCGAGGCCGGCTGCGGCCATGGCGGCCTGCGCCTTGGCGGTGCGCGCGGCGAACTCCGCCTCAGGGAAGCCGCGCGGCGGCGGAGCGGCGGCAGACATGCGCGTTCCCCTACTCCGCCGCGATGAGCGCGCGGTAGATCTCCGGATCCGTCGCTCCCTCGCTGCCGATGAGCAGCACACGGCTCTGCGCGTCGAGGCTGAGGCGCGCGCGCAGCGCCGGGTCGCCGCAGGCGGCGATCAGCGCGACGACGCCGGCCGCCGAACACTCACCAGCCTCGATCGCGCCGCCCCCGGCGTCGCCCGAGGCGAACAGGCGCATGGCCGGCGCCACGGCTTCGTCGCCGATGGTGACGAAGTCGCCGACCCCGCGCGCCATGATCTCCCAGGCGAGCAGCGAGACCTCGCCGCAGGACATGCCCGCCATGACGGTCTCCTCGCGCACCGGCACCACGCGCGGCGCGCCGGCCCGCACGCTCTCCAGGATGCAGGCGGCGCGGTCGGACTCGACAACGACGAAGCGCGGCCGGCGCGCGCCCTGGGCCATCCAGAACTCGGCGCAGAGCGCGGCGGCCAGTCCGCCGACGCCCGCCTGCACGAAGACATGGCTCGGCGGCGCCTCGCCGCAGGCCTCCAGCACCTCGTTTGCCATCAGGGCGTAACCGGCCATGACCTGGCGCGGCAGGTCGCTGTAGCCCTCGTAGGAGGTATCGGAAACGACGAACCAGCCGTTGGCCGCGGACTCGCGCGCGCAGAGGCGCACCGACTCGTCGTAGTCGCCGGCGATGCGGACCACCTCGGCGCCGAAGGCTTCCATGGCCTGCTGGCGGTGCGCGCTCACCTCGGCGTGGATGTAGATGCGGCAGCGGCAGCCGGCAAGCTGCGCGCCCCACGCGACCGAGCGGCCATGGTTGCCATCGGTCGCCGTCGTGACGGTGATCGCCGCCGCGGCCCCGGCATAGCGGCCGGCGCGGACGTCCTCGAGACTGACGGCGTGGCCGAGTTGCGCAGACAGCCGCTCGGCCAGCAGGTGCAGCACCGCGTAGGCGCCGCCCAGCGCCTTGAAGCTGCCGAGGCCGAAGCGCTGGCCCTCGTCCTTGTAGAGCACGGCACCGAGCCCGAGGTCGGCGGCGAGGCGGTCAAGGCTGCGCAGCGGCGTCGGCGCATAGCCGGGCCAATGGCGGATCGCCTCGCCGGCCCGCGCGGTCATCGCCGGCGACAGCACCGCCGTGAGTTCCGGCGGATAGTCGCCCTGCAGGGCGTCGCGATCCAGGTGAGCGGTAAGACGCGGTGGCGTCGCGAAGTGGCGGTCGAGAATGGTCGGGCCCTCCTGCCGAAGCGGCCCGCGCGAGGCCTGCTGGGAAGGTCCCATGCTATCGCCTCCCCAGGCAGGAGGAAACTGCGCTGGTCCGCAGCACCCTCCGTTGCCTTCGGCCGCCCGCTGCTCCATCCTTCCCGCGGACTTCCCCACCGGCGGAGGAGAGGACGCGACATGACCTACCGGGCGCCGATCGACGAGATGCGCTTTGCCCTCGATGCCGTCGCGGGGCTGCCGGAGATCGCCCGGCTGCCGGGCTACGAGGAGGCGACGCCCGACCTTGTGAGCGCCATCCTGGAGGAGGCCGGCAAGCTGGCCGGCGACGTGCTGGCGCCGCTGAACCATCCCGGCGATCGCGAGGGCTCGGTCTACGAGAACGGCGTGGTGCGCACGCCGGATGGCTTCCAGGCGGCCTACAGGCAGTTCGTCGACGGCGGCTGGAACGCCCTGCCCTTCGACCCCGACTTCGGCGGCCAGGGCCTCCCTTGGGCGCTGGCGACGGCCGTGCAGGAGATGTGGCAGGCGGCCAACCTCTCCTTCGGGCTCTGCCCGCTGCTCACCGTCGGCACCGTCGAGCTGTTGCAGGCGCACGGCAGCGAGCAGCAGAAGAGCGACTATCTCGCCAAGCTCATCTCTGGCGAGTGGACCGGCACCATGAACCTGACGGAGCCGCAGGCCGGCTCCGACGTCGGTGCGCTGAAGACGCGTGCGCAGCGCAACGGCGACCACTACCTCATCACCGGGCAGAAGATCTTCATCACCTACGGCGAGCACGACCTCGCCGACAACATCGTGCACATGGTGCTGGCGCGCCTGCCCGACGCGCCGGAAGGCACCAAGGGCATCAGCCTGTTCCTGGTGCCGAAGTATGTGGTGAACGAGGACGGCAGCCTCGGCGCGCACAACGACCTGCGCTGTGTCTCTCTCGAGCACAAACTGGGCATCAAGGCTTCGCCCACCGCAGTGATGTCCTACGGCGATTCCGGCGGCGCCGTCGGCTACCTGATCGGCGAGGAAAACCAGGGCATGGCCTGCATGTTCACCATGATGAACAACGCCCGTCTTGCCGTCGGCGTGCAGGGCGTGGCAATCGCCGAGCGCGCCTACCAGCAGGCGCGCGCCTACGCCTTCGAGCGCACGCAAAGCCGCGCCATCGAGGGCGGGGGCGACGCGGTGAAGATCGTGCGGCATCCGGACGTGAAGCGCCTGCTCGCCACCATGAAGGCGCGCAGCGAGGCCGCCCGCGCGCTCGCCTACTGGGCGGCCGGTGCGCTCGACCGCGCCAAGCGCGAGCCGGATGACGCAAAGCGCCAGGCGGCGCAGGCGCGCCTCGACCTTCTCATTCCCATCGTAAAGGCCTGGTGCACCGACGTCGCCGTCGAGGTTGCCTCGCTCGGCGTGCAGGTGCACGGCGGCATGGGCTTCATCGAGGAGACCGGTGCCGCGCAGCACTACCGCGACGCCCGCATCCTGCCGATCTACGAGGGCACCAACGGCATCCAGGCGCTCGACCTCCTGACGCGCAAGCTGCTGCGCGACAGGGGCGCGGCGATGAAGGGCCTCATCGTCGAGCTGCGCCAGGGGCTGCCGCCGGCCGGTGGCCCGGCGGAGATCGCCGCCCTGCGCCCGCCGCTCGCCACCGCCATCGAGACGCTGGAGCGCGCGACGGCCTGGCTGCTCGACGACGGCGCCAGGTCCATCGCCAAGGGCGCCGCCGGCGCGACGCCTTATCTGGCGCTCTGCGGCTCGGTGCTCGGCGGCTGGCTGCTCGCCCGCAGCGCCGAGCAGGCGCGCCAGGAAGGCGGCACCTTCGCCGCGGCCAAGCTCAAGACCGCGCGCTTCTACGCCGAGAATCTGCTGGGCGCGACCGCCGCGCTGGCCGGTGCCGTGGTGCGCGGCGGCGACGCGGTGCTCGCCTTCGGCGACGAGGATTTCTGAGACGGTTACGTTCTCTTAACCCAGGCGCTCCAGGTTGAAGGCGACGCGAGATGTTGCCGACAGCCGGGGTTGAGCCATGTCAACAGAAGAAGTGAACCCAGAGCATCAGAAGCTGTGGCGGCTCGAGAATTGGGGAAGCGCGCTCGTTTTTGTCGTTGCCGCAATTTCGCTCTGTCTTCATTTCTTGGGATACGTCGATAAGGACTCTGCGATCCGATTTGCGCTGATTCCTGTGATACCCGTCGGGAGCTTGCGCATTTTCGTCGCACTCAAGTGCGCTGAAGTGTGGCATGCCGGCAAGCTGATTCGACTGGAGGAAAGGCCGATACTGTTCTTTCTGATAATGTTTTTGTTTGGAATTACGGTCATCTTTAGTCTGTTCTTCAGCTTGACCATTGAGCAGTGGCCGCTCCGGTGACAACCGATCGCTTCGAGCATGCATGAAGAGTCCGACCTCGGCCCCTGCCCGCTGTGCGGGCGGGCGATGATCGCGGGGCCGAGCGTCGACCGCCATCACTGGGTGCCGAAGAGCGAGGGCGGGCGCGCGAGCGACCACCTGCACACGGTCTGCCACCGCATGATCCACCGGGTGTTCAGCGAGCGGGAACTGGCCGCCGAATATGCCGATCCGGAGACGGTGCGTGCACATCCGGAGATCGCCCGCTTCGTTGCCTGGGTGCGCAGGCAGCCGCCCGAGTATGTCGACTGGCCGAAGGAGCCGCGCGGGCGGCGGCGGTAAGGCGCGGTGGCAATAGCGGACAACTTGCCTCGCCCTTCGAGACGGCCCCTTCGGGGCCTCCTCAGGGTGAGGCAACACGAAGACCTCATGGTGAGGAGCGCTGCGCAGCAGCGCGTCTCGAACCATGGCTGCCACGCACGAAAGGATCGCCCGGCGCCGGGATTAGGGGCGCCGGGCGAATTTGCAGATGGCGGGCGGCCGGGAGTGAGACCGGACGCCGCCTGGCCTGACTGGGCAAGGCCGGGGCCGCCTGCGCAGGGGTCAATGGTGGGGACCACCCCCGCGCCGCAGCCAGTGAGCGCACACTACGCACTGGCATGGACGGCGTCTTTGACCCAGATCAAACAGCATTGATCTTGCCGGCCGCCCCCGACATCCTCAGCGGGCGGCTTACGGACTTCGCGGCACTTGCGGCCGCCGGCCGGCCGCGCAGGGGTAATGAAAACAAGAACTGTTCCAGGGAGCCGGCATGCCCGCCGAACGCACGATTCTCGCCATCGACCAGGGAACCACCTCGAGTCGCGCCATCCTGTTCTCCGCCGACGGGCGCCGGCTGGGTCAGGCGCAGAAGGAACTGCCGCAGCACTTCCCTCATTCCGGCTGGGTCGAGCACGACCCGGAGGACATCTGGCGCGACACCGTCGCGGTGATGCAGGGCGCGCTGGCCGATGCCGGCAGAGCGGCGGGGGACGTGGCCGCCATCGGCATCACCAACCAGCGCGAGACCGCGGTGATCTGGGACCGCAAGACGGGCGAGGCGATCCACAAGGCGATCGTCTGGCAGGACCGCCGCACCGCCGAGCTGTGCCAGAAGCTGCGCAGCGACGGCGCCGAGGACGTGGTGCGCCAGCGCACCGGCCTGCTGCTCGATCCCTACTTCTCCGGCACTAAGATTGCCTGGCTGCTCGACAACGTACCGGGCGCACGCCAGCGCGCCGAGCGCGGCGAGCTCGCCTTCGGCACCATCGATTGCTTCCTGCTGTGGCGCCTCACCGGCGGCAGGGTGCACGCCACGGACGCGACCAACGCGGCGCGCACTCTCATCTACGACATCAGGCGGCAGATCTGGGACCCGGAGCTGCTCGCGCTGCTGCGCATCCCCGAGAGCCTGCTGCCCGAGGTGAAGGACAGCGACGCTGACTTCGGCACCACTGAGCCTGGCATCCTCGGCAAGCCGCTGCCGATCGGCGGCATCGCCGGCGACCAGCAGGCGGCCACTGTCGGCCAGGCCTGCTTCGAGCCGGGCATGATGAAGTCGACCTACGGCACCGGCTGCTTCGCCCTGTTCAACACCGGCAGCGAGCTGGTGCACTCACAGCACCGCCTGCTGTCCACCATCGCCTATCGCCTCGGCGGCAAGACGACCTACGCGCTGGAAGGCTCAATTTTCGTCGCCGGCGCGGCGGTGCAGTGGCTGCGCGACGGCCTCGGCATCATCAAGTCGGCGCCGGAGACCGCGGCGCTTGCCAAGCAGGCCGACACGAACCAGCGGGTCTACCTAGTCCCGGCCTTCACCGGGCTCGGTGCGCCCTACTGGGACGCCGAGGCGCGCGGTGCGTTCTTCGGCCTCACCCGCGCCACCGGTCCGGCCGAGATCGCGCGCGCGGCGCTCGAGGCCGTGTGCTACCAGACCCGCGACCTGCTGGAGGCCATGCGTGCCGACGGCGTCGACAGCCTGGAGACCCTGCGGGTCGACGGCGGCATGGTCGCCAATGACTGGATGCTCCAGATGCTGGCCGACATCCTGGGTGTCACGGTGGAGCGCCCGGTGGTGGCGGAGACGACGGCGCTCGGCGCCGCCTGCCTCGCGGGCCTGAACCAGGGGCTCTTCGCCGATCTCCCCACGGTCGCAGCCCAGTGGCGGCGCGATGCCTGCTTCGAGCCGCGGATGGCAGCGGCCGAGCGCGACCAGCGCTACGCCGGCTGGCAGGACGCGGTCGCGCGCGTGCGCAGCGGCCGCTGAGCGTTAAAGCAGCAAGGTTTCCGCGAGGACGTAGACGCCGAAGCCGGCGATGGCGACCGCCGAGGCGCGGTTGATCCAGCGCAGCAGGCCCTCGTCGATGGTGTGCCGGATCTCGCCGATGCCGATGCAGAGCAGGCTCCACCACAGCCCCGAGCCGAGAAACACACCGGCCACGAGGATCGCCGCGCCGTGGAACAGCCCGCCGGTGACCGAGACGCCAAAGGTGACGAAGAAGCCGAGGAAGGCCAGCAGCGTCATGGGATTGGTCAGGGTCAGCAGGAAGGTCGTGGCGATCGCGCCGTGGCCTGCCTTGGTCGCCCCCGGCGGGCGATGGCGCTTGTTGAAGTTCCAGATGCCGAGAAGGATGAGGAAGACGCCGCCGGCACAGCGCAGCTCGGTCTCGATGGCCAGCAGAAAGTCGGTCAGCGCCACCAGCCCGGCGGCCGCCACGGCCGCGAAGATCGCGTCGGCGAGCGCGGCGCCCAGCCCCGAGAGCAGGCCGATGCGCAGGCCGTAGTTCAGCGTGCGCCGGATGCACAGCAGGCCGACCGGCCCGACCGGCACCGCCATGGCAAAGCCGATCACCAGGCCCTTCAGCAGGGTCACCACTAGATCCACGGCAGGCACAAGCAACGGCGGCTCCGGTTGCAAGTCGGACAGGGCGCCGGGAAGGCGCAGCGGCAGGATGCCCCCAAGAGCAAACGCCGCCGCGGGCAGCCGGTTCAGCAGGCTGGATTCCCCTCGCCGCGCCAGCGTACCATTCCCCGGCGGCCAGCGGCAGGGAGAGAGCGATGACCGAACGGACCATGGAGAGCGTGCGGATCCCCATCGCCGAGATCTACGTGCCGGTGAAGCGCAAGCAGACCCTGAACCCCCGGCAGGTAGACGAGCTGGCCCGGAGCATCATGGAGGAGGGCCTGAAGCTGCCGATCTCCGTGCGCAAGGGCAACGGGCGCTACGTCCTGCAGGAGGGCCTGCACCGTCTGGAGGCCTGCCGGGCCCTGGGCGAGGAGACCATCGAGAGCATCATCGTCCGAGCCCGCCAGCACTGAGGGCCGGGGCGCTGGCGGTTCAGCCGAGCCGGGGGAGGCGACAAGGGTGGGGGCTGGAGTTAAGACCGCCTGAAACGGAGGGCACGCAGCTGAAACGACAGCGGTGAGCTCTAGCGGCTGGCCTGGGCGAGCAGCGTCATGATGCGGTCATAGAGTTGCTGGTCCTGCTCCGCCGCTTCGGTGATCGCGTTATATTCTTCCACCGACAGGCCCTGCGCCTCGATCTCGCCGATCATCTGTGTCGTGGCCTCGGTGGTGATCGCGTCGGCCTGCTGCTGGTCCTGGGCCTGCTGAATTTTGGGCTGATAGGCGCGGTCGATCTCCTGCACCTTCATCACGGCGGCGGCGTAGGACTCCAGCTTGGACTGGCTGTAGCCGTCGGCGGCGCCGGGTACCGCCTGCGGCGAGGTGGCTTGCTGCGCCGCGGCCGGCAAGGCCGCAGGGCCGGCGGCCAGCATCAGCGGTAGGGTGGCCAGTGCAAGGCGACGGGCGAAGGAATGGCTGCGCGGCATCATGAGGCTCCGTACATCGGGCAGAGGGGCGGAAATGTGCCGCCTCCGGCCACGGCCGGAAGGCGCCCGCGCCGGGATGACTGGGACCGACGGCCGGGGCCGGCGGGAGGGACCGGTGCACATTTCCATGGCGGTTCAACTCTTTCGACCTTGAAAGGCCGCGCCCTATTCCAGGCGGCACTCAAATGTCACGCCGCATATGCGCCGTTGCCTGTCGCAAGGCGCTGTGGTCGGATGGCCGACCCGCCCCGGCGCCGTCTCTTAAGTGACCGAGGCAAGCGATGGAGGTGCCGCATGAAAAGCCGTCCCGCCACTCCCCTGCCCGTCGCTCTGGTCGCCGCCGCGATCCTCGCCGGCGGGCTGGCGCTGACGCAGGCCGCCCATGCGGCGACGCTCGAGCGCATCGGCGACAGCGGCATCATCAAGCTGGGCTACCGCGAGGATGCCAAGCCGTTCTCCTACGCCGACGCCGCCGGCCTGCCCGCGGGCTACACGGTCGAGATCTGCAATGCCGTCGTCAGCGCGGTGCGCCAGCGCCTCCAGCGCGACGACATCCAGGTGCAGTACGTGCTAGTCACCGCAGAGGACCGTTTCGCCAAGCTGCAGGCCGGCGACATCGATCTGCTATGCGGCGCGAGCAGCATCACTCTGGAGCGCCGAACCGAGGTCGACTTCAGCGTGATCACCTTCGTCACCGGCTCCAGCGTGCTGTACCGCAAGGACGGGCCGGCCAACTTCCTCGACCTCGTCGGCCAGAAAGTCGGCGTGCGCGCCGGCACCACCACCGAGGACGGCCTGAAGAAGGCGCTCGCCGACGCCGGCATCGAGGCCCAGGTGGTGGCGGTGGAGAGCCATGAGGCCGGCCTGCGCGACCTCGAGAGCGGAGCGCTCGCCGCCTACTTCGCCGACCGCGCCATCCTGGCGATGCTGGGCCGCGGCGCACAGCGCCCGGAAAACCTCGTGCTCTCCGACCGCTTCTTCTCCTACGAGCCCTACGCGCTGGCGCTGCCGCGCGGCGACAGCGACTTCCGCCTGCTGGTCGATACGACCCTGGCGCGACTCTACCGCTCGCAGGGCATCGTGAAGATCTACCACGCTCACTTCGGCGACTCCCCGATGAGCGACCTGCTGCGCGCCACCTTCACGCTGCAGGCGCTGCCGGAGTAAGTGCCGCTCAGCGGGTGATGAAGGGCGGCCCGTCCGTGCGGCGCCGCTCCCAGCCGTGGCGCTCGAGCTCCGGCTCCGCCTGGGCCTCCTCCGGATAGCCGAGACAGAGATAGGCGACGAAGCGCCAGCCGGCCGGCACCGTCAGGTCGCGCGCCATGACCTCCGGATCGAGGATCGAGACCCAGCCGAGTCCGACGCCCTCGGCGCGGGCGGCGAGCCACAGGGTGTGGACGGCGCAGACCGTCGAGTAGAGCAGCGTCTCCGGCATGGTCCGGCGGCCGAGACCGTGCCCCTGCGCCGGATCGCCCTCGGCGAAGACAGCGAGTTGCTCCGGCGCGTCGTCGAGGCCGGCGAGCTTCAAGCGCGCGTAGAGGGCGGCGCGGTCGCCGCTGTAGTCGGCCAGCGCCGCCGCGTTGGCCGCCTGGAAGTTGGCGCGCACGCGGGCGCGCGCCTCGGCGCCGGTCACCCGCACGAAGCGCCAGGGCTGGCTCAGGCCGACGCTCGGCGCCAGCTCGGCAAGGCCCAGCAGGCGCTCCAGCAAGCCCTCCGGCAGCGCGTCGCGGCGGAAGCGGCGCACATCCCGGCGCCACGCCAGCAGCTGCGCGAACTGGGCGCGAAACTCGGACCCGAAGTCGGGCGTAGCCGCGAAGGCCTGAGGCGGGCGGTT